>Ga0209514_10007127_pt1 | contig 13310 bp, 10 predicted proteins | sample Subgrocontami58m_FD_187452 | JGI IMG/M metagenome (GOLD analysis project Ga0209514, IMG submission 187452) | Subsurface groundwater microbial communities from S. Glens Falls, New York, USA - GMW37 contaminated, 5.8 m (SPAdes) (version 3) | ecosystem: Environmental > Aquatic > Deep subsurface >...
TCGTTGATAAAGATGCTACCATCATCGGCGATGGCGGCGATTTCATCAGCTTTGCCGCCAGAGTTTTACGGATTTATCATCCCGGGCATTGGCTCGACCCGGGGACTTTGGGCGGTTTAGGATTCGGACCTGGTGCGGCCATAGCGGCTAAACTTGCCCAACCTGAGAAGCAGGTATTGCTCCTCAGCGGTGATGGTACCTTTGGTTTTAGCGGTATGGAATTTGATACCATGGTGAGGATGAATCTGCCTATTGTCTGTGTTATCGGCAATGATGCTAAGTGGGGACAGGTGAAAGCCTATTTTCAAGAAACCGGGAAGACTCCCATTGCCGTAGACCTTTCTCCACGGGCAAGATACGATAAAGTGGTTGAAGCCCTGGGGGGATATGGAGAGATGGTGGAGAAGCCGGAAGAAATTCGTCCGGCATTAGAGAGAGCCTTCGCCTGCGGCCGGCCGGCCTGCCTTAATGTTATGACTGCCCCCGAGGTCTTTTACGGGGCGAGAAGTTACAAAGCCTACAAATAAAAATAAACTGGAAAGTGGGGGTTTAGATAATGGCTAACCGAAAGCCGCTGCGGATACTACACACATCAGATGTGCATTTACTCTCGTTGAGCGAGGGTGATTGTAATAGTATAGGGAAGATGGTGGATGTTGCTATCCAGAGTAAGGTGGACCTGGTCTTAATTGCAGGAGACTTTTTTGACCACAACAGGGTTGATGACGACATAGTCAGATTTGCCATACAGCAACTACAGCGCTTGCCGGTAGGTGTGGTTATCCTGCCCGGGAACCACGATTGCTTGTCTCCGGATTCAGTCTACCACCGGAAGGAGCTTTGGCGAGGTGCCACTAATGTCAGCATTTTCCGGGACCCGCATGGAGAAACCCTGTCTTTCCCTGACCTTGGAGTGTCAATGTGGGGAAAGGCTAATATCTCTTATGAAAATGACCTTCGGCCCATGGGGGATATACCACAGACTGAGGGCAATGGACAATGGCATATTGCTGTGGCTCACGGTTATTTCTATAACAGCGCGGCTCCTCTTTTAATGAGCTATCATATAACTCCGGAGGAGATTGCCGCCTCAGGCCGAGACTATGTTGCCCTGGGACACCTGGTTACTTTCCAGTGCGTCTGCCGTGACCCGGTGGCTTACTATTCTGGTTCGCCTTCACAGACGGGTACAATGGCCATTGTTGACCTGGCTGAAGAGACGGGTGTGCAGGTTACCCGTCATACCTTATAAAAATAAGCCATTGGATGCCGGTATCTCCGGGTGAGGCGGGCAGAAATTGAAATTAGATTTTGCTAAACTGGACCGGGCTTTCAACCCGCGGTGCGTCGTAGTTGTCGGGGATAAGCGAGAGGGCGGTTTCAGGTGGCTCAACGGGCAGAGTGCCTTTAAGGGTAAGCTCTACTCTGTGCAAATCGACCCTGCAGAAACTATAGGCATTAAAGCCTTAGGAGTGCAAAACTGTGCCAGCCTTCTGGATATCCCGGAGCCGATAGACCTGGTGATTGTGGCCGTGCCCCGGGCGGCGGCTCTTAAGGTTTTAGAGGATTGTATTCGTAAAGAGGTCGCTTGTGTCCACTTCTTTACTGCCGGCTTCTCTGAGACGAATACTGAGGAAGGGAGAAGTCTGGAGCGCCGGCTCATCGAGCGCGCCGAACAGGCAAACGTACACCTCATCGGCCCCAACTGTATGGGAATCTTCAATCCCAGGTTGGGAATAAGGCAGTTCCCGGAGCAATATACCGGCATTACCGGGCCGGTGGGTTTTATCGCGCAGAGCGGTAGCCATGCTAACTCTTTCGCGCGAGAGGGGAACCTGCAAGGGGTGAACATCAACAAATCGGTAAGCTTCGGTAACGGGATAGTACTGGCTGCGGCTGATTTCCTGGAGTATTTCGGTTCTGACCCGGAGATAAAGGCTATTGGTATGTATCTGGAGGGGGTGAGGGATGGGCGGCGGTTTTTCCAGGTGTTGAGAAAGGTAGCTGCAGAGAAACCAGTGGTAATATGGAAGGGGGGGCGGACAGAGGCGGGCGGGCGGGCTACCGCCTCGCACACCGGGTCACTGGCGGTGCCTCAAGTGATATGGGATACGATAGTGAGGCAGTGCGGGGCAATACAGGTAGCGACGTTAGATGAGCTGGTTGATACGATAAAGGCTATATTATCTCTGGCACCGGTGCGTGGTGATAGAGTGGGTATAACCGGCGGGTCAGGCGGGCTATCGGTAGTTATTGCCGATGCTTTTGCTGAAGCCGGCTTGAAAGTGCCTTTGCTTACCCAGCAGTCCTATGATGAGTTGGCTACATTTTTTACCATCATCGGCGGAGCCTACCGCAATCCGATAGATACGGGTAATCCAAATAGCAGAGAGATGAAGCGTATACTGGGGATACTTGAGAGCGATGCCAATATCGATAACCTTGTGCTGTCACTGAGTGCTCGAGGCGGTGGTCCCGGGCAGTCTGACACTCACGTCAGTTCGCTGGTAGATATTAAACAGAGAACAGCTAAACCGGTGATGGCTGTTATCTCTTATTCCTTTTTGCCGCAAGATGTTGAGCGAGCTCGGGGCATTATTCAAGAGCTTCAGGATGGTGGTGTACCCACGTTCCTCAGCGTTGAGCGCGGAGCCCGTGCCCTGAAAAATACTCTGGATTACTATCGCTCCAGAAATGGTGCTGGCTCACCGTGATAGTCGTTACCGTATCTGAAAGATAGAAAAAGATACGACTCTGATAAGTTTAACGGCCCGTTTGATGCCAGCCCCTAGTGAAGCTGGATGATTTGTGCCTCAGCTTTACCGGCGCTAACCGTGAGCAGACCTACCGTACCCGGCACCGCTTTATAATGGGGGAAGGTGGCGCTTCCCGGATTTACTTTAAGAACGCCATCACCGTTTTCCAGTGCCGATTCGTGGGTGTGACCATAAACAATGACATCAGGGTGCCTTTCCGGTTTATCCCAGGCCTTTGTTTCAAATTTCTCATAGCCCACCCAGGTCCTTGTTCGATACTGATGGAAGAGCCAGATAGTGACCCCCTCTATAGTCAGAACGTGTTCCTGCTTCAGGCGTTTGTCGGCGAGTACTTCACCGTAATCATCATCACCTTCGGCAGCCAGCACTGGCGCCAGACGTGCCAGGTCGTCCAGAACCGAAGCCACATAGATGTCACCTGCATGTAGTATCAGCTCAACATCTCGGAAGACTTCTTTTAGTTGTTCAGGGAATGCCTTTGCATGGTATGGAATGTGAGTATCGGAGATTAGACCAATAAGCATAATACTATTCAGAATACCTTACTGGGAAAACTTTGTCAAACCTCTTTCTAGAGGTTGTTTGGTTGAGGGAATAAAACGAGAGAAGCCTCCCTTATCATATCTCTCCGTGCCTCTGAACATTTGGACCACCCCATAAACCCTTTCATTACTGGAGAGACGGGAGCGGCAGAATTGTGTTATATTGGCATCTATCTGGTCGGGGAGCGTGATGATAAAAAGAACCATATCTACTCTGCTTACGGCAATATCTATTCTGCTGGTGGTATCCTTACCGGCCGGTTGTCAGCTATTGCCAAAAGAAGGAACCCCTGTTAGTCAGGGGCAGACTCTTAATCTCTATGGCATTGACCCTCTGACGCTTGACCCGGCTGTTTCCGGCGATGCGACCTCCCACCAATATATAATGCAGATATTTAGTGGTTTGGTGCGTCTCGATGGAAACCTCAAGCCGGCGCGGGATATCGCCCAGAGGTGGGAGATTAGTGACGATGGTAAGACCTATACCTTCTATTTACGGAACGATGTCAGCTTTCATAGTGGTCGAATGGTTAAAGCCGGGGATTTCGAGTATGCCTGGCAGCGGGTGGTTGACCCGGCGACAGGTTCGTTAACCGCCGCCACCTATCTAGGCGATATTGTCGGGGTGAGCCAGGTGTTAAGCGGTGAAGCTCAAGAAATCAGCGGTGTCCGCGTTATTAATGATTATACTCTTGAAGTAACGATAGACGCTCCCAAGTCCTATTTCTTACCTAAGCTGACTTATCCTACCGCCTTTGTCGTCGATAGAGATAATGTGGCACCAGGCAGCCAGTGGTGGCGTCAGCCTAATGGCACCGGTCCGTTTAAACTCAAAGAATGGGATAAGAGTAATTTGCTTATTCTAGAGAGGAACGGGCTGTATTATGGCGAGCTGGCTAAGGTGGATTCTGTTGTCTTTCAGCTATTGGCCGGGGTGCCGATGAATATGTATGAGACGGGCAAAATCGATATTACCAGTGTCTCCCTGGATTATATTGACCGGGTTACCGATAATGCTGGCCCCTTTTATCGCCAGTTGGTCATTGCCCCTGAGCTAAGCTTCCAGTATATTGGTTTTAATACTACCAGGCCTCCCTTTGATGATGCTAATATTCGCCGTGCTTTCTCTCTGGCAATAGATAAAGACAAGCTGGTTTCTTTAGTCTTCCGGGATATGCTGCAGAGGGCGGACGGCATTTTGCCCGCCGGTATGCCTGGCTTCAATAAAGATTTATCAGGGCTGAATTATGACGTCGCTAAAGCCAGGCAGTTAATTAAAGAATCCAAGTATGGTGATGTCTCCAAATTACCATCAATCACTATTACCACTTCCGGCCGGGGCGGTTCAATATCCCGGGACCTGGAGGCAATTATTTACCAGTGGCGGCAGAATCTGGGTGTGGAAGTCAAGGTAAGGCAGCTAGAACCGGAGAGGTTCGTTTATCACCTCGGGGAAGAGAAGGACGAGATGTTTGAAATGGGCTGGATTGCCGATTACCCCCACCCGCAGGACTTTCTGGATGTCCTCTTTCACAGCGGTGTTACTAATAACTATGGCGAGTATAGCAACCCGGCGGTGGATGCCTTGCTGGAACAGGCAAGCCTGGAACAAAATGGTGACTTGAGCCTGGGGTTATATCGACAGGCTGAGCAAAAGCTGATTGATGATGCTGCCTGTCTGCCGCTGTGGTTCGGGCGTAACTATACTCTGGTCAAGCCCTATGTCAAAGGATACGACTTGAATCCGATGGGTATAGCCAGGCTGGATAAGGTCTCGGTTGAGCCTCATTAAACAAGGAATGGCGGAGGGGAGCGTTTATGTCTTAAAGGGTCTCTTCGCCTCTTTAAGCTACTCTCCACTGGCTAGACTCAAATGAGATGTAGCTAGCCATCATCGCTTTCGGAGGAAGATTGCTTTATCTCTCCAGCTTTACCCATAACCTCTCCCCATCGGTAATAAACTCTATTGTACCATGCTCATCGGTGCGGTAGGTATCCTCCTGACCCAGTTGCTGTTTCAGTCTGTCCATCACCGCAGCGTTGGGGTGACCAAAGGAGTTACCCGCACCCACTGAGATAACGGCCAGCCGGGGGTTAACCACCGCCAGAAATTGAGTACTGGTCGAGGTGACTGAGCCATGATGAGCCACCTTAAGCACCGTGCTGGTCAGGTTAGCCCGTCCGGCAATAAGCTCTAATTCTGCTGGCTCCTGTATATCAGCGGTAAGCAAGAAGCTTACCTCACCCATCTCAAGGCGCAGTACTACGCTGTTATTATTATCTACTTCTGCCTCAGTACCGCTCAAAAAGGGCTTCCGGGGATTGAGCACCTCGGCTATTATCCCGTCACCAAAGTCAATCTGTTGTCCGGCCTGGGCCAGAGTGTATTTGATATTCTTTGCCCGGATAAGACCTAGCCACTCATTGTAGAAGGTTCCCGGAGAATTATATTCCAAGTCGGGATAAAGCACCTGCCCTACCCGGTACCTCTGCAGCACCTCCACCAGGCCCGTAATGTGGTCGGCGTCAGGGTGAGTCGATACCACCAGGTCGATGGTTCTGTCCCAGAAGGGCATTTCCCTGCCTAATCCCGAAGCCAGCGCCTGCGGGCTGGGGCCACCATCCACCAGAATCTGCTGGCTGCCTTTTTGAATCAAAATAGCATCACCCTGCCCGACATAAAGAAAGCTGACATGCAGATTGTCATCGGGCATACTGGCGGAGGTAAGCCAGGCCAGAATAGCTACCACCAGCAGGGGAGGCAAAACCCATTTCCTGGGTAGGCGGGCAACCAGATTGAAGGACTTATCAATTCCCGACTTTAGCCGGTCTGTAATTCCGGGCATCAGATTAACCCACCTCTGCCTGTTGACGATGAGCCAGATAACCAGGGCAAGCACCGTATAGTAAACCCATATCAGGGTAACATTAAATTCCAGCTCAACCGGAGTAATAATGGCAAAAATCTTGACCACCAGCAGCAGGTATGACAGGAAGAGCCAGGCTAGCCAGGCAATGACCTGGGCCGCCGGCAGAACGAAAACTCCCAGGCCCCCGGCCAGGGCCCCGGTGATAATTATACCGGGCATGGCAGGCAGGGCAAAGAAGTTAGCCACAGGCGCTACCCAGGAAACAATGCCAAAATAATAGGCAATAAGCGGCCAGAGAGCGATGAGTGCTCCCAGCGTAGTACTGAAGCTATCAGTCACGAAGTTGGCTACCGGTACGGCAACTCCCTCTTCACCCAGCACGGCACTAACCGCTTTTCTACCTGAAGATTGCAGCCGCGGGGAAATAAAGATTAAGCCAGCCATTGCCATAAAGCTCATCTGGAAAGAAGCCGTCCACAGCACCTGAGGGCTGATGCCCACCATTACGGCAGCGGCCAGGACCAGGGCGGTACCGGCACTGCGCTGTCTGCCCAGAAGCTCGGCAGTGAGGAACAGACTCGACATAATGGCGGCTCTTAATATCGGCGGCTGCATACCGGTGAGCAAGGCATACAACCAGATTATGCCCAGGGCTAACCAGATGTAGATGTGACGCCTTCTGCCAAAGAGCCAGATGCCGAGGCTGAGCAGGATGCCGGCTACGATAGTGAGATTTTGCCCGGATACAGCTAATATATGGGCAGTACCACTGCGGCTAAAATCAGCTTGGACTGACGAGGGGATATTGCCCCGCATACCTAAAATAACGCCTTGAGCCAGCGCTGCCTGTGGCTCAGGTAAAACTGAGGTCAGAGTTTGGGATAAACGGTTCCTCAGCGAGTAAACCCACACCAACGGCTTAAAGCTCTGTCCCGTTTCTAAGACTTCTATCTTCGGATAGAGCATCGTGGAGTAGATTTCCTGATGGGCTAGATATTCTTCATAGTTAAAATCGTCAAGCTGTGACGGCTTGTTTAATTCTCCTTTCACTCGGAGCACATCACCGTAGCTATAGGCCGGGTATCCGGGCACAAAGAGCAGGGCAGTCCCTGATACCTTATGCCATTCTCCGGCCAATCTTATTTCGCTGGCGGAGAGTTGGAGGTGGGTTGTTTTGTCTCCCGGTTCGGGGTCTCTATCGACCAGTCCCTTGATTTCGACAGCTCCCCGGTCGTTATAGAACTGGAGGTGCTGCTCATCAGCTCTGGGCAAGCTTGACGGAAAGTAGACGGCGCCACCGAAAAAAGCAACCAGGCAGAGACTGGTCAGGATTATTGGTTTGCGGTGTGGATGGGTGAGGAGAAGCAGGGGCAGGGGAATAAGCCCGGTAAAGACGAAGGCTAAAGGCAGATTAAAGCTTGCCCCCAAAAAGATACCCGCCAGCCAGGCGCAACTCAGATAGATGAGTGACACTAACTATATGACCTCTTTTTATTAGCTGGTGATACTTTCTTAACAGATAGTCTATCGCCTGCCACTTAATTTAGCTTTAATTTGTTCCCGGCGATTCACCGGCTACAGTAATCAGGTGTTTAATCGGCTCATAGATAGCCGTGCCGATACCGGCTACCTTGAGTAGCTCACCGGTATTGCGAAAAGGTCCGTTCTGCTGGCGATAGTCGACAATGCGTTGGGACAGGGTTGGACCGATGCCGGGCAGAGCTTCAAGCAGCCAGACTTCAGCCCGGTTAATGTCAATCTTTTGCGACCCTTGTCCTGCCCCCGCCCCGGCGATATAGAGTTGAAGCTCACTGATGTTGGCACTACTGGTAGGGCCGCCGGCCGCCCGCAAAAGGGATTCCAAGCTGTCGCTGGTAGTAAAAAGATAGAATCCGGGGTTAGTGACCGCCCCACCCAGGTAAATCCTGCCTGGTCTGGCTTCAGCGGAGGGAAGAGAAATCTCTACAGCCTGCTCCGGGCTATAGCGGGACCAGGCCACGATGCCACCGACGATAGTGATGGCTAACAGGAAGATAACCATCAGCGTCCAAAATCGGTTGAGTTTACTGGCTGCCATAGATGACCTCCCGGCGCTAATTGCCTGGCATCAGGCTGTGGTATTTCTTATGGGGCTGAATAAAACTCACAGTATAATAAGGAAGGGACTGCCGTCAAACACCTGATAAGGGGGATTAAGGGGGTGAGGTTACTAAACAATCTCAGTGAAGGCTATAGTTGGAAAGTGAAGCTAGCAAGGCTAATATGACCAGTCTCTGTTTTAACTACCTCTTAAGGCGATTCGTAATGCCTCTTCGGCCTCAGGGGCAATAAGAGCTATTACCTGGTCTCCAGCCTGGATGATGGTAATGTCTGTAGGCACAACCGGTCTCCGTTTCTCAGGAATAACCAGAGACAGGATGGTACCCGATGGCAGTGCCAGTTCCTTCACAGCTTTGCCTGCGGCAGGTGCCCCAGCCGGGATTTTTACTTCCACAAGCTCCAGCCCTTTGTCTCTAATGGTCAGCAGGTGGGTTAAGGGGTGTGTTGGCACCTCAGCCTCTATGTTCTCCAGGATAATATTGGTGCTGCTTACGGTAACATCAATACCCAGTTTCTTGAAGATGGTTTCATTCTTCGGATTACCAATGCGGGCTATGGTGCGGAGCACATTGAACTTATACTTGGCGAGCTGGCAGGTAACCAGGTTATCTTCATCATCACCGGTTACGGCAATGAGCATATCAGCCCGGCCGGTGCCGGCTTCAGCTAAGGTAGTTGTCTCACAGCCATCGCCACGGAGGCAAACGCTGCCTAGCTCATCGGCAATAGCTTCACATGTTCTGGCATCCTTTTCCACGACCAGTATCTCGTGACCTTCAGCCAGTAGAGCTCGACTTAAATAGTAGCCTATCCTTCCGCCACCAACGACGATGATATACATATTGCTACTTCATCTCTCCAGTGTTTCCAGCAGCATCTGGGCAAATATTGTGGTGGGAGTAAAGGTTTCCAGCCCCAATGTCTGGTAAAGCTCTTGACGCAACGGGTCATAAATACGACAGAGCACCCTGGGCACATTAAAAAGGTGCTTGGCAATCTGAGCTGCCATAATATTACGGTTATCTCCCTGAGTTACCGCGACGAAGGCATCGGCGGCCTCTATGCCCGCCTTTTTCAGTGATTCCTCATCAATGCCATTACCCACTAGAGCCGTACCGTTAAAGTCAGGGGGTAGCCGCCGAAAACTATAGACATCGGTGTCCAGAATAGCAACCGTATGCCCCGCCGCAGCCAGCAACCCCGCCAGCCGGCCGCCTACGCGCCCGCAACCCATAATGACTACTTTCATATCCTGAACCTTACTTATCGTATTGATGGTATAGTATAACACGACATGGGGCATTTTCTAGCACATAGGGCACGACACTGCCCAGGCTAAACTGCCCAAAGCGCCTCTTATACTTAATTCCCATTAAGATTAAGTCAACCCCGCGCTCTACAGCTTCATCAACAATACTCGGCCCGGCTTCACGGGCTTGAAGGAGGTCAGTCTCTATTTCGTAGTCCTGCTCGCCGGCAATATCCTCGGCATGGTTCAGTATCTTCTCAGCTTTTAGTCTTTCGGACTCGATTTCAGCATTCAGTGGCAGTGTGCGCTCTACGGTAAGAACATAAATTGCCCAGATTTTACCCTTGTCCTTCTTCGCCAGACGGCAGGCTAGCCTTATTGCCTCGTCATCGGCTTCAGTGCCAACTACCGGGACTAAAACCCGCCGAAACTCCATAGTTTCTCTAACTCTACCAATCCAGTTACGGGATATTATAACCCTCTTAGTCAACACCTGCAACATCCTGGCTCAAGAAATCTTTGACAGACGCCTCAAAGAGGATTAAAATTCCTTGATTACGCTGATAAGTAAAAGCAGGCAAGACAGGAAAGTATGAGTAGTTGGCAACCTAAAGCGGGCGATACTATCGTTCGCCCCAGACGCACCAAGCTCTTCCGCCTGAAACGGGTAATGGGAGTGCCTGCTCTATTCAGCATTGGCTATGGCGATGTTGGCTCGTCTATTTATTATGGCTTAGGGGTTGTCGCTCTGGTAGCCCTGGGGGCTACGCCTATCGCGTTAGGCGTGGCTGCGATTATCTTTGTCTTTAATGCCCTGACTTATGCCGAAGGCTCAGCCGCGCTGCCTGAGGGGGGTGGCTCAGCCAGCTTCGCCCGCCATGCTTTTAATGATACCACCGGCTTCATCGCCGGCTGGGCGCTAATGCTGAGTTACATCGCTACCATGGCTATTTCGGCTTATACTATTCCGCCCTATCTCAGCTACTTCTGGCCAGTGCTAAAGGAGCCGGTAGCTGGCACAGCAGTATCCATGGGAATTATATTTTTCCTGATGATGATAAATGTCCTTGGCATCAAAGAATCCTCAAGACTCAATATAGTCTTTATCACTATGGATATCGCTACCCAACTTACCATGATAATTCTTGGTGTCATACTGATACTCATACCTCATCCCGGCGCCTTAAGCCAGCACATGTTTGGACCGGGTAACTGGCCATCTACCCAGAACCTGATTTTTGGTATTGCCCTCGCCGCCCTGTGCTTCACCGGAGTGGAATCAGTATCTCAGCATGGGGAAGAGACTCGCCAGCCGGAAAAGAGGATGCCCCAGACCTATGGACTGATGATAGTCGCGGTAATCGTTTTATTTGCCGGTATCTCCATAGTCGCCCTGACAGCGATGACACCTCAAGTCCTGGGTGACCCGGTGAATGGCTGGGCAAGAGACCCGGTGGCCGGCATTGCCAGCAGCATCTCAACAGTGATGTCGCCGGAAGAAATAGCTACTAAAATCACCTCCGACCCTGCCCTCCATATTGTCGTTGCCTGGCTAGTCGGGGGAGTCCGTGATTTGCTACCGGGGCTGGTGGCATTATTAGCAACAACGATTCTGCTTACTGCCACCAATGCCGGCTTGCTGGGTATTTCCCGCCTGACTTACAACCTTTCAGCTCACCATCTGCTACCGGCAACATTGAGTCGTGTCCACCACCGGTTCCGAACCCCCTACGTAGCTATAATTATTTTTTGTCTCGTCAGCCTTCTAATGCTGATTCCAGGATTCTTCAGCCCCAGGTTTTTCACTGACCTTGGCGGGCTGTATGTCTTTGGCTCGCTTCTTTGCTTCACCCTGGCGCATGTTGCTCTCATCGGACTCCGAATTAGAAAACCAGATTTACCCCGGCCCTTCAAGTTATGGGGGAATATCAGGGTCAAAGGACGGGAGCTACCGATAATCGCCATTCTGGGCTTAATCGGTAATTTGGCTATATTGATAGTGGTGTTAGTTATCCAACCATATAGCCGCTGGGCTGGTTTAGGCTGGATGGTTCTTGGAATTACTATTTATTATCTCTACCGCCGCAGCCAACACCTGCCCTTAATCCCACTCGATGATAAGCCGAAAAAGCACGAGTAAAATCTACGGGAAAATCGCTTGACAATACCCAGCCGCCGTGTTATAGTTTCTTTTGGTAGGCAAAAGTTTGCTAATGAAGAAGACAGACATATAGCGGAAGTCAATGGTGATGGTTAGCCAAGCAGCGGCTTGGTGATGATTCACCAAGCCGCTTTCTTTTGCCTATAGCACCTTAACAATTGAATAGCGAGACTAATATCAAATCTGAAGCAGGTCAAGCGGGTGAAAGCACACGGTGGATGCCTTGGCATCAAGGGCCGAAGAAGGGTGTAGTCAGGCTACAATAAGCCTCGGTGAGCTGCCAAGCAAGCTTAGCCGGGGATACCCGAATGGGGCAACCCATCCCGATAAAATCGGGATACCCCCAGCTGAACACATAGGCTGGGAGGAGGTAAGCAGGGGAAGTGAAACATCTCAGTACCCTGAGGAAAATAAAAGATTCCCCTAGTAGTGGCGAACGAAAGGGGAAGAGCCCAAACTCTATAAGCTAAGTGGTTCTGGGGCCTATGCGTATAGAGGGTTGTAAGACAGTTAAGACCGAGTCCAGAGTAGGTCGAGGAGTTACAAACCGAACCCTAGTCGAATGTCCCTGGAAAGGGCGACCATAGCAGGTGACAGTCCTGTAGACGAAAGGGCTAGGCTCCTTAGCTGTTCTTAAGTACCACGGGACACGAGGAATCTTGTGGGAATCCGCCCTGACCACAGGGCAAGGCTAAATACCCTTGATGACCGATAGTGAACTAGTACCGTGAGGGAAAGGTGAAAAGTACCCCGAGAGGGGAGTGAAATAGACCTGAAACCGTGTGCTGACAAGCAGTCAGAGCCTCGATGCAAATCGGGGTGATGGCGTGCCTATTGAAGAATGAGCCGGCGAGTTAATCTGTGTCGCTGGTTAAGCGATCTAAGTCGCGGAGCCGAAGCGAAAGCGAGTCTGAATAGGGCGATTTAGTGGCACGGATTAGACCCGAAGCTGGGTGAGCTATCCATGGCCAGGGTGAAGCTCCGATAAAATCGGAGTGGAGGCCCGAACTGGTCAGCGTTGCAAAGCTGTCAGATGAGCTGTGGATAGAGGTGAAATGCCAATCGAACCCAGGGATAGCTGGTTCTCCCCGAAATGTATTTAGGTACAGCCTCAGATGTTCGCTGGTGGAGGTAGGGCTCTGGATGGACTAGGGGGATAATATCTTACCAAATCCAACCAAACCACGAATGCCATCAGCCGTAATCTGGGAGTGAGACTGTGGGGGATAAGCTCCATAGTCGAGAGGGAAACAGCCCAGACCATCAGCTAAGGTCCCTAAGAGCGGGCTAAGTGGCGAAGGCAGTAGGACTGCGTAGACAGCCAGGAGGTTGGCTTAGAAGCAGCCATCCTTAAAAGAGTGCGTAATAGCTCACTGGTTGAGTGGTGCTGCGCCGAAAATTTAGCGGGGCTTAAGTCCGTCACCGAAGCTATGGCTTCTCCTTTCTTAGGAAGGGGGAGGGGTAGGGGAGCGTTCTCTAAAGCCGTGAAGCGGATATGTAAATACCCGTGGAGCGAAGAGAAGTGAGAATGCCGGCATGAGTAGCGTAAGGTGTGTGAGAAACACACCCACCGAAGACCTAAGGTTTCCTACGCAAGGTTAATCCGCGTAG
>Ga0209514_10007130_pt1 | contig 13308 bp, 11 predicted proteins | sample Subgrocontami58m_FD_187452 | JGI IMG/M metagenome (GOLD analysis project Ga0209514, IMG submission 187452) | Subsurface groundwater microbial communities from S. Glens Falls, New York, USA - GMW37 contaminated, 5.8 m (SPAdes) (version 3) | ecosystem: Environmental > Aquatic > Deep subsurface >...
GGCGCGGTCGTCGGTGTCGGCGCGGTCGTCGGTGTTGGCGCAGTCGTCGGTGTCAGCGTGGGCGTGGGCCTCGGTGTCGGCGTTGGCGCGACAGTGGCTGTAGCCGTAACTGTCGGAGTTGCTGTGGGTGCGGGTGTGGCCGTGGGCGCAGGTAGGGCTGTGGCGGTGGGGGTAGGCTCGGTTTGTGTACATGCCGCAAGTAGAAGTACGGCGGCAAGCGCCAGCGCAAAGACAACTGCAAAGCTTGGCACCCTCAGGGAGGCCAGCGTCCCGAGAGAATACCTTCCTGTCAGGCGATTCGGCGCGCTTTTCATCTTACCCCTCCTTGGTCTCGCCCGGGATGCGCATGCTGGTACAGGTTCCGCATGTCGAAGACTGCCAGCGCCACCGCCAACACGATAACACCCCAACCCATCCCAATGGCCGTGGGGCGCATGTCGTCATTGAACAATAAAGACAACCAGAGACCCCACTGCACCGCGAATACGGCCAGTGTAGCCAGGAACCAGGCGGTGGTGGCCTGCTCCCTATGGCGCAGTATTTCCACATAGCCCACCAGCGTGAAGACAACAGCAAAAACTTCCACAGGCACCATCACCATGTCGTACTCCGCAGACGGGAACACCGTGCGCTGTATGAACTGCATAATCCCCGTGCCAAGAACCACAAGCAGCGGGCCAAGCAGGAAATCCCACCAGCTCAGCCCCTTGGCCACCCAATGTTTCTGGGACCCATCGGCCATTACTGTGTTAAAGTGCACGATGGAGTTGGGGCCAAATTGGAAATTGCCTGTGCCGTGGGCAGCCTGGCCACCGCTCTGGGCTTCGGCATCTCCTACGTGAGGGGTCGCTCCGCTGCTAGCCGTACGCTCCATAGCCAGCCTCCTCGGTTTTCCGCCGCGCTGCTGCGGTCGGAAGGGGGTCTACTTTTCCACCAAGCCGTGTTTGTGACGCTGTTGTTATACCCCCCCCCGCCCTTTTGTCAACGTATTTGATGCCTGATATATGCCAAACACGTAGGGGCAGGTTTGAAACCCGCCCCTACGGTGCGACATCGCGTTGACCTCGACAGGGGCATGACCTACGCGGTGTGTGCGGCCTGCCGAACGAGGGCGGTTCTGCGGTGGGGCGAAGCATCAGGTGTAGCCAGCCGCGAATGCCTATGACAAAGCCTGATGCTTCGCCCCTACGTTGGCCCTCCCGCCCTTTCCGCCCTTGTGTGGCTGGTGACAGTAGCGGTAGAATTGCACTTGTCGTGGGGCGTTCCTATCTGCTCTGGAGGTGTTTATGGATATCAAGGTTGCGGCGGGCGATATAGCCCGCGCGTCTGTCCCCGCTATCATCGTCAACTTATTCGAAGGAGTGAAGAAGCCAGGTGGGGCTACGGGCGCCGTGGACACCGCCCTGGGCGGCGCCATCACCCAGCTCATCGCCGACGGCGAGCTCAAGGGCAAGCTCAACGAGGTCGTAGTGCTGCACACCCTGGGCCGTATTCCATCGGCTCGGGTAGCCATTGTTGGCCTGGGCAAGCAGGTGGACTTCACACTGGACCGGGTGCGCCAGGCGTCGTCCGCAGCGGTCCGGCACCTCCGCGGCAAGGGCGTGAGCCGGGCCGCCACTATCGTGCACGGCGCCGGCATCGGTGGCCTCGACGCGACCGAATCGGCGCAGGCCGTGGCCGAGGGCACGCTGCTCGGCCTGTACGCGTTCCGCAAGCACAAGAAGCCCCCGGAGGAGGACAGTGAGTTCCAGGAGCTGACGGTCCTGGAGCAGGATGCCTCCAGGGTGGCCCAGTTGGAGGCAGGCGTAGCGCGGGCCAGAATCATCGCCGAGGCGACCAACCTGGCGCGCGACCTGTCCAATGAGCCGGCCAACGCCATGATGCCGGCGGACCTGGCCGCGGCCGCTAAGCAGGTAGCACTTTCTATGGGGCTTGAGATAGAGGTGCTGGAGAAGGCCCAAATCCAGGCTCAGGGTATGGGCGGCCTGCTGGGTGTGAACCAGGGGAGCCATCACCCGCCTGTGTTCATCGTCATGCGCTACAGGTCTCCCGGGGCGACGCACCCGCACCTGGGACTGGTGGGCAAAGGCATAACCTTCGATTCCGGCGGCATCTCCTTGAAGCCAGCTGATGGCATGCAGGATATGAAGAGCGACAAGTCGGGTGCCGCCGCGGTCATCGCCGCCATGGGGGCCATCGCTCGCCTCAAGCCTCGGCTGTGCGTGACAGGGCTGGCGCCGGTCACGGAGAACCTCCCTGGCGGTGGGGCCATGCGGCCAGGTGACATAATACGCATCATGAACGGCAAGACGGTAGAGGTTATCTCCACCGACGCCGAGGGCCGCCTGATACTGGCCGACGCCTTGTGCTACGGGCGGCAGATTGGCCTCTCCCACATGGTAGACTGCGCTACGCTGACTGGGGCCTGTCATGTGGCCCTGGGTGACCTGTACTCGGGCGCCTTCACCAACAACCAGGGCTTTCTTGACCAGGTGCTGAAGGCGGCGGAGCAGACGGGCGACAGGCTATGGCCATTGCCCATGCCCGAGGAGTACAAGGACCAGTACCGTAGCGATGACGCCGACATCAAGAACGTGGGCGGGCGCTATGGCGGCGCGATTACCGCTGCCGAGTTCCTAGGGGAGTTCGCCGGTGACACCCCCTGGGTCCACCTGGACATCGCTGGGCCTGCCCGGCTGGACAAGGACCACGGTTACTTGCTCAAGGGGGCCACGGGGGTGCCCACGCGCACTCTGGTGCAGTTGGCACTGAACATGGCGGCACAGAGTTGACATAATGCGTACAGCTTAGGAAAAGGCGAGAGGTTGCCCTGGCATAAGGGACCCTCACCTCAATCCTCTCCCACAGGGAGAGGATGTTGGGTCGGAAAGGAGTACCAAGTGAAGATAGAGTGGTTAGGCCATGCCTGTTTCCTGGTCACGGGAGCCAAAGGCACGCGGGTCATCACCGACCCATATGCCACGGGCGAGAAGATCATGTACCAGCCGGTGAACGCTGCGGCTGACGTCGTGCTGGTAAGCCACGGTCACTTTGACCACAACAACGTGGCTGCCGTGCAGGGTAAGCCGGAGGTGGTCACGGAGGCGGGAAAGCACCGCGTTGCCGGTCTGGACATCCTGGGGGTGCAGGCCTTCCATGACGGAGAGCAGGGCCAGCAGCGCGGGAAGGATGTGATATACACATTCTCAGTGGATGGAATACGCCTGTGCCACCTGGGAGACCTGGGCCATCCCCTCAGCGATGCACAGGTGAAGGAGATCGGTGCGGTTGATGTGCTCTTCATACCGGTGGGCGGCTTCTACACGCTGGACGTTGCTCAGGCCAACGAGCTGTGCAACACCCTGAAGCCTAAGGTGGTCATACCCATGCACTACAAGACCAGCAAGCTCGGGCTGCCCATTGCGACGGTGGACGAGTTCCTGGCCAAGAGGACGCAGGTACGCCGGGTCAAGGGCAGCAGCGTGGAGCTTGTGCCGGGCAAGCTGCCGGCGCAGACCGAGACCGTCGTACTTGAGCCAGCGCGGTAGCGCCCGTTCTGTCATTCCGATCCCGACGCATCGGGACCCCGCACCGGGACGACCGAGGAATCTCATGGCCGATGTCTGCCAAGGGCACAATCATGAGACGCCGTCCCAAGCCTGCCGAAGGATTCCTCGCCCTTCGGGACTCGGCATGACATTGGTGTGTGGTTCATTCAGAGTCCCGACCCTTCGGGACTCGCAACGACATAAGAAAGGAGCAGTCAATGGCGTATGTGATAGTGGAAGGGCCAGCCATTTCCGGCAAGCCTCGGGACACCATGGCCAAGTCGCTGGCAGAGGCGGTAGGCCGGGGTTTCAACCAGGAGCCCAGCGATGTGGTGGTGGTTTTCAAGAAGTCAGACCCCATGACCCTGGTGCACCTGGAGGTCAAGGGAGAGATAGCCACTGAGATCACGGTGGAGGGTGGGCGCATCTTCCCAGGGTCTCGGGACAAGCTGGTCAAAGAGGTGACCGACGCGGCCACCCAGGGGTTCAGCGTGCCTGCGGACCAGGTGCTGATCCTGGTCAAGGGCAAGGGTGGTGCTCACATGGACACCACCACCGAGGCGGTGGGCCTTGGTGGCATTACCCTGGCCCAGAGGCTCAACCCTGAGCTTTCGGCGCAGGAGATCGTGGAAGAGATCCGCCGAGCGGACTGAGGGACCACCGTGCCCCACCACCGCCCGGCTACAGGCTACGGGCTACGGTCTTCGGGAGAGACAAACGTAGGGGCGCCCCGATGTATCGGGGCGCCCCTACATAGCGGCAATTCATGAATTGCCGCTACGGACCGCAGGACCGGTCTGACTGATGTGTCCGATCAGACCTGGAGCCACACAGCCGGCGGTCGGGCCTGGGGCTGCCGGTGGGTTCTGGGAAGGCACTTCGCACAATAGTAGTTATGTAGTGTACATTGGCTTTGGTGCCTCGGTTTGACATAACTACTTGACAGAACTGGCCGCCAGCGGTGCGATTCTGACCCGCTGCTCAAACTGCTCCGCGGTCAGCCGGCCTTCCATCATGGCCACAACATCGGCCATGCCCACATTCACCTCTGTCTTCGGTGCGAAGTCCTGGTATATCTGTACCACTGCCTGTTGACTGTAGGGCGCTACTGAGCTAAGCACGGTCAGCGCATAGGCCCAGCTTGCCGCCTCGTCCATTCCCTGGGGGAGGTTGTAACGGACCAGGGCGCGCTCCGGCGTGATGTCCACCACCGCGTTGTCTATGCCGCCGGCTGCCATGGCCTGGAATACGCTGGTATTGGCGGCGGCGGCAACAGCCGGTTCCTCCGGCGCCGGGCGGACGGCAAGTGAGGAGTAGGCCCACAGGCCACCAAGTGCCAGTACCAACAGGACCAGAATCCCTATGATGATGCGAAACAGCCAACCAAACAATTTACCCATCTTGGCACTACCTCACACGGCCTATGCTTAGTCGGGTCGTGGTGTCCAGTCCCCTCATCCAGGCGATGGCGCTACGGACAGGGGTGGCTTGCCCACTGACGGCCTGCCGTGCCGCCAACATGGCTGACCCGCACGACGGACACCCTTGCTCCCGGGCTGACGTCGCGGGTCTGGTCAACAGGCCCGCTGAAAGCGACAGCCCCTGCGGTGAGGCAGCCACCAGCCTCTGCATTCCCGTGGTGGAATGGCCGACCTCCCCGCCATAGCGGTCCACTGCCACCACCTGTTTCTGGTCGGGCAGCGTGACTATCCGGCTCCCCAGGGCATTGCGCTGCAACGTGCAAGGTTGCCCCTGGTACTGGATGGCCTTGGTCTCCCCCTTCTTGACCTCGAAGTTGGCCGTGGTGGGCGCCACGCCCAAGGCCATCTTCAGGGGGATGGCGAGACTCCCGCTGTAGGTAATGTCCCCGGTGCGCAGTGCCAAGAGCAGGGCGCCCGCGGGGTCGGGAGATCGCACCACGGAACGGACCGTGGTCTCTCGCCCTCTTAGAGACAGTGAAGCGCCCGACGCCTCCCTGGGGCTAAGCTCCAGGTTTAGCCCTTCGCCATCCCTGCTGAACCTGCCGCTAATCGTGAAGACATCCTGCTTGGACGTGGTACGGTCCAGTACCAGGCTGATGCTTACCACCCGACCCACCACCATGTTGCCCACTGTGGCCGCCGGGCCCGAAGGGAGTTGGCCCAGCGCCACTGTGAAACCGCGGCCCTCAGCGAACGCCTGCCCCTCCTTGCGCCATTGGGAGATGGCCTCCGCCACTTGACGCTGCTTCTCATCCTCCACCCGCCGCACCTGTCCCAGCGCCTGGTCATCCATCGTCTTGCCCTGGCCAAGGAGCTGCTGGAGCTCAGTCTTCTGGTCCTCCAAACGCTTCTTATCCGCGTCGCCGTACCTCAAGTCACCCGCACTCCCATACCCGCTCTTCTGCAGCTCACCAATGAGGCCTAGCTTCTGGTTGATCAGGCGAATGGCCTTTTCGTACTCCTTGGCCCTCTTCATGTTGACAATCCAGCGGTCCAGTGCCACGAGCTCGGTGTGCCAGGCGTCCAGCTCCATGGGATTGTCGCCGTATCGAGGGTCAATGTCGCGCATGTTGCTGGCGATCTTGTAGACCGTTGACTGATGGGCATGGACCTTCTCGTGGACCAGGATGGAGGCGAGCTCCGAGATGAAATCAAACTTGGTGAGGTCATTCATTCCAGACTTGCCAATGGATGTGTGGTTGCCATCCTTGTCCTGTGATGAGCCTGGGTCAATGAAGCCTGACCCCACGGTGATATCACCGGACATGTCGGTCTCGCCATTACTACCGATATCCCCTGAGCTTATGCTGCCCTTCTTCAGCCACTCCTCCACATTCTTGGCTTCCTCGGTGTCCCCCATCTGCTTCAGAAACTCAATGGCAGACTGGACGTTCTCGTACGCGGGAGTCCCTTCCTTGGCTACCCCATCGCGTGGTGGCGCGGCGTAGCCTCCAGTGAGCTGAAGAGCTAGCGGCAGCACCAGCGCCGCCACGAGGACGAAGGCCATGACTATTCGTTCCTTATGTAAACTCAGGTAGCGCCTGTCGCGGTCCGCCATGTGCCCTGATGGCCTTTCCCGTACTAATGCCGCCAAACTTTGCATGGTACCCCCTGCATATCCATCTTCTTGACGGGCCTCTCGTTACTGGGGGCTGCGCTTGATGCTCAGCCGCGCCTCGAAATCTTCGGGGCTTAGTCGCCCTGCCAGGCGCGCGGAGACATCGGACAGCGCCACCGTCAACTCCGTGCGCGGCGTGAAGTCCTGGTAGACCTGAATGACCGCCTGGCCTGACCCCGGAGCCATCGCTGACAACACGGCAAGGGCGTAGGCCCAGCTCACTTCCTCCGCCATCCCTGACGGTAGATTGTAGCGGACCAGGGCTCGCTCGGGGGTCACATCCACCATTGCCTCGTCTATGCCGCCCGCCGCCAGCGCCTGGTACACCGGCGTATTCTCCGTGGACGCGGCGACCGGCTGTTCAGGCGCCGGCCGCACCGCAAGCTGCGAGTAGGCCCACAACCCACCCACCACCAAGGCGATCAGGACCACGAGCCCGATGACAATACGCAATAACCACTTGAGCGATTTGCCCATCTGCTCCCTACCTCAGACGACTTACCTGGAATAGGACACCGGGGTCCACAGTCTGCGGGTTAAGAATCCGCGCCGCCAGGATGCCGGATGGGCCGGGGCTAATGACCTTGGGTCCGGTATTGAGGATGAGCTTGCCCATAAGCGCGGCACAGGAAGGGCAACCGTCCTGTTTGGCTGTATCCGCTGGCTTCGCCAGCAGGCCGGCAGAGGGCGAGAGGCCCTTGGGAGCGTTGGCCAGCAGTTTCTGGATGGCGGTAGTGGACTGCCCCAACACTCCTCCGTAACGGTCCACCGCGATGACCTGGTTGCTCCCCGATGGCGTGAGGGTCCGCGTCCCCAGGGCATTGCGCTGTAACGTGCAAGGCTGCCCCTGGTACTGGACGGCCTTGGTCTCCCCCTTCTTGACCTCGAAGTTGGCCGTGGTGGGCGCCACGCCCAAGGCCATCTTCAGTGGGATAGCCATCCTGCCACTGTAGGCGATGTCCCCCGTGCGTAGGGCCAGGAGCAGAGCGCCCACAGGGTCAGGAGCCTTGACGATCGAGGCTAGGGTGCTTTCCCTGCCCTTTAGGGACAGAGACGCGCTTGAGTCCGGCCCGGTACGTACTTCCAGTGTCAGCCCGTTGCCTTCCTGGGTGAACCTGGCATTGAGCGTGAAGACATCACGCTCACGGAATGTACGGTCCAGCTCGAGGTCTATGTTGACCACACGCCCCGTCACGATTTTGCCCACAGTCGCCGCCGGGCCGGAAGGTGTTTGGCCCAGCCGCAACGATAGAGGACGGCCGTCAGCGAAAGGCGCGGCGCTCTTCAATGTTGCGATGGCGTCCTTCCCCCGCTTCTCCTTTTCCTCCTGCATTCTCTGCATGTCCTCGAGGAACTCGTTCTTGGGGACCTTCTGTTGGGCAACGAGTTGCTCGAGCTCTCTCTTCTGGGCCTCAAGGTGGTCTATGTCCTTCTGGCCATAGCCATAACCCAACCCATCTCCGGCATAGCCTGTTCCGAGCAGGCTGTTAATGGCGTCTACCTTGATGCGAATCAGGACGATGGCTTTCTGGTAGTCTTTGGTCACCTTCGCCATGTTCACAATCCAGGCGTCCAAGGCCCAAAGCTCAGTTTGCCACGCTTCTAACTCGTGGAGCCTGGCGCCACCAGTCCAACTGTTGTTTAGATTGCTTCCCACGATATACCAATCGGGCTGATGCGCATGGACTTTCTCATGCAGCAGGACCGCGGCAAGCTTGGCTATCATCTCGAACTTGTCCATGGCTTTCAGCGCGGACTTGTTGATAGACACGCGGTTGCCTGCGTTGTCTTGTGCGGTGGAGGGGTTGATGAAGTCTGTTCTGGCACTAATGTTGCCCGTCACGCCGGTAGCGCCCGGATCACCCCCAGTGTGCGACCCTACCTTGCCCTTCTTGAGCCATTCGTCTAGGTTCTTCGCCACGTCCGTGAACCCCATTTGGTTCAGGAAGTCAATCGCCGCCTGGACATTCTCGTACTCGGGGGTCCCTACTGTGACCGCGCCATCCAATGGAGGTGCTGCCGATGCCGCCCTGGGCAGCAGGAGCATGGGTACCAGCAGACCGAGAAGCACCAGTAAGGCTAATAGCCGTTTCATCCGAGGCCCCCCCGCTAGAAACGTGTTGCTTGGCGTCTTCGACCAATGGGCGAATGATAGCCCTTGTCTTTCCGCTTGTCAATGGAGTTATGTAAAGACGGGCGCCGGCAGGGTCCTGCGGCCTCCCGCGCGTACGCCCCTGACCAAAAGAAAGGGCCGCCCCATCTTGGGGCGGCCCTTTCTTCTTGCGCGTGTCTCGCGTTATGCGGTTGCCTTGCCGAAGATGGCTACCGCGCCGCTGAAGGAGCCTGGCCGTCCGCCAAGGTTGTGGGTCAGGCCGATGTCCACCTTATTGAGCTGGCGTGGTCCGGCCTTGCCCTGGAGCTGCTTGTACACCTCGTAGATCATGCGAATGCCGCTGGCCCCGATGGGGTGGCCAAAGGACTTGAGGCCACCATCGGTATTCACCGGCAACTCACCCTCCAGGGTAAAGGTCCCGGCGTCAATATCCTGCTTGGCCTTGCCCCGGGGGCTGAAGCCCAAGTCCTCGTAGATGATCATCTCGGTGATGGTGAAGCAGTCGTGGACCACCGCCATGTTGATCTCTTTACGCGGGGTCTTGATTCCCGCCTCCTCGTAGGCCATGCGGGCGGCGTTCACGTTCTCCGGGAAGTGGACGAAGTCGTAGCTGTCCTGGATCTGCCCCTGCCGACCGGATACTGCCAGGCCAATGCCTTTGACGAGGACATAGTCCCGGCGCATGCTCTTGGCAATCTCGGGTGTGGTGATGATGGCGCAGGCGGCCCCATCGCTCACCCCACAGCAGTCGAACAGGCCCAGAGGGTAGGCAATCATGGGCGCCTTGAGCACCTGCTCGATGGTGATCTCGCGGCGGAGGTGGGCCTTGGGGTTCATAGCGCCATTGTGGTGGTTCTTCACCGCGATCTTGGCCAGGGCATTCTTGCCCTCTTCATAGGACAAGCCGTAGTGGTGGAAGTAGCGGGTGCCTGCCAGGGCGAACTGGCTCGGGGGTGGCACGGGTGGCTCCACGCCCGAGTCCAGAGCCTCGCCGCCGACGTTCAGTCCGGAGATGCCCTCGTCCTTCTGCTTCTCCACGCCAGCCGCCATCACGATGTCGTAGATGCCGGCGGCGACGGCATAGCAGGCGTTGCGCAGGGTGTCCGTACCGGTGGCGCAGGCGTTCTCGAGGCGGCTGATCGGTATGTACTCGAACTTGAGGGCGTGGGCCAGGGGCTGGCCGGTGTAAAAGGTCCGCTGCGTGCCCAGCCAGGCAGCCTGAATGTCCTTGGGGCCAATACCAGCGTCCTCGTAGGCCTCGTTGGCCGCCTCGACCAGCAGTTGCTCCACGTCACAGTCCCAGCGCTCCCCGAACTTGGTGCACCCCATCCCCACAATGGCTACACGGTCTTTGATTCCGCGCATTCCTCTTCCTCCTATCCTAGGCTCTGACCGGAACGGACTTCCAGAAGTAGTTGTTTAGCCCGCCCGCTGAGAACAGCTTGCGGAAGGCCATGTCCACCGGCATACCCACCTTGATCTCCTCTAGGACACGGTCGGTCATGGTGCAGATCAGCCGTCCGCCGCCCTGGAAGTTGATCACGGTGACCACCAGAGGGACGTCAATGAACGGCGCGAGGTAGTCCATAGAGTAGGTGAACACCTCACCCTTCTTGTCCGAAAGGCGGACCTTATCCCACTTGCCCTGGGTGTGGCAGAACGAGCAGATCACTTGCGGCGGGTACTGCACGTGCCCGCAGGACTGGCACTTGACGCCATACAGGCGGATGATCTGGTCGCGCTCGCGCCACAGGGCGGATACCGACGGTGCGGGGATGGGCGGGCGGCGCACGCCCTCGGCGGCCAACAGGTTGCGCCACTTCAAGTACTCGTCGTATTTGGGCAGGATGGCCTTGGACTTCAGGAGCTTGGCCACGCCACGGTGCCCGTCGGCCTTGCCCGCGAGCGCGGTGGTGGTCAGGGCGTACACGTCAGCGCCATCGCCATAGTTCTGAAGGTAAAGGCGCTGGCCCGGCTGCGCGGACTCCAGGGCCGCCACCAGCAACATCATGGCGTAGGCGGTGCCCGTGCAGTTCATGGAGCCGAATAGTGGGTCCTGCACCTGCTCCGGCTTGAAGCCGAGCATCCTGGAGATCTCCTGATGGCGTCTGAGTGTGGGGGCATAGCAAATAGCCTTGGCGAAGTCCTCCGGCTTGGCGTTGAACTTCTGGAACGCCGCCTTGGAGGCATCCACCATGATGCGCTGGAGCCCCTCTTCGGTGATGAAGCGGTCTTCCCAGCTCCTCATGAAGCTCTCGCCAGCGGCGCGCCACTGGTCGAGCATGTGTTCCTGGAGGAAGAAGCTGCCGTTCACCTCAGCCAACAGCTTGTCCTTGGAGATCAGCACAGCGCCGGCCCCGTCGCCAGCGGACTGGTCGAAGTCGCCCTTGGGCACACCCATGCGGCAGTCGGCAGCCACTACCAGCACGTTCCTGGCGCTCCCCGCCAGGACTGCATCCATGGCCAGCCGCAGGGCGGTGGTGCCCGCCCGGAGCGTGCCGCCGAAGTCAGTGGTGAGCACATCGCGGCGCAGGTCCAGGGCTGTGGCTATCGTGCTCGCGGCCTGCTTCTCGGCGTAGGGGGGAGTGGTGGAAGCGAAGAACAACGCGTCCACAGTGCTCCTGTCCACGCCGGCCAGGCAGTCGCCGGCGGCGGCCACCGCCATAGTGATACTGTCCTCGTCGTAGTTGGTTATGGGCTTCTCGCCAGGCAACTCCCAGCCAGCGGTGGTCTTGGCCAGGCGGAAGCGTGGCACATAGGCCCCATAGGAGCTGATACCTACAGGCATGCTACCTCCTCCATAGTGTTCACCCACAAAAGCGCCTTTAAGGTATCACGGGGCTGTTCCTACTGTCAATATAAGGTAGGTAGCCCCAATCCGTGAGTAGTCAAAGCTGGACAAATATGGCATGCTCTCTCCAACGAGGTGAGAGCCATGAGCCGACGCAAGAGCTTACTGGGGATCAGCTATGCCGGGGGACTGGCGGAACAGAGCACCGCGTTTGCGGGGGCGGGCTTGCTGGTAGAGGTGTACCGGCAGGCGGGCGCGCAGGCCGTTGCTGAGCGGAGCCTCCCTCCGAAGCGGTCCCTCCGGGGCGTGGGGCACGGGCAGATGGTGGAAGCCTTTGTGCTGCTGAGCGCGTTGGGCGGGGAGTGTCTGGACGACATGGAGCGGCTGCGCCAGGACCAGGGGTTGGCGGCGCTGTTGGGTTATACCCCACCAGCCCCCGAGACCGCCCGGCAGTGGCTGGACCGGTTCCATGACGAGGAAGTCATGGCGGGACGGCCCGCACAAGGGTCCTTTCTGCCGCCGGAATCGGCGGGGCTGACGGGACTGCGCGCGGTGAACCAGCGGGTAGTGGCCGCCTACGTAAGCGCCGTACGTCCTGCGGGAGAGGTGACCCTGGATGTGGATGCGCACCTGGTGGAAACCACCAAGACCGACGCCAAGGTCTGCTACGAAGGCTACCGGGCCTACCAGCCGATGGAGGTGGTCTGGGCCGAGACGGGTCTGGTGGTGGCGGATGAGTTTCGCGAGGGGAATGTGCCCGCGTCCAAAGATATCCGGCGCATGGTGGATGCGGCGTACACGGCGTTGCCGGCCGGGGGGTGGACGGTGCGGGTCCGGTCGGACTCGGCGGCGTACGAGCCGGAAGGGATATTGGACCATTGGCATGAGCAGGGGTGGGAGTTCGCCGTGAGTGCGGACCTGAGCCCCCAACTCCGTACAGTCATCGAGGGGTTGCCCGACGACGCCTGGCATACGTGGAAGGAGGAGGCGGGCGGGAAGCTGCGGGAGTGGGCGGAGGTCCCCTATGTGCCCAGCCGGGTCAGCGAGAAGAAGGACGCACCCCTCTACCGCTACCTGGCCATCCGGGTGCGTCCGAGGCAGGGGAGCTTGTTGGAGGACGGGGGAACGGTCCGTCATTTCGCGGTGGTCACGGACCGGTGGGAGTTGGCGGGGCAGGCGCTCCTGGACTGGCAGCGGGGGAAGGCGGGCACCATCGAGCATGTCCACCACATCCTGACGAACGAACTGGGAGCGGGGGTCTATCCCAGTGGCAAGCACGGGGCCAACGCCGCATGGCTCAGGCTCCAGGTGGTGACCCACAACCTGCTGCAACTCTTGAAGGCGGTGGCGCTGCCGCCCGAGTACCAACAGGCCTACCCCAAACGCCTGCGCTTCGCCGTCTTCACCCACATCGGGCAGGTGGTGCGCCATGCGGGGAGCCTGCTGTTGCGGGTGCTGGACGGGGTCGTTGAGCAGGTGTTGGGCCCGGGGCATCGGCGTGTGCTCGCGGCGGATTGGGGGAGCGGGTAGGGGTGAGCGTTGCGCAGGGTCGGCTGTCGGGCGGGCGAGGTGACCGCCCTGCCGCCGCATGGGCTCTGGAGGTCGGGACCGGCAAGATGACACCGGCAAGACGGGGAATGGCCGTCCCGGGAGACCCCGTGGGAGGTTGCGAGACCCTCTCGCCTGACCGCCTCAGCCCAAAACAGGCCCAAGGTCCAGCCGCGAGGCTTCACCCGACGATTGTCCACGGATTAAGG
>Ga0209514_10007132_pt1 | contig 13307 bp, 9 predicted proteins | sample Subgrocontami58m_FD_187452 | JGI IMG/M metagenome (GOLD analysis project Ga0209514, IMG submission 187452) | Subsurface groundwater microbial communities from S. Glens Falls, New York, USA - GMW37 contaminated, 5.8 m (SPAdes) (version 3) | ecosystem: Environmental > Aquatic > Deep subsurface >...
CGCAGCTCGGCGGCCGCCGCATCGAGTGCGCGCGCGGCAAGGTTGTCGGCGGGTCGTCTACGATCAATGCAATGGCCTACGTGCGCGGTCATCGCGGCGACTACGATCGCTGGGCCGCGTCCGGGCTCACGCGGTGGTCCTATGCGCACGTGCTGCCGTACTTTCGCAGGCAGGAAACCTGGGAGGGCGGGGCGGATGCCTACCGCGGCGGCGACGGCCCGCTGCGCACGCGCATGTCCCGCTATGTCAAGTACGACCCGGTCATCGACGCCTACCTCGAGGCCGGCCGGGCGGCAGGTTACCCGTTCACGCAGGATTACAACGGCGCGCATCAGGAAGGCTTCGCGCTGATGCAATCGACGATCCACCGCGGCCGGCGGGTGAGCGGCGCCGATGCGTACCTCCGGCCGGCGCTCGGACGGGGCAACCTCGTGCTCGAAACCGATGCGCACGTGACGCGCGTCCTCTTCCAGGGCGATCGCGCCGCCGGGGTCGAGTACCTGCGCGGCGGCCGCAGGTTCGCCGTGCTCGCCGCGCGCGAGGTGATCTTGTGCGGCGGCAGCATCAACTCGCCGCAGCTCCTGATGCTGTCGGGAATCGGAGATCCCGACGAGCTCTCCGCGCACGGGATCCCGGTCAAGGCGCCGCTCAGGGGCGTCGGGAAGAACCTGCAGGATCATCTGTCGGTCGCCGTAGAGTACCGTCGCAAGGGAGCCGGGCCGTTCGCGAAGAACATGCGCCTCGACCGAATCGCGATCGAACTGGCACGCGCCTATTTCCTCGGCACGGGCTTCGCGACCGAGCTGCCGAGCGGCTTCATGGCCTTCTTGAAGAGCGGGCCCGACGCCGCGCTCCCGGATATCCAGCTTCTCTTTCGCGGGGTGCCGCCGGGCGGCGGCGCCTATCTGCCGCCGTTCAAGTCGGCATTCGCCGACGGGTTTGCGTGCCGCGCGGTGCTGCTGCGGCCTGAGAGCCGAGGCACGGTGGCGCTCGCCTCTGCCGACCCGGCGGCGCCCCCCCGCATCCGCCAGAACATGCTCGCCGCGGGGCGCGACTGGATCGGCATCCGCGCCGGGGTGCGGCTGGTGCAGGCCCTCGGGCGCGAGCGGCCGCTTGCGCCGTTCATCGACGCCGAACTGGGCCCCGGGGCGGCGACCCGATCCGACACGGATCTGGACGCCTACATCCGCGAGTCCGCGGCGACCGCGCACCATCCGCTCGGCACGTGCAGAATGGGCATCGACACCGATTCCCTGGCGGTGGTCGATGCGGAATTGAAAGTGCGCGGGGTGGACGGTCTTCGGGTCGTAGATGCATCGGTCATGCCGGATCTGGTCGGCGGAAACATCAACGGACCGGTTGTGATGATCGCAGAGAAGGCGGCGGACCTGATCCGGGGCAAGGCGCCGCTTGCGGCGGTCGGAGTCTGAGCCATGAGCGCGACGAGGTGGGTGACGTGATACGGATCCGAATAACCGAGTATCTGGACATCGAGCTCGAGCGCGAGCGCTGGTGCTGCAACCGATGCGGCGCGGACCTGGGGTCCGCGCGTGAGCCGTGGAAGAAGGGCGCCCTGATACGCGAACGCGATCCGCGCGAGATTCACCTCCCGATCGGGCCCAGCAAGGAATTCAACTTCTCGTTCGATCCGGACTGGATGCGCATCGTGGAGTTCTACTGCCCGAAGTGCGCGGTCATGATCGACAACGAATACCTGCCACCCGGGCATCCGCTGACCTGGGACATCCAGCTCGACGTCGACGCGCTCAAGGCGAAGCATGGCGTGACTTCGGCCCCGAAACGCCGCGCGCGGAGGCCGCGATGACCCTCAGGATCGGCGTAGACGTGGGCGGCACCTTCACCGACGTCGTCGTGATGAAGTCAAACAAGATCCATCGCGGCAAGGCCGACACGACCCACTACGATCTCAAGGTCGGCTTCATGAACGCCGCCCGGGTGGCGGCCGAGCGCGCGGGCCTGGGCCTCGAGGAAGCGCTGCGCTCGGCGGAGGCGATCATCTACTCGACCACGGTCGGCACCAATGCGCTGATCGAGCGCCGCGGCACCAAGCTCGGCCTGATCACCACCAAGGGGTTCGAGCACACCGTCGCGGTGGGGCGGGCGCGCAATTGGGCCGACGGCCTGCCGCCGGAGAAGAAGCACGACCGCGGGCGCGCGGTCCGGCCGGCGCCGATCATTCCGCAGAACCGCATCGTCGGCGTGCAGGAGCGCGTGGACAATCTCGGCGAGGTGGTCATCGCCCTGCGCGACGACGACGTGCGCGCCCGGGTTCAATACCTGGTCGACCAGGGCGTGCGCGGCTTCGTGGTGGTGTTGCTCAATTCGTTCGTGAATCCGGCCCATGAGTTGCGGATCGCCGAGATCATCGCCGAGCAGTATCCGGAGTGCTATCTCGGCCACATGCCCGTCTACCTTTCGCATGCGATCTCGCCGAAGTCCGGCGAATACCGGCGCTCGATGACGGTGATCATCGATGCCTACCTGCGGGAAATCACCGAGGGTCACCTCGTGCGGCTGAGCGACGATCTGCGCGAGATCGGCTACAAGAGGCCGGTATTCGTGGCCAAGAACACCGGCGGCCTGTCGTCGCTTTCGCGCTCCCAGGCGCTGCATCTTCTGGGCAGCAGTCCCTCGGCGACGGTCATGGGCGCCGACCATATCGGCCGGCAATTGGGCCTGGGCAACATCATCGTGTCGGACGTGGGCGGTACCAGTTTCGATGTCGGCCTGGTCGTGGAAGGGCGCGACCGCGTCTACGAGTACGACCCGATCGTCGATCGCTTCCGGGTGCAGGTGCCCTACGTGGCGCACTGGTCGGTCGGCGCGGGGGGCGGCTCGATCGCGCGCTTGGTGAACGGCGAGTTGCGCGTGGGCCCGGACAGCGCGGGATCGAATCCCGGCCCGGCGTGCTACGGCCGCGGCGGCGAAGCGCCCACGGTGACCGACGCGGACGTGGTGCTCGGCTACATCAATCCGCGCAATTTCCTGGGAGGCAAGTTGCGCCTCGATGCGGAGCGGGCCGAGCGCGCGATCGCGGCCAAGATCGCGGAGCCGCTCGGCCTGTCGGTCGTCGACGCCGCCTGGCGGATCAAGAGCCTGATCGACGGCTTCATGGGCCAGGAAATGTACCGCATCTGCGCCTTGAGCTCGGGGCAGGATCCGCGCGAATTCGTGCTGTTCGCCCTCGGCGGCGCGGGCCCGGTGCATGCCGCGGGCTATGCTCACGCGGCCGATGTCAGCCGCGTCGCGACGTTCCCGTTCTCGAGCGTATTCGGGGCGTTCAGCACGCTGAGCCTGGACATTCTGCAGAGCTACGAGCGCACGCTCGCGCTGAACCTTTATTCGCACAAGAGCGGCGGTTACGCCGTGAACTCGGTCGCGCCGTTGAACGCGGCGGTGGAGGCACTCGTATCCTTCGGCCGGCGCGACATGCAGGAGGAAGGCTTCGACATGGACGCGGTCGAGCTGCAGCTCGACGTGTACATGTGCTACGGCCAGCAGCGCCAGACGTTGCCGGTGCGCTCGACAAGGCTGCGCTTCGAATCCACGGACGATCTTCGCGATCTCTGCGATCGCTTCAACGCGGCCTATGGCGAGAAATACGGCATCGGCGCGGTCTACCAGGAGGCGGGAATCGAAATGGTCTCGATTCGCCTGAACGCGGTCGGACCGGTGGGCAAATACGCCATGCGCCGCATGCCGGCCGGCGACCATACGGCCCCGGCGCCGGCCGGGACGCGCGAGGCCTACTGGGGACCGGAGCACGGATTCCTCGAGACGCCGGTGTATCAGCTCGCCGGGCTTCGGGCCGGCGTGGCGCTCGAGGGTCCGGTCATGTGCGAATCCGACGACACCGTCATCGTGACGCCGCCGGGCTGGCGCTTTCGCGCCGACGAATGGGGCGTCGGCTGGATCGAGCAGAACAGGGAGTAAGCGGACATGGGCAAGTTGTTCGACCAGCACGCCCGATTGTTCAAGGGCCTGATCTATGAAACCGACGCCTACGGCAGGCGGCCGGGCTGCGACCCGGCGCTGATCTCGCACGGGCTGGAGCCAGTGACCGAGATCGAGCGCCGCGGCATGACGCATCTCTCCGACGTCGACTCCGAGCTGCTGACCCACAAGCTCACGGCGATCGTCGAAGAGGCTCGCGACGTGTACATGGCGCTCTCGATCACCGAGAGCGTGATCACCGGCGACATGAACTGCGCGCTGTTCACGGCCTCAGGGGACCCGGTAGCCGTGGCGACCGGCATCTATTTCCACACGATGCTCAACAACGCGCAGATCAAGTACGTCAACAAGTACTACCGAAACGACCCGACCGTGGGCCTCGCCGACGGAGACATCTACTTCTTCAACGACGAGCTGGGCGGAGGCGTGCACGCCTTCGACATGTTCACCGCCATGCCCGTCTTCTGGGAAGGGGAGCTGGTGGCCTGGGCCACCTGCGGCGGGCACCAGGGGGATTCCGGCTCGCCGACGCCGGGCGGTTTCAACGCCAAGGCGCGCACGCGCTACGAAGAGGGCATCCACGTTCAGATGATGCGCATCGGCGAGCGCTTCCGCCTGCGCCAGGACATCCTGGACTTTCTCGCCGGCTCGGTGCGCAATCCATTCGTGTTCGCGGCCGACCTCAAGTCGCGCGTAGCGACCCTCGACGTGCTACGCAAGCGGCTGTTGCGGGAAATCGAGCGACGCGGCGTCGAGCCCGTCGTGGGCGGCATGCGGCGCATCCTGATCAAGTCGGAGGAGGCCGCGCGCGCGCGCCTGCGCGAGCTCAACGACGGGGTCTTCCGGGCGGTGATGTTCAACGACGACGAGCTCGGCGGCGAGCTGGGGCTGACGCGCATTCCGGTCACGCTGTTCAAGGAAGGCGACGGGATGACAGTGCTCGTACAGGGCGTCTCGCCCGAGAACGGGCTCGGGCCGATGCACGCGACGTGGCACCTGGTGCGCGCGGCCTCGGCAGTCTACATGTTCTCGTATTTCTACCGGGGTCTCGCGCCGAACGCCGGACTGCTGCAGCCGGTCCGTTACCTGGTCGAGGGTCCCTCGATCGCGAATTCGAGCGACGAGCTGGCGCACGGCATGGGCACGTCGATCGCCGCCTGCGTCGTGAACGGGCTGCACGTGCTCGGCTCGAAGCTCCTGTTCAGCAGCCCGCATCGTGAGGCGGTCCAGGCGCCCCACTCGCGCAACATCATGCTGATGATCTTTGCGGGGGAGAACCGGCTGGGCTATACGACCGCCAATTTCACGGGCAGCGCCAACGCCTCCGGGCAGGGAGGGCGCTTCGACAGCGACGGAGAAAGCGCGGTGGGCTTCTACTGGGGACCGTTCACCGACGCAGGCGAGACCGAGGATACCGATGCGCGGCTTCCGCACTTCGTTCTCGCGCGGCGGTTCGAGAAGAACTATCACGGGTTCGGCCGGTACCGCGGCGGAACGCCGCTGGTCGAGATCTCCACTTGCGGGCACCTCGGCTGCTTCATGAGCTCCTGGGGCAGCGCCGACAAGATCAGCCACAACCCCGGTCTGATGGGAGGCTACTACGGCCCGCCCAACCCGCGCGTCGTGGTCAAGGGAACCGACCTGTTCGAACGCATCGAGCGCGGCGAGGACGTGGACATCAGCCAGTACGAGCTGTTGACGAAAAGGACGCTGAAGGGCGAATACCGCGTCGAGGCTTCGGGACAGTCGACGCAGGCGTTCAAGCAGGGCGACCTGATGAGTTTCAGTCTGGGAGGCGGAGGAGGCTACGGCGACGTTCTCGAGCGCGAGCCCGAACGGGTGCTGGCCGATCTCAAGGAGAACTTCATCACCGCCGAGGTCGCGGAAAAGATCTACGGCGTGGTCATCGACCCGGCGACGGGTCTGGTCGATGCCGCGGCCACCGGGCGCCGGCGCGCGGCGATCCGCCGCGAACGGCTGCACAAGGGCAAGCCCTTCGCGGAATTCGTGCGCGCCTGGCGGAAGAAGAAACCCCGCGAGGCGATCCTGAAGTACTACGGCGCCTGGCCCGAGCCGCGCACGCCGGGATACGACAAGCCGTTCTGGGGGCTCTACCGCTGATGGGCATCACCCTTCAGGCGCTCGCGGCCAGGGGCGACCTGTTCGTTCCGCTGATCTTTCGCCTGGCGCTGCGCCTGGAGCAGGTGAGCTGGGAAGACGCTCGCGAGGACGCGCCGCTCGCCGCGTTCGCACTCGGCTCGGCGCAGCGGATGTTCCGCACCGACGCTTGCATCAACTGGTTCGACACGGGTCTGGAGGCCGAGGCGACCGGCGCGGGCCGCGCTTCGCCGGCGGAGTTTCCCGATCCCGAGGCATTCGTCGCGGCGCCGGCGATTGCGCACGTGCTTGAAGTCACCCGTCAGCTGTGCGAGACGGGCGGCGAGCGCGCCTGCGTGCTCGGATGCCTGACGGGGCCCGCGACGCTGCTGACCCGGCTCTTCGGTGCGCCGGGAGCGCAGAAGCTTGCCGCCGCGCTCGACGCGGGGAGGCTCCAGGAGGCGGAACGGCGGCGCCTGGAGCGGGCCGCGTCGCTTTCTGTCGCCCTGGCGCGCGCCTACTGCGAGCTCGGCGCGGGCGGGCTTGCCCTGCTCGAGGACGCGGTCCCGCAGTCGCCGGGGCTGGTCGGTGCGTTCGATGCGCTGTTCAACCTGGCCTCGTATTACGGCGTTCCGGTTGCAGTGGTATCGCGCGCATCGCTGCCATCGGGGGTAGGCGATGCATACGTCCAATTCGGCGCGGGCTACCTCGTTGCGCCCGGAACGAAGGACTCTCGCGTGGTCGCCGTCGCACCCGAGTTGCCCTCGGGGAGCGAGGAGGACTTGCGCCGGCCCACCGGTGCAGGACGCCTCGTTGCCACCACCTGGGAGGTGCCGGCGGACGCCGCGCCCGAGCGGGTCGCCGACTTCGGCGCCCGGTTGAAGCGGTAGCAGCGGCCCCGACGGACATAGCGGAGAAAGCGGTGTACAGCATCGACATCGACATCGGCGGCACGTTCACCGACGGCTTCTTCACCGACGGCGCCGAAGTGCGGACCGAGAAGGTGATCACGACTCCCCACGACATCACCGAGTGCTTCATGAACTGCGTGGCCGCGGGCAGCGCCGCATTCGGGGTCGACCTGGCGGAATTCCTGCGCCGCACCGCCGTGGTTCGGGTGTCGACCACGGTAGGGACGAATCTGCTCGTGCAGCGCGCCGGGCCCAGGCTCGGCCTGCTGGTGACCGCCGGCTGCGAGCAATCCCTGTACGGCGCAGCTCGCGCGGCGATCCTGGATCGCTATATTCCGGGGGAAATGGTGGCGGGCATCGACGAGGAGGTGGACGAGGGCGGCACGCTCGTGCGCGAAGTGGACGAGGCCGCCGTGCTCGGCAAGGTTCGCGAGCTGATCGGCGCCGGCGCGCGAATGATCGTGACGAGCTTTCGCAATGCCTGGCGCAATCCCCGCAACGAACGGCGCGTACGCGAAATCGTTCTCGCGCGCTACCCGGTCCACTATCTGCGCTCGGTCCCGCTGCAGCTCGGTACCGAGATCGCGCACGTGTCCGATGATCACGCCCGCACCAACTCGGCGGTCCTGAACGCCTATATCCACGGCGATCTCGCGCGCGCCCTGTACCGCGCCGAGGACAAGCTGCGCGAGGCGGGTTATCAGCGCCCGTTGCTCGTGGTGCACGCGAGCGGCGGCACCGCCCGCGTCGCCAAGACCGTAGCGCTGCAGACGCTGCAATCCGGCCCGGCGGTCGCCGCCCAGGGCGCGGCCTACCTGGCCGGGCTGCTCGGCGAGCGCAAGGTGATCGAAGCCGACATGGGCGGCACCAGCTTCGACCTGGCGATCATCGCCGACGGCCGGGCGCCGTTCAACGACGCGCCGAGGCTCGACGATATCAGCGTCGCGATGCCGATGATCGAGACCGAGTCCCTGGGCGCAGGCGGCGGCAGCATCGCGCGCGTGGACGGCGGCGTGCTGCGCGTCGGCCCGCAGAGCGCGGGTTCTGCGCCCGGTCCGGCCTGCTACGGGAAGGGCGGCATGGAGCCCACCGTGACGGACGCGAATCTGGTTCTGGGCTATCTGGATCCGGAGCGCTTCCTCGGCGGGCGCATGCGGCTCGACCTCGCCGCGGCAAGGCGCGTCATCGAGCGGCGGATCTGCCGGCCGTTGGGGCTCTCGGTCGAAGAAGCTGCATTCGACATCCGCGCCTGCATCGAAGCATCGATGGCAGAGGAGATGCGCAAGCGCCTGCTGCAGAAGGGCCTGGCGCCCGCGGACATGGTCTTCTTTCCCGCCGGCGGCGGCGGCGCGGTGCACGCGTGCGCGATCTCCGGGCGCGCGGGCATCGGCCGGATCGTCGCGTTTCCATTCGGCTCGGTGTTCAGCGCGTTCGGCGGATCGACCACGAACGTGCAGCACCGCTACCTGCGCACGGTATCGATCCCCGCGACCAGGGCCGGGGAGGTCGAGGCCACGCTCGCCGCGCTGCGCGAGCAGGCGCTGCTGGACATGCAGGGCGAGGGCTTCGCGCGGGATGAGGTCGGCTTCTCCGCGCATGCCATCGTGCGCCGGGGCAGCGATCGGCGCGTTGTGGACCTCCCCGCTTCGGCCAAGGGCCGCGGGCACCCGGCCGCGCGAGCCCTCGCCGCGCAGGCGGGAAAGACAATGGTCGAGAGCGTGCACCTGGTGGCGACGGCCGCCGTCGACCATTGGAGCCCAGCAGCGGCGACGCTGCCGCGGCGCGCGAGGGCACCGGTGCCCCGGACCACGCGACCCGTATACTGGGAGCGCGGACAGCCGCGGCTCACGCCCATCCACGATCGCGACGCGCTGGCGAAGGGCCAGATCATCCGCGGACCGGCGATTGTCGAAGGGCCGGACACGAACTACGTGATCGGGCCGAGCTGGATGCTCGAGACGGACCGCTACGGAAATTTCGTCATCGGCCCGGTTCGCGCGGATCGGCCGGCAACTTGACGGAGCGAATCAGCCATGGAACCCGACGAAACCCGGCAAGGCGACCAGGCATTCTTTACCGCCCGCGGCTTCGGCCAGCGGATCGGGTTCGGGGAGCGTCCGGCCGTCCTGGTGATCGACCTGGCGCGCGCATTCGCGGATCCGGCCATCGCTCTCGGAGCGTCGCTCGATGACGTGATCGGGCAGACCAATCGCGTCATCGACGCCGCCCACGCCGCCAAGGCACCGGTGCTCCTTTCCGTCGTTGCCTACGAGGGGCCGGAGTTCGAGGACGCCGGCGTGTGGCGCTTCAAGATGACCGGACTCGCGGCGTTGAGGGCGGGCTCCCCGGGCGTCGAGATCGATCCGCGGGTGCGGCAATTGCCGGGGGACCCGGTGATCGTGAAGAAATTCGCTTCGTTCTTCTTCGGCACGGACCTGGTTTCCCGGCTGACCGCGGCGCACATCGACACCGTGATCGTCGCGGGGTGCACGACCAGCGGCTGCGTTCGGGCCACGGTGGTGGACGCGATGCAGTTCGGTTTCCGTCCGATCGTCGCCCGGGAAGCGGTGGGAGATCGCTCCGAGAACGCCCACCAGCAGAGCCTGTTCGACATGGACGCGAAGTACGCGGACGTCCTGGACGTGGACGAGGTGCTGCGCTACCTGCAAGGCCTGCCCACAAAGCCGGGCTAGATGATCCCCAGCTTGCGCAGCAGCGCGATGCGTTCGGCGGAAAGTCCCGCCTCGCGCAGCACCTCCGCCGTGTGCTCGCCCAGATCCGGCGGCGGACGAGAATCGATACTGCGGTCGGCGTCCACGCGAACCGGCCGGTGCGCCGCCTTGACCTTGCCGTATTTCGGGTGCTCCAGCTCGTAGAACACCCCCAGATGGCGGACCTGCGGGTCGCTTTCCAGGTCCTGCACCTCGTGCTCCGGCGCAAACGGCACGTCCTCGCGCTCGAGCAGCGGGATCCATTCGTCGCGATCGCGCGTCCGGAAGATCTCGTTCAGCTCGAAGGCGAGCGCCTCATAGTGCTTCACGCGGTCCATCCGGGTCGCGTAAAGCGTGCCCCAGTCCTCGCGGCCGATCACGCGGCACAGTCCCTGCCAGAATTTGTCGGGCGAGGACATGTGCAGGCCGATGCGCTTTCCGTCCTTGCAGGTGAGATTGTAGGCCTGTGACATCGCGGCGCGCTGATGGACGGGGGCCGGCTCGCCCGTGACGAAGTAGTTGACGATCGGCTCGATGCCGAGGCCGATGGCCGCCTCCAGCATGTTGACCTCGACCAGGTGGCCCCGGCCCGAGCGCGCACGCTCGTGCAGCGCGCCGAGAATGCCGATCGCCGCATAGTAGCCGGTGACGGGATCGGTGATTGCAGGTCCCACGACGCGCGGGTCGTCGCCGCGGCGGTGGCGACTCATCCACCCGGACAGCGCCTGGCCGACATTGTCGAACGCGGGCCGCAGCGCATACGGTCCATCCGCGCCGAAGCCCGTGATGGAGCAGTAGATCAGGCGCGGATTGAGCGCGTGCATCGCGTCGTAGCCGATGCCGATGCCCTCGGCGACCCCGGGCCGGTTGTTGATGACCAGCACGTCGGCCGCGCGTACCAGCTCGCGCAGCGCGTCGAGCCCATCCCGCTTGGTGTAATCCAGGGCGATCGAGCGCTTGTCGCGGTTGTAGGCCTGGAAATGCGGGCTGTACAGGCCGTCGCGGAAGGCGCGAAACGGATCGCCCGCCCCGGGCCGCTCGACCTTGACGACGTCGGCGCCGAGCTCGGCGAGCAGCATGGCGGCAAACGGCCCGGTGATGAAGCCGCCCAGGTCGAGAACGCGGATATCTTGCAGCAGCTTCACGATCCTCCTCTCGTCCGGTCACTCCTGCCCGGGGCGCCGGTGTGCCGAGGTCTCTTCCTCGAGGCGTTCCCACATCTGCTTGGCGATCGGGTTGCGGATCTCCTCGGCGATGTGGCCGACCAGGCCGATCGCACGGCCCATGACCGCGATGCCGCGGCAGATGCGCCAGTCCAGTCCGAGTTCGCTTGCGACCGCGCCGATGGCCCCGGTCGCGTTCACGGGAAGCACCTTGCCGGTGACCCGCTCCGCCTCGAGCGCGATCGCCTGGATCAGCTCGCAATAGTTGCCGTAGTAGCCGTTTTCCTTCGCGAGCTGGAACAGCCTCGGGGTCCTGGGATCGATCGGCTTGTGCACCGGATGCCCGATGCCGGGAATGGCGGATTTCGATGCGCGCAAGTCGGCGACGATCTTCGCGGCGATGGCCTTCAGGTCGGGCCGTTCCACGCCCTTCAGCGCCGCCTGCATGATCCGCGCCGAGCCTTCGGCGGTGCCGACGAACACGCTGCCCATGCCGCACAGACCCGCGGCGACCGCGGCGTTCATCGCTTCCGGCGCGCCGAGATAGGTCATGCGCGTCGCGATCGCGTTCGGCGTCATGCCATGCTCGACCAGCGTGACCATCAGCGCGTTGAACAGCACCGACTGTTGCGGCGTCGGCAGCCCTCCGGTGATCTCGAGCCAGGCCATGTCGCCGAGCGACACCTTGCCGATCACCTCGTTTACGAGGTCCTTGCCGCACACGACGATCCTGTCCACTGTGCTCCAGCCCATGTCGGAGCGGATGGCTGCTTTCGGTTTCATGCCTCTGCCTTTCAGATTGCGGAATTGAACCGGACAAGGAATAGCGGCCGGCCTCGTGAACCGCCCGCGCGCCGGGTTCGGCGGCGCGCGGGACGCCGAGCGGAACTAGAGCGTGATGTTGATGTTCTTCAACTGCGTGTAGGTGAGCAGCTCGTCGGAGCCCTCCTCGCGCCCGACGCCGGACTGCTTGTAGCCGCCGAAGCTCGCGCCGAGGAAGTGCGAGCTGACGCTGTTCACCCAGATGTAGCCCGATTCCACGCGGGCCGCGGCGCGGTGGGCGTTGGCGAGGCTCGTGGTCCAGATCGAGCCGGTGAGGCCGTAGTCGACCGCGTTCACCTGCGCGAACATCTCCTCCTCGTCCTTCCACTTGATGACGCTCAGCACCGGACCGAAGACTTCCTCGTTGGCGATGCGCATGCCCTGGTTGACGCCGGTGAACACCGTAGGCTCGACGAACCAGCCTTTGGCGAGCAGCGGGTCCTGCGGCACTTTTCCGCCGTAGGCGAGCTTCGCGCCCTCGTTCTTGGCAATGTCGATGTAGCCCATGATCTTCTCGTGCTGCGGCTTGGAGATGATCGCGCCCATGGTCGTCTCCATCTCGGTCGGGATGCCGGGCTTGTAGGTCTTGATCGCCTCGAGCATGCCGCCGATCACGCGGTCGTACACCGCCTCGTGCACGAACAGGCGCGACGTGGAGCCGCAGGACTGGCCGCACCAGGTGAAATTCATGCCGTTGACCGCGCCGGCGGTCGCCTTGTCGAGGTCCGCGTCGGGATAGATGATGCACGCGTTCTTTCCGCCCAGCTCCAGGGTCACGTGCTTCAGGCGGTCGGCGCCGGCCTTCATGATCGCGCGGCCCGTGGGCACGCTGCCGATCAGCGAGATGCGCGGCACGAGCGGATGGGCGACCAGGGCCTCGCTGCCCTCGCGGCCGGCGGTGACGATGTTGATCACGCCCGGGGGCATGATGCCTTCGATCAGCTCCATCATGCGGTAGGCCGACAGCGGCGCCTGGTAGGGCGGCTTCATGATCACGGTGTTGCCCGCGGCGAGCGCCGGCCCCATCTTGCCCGCGGTGAACATGATCGGGTGGTTGTAGGCGACGATCCTGCCCACCACGCCGTAGGGCTCGCGCACCGAGAGGTTCACGACGCCCTCGCCCATCGGGATGGTCTCGCCTTTCGCCTCGGTCACCAACCCGGCATAAAACTCGATCTGGATTGCCGCGACGACCGCGTCCTTGAGCATTTCCCGGATGGGATTGCCGCAGTTGGCCGCGTCGAGCATCGCCAGCTCCTCGGCGTTGGCGCGCAGCACGGCCGCCACCTTGCGCATCAACGCCGCGCGCTCGATCGGCTTCACGCGCCGCCATTCCAGGAACGCCTTGTGCGCCGCGCGCACCGCACTGTCGACGTCGGCCGCGTTCGCCTCGGCGCACGGGCCGAGCGACTCGCCTGTCGCGGGGTTGTACGTGTCGAGATAGCCGCCGCGCGGCTTCTGCCACGTTCCGCCGTAATAGAGGTCGCGTTTGCGGGGAAGTATCGGGTCGATCTTCGCCTTCACCTTCGCGAGTTCGTTCGGCATGTTCATTTGGATGTTCCTTTCGTCAACCGATGTGCTTGCGCAGGAATTCGATGGTCCGCTCGCGCGCGAGCTTGGCCGACGCC
>Ga0209514_10007140_pt1 | contig 13297 bp, 4 predicted proteins | sample Subgrocontami58m_FD_187452 | JGI IMG/M metagenome (GOLD analysis project Ga0209514, IMG submission 187452) | Subsurface groundwater microbial communities from S. Glens Falls, New York, USA - GMW37 contaminated, 5.8 m (SPAdes) (version 3) | ecosystem: Environmental > Aquatic > Deep subsurface >...
TGCCAGCTTCATCTTCAATGGTGAGAACCCCTTCGGCCCCGCCGACGCGAACGCGGGCGTCTGGTTCAACGAGTTTGGCACCGGGCTGGCGAAACGGCCGGTCACCATAGAGTTCGCCGGACTTGCCTCTCAGGCCACAGGGCCAGCACTGGACGGCACCGAGATGTCCGCCCGCGGACGCACCTTCCCCAAGCTGGGCAGGAAGATGCTCAGTCTGGTCCCGCTCGGAAAGCAGACGGTCCATCCCGGAGACAGCGTGATCGGCCCGCTCTCGAAAGCAAGGATACTGCCAAACGGCAGGGTCTCCAGCGAGAAGGGCCTCGCGACCACATATTCAGCGATGATACAGACGGCTTTCCAGGACAACCTGTGGAACTCTCCGCTGCTCACGCCGGAAGGCTACACGCAGATGGAGGCCAACTTCTCCCTTTTCTGGGGGCTGTCAATCCAGCTCTATGAGGCGACTTTGATCTCTGACCAGACGCCCTTCGACAAATGGCTCGGCGGCGATACCACCGCCCTGACAGCCCAGGAGAAGTCAGGGTTCAACCTGTTCATGGGCATCGCGAACTGTGGCGTATGCCATGTGCCGCCTGTATTCGCCGAGGTCCCCGGTTTCACCAACAACAATAGCCACGTGCTGATGGAGCTGATGTGGACCTCGGACGGCACCCAGGTCATCTACGACGCCGGCTTCCAGAACACAGCGGTGACCCGGATAAGCGATGACATCGGACGCGGAGGCAACACCCCGTTCGTGAACCCGTCGACCGGCCAGCCCTACCCCCTTTCGTTCTCGACACTCTCAGAACTTCAGCGGCAGGGCCTGGTCCCCTTCCCTGCCCCCATACTGCCGTTCCATATCCCGACTGACATGCCAGTGAATGTGAACGGCGCTTTCAAAATGCCAGGGCTGAGGAATGTGGAACTCACCGCGCCCTACTTCCACAATGGCAGCGTCATGACGCTCGAGGAAGTGGTGAACTTCTATATCCGCGGCGGCAACTTCCCTGAGGAAAACCTGGGAGATCTCGACCCGCTAGTCGGCGCGGGGCTGCCGCTGCTACGGGGCAAGGATGCCATGAAGGCCAGCATAGTAGCCTTCATGAAGGCGCTCACCGACCCCCGGGTCAGGAGCGAGTCGGCGCCGTTCGACCATCCGGAGCTGCTGGTCCCCAACGGTGACCCGGAAATGATCCGTATCCCCGCCAGGGATGCCCTTGGAAACTCCGCTCTGACCACACTTACCATTAATCCGGTGGTCAGCCCGACCACGTCCAACAGCCAGACCGTTTCCGGCACGGTGGAAGCGGGGTTGACTCCTGAAGCGACGATTGATACCACCGCGACGGTCGGCGCCGTCACAGTCGTCGGGACCGACTGGAACGTTCCCGTCACCGGGATGCCGCAAGGGATCAACACCATCAGCGTCAGCGTGGTCGATGCCGTTGGCACCCGGACTACACTGACAGCTTCCATCAGGGTGGTCCCGGCTGCGCCCGTGATCACGTCGACTGCTGTAACCAGTGCTACAACGGGCCTGCCTTACAGCTATGACGTGAACGCCACAGATGCAAATAATGGCGACACGTTGACATACGGCCTTGCAGTCTCCCCGGCCGGCATGACCATCAACGCAGCCACAGGCCTGATTGCCTGGACGCCTTCAAGCGCACAATTAGGCCCGAACAACGTGAGCGTGAGAGTAACCGACACCGGCGGGCTGTTCGCCTCCCAGACATTCACCATAACTGTATCTCCGCCAGTTCCTACCTTCGCGGTCTCGGGCAGGGTAACGAACTCAGCGGGTGGAGTAGGAATGCCAGGCGTGAGGATGACGCTGGGCGGGGCAGGCAGCGGAAGCGTGCTCACCGACGCCCTGGGGAACTACAGCTTTGCCGCACTTCCCAACGGCAGGTACACGATTACGCCTTCCATCGCCGGCTTCAGGTTCAGCCCTGTATCCAGGACCATAGACGTACTGAACCGACCGGTAGCCGGGATGAATTACTCCGGCATCCTGATACCAGTGCCGCCGGCAGCACCTTCAGGTCTTGCTGCCGCCGCCATCTCGTCCGTCCAGGTGAACCTCACCTGGGCTGACAACTCAAACAATGAAACGGGATTCCGGCTGGAAAGAAAGATCGGCGCGGCCGGCGCGTGGGCAGCCATTGCGAACCTGGGGACTAATGTCACCAGTTTCAGCAACAGGGGCCTGTTGGCAGGCACCACGTACTCCTACCGCATCAGGGCGCTGAATGCTGCCGGTTTCTCAGCCTACTCAAATGAGGTCTCCGTGACAATGCCCTGAGAAGGAAGACGGAGACAGTAAAAAGCGGGTGGGGACGGGTCCAAGGACCCGCCCCCACCCGGTCACAAAGGAAGGTTAACCCATGAAAAAGAGATTATCATTCATCACAGCCCTTCTCCTGGTTTTGACGCTGGTCCTGCCAGCATCCGTTGGCACGGTCCTGGCGGCGGGCGAGCCCAACGCGCCTTCGGACCTCGGCGCAACGATAATGAGCGCCACAAGGGTCGACCTCGTCTGGACCGACCAGTCCGCTGACGAGACGAGTTTCCGCATCGAGCGCAGCGAGGACGGCTTCGCCACAGCGCCGAGCGCGGGCTTCACCGCCGCGATAGACCAGAGGACGTTCAGCGATGTGACCGTGGTCCAGAACCACACCTACTCCTATAGAGTTATCGCGATCAACGCTCTTGGCAATTCCGCGCCATCGAACACGGCGACGGTACGAGTGACCAACCGGCTCCAGGTCGGCCCCATCGACCCCAGCTTCATCTTCGAGGACAACCCGAACACCAGCTTCCCCGGGTATTACCAGGATGACCAGGGGACGCGCGTGAGCCTGCTGCCCATAACCGGGGATGGCGCCACGGCTCCCACACAGATTTTCGAGCCCGTCGACCCGGCCAATCCCTATTCGGTGTTCCTGGGAATGGGGGCGGAGGCTTTCTATTATATTGCGACGGCCGATTTCGCCACCAGGCTCGGCCCTGCGCAGGCACGCTTCGCCATCGAGGCCAACTTCTCGACTCCTGGCGACGAAGTGGTCTTCAACCGGACCAGGCTTAAGGCTCTGGTCCCGACACCGGGCACCTATACCTTTATCCACCCCTATGGCACGCAGGCCATTGAGGTCACGCAGGATGATATCGATGCCCGCGGCGGCATCTTCTTCACCGATGACATCGGGCTGGCGGCGCGCAACTTCACCCTTGCCGCCAACGGCAACATGACCCGTTTCCTGCAACAGACGGCGCCGCCTCCACCAGCGGGGTGGATCGGCGACGGGACCTCGGTCGGCCCGGTAACCGGCAGCCCCACTGGATTCAACAAGGTCAGACTTGTAGCGCCGGCCGGCGTCGACCTGGACGGGGCCGGACGCAACTTCGTGGAGAGCGACCAGTTCACCGTGGCATCGCGCCTGGCGACCGCGGTCGCCCCCCTTCCCGGCTTTACCAAAACGCTTGCCCCTTTGAATGGCGTTGCCACCGTTACGGTAACCTTCACCGATACCTCAACCAACGCACCAACGGCCTGGTTATGGGACTTTGGCGACGGCGACACAAGCACCATTCAGAACCCGTCCCACGACTATGCCGTTGCCGGGAACTTCAGGGCCAGATTGACCGTAACGAACGCCGGGGGGACGGCTTCCACCTCCCAAATGGTAGGTGTCTTCAGCCGCCCGGTGGCCAGCTTCACCAGAAGCCTGCCGAACGGTATCATCCCGGCGGCCATCAGCTTCACGGACACCTCAACAGGGAACCCGGTGAGCTGGTTGTGGGATTTCGGCGATGGCACAACCAGCAACCTTCAGAGCCCCGGCCACAGCTACGCCGGGCCCGGGACCTTCACCATTACACTGACCGTGACGAATCCCGCCGGGTCAGCTTCAAGTTCCCAGGTGCTGGGCATTTCCGGTACTCTTGTACCTAACTTCACCAAGATCGTGTCCGGCATCGTTGCGCCCGTGACCGCGAACTTCACCGATACCTCTACGGGCACGATCACGGCCTGGTTGTGGAATTTCGGGGACGGCACGACAAGCGCGCTTCGGAATCCGCTCGCCAAGACCTACAACGTGGCAGGCAACTTCACCGTTACACTGACGGTGACTGATGCTGTCGGGTCGGCTGCAACGTCACAGGTGGTGAACGTCCAGACAACACCGGTCTCCAGCTTCACCATGAGTTCCGCCACTGGCGTCCCGCCGCTGACGGTCAACTTCACCGATACGTCTGCCGGCAACCCTGCGAACTGGTTGTGGGATTTCGGGGATGGCACAACCAGCGCTCTGCAGAATCCCACCAAGCTCTACCCCATTGCCGGGACATACACCGTAACATTGACGGTGAGCAACTGCGCTGGTTCATCCTCCGCATCTCAGTCAGTCATGGTCTCCATCGTCTTTGCCGGAGCGAGCCCGCTTCTGCTACAGGTGGGGCCGATAGACCCCAGGTTCTTCTTCCTGGGCAACACGAACACCAGCTTCCCCGCGTATTACCAGGACTCTGACGGCACGCGTGTGAGTCTGCTCCCCATCACCGGTAACGGCGCGACCGCGCCCACGCAGATCTTCGAGACACCTGACCCGCTCAACGCCTATTCCAGGTTACTGGGCTTCGGAGGAGAGGCTTTCTACTTCATAGCAACGGTCGATTTCGCCACTGCCTTCGGCAGGGCGCACGCCCGCTTCGCCATTGAGGCGAACTTCTCGGTCCCCGGTGACGAAGTGGTTTTCAACCGGACCAGGCTCAAGGCAGTCGTGCCGGTGGCGGGCACGTACACATTCAGGCACCCTTACGGCACGCAAATCATCGAGGTGACCGCGGACGATATCGCCGCACGGGGCGGCATCTTCTTCACCGACGACATCGGGCTGGTGACGCGTGATTTCCTGCCTGCTGCCGCAGGGAACATCTCTAACTTCCTAGAGCAGACCATCCCGCCTCCACCTGTCGGGTGGATCGGCGATGGGACCTCGGTAGGCCCGGTCACCGGCAGCCCCACCGGCTTCAACAGGGTCAGGCTGGAAGGCCCGGCTGGCAGCAACCTCGGTGGCCCTGGGATCGACTTTGTGGAGAGCGACCAGTTCAGCGTCGCGGCGCGCGTGGTGACCCCGCTCACCCCTGGCTTCACCATGAGCGCCGTCAGCGGAACGGCGCCCCTGACAGTGAACTTCACGGACACTACCACCGGCGGGATACCAACGGGTTTCCTCTGGAACTTCGGCGATGGCGCTAACGACATCGCTCCGAACACCAGCCACACGTACACGACGGCAGGGAACTTCACTGTCACGCTGACAGTAACAGATGCAATAGGGTCGGCTTCCACGTCTCAAACGGTGAGCGTGTTCAGCCTCCCGGTGCCAAGCTTCACCAGGACCCCTGCTGCCGGCGTCGCGCCGCTGACGGTCAGGTTCTCCGGTACCTCGACGGGCAACGTTACCTGCCGCTTCTGGGACTTCGGCGATGGCGCCACCAGCATCCTTCCGAATCCGACCAAGATCTTCGCTGCGCCAGGGACCTACACCATCACGCTCACGGTGACGAACCCTGCCGGGTCGGTTTCCACTTCCCAGGAGACGATTGTTCTCAGCGGCCCGCCCGTGCCACCGCGCGCCCCCGCTTTGCTGCAACCGGCCAACGGGGCGGCATTGAACACGCTGATCCCCACCCTTTCGTGGACCGCGGTTACGGGCGCACTGACGTACGACATACTGATCACCGATGTGTCCCGCGCGAATCCGCCCTTCTCGGCGAACGGGATAACGTCGACCTCCTTTAACGTACCCGCTGGCGCTCTCTCTGCGGGCGCTACGTACTTCTGGCAGGTGAGGGCGGTGAACGTTTTCGGCGCCTCTGGATTTACGACGCGCTCCTTCCGCACGCCGGCGGGGCCAACTCCGCCGCGGCCCCTGGCGCCGCGCGCCGGTTCCACATTGACCGGCCTCGCGACGCAACTCACCTGGAGCGCGGTAGCGGGGGCCATCACCTATGAAGTGCAGGTGTCTACCAACGCCAGGTTCACCGTGCTGGTTGCACAAGGCACAGGCCTGACTGACACCTCCTTCGACATTCTTGCAGGCACTCTCCGTGGCTCTGCGCTCTACTTCTGGAGGGTCAGGGTCACCACCGACCTGGGCGTCTCCCGGTGGTCCATAGCCAGCAACTTCCGGACTCCATTGGGCCCGAGAGTGCCGCCAATACTCGACGCGCCGCGCGGCATCGCGCCGAGCCTCACGCCCACGCTGCTGTGGCATGAGGTGCGGCCCGAGGCTGCAAGCTTCGACTTGCAGCTATCCACGAGCCCGCGATTCAACGCGTTGGTGCTCGACCAGACAGGCGTTTCAGGGACTTCGCTCACCGTTCCCGCTCCCCTCAACCCGCGGACAGTCTACTTCTGGCGCGTGAGGGGCGTCAACGAGTTCGGTGCTTCAACCTGGCGGGTAGGCACCTTCAGGACACCTTAGACGCTGTTGTTCAAGACCTGCGCGGTCTTGAAGACCGCGCAGGTCTTCCGGCTTTCCGGGCAAAGTGAATATGACCAAGCAGCAGGGAGGTCTGCAGAATGCGCGTACATGTTTCATGCAAACTTAAACTGGACCCGCTCTCCTGGCGAGTGCGCTGCGGGGATGCCAGCGTCGAACTCACCGAGAAGGAATTCCGGGTCTTCTCCTACCTCAGCTTCAACGAAGGCAAGGTAACCCCCTGCCAGGAAATCGTTGACCGTATCTGGGACGGCAACGTTGGGATTGACACGCTCCATTCGTGCGTGGAGCAACTCTGCGTCAAGCTGGCGCCCGTTGACCCGGAACACCGCATCGTCTATTTCGCGGATGAGGGCTACTGTTACTGCAGGGCCACCAGCGCTGAATCGCTGCTGGGAAATGGGCACCGCGCTGCAGGCACCGACACAAACCGGTTCGATCTCCTGCTGCGATCGGTCCCTTCCGGCACGGTGGTGATCAGAAGGCCGGATGAACAGGCAAACAACCGGACTATCCTGCTCTATCGCGTCGAACCCGCGGGCGCGCTCACGGAGAAGCATTGCGTCGCCCTCCGACTGCCCGCGCCGGATGAGACACCCTGTCCCGCTGAGGATTCGCGCTCCGCATTCCCTGACAGGGAAGTTGTTGCAGTCGTAAGGTTCTTCGATGATAACCGCCGAACACAGGGCAGCACGGTAACCAGGGACGAGTTCGTTGAAGATTTATCCCATGAGATCAAGACCTCAGTAACCGCGATACTCGGCGGGCTTCACGTACTTCTCACCGAAGGCAACAGGCTTGAGTACGGAGAAGGGTCACAGTTGCTTAAGCATACCTACCATGAGGCCAGGTCGTTGGCGAACACGGTCGCCAGCCTGCCGAAGCTGCACCAGAATCGACGCCTGGAGACAGAATCCCCCAGCTCTTAGTGCCAGTCTCGATGGACCGATACTTCCGAAGCAAATGTGAGGTATTTTTCATGTCTCATGCCACGCGCTTAACGCCCGCGAGATTACTCCTGGTGTAAGATGTTTTTGAGAGGAAGGAAACCTCAACCACGAGACGACTCGGAGGTACTGAAATGAAAAAAGGACTGTATCTGGGGATATCTGTCGGCTTACTGGTGGTCGCGGGAGCGCTGGCGGCCCTGTTCTCAGGTGTCTTCAGCAGCAGCTCAGGCGCCAGTTTTACTGCAACGCTAAAGGGGGCGGAAGAAGTCCCGCCGGTCAATACCCTGGCGCAAGGGGATGCGGTCTTCACGCTCAGTGCGGACGGCGCCACACTCACCTACAAAGTCACCGTTTCCAACATCAACGACGCCTTTGCCTCTCATATCCACCTGGCGGCCGCCGGCGTCAACGGCCCGGTAGTTGTGGGGCTTTTCGCAGGTGTCAAAGCCGGCCGCTTTGACGGCATTCTTGCCGAGGGTACGGTTACTGCGGCAAACCTGCAAGGCCTGCTGGCCGGCATGACAATGGACAGACTGGTTGCCGAAATGAAGGCAGGGAACACCTACGTTAACGTCCATACCACCGCAAACCGGGGCGGCGAAATAAGGGGACAGATACGCCAGGTGGTACCGTAGGTCAATCCGAATCATGGGCACGCACGGATTGCTTCGGCCCTTCGGACATTCGCAATGACAATTATTCGCACCGTCTGAGCCTGGCGAAGAATCTCTCCCGCCGTAGCGGCGGACCCTGGTCATGGGGGCAGCCTTCATAGCTGCCCGTTCCCCCGGGCAGGCATGAAACCTACCTCTGCAGTACCTGCGGTCAGGCGTTTTCATGTTTCGCGGTGTCCGTGGAACAGACACGGCGGGTTCCGGTGTCCCAAGTACCCAACCCGTGCCCCGATTAATGCGTATTGCCGCGCTGACAGGAAGGCCAGTTCTCCGTCATTCCTGAGGGAAGCATAGCCTGCCCTGAGCGCAGCCGAAGGGAAGAATCTCTGCTCCGCTCCAGCCTATCTTCATAACGATCACCAATCGGGCAGCATTCTCATTGTTCGTAGCGCCCTGAACGAATCAGCGCGTGCTGCAATTCCCGCCGGCAGTCTTGTCCCAGGAACGTAATCCCGTGCAAACGGGTTTTCAACCCGGAGGGTCGGGGTGCTCCACACACCATAGTCGTATAAGTTCAGCATTATATTACCATGAAATGCCATAAATGTTTCATGTTTGAGCGATGAAAACCGATGCCTTCTTAACCTTCTATGACCTATTATCCTTCTGAAGGCCCATGGTGACCATGCTGCGCGCCAGGAAACTGGCCGCCCCGTGGTCACCCCAGGGAAAGTGTCCCCTCCCGGGACCACAAGAAGGAGAGACATCATGAAGAAAAGACTATCGGTCCTCACCACGGTCCTGCTGATATTCACCCTCCTGCTGCCGGCCAGCGTGTTCGCGGCTCCGCTGCCCCCCGGCGGTCTGACAGCCACCGTGATAAGTGCGACACAGGTTGACCTCGCCTGGACTGACAATGCGGTGGATGAGACCGGGTTCAGCGTCGAGAGGTCCGCCGATGGCGTGACCTGGGCTGCGATCGGCGCCCCGGCGGTCGACGCCGCCACTTTCAGCGACACGACGGTCACCGCCGGCGCCACCTACTTCTACCGGGTGCTTGCCAACGGCCCCCTGGGCGATTCGGCGCCCTCCAACGTTGTATCAACGACGGTATCGGAGCCCAACGCGCCGTCCGACCTGAGCGCGCACATCATGAGCGCAACACGGGTCGACCTCGTCTGGACGGACCAGTCCAACAACGAATCGAGTTTTCGCATCGAACGCAGCCTCGACGGATTCGCCACCGCACCCACCGCTGCGTTCACCGCTGCGGTCAACCAGCGGACATACAGCGACACCACTGTCGTCCAGACCAACACGTATTACTACAGGGTCATTGCCATCAACAGCATTGACAGCTCTGCGCCATCCAACGTGGCATTGGCAAGGGTAACAGGAGCGCTTCAGGTAGGGCCTCTGGACCCCCGGTCCATCTACCTGGGCAACCCCAACACAGGAATGCCCGGCTATTACCAGGATGACCTGGGAACACGAGTTTCCCTGCTTCCCATCACTGGCAACGGCCTCACCGCGCCCACGCAGATTTTCGACCCGCCGGTCCTGTCCAACCCCTATTCGGTGTTCCTGGGCTACGGGAGCGAGGCTTTCTACTACATCGCGACGACTGTATTCAACACCAGTGCAGGCAGGGCGCTGGCCCTGTTCGGCCTTGAAGAGGCTTTCGGCGGCATCGGCAATGCAGAGCCGGGCCAGGAGTTCGTCTTCGCCCGCACACGCATCCGGGCCGACCTGCCGGTTGCGGGTACATACACGGTAATCCACCCCTACGGGACCGAGACCTTCGACGTGACAACGCCGGGCGTGAAGGCCATCAACTTCACCAGCGATATCGGCGTGCCACGTGATTTCACGGCGGCTGCCAACGCAAACATCACCCGTTTCCTGCGACAGACGGTGCCACCCCCTCCCGCCGGCTGGATCGGCGATGGGGGCTCGGTTGGTCCCGTCACCGGCAGCCCTACCGGATTCAACGCGGTCAGGATCGTTGGCCCGGCTGGAAGCAACCTGGACGGCAGGGGCAACAACTTCGTCGAGTCCAACCTGTTCTCCGTATCCGGGCGCCTGCTTAACGCAGTCCTGCCTGTGGCAGGTTTCACCAGGACCCTTAACCCGGTGACAGGTATCGCGCCCAATACGGTGACTTTCACCGATACGTCCACCGGCGCGCCCACGGCCTGGTCCTGGGACTTCGGCGACGGCACCACCAGCGCCCTTCAGAATCCCACCAAGGCCTATGCTGCGGCAGGGAACTACACTGTAAGACTCACGGTGACCAATGCTGCGGGGAGGACTTCCACATCACAGACAGTGAGCCTGTTCAGCATCCCTGTTGCCAGTTTCACCAATACGCTTCCCAATGGACTTCCGCCTGTCACCATCAACTTCACCGATACTTCTACTGGCAACCCGGCAAGCTGGTTGTGGGACTTCGGAGACGGCGCCACCAGCACGCTTCAGAATCCCCCCAAGGTCTATGCTGCTGCCGGCGCCTACACCGTGACCCTGACGGTGACTAATCCTGCTGGCTCGGCCTCGACTTCTCAGGTAGTGCGCGTCTCAGGTGCGCTTGTGGCGGGTTTCACCAAGGTCCTTGCCCCGGCCGATGGCGTTGCGGAGGTGACGGTGACCTTCACCAATACCTCGACCGGCGCGATCACCGCCTGGCTGTGGGACTTCGGCGACGGCACCACCAGCACGCTCCAGGCCCCCCCTCCGAAGGTCTACGCTGCTGCCGGGAACTACACGGTCAGCCTGACGGTGACAGATGCCGCCGGGTCGGCCGGCACATCACAGGTCGTGAGCGTCTACCGCGCGCCGGCTGCCAGCTTCAGTATGAGCGCCGCTACCGGGGTGCCCCCGCTGGCGGTCAACTTCACCGATACCTCAACGGGCAACCCGGCAAGCTGGTTGTGGGACTTCGGAGACGGCGCCACCAGCACGCTTCAGAATCCCGGCAAAACCTTTGCCATCGCAGGGGCTTACACCGTCACGCTGACGGTAACCAACCCTGCCGGGACGGACCCCTCTTCACAAACAGTGACCGTTTCTCTCGCTTTTGCCAGTCCTAACCCTATCGTACTCCAGGCAGGTCCCATCGACCCCAACTCAATCTACCTGGGCAATCCGAACACCGGCTTGCCCGCGTATTACCAGGACTCTGACGGGACGCGGGTGACTTTGCTTCCCATCGCTGGCGACGGCCTCAACGCACCGACGCAGATATTCGACCCGCCGGTCCTGTCCAACCCCTATTCTGTGTTCCTGGGCTACGGGACCGAGGCTTTCTACTACATCGCGTCGTCCACGACCACCACCAGTACCGGCAGAATGGTGACTGTCTTCGGTGTTGAGGCAGCCTTCGGGGGCGCGGGCAACGCCGTGCCCGGACAGGAGTTTGTCTTCACCCGGACTCGAATCGTCGCCGACGTGCCGGCCCCTGGCATATACACCTTCCAGCATCCCTGGGGCACGGAAACAATCGACGTTACCGCAGCCGACATAGCGGCCGGTGGAGGGATATTCTTCACCAACGATGTCGGGGTACCGCGCGACTTCCTCGTGGCCGGCACCAGCAAGGTGTCCAGCTTCCTTCGCCAGACGGTCCCAGTTCCGCCAGTCGGGTGGATCGGCGATGGGGCCTCGGTTGGTCCCGTCACCGGCAGCCCTACCGGATTCAACGCAGTGAGGCTGACCGGGCCGGTGGGAGTCAACCTGGACGGCAGGGGCAACAACTTCGTCGAGACAAACCAGTTCAGCGTGGCCGGGCGCCTGTTCACCCTGCTCACGCCAAGCTTCACCGTGGCACTCAGCCCGATCAGCGGCGCCGCTCCGAACACGGCGACTTTCGCCGACACCACCACCGGCGCCGTGCCAACAAGCTGGCTGTGGAACTTCGGTGACGGCGCCACCGACATTGTTCCGAACCCCTTCCACACATACGCAGTAGCAGGAATCTACACCGTTACGCTTACGGTATCCGATGCTACCGGGACGGCTTCCACCTCCAGGACTGTCAACATCATCAGCGCTCCAGTGGCGAGCTTTACCAAGAGCGCAGCCGCCGGCTTCGCGCCGCTGACCGTCAACTTCACGGATACCTCTACAGGCAACCCGGTAAGCTGGCTATGGGGCTTTGGCGACGGCACGGGCAGCACGCTGCAAAACCCGACCCATGTCTATGGCGCAGCGGGGACCTTCACCGTAACTCTGACCGCGACCAACGCCGTGACTTCGTCACTCGCATCCCAAACTCTGGTGGTCAGCGGTCCCCTGGCTCCGCCGGTGGCACCCGCACTCGTGGCGCCTGCCAATGCAGCGACAGTCGCCAGCCTGATACCTGTACTTTCGTGGAATGCCGCTGCGGGCGCGGCCACTTACAACGTGGTCGTCTCTCTAGTGAACGACACGGCTTTTGCCAGCCCGGTCGCATCGGGCGCAGGTCTGACAACGCTGACCTTCCCGGTACCCGCAGGCGCGTTCGCTCCCAACACGAGGTACGCGTGGCGGGTGACAGCCCTGAATGCAGCCGGCTCAGCCAATTCGCTGGCACGTACCTTCCGCACCGCCGCTGGTTCACTTCCTCCGCGACTTTTGACTCCGAGAAACGGGACCCGGCTGGCTAACCTCACACCGCAGCTCACCTGGTCCCCGGTCGCAGGCATAGCCTCATACGATGTCCAGGTGACCACGGACGCAGCATTCAGCGCCCTGGCGGCGCAGGCGACGGCCCTTGCCGTTACCTCGTTCGACGTGCCGGCTGGGGCGCTTCGAGGCGGAACGCTCTACTTCTGGCGGGTCAGGGTGACCACCGACCTGGGCACCTCGCTCTGGTCCAGCCGGAGCAGCTTCCGCACTCCCATCGGGCCTGCTGCGGCGCCTCGTCTCACTTCACCGCGGGGCAGGGCTACCAGCCTGACCCCGACGCTGGTGTGGGCCAATTCGCCCGGGGCAACTTCCTACGACGTACAGGTGGCTACGGATGCACGCTTCACCGCGCTGGTTGTCGACCAGGCCGGCATCGCCGGCCTTAGCTTCGCCCTCACCACTCCACTTGCGTCGGGAACGCGGTACTTCTGGAGGGTCAGAGCAGTCAACGCTAACGGGGCCTCTGCCTTTGCAACAACCAACTTCCTGGCGCCATAGCCTGGCGGCCTCTCAAAGCCTGAAACTGGCCGGTCATCCCAGTGATGACCGG
>Ga0209514_10007148_pt1 | contig 13286 bp, 12 predicted proteins | sample Subgrocontami58m_FD_187452 | JGI IMG/M metagenome (GOLD analysis project Ga0209514, IMG submission 187452) | Subsurface groundwater microbial communities from S. Glens Falls, New York, USA - GMW37 contaminated, 5.8 m (SPAdes) (version 3) | ecosystem: Environmental > Aquatic > Deep subsurface >...
GCCAGCTTATTGAAAAGCTGGTAATCTGATGTCCCGTACAAAGCTTTTTCTAATTCAATTCTCCACTTGCGTAATCGTTCGTACCTTAATTCTTCAGGCTCGTTTCCTTCATCAACTATATCATCTGTTTTGCGGCAGAATGCATAAACTGTATTCATAGCATCTCTTTTCGGTTTAGCCAAAAGAGAAAAACTGTAATAGAAACTGCTGTTGCTTTCTTTGGCTATATGTTTTGAATTATCTGTCATACTATTTAATTAATACTCTTAATAAAATATTCATGTAATCTATTTTCGAAAGTTTGGGGCGATAATTTAGAACATTATAATTAATCATTTCAATTTTTTCTAGAATTTTTTCTCCGCCTAGAACCGTCGCCTTAATTTGCTTTTCAAGTTTTCCAGGTAATCTTGGAAAAAGATTTCTCCCTATCGAAAAATATTCTTTTGTTCGATCTACCTGGAATTTCAATAACTGTTCAAAGTTAGTATTATTTTGCTTTAACTCAAACTGATTTAGCTTTACACCAAATTTATCCATCTCATCAATAGGTATATAAATCCGGTCTTTTTCGATATCTACAGAAACATCTTGATAGAAGTTAGTTAGTTGAAGAGCAGTACAAATTGCGTCTGAATATTGGAATGATTCTTCATCACGGATATTAAATAATTCAAGTACAATTCTTCCAACCGGATTTGCAGATCGTTCGCAGTAATTTAGTACCTCATCAAAAGATTTATAGCGGGTTTTAGAAATGTCTTGCTTAAATGCGCTTAACAAATCAAAAAAATATTTTGGAGTAAGCTTATACTCTAAAATCGTATTATGCAGAGCGTACCAAAAATCATTTTCGTAAATCTCATCCAAACAATTTCTCAGATGAATTTCATACAATTCTAAATTCTTCATTCTACATTCTACACTCCCATCCCCTTCGTCCGCAATATCATCGGCTTGTCTTGCAAATTGATATACAACAGCAATATGTTCTCTAAGTTCTTTCGGGAGGAAAAATGATATTACCGGAAAGTTTTCGTAGTGGGAATTCGTGAACAAGAGTGCTTTGGAATATGCTGATGTTAATGAAATATTTTTACCTCAAAATAAATTATTGTGCCCGGAACAGGACTCGAACCTGCACTGGCTTGCACCAACTAGCTCCTGAAGCTAGCGCGTCTACCAATTCCGCCATCCGGGCGTTTTCACTTAATATTTTTGTAACCACAACCTTCGAGCCTGCCTGTCGGCAGACAGGGTTGACACATCGTTAGCAGTAATGTAACCTCGAAGGTTGCTTACTAACTTCTGCAACGCGCTCGATAAGCAAGTCTGTTCAATTAACTTGTCTTCTGAATAGTCGTGCGGCATTTATAAGTCCTCAATCTGTAAACTGTTTTTCAGCCCAAGTTTTGAATCTGTCCAAGTGCTTAAATAGCTTTTCAATATCTTGCTCGTCATAAATTTCGCCGCTATAAGCAACTGCGGATTTGTGTGCAATTAATCTTTCTAACTGATTCAACGCATTATTTTTACTTTCAGATTCTTTAACAACAATTTCCAACAACTTAACTACATCTTGATGATTTTCACTTTTGTTTTTAACACCGCCATACTTTATTGTAAGCGCGTCTGCATAAGCGATAGCTGAATGTACAATTAGTAGTCCAGCCGCATTCCAGCGTCTTGATTCTATTTCCGAAATAGCCGCATCGTAAAAACCTTTTGCTATCTTTCTATATTTATTAGCATCGGTCTTATTAACTTTTATTGTCTTAGATTCTCTTGGCATTTAGCAGCGCCTTTATTGATTTACCAAACAAAAATTTCCCTTCTTTTATAACGTTCACAACTGGCTGCTTGTTGTTTTTTGCCTTAATTGCAAACTGAGCCTTTGATATATAAAAAGGCGATGCATTCACAGCATATTTTTTCCTTAATAGTGATTGCAGCCCATACATTGCTTCTTCTAAAGCTTCCTTCTGGTTCTCTTTATCATAGATAACACATAAATCTAAATCGCTGTCAACATTTTCTTCTTTCAGCGCAACACTGCCAAATACATAAACACTATTACACTTCTTCTTCAGTTTCTTCTTTATATCATCAAAGATCGCTTCCGAAAACTTTTCTTCCACATCGAATAGAGGTATTATTATTTCCTTAACAAGAAAATGATTCCGGTTTAGAGTGAATAAATGATCTCTGCCGCCGCGGACTCTATTGACAATACCGAGATTTTCAAGATCAGTTAGCGCAGTAAAGCCGTTTTTAACTGTTATGCCGGCAACTCTTGCAACCTCGCGACCGGATATTCCAATTCCGTATTTGTTTAATGCACGCAATACCGTAAGGTTAGACCAACGGCTGAATACTTCATCTAATACTTTGTTTATTACCATAATTTTAACTGTTCCCTTTTGGGTACATATGCACCCTTTTGGGTACAAAAATAAATAAACCTTTTATAAATACAAATATATTTTTCACTTCTTACGTTTTACCTTTCGCATTATTACACCTCTACCTCTCCGCTCATTAATTTGAGTAAACTAATTTACAAAGCTTTCTAAATCCGCATATTTTCGGTAGAGCTGTTTTACTTTTCACTTAATAATTTGGCGGATGTGTTTTAATATATCTTCTAAAGTAATTTCTTCACTTGATAATACTTTGTCATCTCTATGTTTGTGATGCGGATAAGTTGAAATGTTTTTATGATGCGGCGCGTTATCCCAGCGTTCTATTGTTTTGCCATCCAAAGACTGCCATTGATAGGAATAATTTCTTTCCGATTCGTCTGAGTATTCTGTGATAATAAGCGTGGAAGAATTTATAAGTTCGGCTCTTACTTTAATATAGAACCCAAGTTTGAATGTGCGGTATTCCAGAATTGTGAAATCCCGAATTACATCGGAATTCTTAAGCGACTTTAATATTTCCATTCTCTAAGTCGGCTTTTTCTTGCAAAAGATGCTGATATGATTTTACGAATGCTTTCCATTCCATATAATCATCCCAATTGGAGTAATCTTCATTGGGGCTTTCTTTTACCAGCTTCTCGAATTCCGTGAATTGTAATTTATATTTATTCTCGAAGAGTAAGTTTTTCTCTTTGGCTTTATGTAACTCGAACAAAAGATTGGATAGATACAAATCTTTGATATCAGATAAACTGATTGTAGTCATAATGGCATCTCGCTTTTTTGCATCACGAAATTACAAAAATATTTATTCTTATACTTCTACCTCTCCGCTCATTAGCTTGGGTAAAAGCAAGTCCCGTGTGCAGCGGAGATTGTTAATTTTTGATTTTAGATTTAAGATTGTATCGCTCTAACAAACTCATAAAAACTTTTTGTTATTTTATTACTTGGAATTACAATATCTAATTGATTTATATAATCCTTATTTGCATGAGGAATAGCTGCGCCAGTATTATTATCTGAAATATTCTTAAAGTTATCAATGAGAAAATAATAAATCTGATAAACGCTTTCTGTATCTCCTATCATTTTGATAGTAGCTAAGGTTGATCCAAGAAATCCATTTAAATCAATAAAAACTCTCCCGGAACTTGCACCGTCCATTACCATAACAATATCATTCTCTTTAATACAAACTCTTTCTTCATAATCAGTATATTGATAATTTCCGGTCGCAATGTTATCAAGAAGCAATAATTTAACTGACCCGTTTGTCAAGTTTGCATAAACATTTCTTGGTTTTTTCCCTGTAAACATAACCTTCAAGGTTGACACATCGTTATAGTGGTAATGTAACCGAAGGTTGCTGATTAATTAGCGTATCTCTTTAGCTTCGTGATTTATAGTATCTTTAAATTGATACCGATCAAAAATTTTTATTGTTGTATCTCGAAAAGCATCAAATGTAGTAGGGAGATCTTTCTTATTTATAATATCAGTTAATACTCCAGTTCTACAATCTGAAGAATATAATTTCGGATCGCCTAATTCATAAATAGATTCTTTACAAAATTTTGCGGGGATAATTTTTCCGCTTGCCGGCGGAATAAAATCTTCAACTGGAAGATTCAATTGTTCATACACATCATGCATAAATATTGCCCAAATTGGTAATGCAGCACGCGCTCCTTGTCCATAATCTCCAGTAAAAGAAACTCGCTGATCATCGAATCCAACCCAAACACCACCAGCCAATTGCGGAGTAAATCCAACATACCATGCATCTGCATATTCTTGTGTAGTTCCGGTTTTGCCTGCTGCCGGTCGTTGAAAATTAAAACGAAATCTTGCTGCTGCGCCCGTACCTTCATCAATTGCAGTCTGAAGCATATTAGTAACTATATAAGCTGTTTCTTCCGGTATCGCTTCACTTGCGTATGAAGTGAAATTCTCAATCAAAACACCGTCTTTGTCCTCAATCCTCAGTATTGATATCGGTTCATTATAAATGCCGCTATTGGCAAATGTTGCAAATGCAGAAGTTAATTCGATAGGCGAAACAACAGAAGTACCAAGTGATATTGACGGAACAAGATCAAGTTTAGTTTTTATTCCCATCTTCTCTGCGAACCTTCCAATCTTCCACAATGGAGTGTGACCTTCAATAATTAGTCTTGCTGAAACTAAATTTAATGATTCTTTAAGAGCATCTCTTAAAGTTACAAATCCACTTGTCGAACGATCAAAATTTTCCGGACTCCAAATTTTTGCTGAACCATCATCATAATTAAATCGCTGATTAAGGATTGGATATGCAGGATACAAACCTTCGTCAATAGCTACGGAATAAACAATAGGTTTGAATGCTGAACCGGGTTGGCGTTTAATTTGTGTTGCATGATTCAATCCGTACAAAAATGTTTGATCACGTCCGCCTACCATAGTGCGGACTTCACCATTCTTCGGATCAATTACTACAAAACCAACTTCAATCCTTTTTCCAATTTTCTTAACTGAGTCAATAAAATGATTATCACGTTGAAAGCGATTATATACAATTCTTTTTTCTTCCTGGTTTGCTGCAATTTTGTATTCGGGATGATTCTTAATAGCTTTATCTGTTAACTCGTTTAATAAGACAGAATATTTTTGCCAATTCCAATTTTTATCAAATTGTTTTTGAAAATCATCCAGGTGAACTTTAACGGCATTGTTAGCAATCTTTTGCATCCGGCTGTCTAGAGTAGTGTAAATGTTCAATCCGCCTTCGTAAAGATTTAATCCATACTTAGGTGCAAGTTTAACAAGCTGTTGACGTATATATTCAAGAAAGTGAGGAGCTATACCGCCATGAATTCCTTCTTCAATTTTTTTATACGAAAGTTTAATCGGCTCCATCTTAAGTTTTTCAAATTGTGATTCTTCAAGAAAACCATCATTAACCATATTCTGCATTACAAGATTTCTTCGGCGCATGGAGTTTTCATATTTTTCAAAAGGGTCATAATAGACTGATGATTTTAGAAGAGAGACTAATACACCTGCATCAGTAATAGTTAGATCTTTAACGTTTTTATTAAAATAAACTCTAGCTGCAACACTTAATCCGTAAGCACCATGCCCGAAATACGAAGTATTAAAGTACATCTCCAATATTTCACGTTTAGTATAATTTTTTTCAATTTGGATCGCTGTAATCCATTCTCTAATTTTTCTTATAACAGTTCCGCGAGCGGATTCATTTCGGCTTTTTAATCCGTATAAATTTTTTGCAAGCTGCTGCGTTATTGTACTGGCTCCTTCACGCTTAAAGAGTAAAATGTTTTTAACCATTGCTTTAATAAAGCGTTGAAGGTCTACTCCCCAGTGATGATAAAAATTCTTGTCTTCAGTAGCGATCAAAGCATTTATTACATGAGCGGGAATACTGTCAATACTAACTTCAACACGATTCTCATTAAAGAAGGATCCGATTAGCTGTCCGTCTTTACTCCAAACATTTGTTGCAAGTTGAGCGCTGGGATTTTCCAATTCTTCCAGGGAAGGCAATCCTTCGGATACGTATTGCATAAATAAGAAGATTGCTACTACAATAAAAACTCCTCCGCCAATGAAAATATATTTTAAGGTTTTCTTTTTAGGCTTTTTCAGTTTATTTGCAAATTTTGGTTTTCGTTTTATGTCCATCTTATTCCCAGTCGATTATCTCAAATGTTTCGGTAAATTTTCCATAGCAGGGTTTATCTAACCATGAACCAAGATTTATGTAACTGCCGCTTTTGTATTTTTCGAACGTTCTAATATGCGAATGACCGAAGATTACAATATCAAATCCGGAATCAATTTTTATTTTTGCTGTTTCGAACAACCCGTCAACTTTTCCATAATTTTTATTAGCGGTGTAATCACGACTCGTTTTACTTGTTGAACTGGCTATCTTAATCCCCAGGTCCGGATGGACTAATGAATAAATTTTTTGTAAATATTTATTGCGAAGAATCTTTTTTAATATTTTATAGCCAAGATCATTCTTGACTAACCCATCGCCATGAGCCATAAAAAATCTTTTATCATTTAATAAAACATCAATTGGCTCACCGTAAAGTTTTACCCCGATTTCTTTCTCAAAAAAATCACGATGGAGAAAATCGTGGTTACCGATAACATAATGAACTCTCTTGCCTGAATCGACAAATTCTGTAAGAGCGGCTAGTGTCTTGATAAATCCTTTTTGTATAACACGCTTATATTCGAACCAATAATCAAAAAGATCGCCGATAATAAATAATTCATCACAAGATGTTCTTGCGTAATCTAAAAACTTTACAAGAAGTTTTTCTTTTTCTTTTTCAACTTCCTGTGATTGAAGTCCCAAATGAATATCCGATATAAAAAAATAAGTTTTCTTCATTAGACAATTATTTAATTATCATTAACCATTTTAATATTTGCAAGAAGCCATTTATCGGGATCCAAAATAATTTTTGCCGGTTTCTTCTTAGACTGAATATTTATAACAGTATCTCTTGACGAAACATAAACAGTAGAGACTGCATAATCATCCTGTTTATCATAAATCAATTTAATATCAATCGGAAATTTATAAATATCATAACCTTTTTGTAACTGTTTTATTCTAATTTCTAATTTATAATTATTATTTGATTGGACGTGCTTCCAATCGGCTTCAATTTCAATTATTCCCTCCCCTTTATAAACCCATTGATTAAAAAACTGATCCAAATTCTTTTTAGATATTTTTTCACAAAGATTCTCAAAATCCGCCGTTGAAGCATTGCCGTATTTGTATCTAAGAAAATATTCTTTCAATATTTTGAAAAACACACCATTACCAACTTCCTTTCTCAACATATGAAGAACCCAGGCGCCTTTATTATAAATGAGACCACTAAACAAAGCATTACCAGGATTGTAAAGAGTACCGTGATCAAACGTTCCAAACTTTGCATTTAGTGTTGATTGAAGCGCACTGAAGCCCGCTTGTTTTTCCCAATACAACGCTACTGAATAAGTGGCAAATCCTTCATTGAGCCAAATATCTTTCCATGTTTTCGGAGTAATTGCATTTCCCCACCAATGATGGGAAAGTTCGTGAATCAACATATCAGTACTAAGTCGTAAACCACTTATATAATTAGAACCAATTCCAGTTAGTGTTTGATTTTCCATTGCACCGCCCTGCCACCAAAACTCCGCAACGCTGTATTTTTCTTTTATGAACGGATAAGGTCCGAATAATTCTTCAAAAACTTTTATATAAGAAGTATGACCGGAAAAATCTTTTTTAGCTTCTTCAATATTTTTTGGAAGCGCATAGTAAGAAAGATTAAGCGTGTCCCCGGAAATTGATCTGTATTTTTCAGAATAAGTTTTATAATTACCGGAATAAACAGCTATCAAATAAGTGGCAATTGGGTAATATGATTTCCAGTGATAAGTTCTTCGCGCCCTGTTTGATTTAACACCAATCAATTTCCCGTTTGATAGTGAGATGTTAGACGAATCATTTGTAACATAAATATCAAGTAAAGCTTTATCATCCGGCAGATCAACACACGGAAACCATGTTGAAGCAAAGATCGGCTCGCTTAAAGTATAAGTCTGCAGATGTCCGTCCACTTCCTCAAAATTGAATGAACCGAAACCCAAACTCTTTGGAGTTCCTTCATATTTAATTCTTACATCTGCCGAATCTATCTCTTTATTTTTTTTCAGAACGGTTAGAACTTTTTCTGTTTGTTCATAATCTGCACGTTCACCGTTCACCTGAATTTCACTAATCTTAAAATTATCGTAAAGATTAATTTCGAATCTATCTGCCCGCTTATCATTTATTTTTAAGCTGATAGTAACATCACCAATTATTTTTTTCTGTTCCGGATACAGATCAAGATTGATAAGGTAATGTTTTACATCAACAGCTCTTTGGCTTTTAGGATTATAAATTTCAAGTTCTTTTTCATTGAAATCTTTCATTTTGGTAACAAGAGAGATGGCTTGTTGCGTTCGTTTAAGCGGATCTAAATTATTTAAAGACCATTTTATTATAAAATATCCTACAACCAACAGTAAAACTGCAAAGATTGAAAGACCGGTAAATAGAATATTTTTCCGTTTTAGCATTGAAGAAAAATTATAAGAGGTTAAGTATGAATTTCATTTCAAAGTTAACAATTTCTTTAATTGCCAATCAATGAGTAATTAGATATATTTTAATTAACTACGTAAGAGACTGCTATGGCTTATACAGGTTCAACAATTCTAAGAAAAACTTTAACAATGGTTTTAGCCGGCGGACAAGGTGAAAGATTATTCCCTTTAACAAAAGATAGAACAAAACCCTCAGTTTCTTTCGGCGGGAAATACAGAATAATTGATTTCACACTTATCAACTGTCTGAACTCAGGCTTCAGAAAAATATTTGTTCTTACACAATATAAATCGGATTCATTAAACCGGCACTTATATGAAGCATGGAATATTTTTAATCCGGAACTTCGAGAATTCATCTATTCTGTTCCGCCTCAATTCAAAACCAGCAACAATTGGTATCTTGGAACAGCGAATGCAATTCAACAGAATTTCAATTTGATTGAAGATGACCAGTATGAGTGGCTGCTTATTCTTTCCGGCGACCATATCTATAAGATGGATTACCTGAAAATGATTCAGTACCACATCGAAAAGAAAGCACATCTTTCAATGTCTGCTATTGCGGTTCCGCAATCTCAAGCATTGCGTTTTGGTGTAATTCAGATTGATCCTAATTACAAAGTGACTTCATTTATCGAGAAGCCAAAAAATCCGCCGAGTATTCCGGATAGACCTGAATCATCTTTTGTTAATATGGGAATTTATGTTTTCAAAGTTTCTGCACTGAAAGAAGTTTTTGAAAAATTGGATAAAGAAAAAAATAATGGACATGATTTTGGTAAAGATATCATTCCTTATATGATAAAAAATAATTTTGATGTTTACGCCTATCGTTTTGTTGATGAGAACAAAAAAGATGAACCATATTGGGTTGATGTTGGAACAATAGACAGTTACTATGCTGCAAGTATGGACTTGATAAACGTTAATCCGCATTTCAACTTGTACGATGTTGATTGGCCTTTGCGCACGGAACAGCAGCAGTTTCCGCCTGCAAAAACAGTTTCTCATGAAGGTGAACGTGTTGGTAGAGCAGTCAATTCTTTGGTCTGCGATGGGACAATTATCTCCGGTGGTTTGGTCGAAAGATCAATTATTGGTCATAACGTTCGGGTAAATAGTTACACATATATTACGGATTCAATCATCTTCGATAATTGTAAAATAGGCAGACACTCAAGAATACGTAGAACTATCATTGATAAAAATGTTGTTGTACCGGAAGGGACAGAGATTGGATTTGATCCCGAATCTGATAGAAAGAAATTCACTGTTTCAGATACGGGTATTGTTGTAATTCCGAAGAATTACATTTTTAAATAAACTGTAGAGACGGGATATATCCCGTCTCTACTAAAATATTATCACCCCGCTAATTGCAATTCACATTTTCATTTTTTAATTAAGATATACTAATTCAAAAAAATATATGAATGCTGTTTTAGAAGATAAACTTAATTCGCTTCCTTCCTTACCCGGCATTTATCAATTTCTTAATGAGAAAGGAAAAGTAATTTATGTAGGTAAAGCAAAAAATCTACGTAATAGAGTCCGATCATATTTTAAGAGCAAAGTTGATTCACCAAAGACGGAGATACTTGTTTCCAAAATTTTTGATCTTCAGTTAATCGTAACCGATTCTGAAATTGAAGCATTAGTACTTGAGAATAATCTCATCAAAGAATTAAAACCACGCTATAACATAAACCTTAGGGATGATAAATCATTCCCGTACATCCGCGTTACAAACGAAATGTTCCCTCAAATCTTTCCGACAAGGAATGTTGTAAAAGACGGATCTAAATATTTTGGTCCTTATACAGATGTAAAGAACATGAAGAATTCTCTCCGCATTTTGAACAAACTTTTCAAAATTAGAAGCTGTAAGCTTGATATTACTCAAGAAGCAATTGCTAAGAAAAAATTTAAGGTTTGTTTAGATTATCACATTAAAAAGTGCGAAGGACCTTGCGAAGAATTAGTTACACAAGCACATTACAACGGTATGGTAAATCAAATTATAAAAGTATTGCGCGGGAAAACAGATGAGCTTATTTCAGAATTAAGATCCCAAATGGCAAACGCTTCCGGGAGATTTGAATTTGAGAAAGCTGCAGAACTGCGCGATAGGATTGATCAGTTACAAGTTTATACATCAAAACAAAAAATTGTAACTAATGATTTGGAAGACCGTGATGTTATCAGCGCAGCATTTGAAGGGAAAGATGCTGCAGCAACAATATTAAATATCCGCTCCGGAAAATTAGTCGGCAAACGCCAATTAAATTTAAGTATTGAAGAAAACGAAGAGTTAGGACAAATCTATTCTGCTATCATAAAATTTTATTACAATGAGTTTGTTGAAGTACCGCAAGAAATTATTTTAGAAATAGAACCGGAAGATTCCGAAACACTAATTGAATGGCTAAACTTAAAAGCATTTAAAAAATGTAAGTTCGTTATTCCGCAAAGGCAGAGCGATAAAAAATCACTCGTGTTAATGTGTAAACATAATGCCGAATTCCAGTTAAAAGAGATTCAGCTTCAGAAAATGAAGAAAGAAGGAAATGTTCCGTATGTTCTTTCAGCTTTGCAGAGAGATTTACGATTGAAAAGACTTCCGCGATTAATTGAATGTTTTGATAACAGTAACCTTCAGGGGACTGATGCAGTTGCGAGTATGGTTGTTTTTGTTGATGGTAAACCAAAGAAAAGTTTATACCGTAAGTTCATTATCAAAACAGTTGAAGGACCGGATGATTTTGCAAGTATGAAGGAAATTATTACACGGCGTTACAATAGAGTAAAAGAAGAAAAATTGCCTGTCCCGGATCTTATTATGGTTGACGGTGGTAAAGGACAACTTTCCAGTGCAATTGAATCTCTGAATGATCTCGGAATTAAAAATTATGAGATCATTGGTTTAGCTAAACGTTTGGAAGAAGTTTTTCTTCCTGGAGAGTCGGAAGCACAATCAATTCCGAAAACGTCATCAAGTTTGAAACTTCTTCAACATGTAAGAGATGAAGCTCATCGTTTTGCAATTACATTTCACCGTGAACGAAGAAGCAAAAGAACGATCACGAGTGAGTTATTGGAGATAAAAGGTATAGGAGAAAAAGTTGCACAAAAACTTTTAACAAAATTTAGCTTGGAAGAAATAAAAACCGCTGATTTAGAGAAGTTAACAGAAGTTGTTGGAGAGGTAAAAGCAAAATTAATTATTGAGTTTTATCATAAATTGTAGAACGAGCTTTAGCTCGCTCGCAAAAAACAACTGTAAATGTAGATCGAGATTCATCTCGATCAATAAACAACATAGCTAATAACAGCGACATGAATGTCGCTCTACAATAATAATGGGAACAAATAAAACATATTACAGAAGGAACTTACCTCATTATCAACCTGAAGGATATACTTTTTTTATTACTTTTAGATTAACAGGCTCTTTACCTATAAATGTAATCGAAAGACTAAAAGCAGAATACAAAAATCATATCAAAGATTTAGAATCCTTGAAATCGAATAAAGAAAAGCAGAGCAAATATTTAGAAGCTAAATGGAATTATTTTGAGAAGTTTGATTCGTTTCTAGATAAATATTCCAACAATAACTTTCTAAAGAATGAAGTTGTAGCTAGACTGGTTTATGATTCGATTTTATTTCGTGATAGGCAACAGTATAATTTAATTTGCTTTTGTATAATGCCCAATCATGTACACACTGTGTTTACTCCTGTAGATCGAGATTTATCTCGATCTCAACTACCAACTGAAAATGTAGATCGAGATTTATCTCGATCTACAAACAACATAGCTAATAACAGCGACATAAATGTCGCTCTACAATTTCCAATTGTTACAAATATACTCCGACTGTTAAAGGGTTCAACTGCCCGCGAATGCAATAAAATACTAAACAGAACCGGTGCATTTTGGCAGCATGAAAGTTACGATCATGTTATTAGAAGCGAAGATGAACTAAATAGAATTATTGAGTATATATTAAACAATCCGGTGAGAGCAAAACTAGTTGATAATGCTGATGAGTGGAAATGGAGTTACTGCAAATATTTGTAGAGCGAACTTTAGTTCGCTTATCTGTAAAACGAATCGCTGATTCGTTCGTGAATGAGTTAAAGCTAGCTCTACATATAAAAAATGCCAAGCCGTAGATCACCCAAGTAAAATACTGACCGTTGCTTCCTTCCGGATCTGGCGGGGTTGGGTACAAACTTGCCGATCAGGGCCTGGCAAAATTGGGGTGCTAATATAAAAAAATTATCAGCCCATCCCAACCCTTCCCACATATCCCACATAGTGGCTATGCCAAAGGGAAGGGCTTACGACGAATTAATTTTTTAGAATAGTGTTTTAGAGATTTAATAGTCTTAATGTTTCACTGAACATCAAATCAGAATTTATTCCTCCTTGCCCACTAAATGTACATTTCTTTGGATCACCTGGACAAACAGTCTGGCAATAATTTTCTTGCGGTAAAATAATTTTAGATTCGTTACCAAGCGGTCCCCATAGTTTAGGAGAACAAGCTGTTAACGGACAAAACATAGAAAGTGTTTTTACTTTTAATGCCGCTGCAATATGCATCGGTCCCGTGCTTGCAGAAATCAAAAGATCAAGAGAAGCAAAATTGATTATAGATTCTCGTAAAGATTTTTTTTCA
>Ga0209514_10007149_pt1 | contig 13285 bp, 15 predicted proteins | sample Subgrocontami58m_FD_187452 | JGI IMG/M metagenome (GOLD analysis project Ga0209514, IMG submission 187452) | Subsurface groundwater microbial communities from S. Glens Falls, New York, USA - GMW37 contaminated, 5.8 m (SPAdes) (version 3) | ecosystem: Environmental > Aquatic > Deep subsurface >...
CCACCTCGGCGACGACGCTCCGGCCCGGCTCGCCCGCGCGCTCCCCTTCCCGGGCCGCTGGCATCGCCTGCGCATGGACCATCCGTCCCGACGGCTCGCCGAGCAGTCGTACGTGGGCGGCAGCACCGACGACGCGGAACGGTTCTATCGCCAGGCCCTCCTCGATGACCCGCGCGACGCCGCGGCGCTTTCGGGGCTCGGCGTCATCCTCGCCGAACGGGGCGCGGTCGACGAAGCGATGCGCCTTCTGCTCGAGGCCGAGCGCCTCCGGCCCGAGGATGCCGTATGCCACGCGCGACTCGGACTGGTCTTCCAGCTCGTGGGAAAGCCGGACGATAGCGAGCGCCATCTGCGGCGCGCGGTCGAGCTCGCGCCCGACGACGCGGAAGCCCGTTTCGATCTCGCCGACCTGCTGCGCAGCCGGGGCCGGCTGGCGCCCGCCGCCGTCGAGTACGAGGCCGCCCTGCGGCTCGAGCCCAAACACGCGGAGGCGCACCTCATGCTCGGGATCCTGCGGGCGCATGAGCACAAGTTCACCGAGGCGATCCGCCTGCTGAGTCAGGCCGTCGAACTCGCCCCAGCATCCCCGCAAGCACACTTCCACCTCGGCACTACGCTAGCGGCATCCGGATCCCTCGCACCCGCGGCCAGCGAGCTTGAAACCGCGCTTCGGCTCGATCCCCAGCTCCCGGGTGCACGCGCGCGGCTCGAGCACGTGCAGAGCATGCTGAAGCAGCCTCGCTGAGACCGTCGCACAGTTGCAGGGGCTCGAGGAAGGGATCAACCGCTACCTCGCGCGCTACGGTGCGCTGCCGCCGACTTCGGGGGCCCCGGTGCCCGTGCCCGATCCCGCGTTCGGCGCCACCGGGGCGAACTACGTCAACTCCGCCTACTTGCATTACTGGCTCGCGTCGCAGCTACCGGAGTTCACCTCGCACGATGCGGGCGGCCCGAGGATGACGACGATTCGCGAACCGCTCGTCCTTTTCCAAAAGTCGCAAGCCTCCACGTGGCGCGCGCTGTCCGACGCCGGGTTCTCCGCTGGGAAGTTCGATGCCGCCGGACGGGTGGCGAGCCCAGGCTTCACGCTCGATCCCTGGGGGCGCGCCATTGCGTACGTGCCGCTGCCGGCGGGCGCGGGCGACCACTCCCCGGCCACGTTCTCGCGGCCCGGGGCGGCCCAAGGCCGGACGGGACGCAACCTGACGGACTTCGTCCAGCTCTGGAGTCGCGGCGCGGACGGCGCGACCACGCTCCCCGAAGTGGGACCGGCTCCCAATGACGCATCCGGGGACGGCGATGACATGGTCTTGTGGTTCCTGCCGCTCTATTGATCGACCGGCAGGTGGGATGGTGCGACAGAACGGCGGACCGGACGGCGGACGAAAGCGGACGAAGCGGATCGTTGACACTCCGGGCACCTCCCGCTATGCTGAATTCACAGGGGGAATCTTCAAGGTAAGGAGGTGCGCCATGCTCGCATCCCGCAGGGTGTTTGTTGTCGCCGTCCTGTTCGCGCTGGCGAACGCCGGGGCCTGGGCCCTGACCGTCGATGAAGTCGTTCAGCTCTCCCAGGCGTCCGTCTCGGACGACGTGATCGTCAGCCAGATTGACGCCTCGGGCTCGGTCTTCGTGCTGAGCGCCGACGACCTGATCCGAATGAAGGAAAACTCAGTCAGCGAGCGGGTCATGCTGCACATGATTCGCACGCGTACCGCTGCCGCTTCCGGAGATCCGGCTCCCCTGGCCGGCGCGCTGCAGGATCGGATCCAGGAGCGCGATCGCCGAGAGGTGTACACCCGTTCCCGCGAAGATCAGGCTCCGGAGCGCATCCCGGTCTACCAACCGGCCGCGACCTCGATCGCGCCGGTCACCACCTACGTCATCGAGCAACCGGTCCAGACGCCGGTGTACTACACCTATGTTCCCTCTTACCCGCGCTATTACTACGTCCCGGCCTACAACTACGCGCCGGCGTACGCCTACTACCCGTCCTCTTCCTGTTACCCCAGTCCCAGCTACGGGTTCTCGTACTTCTCTGGCGGCCATGGCCATCGCGGCCGCCACCATGGCAGCCACTTCGGATTCGGGCTGTCGTTCGGCTTTCACTAATTCTCGTCGCCACCGCACATTCTTCCGATCCGGATGTTCAGGCTGTTTTTCCCGCGGGCGGGGCGACAGCCCACGCCTTCGCGCCACGCAAGCGCGGACCGGGCGAGATCGGGACCGGCGTTGGCCTCCGCCCTGCTTGATCTCGATCGGCATGGCCGCGTCGGCGGGCCTTTTCGGCGTCAACCACCGAAGACGGCGAGACCGTATTCGACGAGATCAGCCAGGACTGGGGGCGCTACCGGCACTTCGATCTGGGGTCGCGGGACCAGGACGTCTGGCGCGCGGCCATCGGCTGCACGTTCGCCGCTACCGAGCCGGTGGGGCCCGAGGAGACGGAGGAGAGCCGTCGCCTGTCGGTGCGCGGCTCCATCGAGGTTCCGCCTACTTGACCGCCGACCACTCTTCAAAGTAGGTGCGGTGGAGCCGATAGAGACGTCGCAGTCCGAGGTTCTTCGGGACGGCGCCGCCTTCGACCAGGGCGATCGCGGCCTCCAGGGAGTCGGCGGCCTTGGGATTCTCTCCCTGGCGACGCCACGCCCAGAACTGGGCCAGCGCCACGAGGTGCTGGAGAATGGGCGCGCCGCCGCCGTGCTCCGGTCCCGGGACGATCCCCGCGAGCAGATCGCTCGCTTCGGCGCCGCGTCCGGTGATCTCGAAACACATGGCGATCATCACGTTGACCAGGTCGCGGTCGAGTGGCCGCAGCTCAGGGTCACGCTTGATCGCCCCCAGGCTGCCCACCGCCTCGCGCCACGGGTCGAGCAGTTCCCGGTTCTCCTGCTCGTCGAGGTTGAGCCAGTAGAGGATGCGGAAGCGCTGCTGGGCCGTGGCGGCGCGGAAGAAGTCGCGGTCCTGGAGGCCCACCGCGGTCTCCGCGGACGCGACCGAGATCGGCTCGATCACCGAGACCGGGTCGATGAACGCCTCTCGGTTGCGATTCCACCAATCCTGCCAGAACGCGGCCAGGTTGGGATCGTCGGGCCCGGGAATCTCCTTGGAGGGGCCCACCTCGAGGATCTCCAGGAGGGCGAAGAGCGCGAGTTGGCGCAGCGCGCGGTCCTCGCCCAGGAGCCGGATGAGGTACGAGATGGCTGGGCGGCCTTGGGAGATGAGCCCGAACAGTCCCGCGGTGCAGGCTTCACTCTGGCCAGCGAGGTGGGCCTGGCGGAAGGCGCCGTAGAGGGACTGGACCATCTCCGGGTCATTCTGGAAGACGAAGGCGTTCTTGGCGCAGTTGCGCACGCGCGGGTTGCCGTGGCTGAGCGCCTCGATGAGGTAGACGTCGGCCGAGCGGCCGAGGTCGAGCATGTTGCGAATGCCGCGGTAGCGCTCGAGGGCCGAATCGCTGGCGAAGCGCTCGAGGTTGGAATGGATCGCGTCGGTGCGCGCCTGGGTGTCGACCTCGTTCTCAGCGACCCGGCCGTACTTCTGGTCGCCCCCGGAGCCTCCACAGCCGGCGAAGGCGAAGACCGCGAGGAGGAAGGCGGGGCCAGCGTGGCGGAGAGATCTCATGACGCGCGGGATTCTAGCAGACCGGCGGTCAGGCGTCAAAAAGCCTGCGTCGGTGGACGTACCTTCTGCGAATCGAATCCGGCAAGTTCGCGATGCCGGCGGATGGAGACGCACGGACATCGGACGGCGCTGGGTTCAGCCGGCGGGTCTCCCACGGACTCGCGGACCCGGGTTTTTCTTGACGCCCCACGCACCGGGGGCCTAGAATTCCCGGTCCTGAGCGGCAACGCGCTCGTTGGGGCTGTAGCTCATTTGGGAGAGCGCCTGGATCGCACCCAGGAGGTAGTGGGTTCGACCCCCATCAGCTCCACTAAGGCCTATTTGGGCGGACCAAGCTGGGCGGTTAGTTCAGTTGGCTAGAACGCATGCTCGACACGCATGAGGTCAGAGGTTCAAGTCCTCTACCGCCCATCACCCTGTAAGTCAAGCCGAACGCGGGTTAGCGCGTACCCGGGCGTGTCGCCCGGCGCGGCTCTGAAGCCATACCAAGGGGGTCAATGACCCCCTTGCGGATTCGGAGGTCGCGTCCCATGCCCAAGCTGGTCAATTCCCCGCCGAAGTATCGCCTGCACCGTTCCTCCGGCCGCGCCTTCGTGGTGCTCGACGCCCGCCGTGTCTACTTGGGCCACCACGGGACCGCGGAGAGTCGGCGCCAGTACGATGCGACGGTGGCCCGGTGGTTGGTACAAGGGCGCCGGTTGCTTCCCGCCGGCACTGCGCCCGCGGCTTTCACCGTCGCCGAGCTCGCCGCCGAATTCTGGCGCTTCGCGGAGACGCACTACCGGCACCCGGACGGCACGCCCACGGGACTGTTCGGCGGCGGAACGCTGTCGCGCTTCCCGCCGGGTTCGTATCGCGGAGGGATCGCGGCATCGTCCATCGGGACGTGTTGGCCCTGCTCGAAGTGGACATCCCGAACACGCAGGGGGAGCGGGCGCGGATCGTCTCGTCTGCCCGCCGCGTACTGTGCCCGAAGTTTCGACAATTGGCGATGTACCTTCGGTTCATCGGCCCCGTTGACGCGCTGACGGTGGGGCCGAACATCCGGGTAGAGAGGTGAGACATGGGCGGAAAGAAGCTGACTGCCCCCGTCACGCTGTTCGCGGCCATCGAGGCCAGGCAGCATGAAGCCCTGCGGTTGATCGCGTTCGCAGAGCGGCGCTCGATTGCCGACGTGGTGCGCGAGGCGATTGACCGGCTGGTCGCCGCGCGCGCGCCGGACAAGGGGGCGATTTCCTTCGGCGTGAAGGACGCGACCGTCACACCTGGGAGGAAGCGTAGGGCGGCACGATGAATTGGACGCCGGCACCGAATCGCCTGCGCGGGCGAAAGCGGGAGCGGATCGGGTTCCGGCTCCCGGGTCGGCGGAAGGCGGGACGACGATGAGGCTCGAGCTGAAATGCGAGTGGTGCGGGCGGCTGCTGTCCGCCTCCCCCCAAGCGGCAGGCACCACGCAGACATGCCTCTGCGAGGCCGCCATCGACATTCCTGCCGAGCGAGGGACCGCAGAGCCGCGACGGGCCGCAGCCGGTTCGGTGGCCAAGCTTCGGTCCTGTCACACGTGCGGTCTGCCTGTTCCGGTCGAAGCGTTGGAATGCCCACGCTGTCGAGGGATCCTGGGCTTGGGTGCCCGAACCCCGCGGTCTGAAATCGAGGAGGAGTGGGAGAAGGTCACTCCGCCACTGCCCGCACCCGCAGTCCGGCCGCCGCCACTCCAGCTCCCTCGCCCGAACGAATCTGCCACACCGCGGCCCCACGATCATAAAGGCGGACAGCGCCCCGCCGAACCGGATGGCGGTTGAATCCAGAGCGAATCCCAGAAGGCCGGGGGCGGATCTGCTCACGTGGACCCGCCGAACTCAGTCGTGCTTTGTGTGATCGCGGGGGCGGTGGTGGGCGTGTTCCTCTTCGTCTCTTTTTTTGATGAGATCGTTAACCGATACGGGATTGCCGGTGTTCTCGTCTGCATCATAGGCGGCGTCGTGGGGGGAGGTCTGGTCGGTTCGATCGCGCCTTCGATCTTCAAGCCAATCAAGGAGTGGCTGTGGAACATGAGCGACAAGAGCATCATGAGGGCGCTGTGGTTCACTGGCCTCTCATTCCTCGTGGTAGGCTCCCTCGTGGTGATTCTGCACGTCACCGGACCCGAGGCTCGACAGGGACGGCCGGCGTACTTGGTACCGGCACCGGGGTTTCTGGGTGTCAAGTGGGCGGCCAAGGACTGGCTAGCAATCGGTCTGGTGACTATCGTTGCTGGCGGCGCCTGCATCGCTCACATGCTCATGCGCAAACGATTGGAAAGATGACACCTGATGAAGTGGCCGATCGGCTGGTAGGGTGCGACGATGGTCAATGCGAAGGATCTCGACGTCGCCGCCCTGTGGGCGAAAGAGAAAGCCCTACTGGCGAACGGCGAAGTCGTGATCCGGCCGGTGTCTTTGGCGCTGAGCGCAAGGCGGCTCTGGTCGACTGCGACGACGCCGGGCGAGCGGCGCACCGCGCGGGCGACGCTCAAGCTCGCGTCTCGCGCTGTGTCCGAAGCCGTCCTGCACGCGCACATTCCGCTGGCTGACTTGGTTGGTTGCGTAGCCCGCTTCCTGCCGGCGCCCTTCCTACAAGCCGTACGCGACGGCCACATCCGGCGTCCGCTGCGTCCGCTCGCCCGGCTGCTCTCGCTTGCCGTGGGCGCTCCCGGGCGGGCCGCGCCTTTCTTGCGCCGGCTGTGTGATAGTCGAGGGGAGCGCGAATTCGGAGAAGCCGAAGAACTCCAATCGGCGCGGCTGTTGCAGCGGCTCGCGTGCCGCATGAACGCGCTTGACGCCGCCTCCGCCTTGGGTGAATGCCGCTGGGCTTGGCGCGAAGTCCCACGGAATGCGCGGATCGTCTGTCTTCGTGCGCGTGACGCGGGGATCGCCGGCTCACTTGTCGCCGTGCTGGCTCGCCGGCTCTACGGAGAGCATGTCCACCCGGTCGCGGCGCTCGCGGCACTCGGACCCGAAACTACGGTCGGCGGCCAGTCGTTTTTCGGACGAAGGGAAAACGCCTTGGCCGCCGGGGCGCTCGCGTCCGTGCTTGGCGATCCTGCGAACACGCATGGCGTCGCTGCGCTGGACGCCGCGTTCGTGCCCTCGCCCGGTCGCTTTCGTCTCGGCTCTGGACACGGCGCGCGCTGGCTGCCGAAGGGAACGGTTCCGGCGCTCGCGCTTTCGCTGGCCGAGTTCGCACGCTGGCTGCGTCGGGCCGTCCTGAAGGCGGGGCAAGATCCGCGCCGGCGGGCGGGCGGGCCGGTGCCCGTCGAGGAGGTCGCGGCCGCCCGGGAATGTCCGGCCAGTGCCGGCATTCCCAAGCCGGTGCGCGATCTGCTTGATGCCGAACTCGCCAGCGGCGGAAAACGGCGCCGCGCCGCCCGGAACGTCGAAGCGTGGCTTGAGGCCAAGGGGCAACCCATACCGCGCCCCCTGCGCTGGCTCGCCATCACCCCGCAATCCCCGTCCGCGGCCTACGCCGCGCCGCCCGTTTCCTGCTCGCCCGCGTGCGCCCTATGATCCACAAAGCGGCCCACGAAGCCAAAGCCGCCCGCCTCGCGCAGGAAAACGAGTAGCGCGCGCGCCTCCCTGTAGCCCACCATCTAGGCTGATTCCAGGCCGAATCGTGTCCCTTTGCGGTGCGTGTTCGCGTCTCTTGCAGAAGCGCGCTAATCCGGCGCGCGGCTTGTGGAGGACGGCGAACATGGAAGAGAACCACGAAACCCTTCCGCTCTCGCGCGGGCTGCGCGAATGGCTACCGCCGAGCCGGACTGGCGGCGCGACGAATCCGGCGACGGCCTGGCGCTGGCATCGCCACGGATGCCGCACCCCGGGCGGCGGGCGCGTACACCTGCGAACCACGCGCATCGGCGGTCGCTTGTATCTTCGACGGGCGGACGTGGAGGAATTCATCCGCGCCTGCTCTGCCGAGGTCCCGCTCGCATCCGCCCCCGTCGCCGCCCCGGCGCCCGCGGACTTGCGCCAGGCCGAGGCCGCCGTGGTGCTCGAGCGCGCCGGGATCCTGCCGCCATCCGATCCGGTGCAGGCCGCTCTCGACAGGCCCCGCGATGCGAATCGCCGCGATCGGCGGGGGTGCCGTTCATGAAAAACACCCCGCCGGAGATCGTCCGCGACGCCGAACGCGATGCGCGCCTGCTCCAACGAATGTGCGCCGGCTCCGCGGCCGCCCGCCGACGCGCGCGCCGATCGCGACGGCGGCTCATCGATCGAATCGGGCGCGAGATCGCACGCGAAGCGGCGGGGGGTGGCGAATGACGCCGACGACCGCGACGGTGACACCGGAACTGTTGCCCCTCGCCGACATCGATGGCTGGCGCGATACGGAGCGCGCGCTGATCGGGTCGTTGGTGCTCGACCCGACCGCGATCCCAGCGATTCGCCTGCTCATCGTCCCCGAGGATTTGGCCGCGCCCGCTCACACCATCGTCTACCGCGCGATCCTCGCCCTCGCCGACCGCGGCGCAGCGGTCGACATCGTGACGGTCGCCGCTGACCTGCGCCAGGCCGGGCGCCTGGATCGGGTCGGCGGGATTGAAGCTCTCGCGGGGATCCTCGACGCGCCCGACCGATCCGACGACGCGCCCGCCTACGCCGAGGCGGTCCTTCGGGACCGGAACCGACGCAAGCTGGGGGAGGATCTGCAGGAGGCGCACGCGTCGCTCGGGCGGGGTGTCGAGACGGAGCGCGTGATGGAGCGCGTGCGGAAGGCGATCGCGCACGCCGACACAACCGCCGCCGCGCCCGCGCTGGGCAGGCCCATCATGCGCATGGCTTCGGAGATCGTCACGCACCCTGTGGAGTGGCTCTGGCACAAGCGGCTTGCGCGCGCGGCAATCACGCTGCTCGTTGCCGCTCCTGGTGGCGGGAAAGGCATCATCGCCGCCTACATCATCGCCTGCATCACGCGGGGCCTGGCGTGGATCGACGGCGACGGGGAGCTTGGGAAACCGGCGGGCGTGCTCGTGCTCAACGTCGAGGATGATCCCGAGACGGCGCTCGTTCCTCGTCTGATCGCAGCTGGCGCGGACCTGGACCGCGTGGCGATTCTCGACGGGCGCCAGGGGAAAAAGGGAACCGAGCCGGTCTACCTGAACGACGGGGCGACGTTCGCGGCCGCAGTGGCCGAGCTGCGCGAGCGGGTCGGGGACGTGGCCTTGATCGTTCTCGACACGGCGGGCGCCTTGCTTCCCCCGGGCACGAATGGCGACGACAACGCGGACGTCCGCACCGTGCTTCGCCCGGTGGCCGAGCTGGCATGCGCGAGCGGCTCTCGATCATGCTGGTACATCACGACCGCAAGGCAGAAGGCTCGGCAATCGACAAGGTACTTGGGTCACGGGGATGGGTCGCGGCCGCGCGCATCGTCCTGCACATCATCAAGGACAAAGATGGGCAACGGAAGCTACTCGCCGGCAAGACGAACATGGCAGGCGCGGCGGGGCTCGCTTTCGACGTCATCACCGCGCCGGACGATCCCGAGACGGGCCTTGCCGCATGGGCGCCGGGCGAGCTGGCCGAGACGGCGGACGATATCATCGCTGCGGCGGCCGCGCATTCCAAGACGCCACGCAAGAGCGATTCGGCGGCCGCGTGGGTGCGTGCGGAGATCCAGGCGGCCGGGGGGGCGCTCGCGCGCGCCGAGGCTTTGAGGCGGGGCAAGGACGCCGGCTACTCGGAGAAGATGCTGGATCGCGTCCGTGGTGAGGCCGGCGCCGAGGCGACGAAGGCAGGCGGGACGTCCATCTGGCTGGTCGCCGATGCGCCCGCCGCCAAGCCTGCGGAGGAATCTCTGGACGTGGAGTGATGTACGGACAGACAGACAATCCCCTATAGGCGTTTGTCTGTCTGTCCGTGACCGTTTGGTAACAACGGGAGGGCGCCATGATCGACGTTGCCGAGCTGGTGGCGCGCGTCCGACAGGCTGGGGCGCGCTTCGAGGTCGAGGGGGATAAGCTGCGGGTCCGGCCGGCGCGGGTGATCCCGGCGGAACTGGCTGGCGCCCTCCGCGGACGGAAGGCGGCCTTGCTGGACTTCCTCCGTGGCCAAGCTGCGACGCCCGCCGGAGTGCTGGCCCGTCTCGACGGGCTCGGGGTGAAGGTTGAGGCCCGCGGGAACAAGCTGCGGCTCACCCCGGCCGGGCTGGTGACGGCGGACTTGCTGGCCGAACTCGCGTGCAACACGCTCCGGCGCACGCCGTGCACCGCCACCCGCTCGTGCACCCCGGTTCACCGTGGTCAATAGACCCACCACCTCCACCCCGGGGTCGCTGCGCAGTTCCTGGAGCGTCCAGGCGCTGTCCTTCCCGCTGCTCCAGCACACGAGCACGCGGGTCTTCGTCATCCTCCTCCCCCCTCCGCCCTGCGTCATCCCCGGTCCGGCAGCACCGGGACCGACGAATCCGTTGTGTGCTCGACCCGGCCTTCCTCCGCACCGGCGGTCGGCTCCCGGAATCGGACCAGGAACCAGAGTGACACCCAGACCAGATACTCGGCATGCGGCCCCCGGCAATCCCCGACCGTCGCCTGGCCATGGCACACCCGATTGCGCAAGTTCGGCCCGCCATGCTCGACCAGCAGCGATCGCAGCTCCCAAGCCAGGTTCTTGCCCAGGATCGGCTCGGCAGCGGAGTCGGTGAGGAAATCGTTCAGCGGTCGATCCGCCCATCCGTCTCCCCAGCGCCGCTGCACCGGGAAGCCCCGCAGCTCGAGAAGCCGGCGCAGCGAGCTCTCCATCTGAGGCAGCAGCAGGTGCACTGCCGCCGGCAGGTCCCCCTCCAACCCGGCACTCAAGCCGCGCGCGAACAGCTCCTCCCGGCCCGCCGGAACCAACGGGTGGCCGCGCAGCAGTTCGGCGACCGCGTGCCCCCACGAGCCTCCCACACCCGCATTCGCCAAGGCCCGGCGGGCATCGGCGATCGCCGACGCGCCCGCCGCTGCCTGGCTCCGGGAGTACTCGCGGATGACCGCTTCTTCCAGATCGGATTCGCCCTTCGCCCGGCCCGCAGCGTCTCCGGATCCTCCGGGCGGACGCGCCACCGCCGCGCGCACGTCCTCGAACGAGCGGGGGGTGTGTATTGCCGCGAGCTTCCGAAGGGCCTCCAGGTGGAACCCCGAAGCCGAATCCGCAAGATCCGACTTCCCTGGCTCGGCGTCCATCGTCATCGTCTCGCTCCGCACGCGCATGCCCGCGACGCGTTTTCCCAGCGATCATATCGCAGGCGCTTCCCCGACCCTTGCAATTCCTACCCGCACGGTCCCACGGTCCCCGATCCCGTGGACGGAAGGGGCCGGTTCGGGTACGCTCGCGCGAGAAACTGCGCGAAGGGATCTCACCGCAACCCGGTCGCGGTCACGGTCCACGGTTACGGTCCATGCCCACGCTTGGTCGGCGAAGCCGTATCCGCGCCAGCTCCGAACGGGTATGCTCGTCCGCCGAACCACCCGGGCCACTCGCAACGGGAGCTCCTCATGGCCGTCCGCGTCCTCGTGCCCGGCGACGAAGAGGCGCTCGGGCGGTTTCTCGCCCAGCACGCCGACACCTCCATGTTTCTCCGCTCCAACCTGCTCGCCGGCGGCCTGGTCGATTGCGGGGAGACGCGGCAGGGCACCTACGCCGGTGTCTGGGACGGCGAGGCGCTGTGTACCGTCGCCGCCCATTTCTGGAACGGCATGGTGATCGTCCTGGGCTCCGTAGAGCTCGAGACCGCCGTCGCCCGGGCGGTGAAGTGGTCCGGCCGCGACGTGTCGGGATTCGCCGGCCCGTGGGATCAGGTGGTGCGGGCTCGCGCCGCGCTCGGTCCGGCGCAGGCGCCCGCCCGGAAGGACTCCTGCGAAGACCTCTTTGCGCTCGCCCTCACCGACCTGCGGATCCCGGAGCCGCTCTCGCGCGGCGAGTGCGAGGTCGGGCCGCCCCGCGCCGAGGAGATCTCCGGGCTCGTCCAGTGGCGCGTCGAATACGGAGTCGAGACGCTGGGCGACATGCGTGGGCCGGAGCAGGAGGAACGCTGCCGGCGGAACATCCTCGACTATCAGGCCCGCGGCGCGGCCTGGATCGCGCGCGTGGCCGCCCGGCCCGTCTCCTTTTCCGGTTTCAACGCGATGGTGCCGGACGCCGTTCAGATCGGCGGCGTCTACACGCCGCCCGAGCTGCGCGGGAAGGGTTACGGCCGCTGCGCGGTCGCGGGCTCGCTGGTTGCCGCCCAGGCGCAGGGGGTCTCGCGGTCCATCCTGTTCACGGGAAAAGACAACGTCGCGGCGCGCCGCGCCTATCTGGCCCTGGGGTACCGCATCGTCGGCGAGTACGGCCTCGTCCTGCTCGCGGAGCACTGAGCCCTCCCCTCCGCGCGCGCCGACCGTGACGATTCCCGAACGGCTCTCCGGACCCCGCGGACCCGCCCTTCGCACTCCAGGAGGAGGCGAAGAGGTGCGGCGTACCGGCGATGCCGGTGAAGGTACGCGCGTGCCTGGAGCGGGCCGTGCCGCCGGATCAGGCCGGGCGGGCCGCGGTCCCCGGACCCGTCGAGTTCTCGCCGGCCGCTCCCCTCAGCAGCCCCGCCAATCGCGCCGCGTTCGTCCGCTGGTCGTATTGCGCCCGCACCTTCTCGCGCGCCGCGCCGCCGAGCCGCGCCCGCAAATCCGGGTCGGCGCTCACTCGGGCGAGCGCGTCGGCGAGCCCGGCGTCGTCCCCGGGCTCGACGAGCAGGCCTTCGCGCCCGTCCTCCACCAGCTCCGGGATGCCGCTCAGGCGGCTCGCGATCACCGGCAGCCCGCACGCCATTCCTTCCATGAGGACGACCGGGATCCCCTCGCGCCGTCCTTTCGCGTCGATGACGCTGGGAAGCACGAGCACGCTCGCCCGCCCGAGTTCCGCGACCACTTCGGGCCGGGGCAAGGAACCGAGCAGGGTCACGCTCCCCTCCAGGCCGGCCTCGCGGATGCGCCGTTCGAGCTCCGCGCGCAGTGGGCCATCGCCCGCGAGCCGGGCTTCGAAGTCGAGCCCGCGCTCGCGCAGCCGCCGGCAGGCGTCGATCAGGTGGCGATGGCCCTTGACCCCGCGCAGCGCGGCGATGCAGAGGATGGTGAATCGGCCCGGCTCGCGGCCGGCCGGGCGCGGAGTGAACACCTCCGGGTCGATGCCGCAGCGGACCACCTGGAGCTTGTCCGCGGCGGCGGTCCCGCAGCGCTCGCGGACGAACTCGCGGTTGTAGTCCGAGATCGTGACCGCGAACGCCGCGGCCGCGATCTTGCGGTCGAGCATCCGCTGGTCCATGTGCAGGTCCGACCCGTGGGCGGTGAAGCTGAAGGGGATCCCGGTCAGCCGGTGGACCACGAGCGCCGCCAACGCCGGATGGTGCGCGAAATGCGCGTGCACGTGCGCGGTTCCCCGGCGTTGCAATTCGCGCGCGATCCAGACCGCCTTGGGAAAGAAGGCCAGGGCCCCGGCCATGAACCGGAGACTGCCCAGCGTGCCGCGGAAGCACTCCCATGCCGCCCCGGCACAGGTCCGGGGATGCCCGGAGAGTGCGGCGAGGTTGGCGGCGATCACGGAGCGCGAAAGCAACGGCTGGTGGCGAACGCGGGACGCTACGCGCGCGACTTCGGGGTGCGTCACCGATT
>Ga0209514_10007158_pt1 | contig 13272 bp, 8 predicted proteins | sample Subgrocontami58m_FD_187452 | JGI IMG/M metagenome (GOLD analysis project Ga0209514, IMG submission 187452) | Subsurface groundwater microbial communities from S. Glens Falls, New York, USA - GMW37 contaminated, 5.8 m (SPAdes) (version 3) | ecosystem: Environmental > Aquatic > Deep subsurface >...
GACAGAATAAATGGCAGTCTGCATGGTAAAAATATCTTCGGGGTAGCGCAAATGAGAAATTAGACTCTCTGGAATCTCTGACATCGGCCGGAACATTCCAGGGAAAATCTTGCCATACGTTTTGATAATCGGATCCTCTGTGTCCGCCTGGTAGAAGACGACGCTGCCATTATACGCGTCAACCACTACTTTGACTGAGTTTCTGATGTAGTTTATGTTCCCGCCGTTTAACCGCAATGGCTGAGAATAAGGATAACGGTCACTCACGGTGTAGGCGTCGGCAATCCAATACACCTTGCCGTCGGCGATGACGATGTACGGATCGCGGTCAAAGGTCAGGAACGGCGCGATCTTCGCCACCCGTTCGCGAATCTGGCGGTGGTAGAGAATGCGACTGTCACTGGTCACATCATTAGACAGGAAAAGTTTCAGCGATTGGAAGCGTAGCGCGAACAGCACTCGCTTGAAGAAGGAGTCGATCTTGACGCCGCCTTGACCCGCGTAGGTCGCGTACACGTTTTCCTCTCCCTTGGGATAGTCGAACTCGCGCGATTTCGTGTTTGTGACGACATAGTCGTTCGCCAACGTGCCGTAGTAGATCTCTGGGCGCGCCACCTCCAGCTCTTTGACGTCGGACTTGGGGGGGATATCCTTGACGAACAAGACGGGTAAGCCTTCCGGCGTAACCTGATTGACCGGGCCGGCTGCAACGCCGTACCCATGCGTGAAGGTCAGCCGCTCGTTGATCCAATTCTTGTTCGGCAGACTGTCCGCCGCCAACTCGCGCGGCGACAACATTATTTGGCGGATTTTCCCGTCGATCGTGTAACGGTCATTATCAACTTCGGTGAACTCGTAGTAGGTGCGAATTTCTTGAATCTGCGAAAAAGTCGACAGTAACGGCTGCCGATCCCACAAGCGGACGTTCTTGATCGTCAGATCGTTGGCCGCGATGTCAGTCGCGGTAATCGGTTTGTCTCCCGAAATGTCCCGCTCTTCGATTGTGTCCAGGGCGTAGGCCTGACGGGTGGCGGCGATATTCCGCTTGATGTATGGGGTCTCCTTAACCAGCTCGTTCGGATCGACCATGAGTTTTTGGACCGCCAGCGGAACCAGCACAGACGCGACACCGACGACCAGATACAATCCGACAGCCGCGATCAGCGGCGACGCCTTCCCCCGCGCCGCCCAGACAGCGGCCGCGACTGCCGCCAGGGCGGCGGTGATGACCGAGGTCCACAGCATGGGAATTCGAACCGTCACGTCCGTGAACGCGGCCCCGGCCACCGGGCCAGCTTGGTTCATGAGCAGCCGAAAGAGCGACAGATACGCTCCAGCCGCGACCGTGGCCATGAATAACGCTAGTAAGACGCCGAGATGGGTTTTTACCCGCCCTTCTAGCCTCAACCGCCTGAGCGACCGCAGTCCCGGTCTATTGGCGGAACCGGCAAGGCCGGAGAAGTTCAGCATGCCACGCAAGACATAGACCGAGACGCAGCCGATGAACGTCAGCACAATCAGCGCTTTGATCAGACCCAGCCCGGTTTGCCAGATAGGCAGCGTGAATACATAAAAGCTGATGTCCTTATTGAAGACCGGATCGGCTACGCCGAAGCTTGTCTGCGCGAAAAAATTCAGCACTGCTTGCCAGTTCGCCCCTGCCACCAGCCCGAAAATGAGCGCAATCGCGACACAGATAGCCGCCGTCAACTTTCTGATCAGGCGACCGTCCAGACTCACCGGCTTGCCGAATAACGATGCGGGCAGGGTGAGCATCCACGGAACGGTTGAGCGGGTCGCCACCGAGAAATTGGCGATCAACCAAGCGGCCGCCACGGCCGCTACGCCCGCCGTCAGTAGTATTTTTGCGACCAGCGATTTAACGAAAATTTGAGTGTAGCCGACTTCGGAGAACCACCACCAATCAGTCACGATGGAAGTCGCGTTCGAAATAACTACCAGAACAACTAACGTGACCAGGATGAAATTCCGAATGGGGTACTTTTTTCTGGTCATGGGATTTAATGCAGCCATAATGTCGACTGCATTATCTCAAAAAGAAAGGAAAAAAACAAGTCAGCCCCGCTAGGGGCGAGCCTGGTTTGCGGTCTCAGAAAACATGTTTCAGGATACTGGATACAACATCCGTTTTTCTGGTATCAGCTTTCGCCTCTAATGGGGTCAGCGGTCAGCAAACCGGACAGGGGTCGGTCGCCCAGCAACTTTGCTTGTTGGCTCGCCACTTCGGTCTGGATTTGGAGCCTTTGAAGGGTTCCAGCGGGTTTTGGCGTACTCTGACAATTTTCGGGGATAAAGTGAGACAAATGAGACACGACTTAGGATGTCTCATTCGTGTGTCTCAAGTTCGACCTTCTAAAGGCTTTCCTTAATGTTTGACTATTTCAATTTTAACGGCGCCATCTCCGGCACTGATCTTGACCATCCCGCCAATAGGAAAAGTGATCATTGGCGTGGTATGACCGAAATCGACGTTTGCAATAACAGGAACCTTCTCCAGCTCTTTCTTCGTCTGAACGATTTTGGTCAGCAATGCCCTGGTCATGCTAGTTCCGAATTGGAATCTGCCGAAAACGATGCCTTTCACTTTACCAAAGTTTGGTTGGTTGATAAGGGATTGCAAATGATTTTCCACTGCCCGAATACTCTCTTTATCGTTATCTTCCAGAAAAAGGACTGCATTCGAAAGATCGGGCATATACTCGCTCCCTTGTAGCAAATTCAAAGTGACTAAGTTGCCACCCACAATCCTTCCTTCAGCCGATCCTTTGTTAATCGCCCAATAACCTTCATTCATGATCTCCTCGTCGTCCCCTTTTTTATTACAGAACTGCTTGGAAGGACGTAATTCCATTGCCTCATCAGTGAATAGGCATTTTCTAAAGTACTCTATTGTATAATCAACCTGCTTCTCTTCTCCAAAGAGGGTGAAATGTGGTCCTGAATATGTTACTAAACCTGTTTTGGTATGAATCGCGTTGGCCAGGGATGTGATGTCCGACAAGCCACAGAGGATTTTTGGATTATTTTTAATGCATTGATAATCCAGGTATCTCAAAAGCTGATTTGAGGTGGTGCCACCTAAGACAGTTAGGATTGCTTTAATCTTTTTATCAGAGAAAGCGTCGTGCAAATCTTTAAGTCGATGCTCAACCGTGGTCGACTCGAATTCATCTACTTCATTAACATGTTTACCAAAACTGACCTTTAAGCCAATAGCCGCAAGTCTCTCAATCGCCTTGGTTTTTTTCTCCTCCGTAAAAGAGGGTTTGAAGCCCTTCGCCGGTGCAACGACTCTAATTTCATCACCGACATTTAGTTTCTTTGGAAAGATATTATTGGACATAAAGTCAGTATATCACGGTTCGAATCTCGTTGCCGGGTTGCCCTATTTTGGAAATTTCGTGGATAGCAACCGGACTCGAACCAATACAAACAATCGGGATCTTGCTACTATATTCATTTAATAGCCAAAAGCCTTACCGCTCCGGGGACAGGATTCGTCCAGTCATTCGACTGGACGCCAGGTCGAATGACCTGGCGAACCCAATCGCTTAACCCCGCATAACGCGGAGTTTATCCCGACAGCAGGCGGGACGTATACAGGGCAGGCAGTCGACCGCAACATGTATTGTGTTATAACTCTGATGGCTCACCACTCCGGTCTAGAACCGACCCTTTTAAGGGATTCGAGGAAATTTAGCGATCTTGTCTATCAAAAAAGAGTTGTTCGCTACAGTCATCAAAAAGCAAGGAGGTTACTGACACGTTCCGTTTCGTTCACGAATATTCCTCTATAACTTGAGCTAGTCCATCCTCATCAACCGATGGAACGATTTTGTCAGCTTCACTCTTCAGTCTCTCAGTTGCATCGGCCATCGCGATACGCAAGCCCACCGACTTGAAGAGGTGGACATCATTGTCCCCGTCACCCACTCCAATCGATTGTTCTTTGGAGAGGTGCAGCATGTCGAGTAAAACTTCGATGGCGTGCTCTTTGGTCCCCTGGCTATTCGTAATATGGAGGTCTATGTATTTTCCTGTCCAGGAGGGCGCTCTACTTACAGCGATACCGTCGATATCTGCTAATCCCTCTACGATTGCCTCTGCGTGCCCCGGAGTCACTTTCATGACATAGATCACGTTTATGGAGTCATTCGCTGTTCTTTCTTTTGCTGGTTTTCCTTGACCCAGAAGTTCATCTCGAAACAGTAGTTCGTAAGAATAGGGCGAACAAACATCGAGTACCTTAGTAACGTCTGTTTTTGCAATCTTCTTTTCCCACAGTATTTCCCTTGATGCAGGATGAACAATTTGAGTACCGCCAGAAATGATGCAGGGGTCAACCAATTTGAGGCAATCAATTATTGCAGCCGCATTCGTTATCGAACGCCCTGTTGCAGCGCAAAGTTTTAATGAGCTCTGTGCCTTATTGATAACCTGAATTAATTGCTTCGACGGCATGCCATTCGGAGTATTTGGGATGGCTGTACCGTCTAAATCAAAAATGATTACTTTATACTGCACTTGGATAGTATATCAAAATATCAAAAACGCCACATCCGTGCGTCGGTCTTTTTTACTCCCAGGGTCGCCCCGGACTATGATCCGGGGGAACCGACGACCATCGCCTTAATCCCCACACCAAAAAGACAGCTATAAGAAATTAAAGACACTCTTGGCTCCGGGGACAGGATTCGAACCTGCGACCAAGTGATTAACAGTCACCTGCTCTACCACTGAGCTACCCCGGAATCAAGAATGTCCTTTATTGAAAGAATGTTTTTTGGTGTGGGGACTCTACCGCTGCCTGCCCGCCGAAGTCCAGCAGGACGTAGGTGGGAGCTACCTGGGAATCAACAGGGCTTGATGGGAACGAATGTTCCAGAACGTGAGGAGTATACGTAATCAGGGTGTTCTCGTCAATATTTCCCCTATGCTATACTGTCTTTTCCATGCGTCTATTTTTGATATTTCTCGTTACTGCCATCACGATGGGGAGCTTTGTCGTTGCCGACACAGTTACGGCGGCGACCACTGCCGAGCGCCTGGTCGGACGGATTCTGATTGATGTCCCGCGCGTGGGTGATGCCTGGTATGTTCATCCGAAAACGCGCGAACGGTACTTTCTCGGCGCCAGTGTCGATGCGTACGCGAGCATCGTCGTCATCGCGGTCAGAGTCAGCGGCCAGGATATCGCAAAAATCCCCACCTCGATCGATACCTTCCGCGGTAGCGCGAAACTCCGGAAACGTCTCGGCGGGTATTTTCTGATGGACATGAGCGCGCGGGGAAAGTTGTGGTATGTTTCGCCGCGGACGTTGAAACGGAAGGCGCTTGATGACGGCGTTCACCCAGTTGATAGTTTATTGCGGTTCGGTTTTCAAACCTCTCAGGCCGAGCTACGACGGATTCCAGTCGCGGCCGCGTCACTGCTTGGTCCGGTTGTTCCGTCGCAGGTGACAACCGTAAAAAGTATCCGGGTCGCGACGAGCCGCGGAACGTTTTCTACCAACCAACTGATTCTCGACCGCCGGAATATAAACTGGCAGATTATGACTGATACTGCTGACGCGGGTGACTGCACCGCCAACTGCGCCACCTTGAGCATTCGAGATTTCGCCCGCCGCCGGAACGCGGTGGCGGCGATGCAGGGGACGTATTTCTGCGATGACGGTGTGGGTTGCAACGCCGGTTTGAATTCATACGTCTACCCGGTGTTTAATTCTTGGACGCGGACGATGATCAACCAGGAGCGGGTGAAATACACCGTTGAGCCGATGGTGTTGTTCGATTCGAAAAATACGCCGCTCTATTTGCCGGCCGGAAGCCTGTTTGACACACTTACCGAATTCGAAGCGCGGTACGCTTTTACCGTTCAGGCGGCCCTGACGAACGGCCCGGCGATGGTGGAGGCGGGGCAGAATGTGTTATTTGATGAGGCGATGGATTATTCGCAACGAAATGTTCGCGCCACGCGGGCGATGCTGGGCTGGAAAGGATTTTTCATCTACCTCATCACGGTGCGGTCAGCGACGTTGCCGGACGCGGCCGAGGTGGCGATGACAATGGGTTTCGATTACGCCCTCAATCTTGATGGCGGGGGATCGACCGCGTTATACAACGACGGACGCCACTACGCCGGCCCGGGGCGCACGGTGCCGAACGCGCTGGTTATTCTTCAGCGGTAATTTTTCATGTCAACCAATCGACCAGGTCGACGCGGATGTTTCAGCTTGGCCAGCCCAATGTTATACTCTCGGTAATGCCAACTCAAACCCAACCGCAACGCGAACCACTTGTCGATTTCCTCAACGTCCTTTTCGCGGCGGTCGTGCTCTACCTCCACCACGTCAGCTACACCCACTATTATCTGCCCTACGTGAAAGCTTGGCATGTATTTTTAGTGTTTTTCAGTGTCGGTGGGTTCATCTTTTTTTCGGCCTACAAATTGACGCAGTCGAAGCGGGCCGATTCCTTCAGTGCATTTTGGAAAAACCGCTTTATTCGGATTATACCGCTGTATTGGTTGGCTGTATTCGCCTTCCAATTCATCATCTACAATAATCAGCCCAGTCTGCCGACGGTCATCAAACACCTGCTCGGCCTGCAAATGGTTTTTCCGAAGATGTTTGACGGACTGTTTCAGACCCTCTACTTCGTCGGTTTATTATTCCTCTTCTACATTTTTTTCAGCCTAACAAAAAGGCTGTTGCATCGGCCGCGGCGGTTCCTGCTCGTCGCGGCCGGGGTGTACCTGACGATCTTTGGGCTGAAAATGCTGATCCCGGAAAGAAATATATTCTTCGATGATGCCGTGTTGAATTATTTTCCGATTTTTGTGGCCGGGATGATGGCGGCGGCCCGTCCCAAGCGCGGCTCATTCCGCGGTCTGACCGTCGTGACCCTCGGGGTGATGTGGTTCATTTTTATGCCCTTCTTTTTATATACTATTTCCGACCCGCTCTCTTTGTCACCCCAGCGTCTACTGCTGTATAATGGACTGATCGGGGCGACGCTCATCCCGCTGTATTATGCCTTGGTTGAATGTAGCCGATATGTTCGACGCGTGCCCCGAGTATTCATGTGGTTGGCACCAATAACCTACCCGATCTATCTTTTCCATCAGCCGATCTGGACGCTGTTGAGCAGTCTGTACCCGGACCGAACGTTTTCCCAATGGATCTCTATCAGCTTTTTTGGGACGGCATTGATCGTGGCCATCAGTTATCTTCTCCAAACTGGTAATACCAAACTTGCCCGATGGGTCTGGTCGGATACACCCAGCACCACTATTGTAAAAAGAAAAAGTGGTGCTGGGCAAATAAAAAAACCACCCGAGAGATTTTCTTAGGTGGTCAATTGACAACCAGAAAAGGTAGGAGTAGCGTCAAAATACAGTTTAACAATTTAGGAATGTAGATTATTATGACCACTCTACGTAGGCTGAAGTTTCATATGCGGCCGGGACGAATGATGATTGGGGCAGTAGCCGCCGGCTTGCTCTTTGGGGTCGTTGCCATTGTTGGCTTGACCATAACTGAGAGCCACGCCCAAGCATCGATTCGGAAAGAAGCCCAAGGGAATGAAGAATACACTCCTCCGCCAGGGAACTTTACTCCCGGCCCAATGTGGCTAACGGTCATTGCACCGGCTGGTGGTTCTGTTATCTCGACAAATGTCCCTGGAATAAACTGCCCAGGTACCTGCTCTGCATCATTTACCTATGGCACCACGGTTACCTTAAGCGCAACCTCGACTTCAAGCCACACCTTTGCCGGTTGGTCCGGGCCCTGCACGGGCAGTGGGGCATGCTCAATACCATTGGTTGATAACTACTCCACTTTCGTGACGGCTAACTACGATGTCAATTTAGTCGTAGTCGTTCATGGTCCGGGAACGGTAACATCCAATGTCGGTGGTATTTCTTGCGGCACGGTTTGTACTGCGATCTATACGTCTGGCACCAATGTCATTCTAACGGCTTCAGCAGATTCAGGTAAAATCTTTTATACTTGGAGCGGAGCTTGCCCGCCAGCAACCGGTAATAACCCTTGTTCCCTGTCAATGGATGGACCAAAGATGGTTGATGTGTGGTTCGGTGATAATGTAGCCTGGCAATCGTTAACGGTGTACCTGCCTTCAAATAACTCACCTTCGCCGGGGACGGTTACGAGTCTACCGGACGGCATCAACTGTAATAATTCTAACTTCTTTGGATACCTTGGCTGTTTCTACATTTTCCCGCGGGGCACAGTCGTGACCCTGACCGCCCACCCGAACGCCAACTCTTTCCTGGTGGATTGGGAGGGGGACGGAACGGTCTGTAATCCTCCGACATCGACTTGCACCGTTACGTTAGATGGAAACCGTTCCGTCGGCGCACGGTACTCGCCACAAGCCACGTTGAACCTGATAGTTCACAAAGATCCAAGCTTCGGTAACGGCGGTACGGCCACGGTTGATATGGTACCCGGCGTTCCGTGTACCACCGATATCAACGATCGGACCTGCACCTATAAGCTCAATATTGCGGTCCCGACAAATGTAACCATGACAGCTGTTCCTGATCCGGGTAGTACGTTGCACTGGGAGAATTCCTGTCATGGCTCGGGTAGCACTTGCACCTTGACCTTCACCGAAGGTGGAGTGTTGAATGTTGATTTGTACTTCCTCCCGCACCTCGTCCTGAATGTCCACGGCGCGGGCTTGGGCTCGGCCACTATTTCACCGACTGGAAACCCGGCCACTACTACCTGCGTTGCTGAGGGTACATGCATCATGGCGTATCTTGAACGAGGAAATGTTGTTCTGACTGCAAATCCCGCTAACGGAGGGGTGGCCTGGGGGTGGGGCGGCGATGGTGGTTGTACTGTTTCCGCGAACAACTACACCTGCACCGTGATGATGACTCCCGGTCTCAATTCAACGATCGACCTGAATTTCTACTCGAGCGCCGGGGCAATGAAGAAAGCCCTGACCGGAACCTCGACGACAACGACGAATACCAATACTTCGACGCCAACTAAGAATTCTGGGCCGGTGTACTAACCTACAGTTCGATCAGAATTTCATCAGCCACCCGGCCCGGCCGGGTGGCTGTGGATTTTTGAAAATAAAAAACCACCCGGAATAGATTCCTAGGTGGTCGCTCGGAGCGCCGGGGCGGCGAGTTTCTGTTTGAGCCAGCGGGCGTAGCAGAGCGTTTCGGCGATCATCGACCGCTGTTCGTCGGTATAGGCAACGCCGCTGGTGGCGCCAGTGACGAAGTTCATCAACTGCTCAAGGCTGATGACTCGGAACTGGAGGTACGCCGCAAGTCGATCGGCCGGAACATGAGAAAGTTCATGTTCGAAGGCGCGACTGCAGCGGTGCGGCCGACGGCCGAGGAAATCGCGCTCGTAAATCTCATGAGCGATGATCGGTGGCTGCCATTCGGGTGGCACTTCGTCGGAGATGATCGGCAAGAGACAGAGCCGATGATCGTAGGCGACGAAATATCGCGGGGCCGGTTCGAGACGACGGGACAGAATCAGAAATTGGTGCGGCTGACCGTAGATCGAAACGGTGCCGTGATCGCCATGCCAAAACGGTTTCAGATTGTCCGGCATCTTTGAAGGATCGACGATCATTGGTTGCCTCCTGGCGGGTGGAAGGGGAACTCCAAGAACTTCAGGACCCTACCGAAACAGGCGAAAAGTGTCAATTGACAGCTCGAGGCCATGAGGTGTATGGTCGTAAGAGAAGGAGGGATCAAGTCCGTATACTACGGTAACCGCCATGCGTCTCCATCCTAATAACCTATCTCACCGGCATCAGCTCAGCATGGTTTTTGTTGCCGTTTTTCTTGCCGGGGCGATAGTGGTTTTAGGATTGGGAACTGATCAGGGTTGCGCTTCGGCCAGGGTCCAAAAACAATCGACCACCGGACCAGATCAAGAATATTGCGGTGGTGGCGGATCATCGGGCGGAGGCGGTGGCCCCCCACCTCCGCCTCCACCCCCGCCAAACTACTCGCTTTCCGTTCAGATCTATATCAATAACGCCTCGGCGGGTGGATATGTAACGGTTGCTCCGGCCGGTACGAGTTGCGGGAGCAATTGCTTCGTTTATGTTTCCGGAACTCAGGTGCAACTGAGCGCGGTCGTGACGTCAGGGTATTTTGCGGGGTGGTCGGGGAATTGTAGCGGTGCCGGTACAACCTGCACGCTTGCAATGACCGGAAACGCCAACGTCGGCGCGATTTTCGATTACAGCAGCGGAGGCGGCGGACCCGTGCGGTATGGACTGGGGATTGATAAGTCGGGCTTGGGAAACGGAACGGTAACAAGTTCACCGGCCGGGATTAGTTGTGGTTCAACCTGTTTGGGATTTTACGATCCGGGCACGGCCGTGACGCTCACAGCCACGGCTGACTCTCAATCAGCGTTTAACTCATGGACTGGATGTGACAGCGTCAGCGGCGCAATTTGTTATGTCACCATGAATTATGCTCGGAATGTTACGACCAATTTCAAAACTAAGTATCTTGTGACGTCGAATGTCAGCGGAAGCGGAACCGTAACTTTCGGATCGACGGGGGTGACATGCGGGAATTGCGGTGTTTTAGTAACGGAGGGTACCAACTTAACGCTCACCGCCAATCCAGGGACAGGGCATGCGTTTGGATCGTGGAGCGGCGACTGCAGTGGTACTAATCCGAGTTGCACAATCATTGTTAATGGGCCAAAGACGGTCACCGCGGCGTTTACGCCGCTGTCATATACGCTGACTGCAACCATAGCGGGAAATGGAACGGCTATCTACGGTGCCACCGGTTATGTCATTCCGAATACCGGGTCGATTGTTTGTATGGCGCCCCTTTTTATTTCATGTTCGGGAACATACGCCTATGGTAATGTTGTCACCCTCATGGTTCAACCAAAGCCCGGATTCTATTTTGATCATTGGGAACAATCATGTATTGGCACTAATCCCAGCTGTTCAATAACGATTCTTGGGGATACGAATGTGCGCGCGGTCTTTCAGCCCTATCCCGTATTGCTCCTTCATGGAATTTACTCGGACGATAGTATCTATACCGATAAAGAAGCTAACAACTTTACGGGACTGAAACGTAAGCTTCAAGACTACGGGTTCACCGTCTATACCATCGGACAAGCCCTAGGGAGAAAAGGATATACAAACAACGGGTCACACATTTCAACGACTCGAGGAGAATTGATGCAGGCGTTAGACTGGGTTAAGTCGCAGTTGGGCACTAACGGGAAAGTGAATATTGTCGCCCATAGCATGGGCGGAACCATCACCCGGAGCTATATCCAATCGTCTTTCTACAATACACGCCAGGATGTCGCTCGGTTCATCATGCTTGGAACACCGAATTACGGAAGCCCGATCGCCTATAACCAACTCGCGCCAATCTTAGGCCCGGCCTTCCTGGGTGCAGATGAACCTTTCGGCGACGGAGGGAGACGCGATCTATGGCCAATCTCGAATTTCATTCAGGATCTTAATGCGAACGTCCAAGATTACAATGCCACATTTAAAGGCACGTATCCGGCAATCATCGGTGGGACAAAATCTACGGCCTTCGCGAAGCTCGGGAAAAATACTCCCTCGCTTCGGTCGTCCTGGACGGTGCTTGTTCGTGAGGGCGATAGCGTCGTGCCAATACGGAATATGCCCATTCCAAACGTGCCGTTTTTTGCAGCTGCAGGAGTAGCGCATGCAACGATGGCGGGGCTAAAAGGGTATTATGACGTCCCCGAGGTTCAAGATAAGATCGTTGAGCTTCTCTACAGAGATTACAATTCAATTACTGAAACGCCAACCTTTAAGCGAATAACCGCGCTGCCCCCGCCAGTCAAACATGAATCATATGTAGGGACGACTAAGGTCTATCTCTTTAATGTTCTTCCAGGCGAAACTGTAAATGCAATATTTCGGGTACCGTTCAAGGCAATTACCGCAGGCATCGGCCAGCTTGTTAAAAGTCTAAAGTGGAATTTTTGGACTGTCGGCACAACTACGCATGACGGTAGCATTCTACATTCAACGCTAACGGCTCCGGACAGCACGGTCATCACTCCGGCCAATGTCGATAGCTATACAGATTACGATTACGACGAAGATATCGACCTGACGACGTACGCTACTCCGCTGGGAAACCCAGACAGTCAATGGTCATTGAGTGTTACGCTTGACCCAATTACCCCAGTTCCAGATACACTCACCGTTGAAGGATTATTTGAGAGCCGACGAGGTATGGAATTATTGACTCAGTCGAGTGAGTACACCCAAGGTCAAAGCGTTCCACTTCGAATCTACCTCGGTGAACGATCTGGTGCGGGCGACCCAGTTTTCGATATTATTGATTCGGGATTCTACACTTCCACGAATGTTCAAGCGGAAATCTACGATGCAAACGATAACCTTGTAGAGACGGTTACGCTTCCATACGAGGGAACTGGCGGGGCGTATTCCTCGGCACTTACTACCAGTACCAAGAATGGTGAATATCATGTCCGAGTTGTTGCGACCGGGCCATTTGACACGTCATGTCCGGATATGGGAGGGGGCTGCGATTGGGATGTTGAGCGAACATTAACCTTTCCTTTCCAGGTTACGCCGTGACAACTCATTAGTGTTGAAATAAAAAAGCGGCCGTCAATTGACAAACAGGAACGTTGTGGTGTAGGGTCGTAAGAGAAGGAGGGATCAAGGCCTAGACTATGGTCACCCGTACTCGTCTTCACCTAAAAAATTTTTCACTCCGGCGCCGGCCTAGCGCCGTTCTTATTGCCGTTATATTTGCCGGGACGCTGGTACTTTTAGGACTCGGGACTGATAAAAATTGTGCGTCCGCGCGGGTCCAGAAGGTGACGGGGGTAACTGGGACGGATGATGGCCCCTACTGCGGCGGAGGGGGCGGATCATCAGGTGGAGGCGGTGGCCCCCCACCACCCACGTACTACACGCTCTCCGTATCGCGGATCGGGAACGGGCTTGTGACCTCGAACCCGGGTGGAATTTCCTGCAGTCCGACCTGTAACGCCTCCTATCTCGCCGGAACGAGTATTGCGCTAACGGCCACGCCGGATCCCGGTTGGGGATTATCCGCTTGGGGGGGCAGTTGTAGCGGGAACGGCGGCTGTTTCGTATTTATGAATACCAATCGCTCCGTTAGCGCTACATTTGTACGATTACGAACATTGTCGCTGACAATAGAGGGCTCGGGTTCAGTTACCTTTT
>Ga0209514_10007161_pt1 | contig 13270 bp, 13 predicted proteins | sample Subgrocontami58m_FD_187452 | JGI IMG/M metagenome (GOLD analysis project Ga0209514, IMG submission 187452) | Subsurface groundwater microbial communities from S. Glens Falls, New York, USA - GMW37 contaminated, 5.8 m (SPAdes) (version 3) | ecosystem: Environmental > Aquatic > Deep subsurface >...
TGCTTCGAGCGCGCCGAGCCGTTGTTGGCGCAAGCTTTCGCTAATCGCATTCAACTCAATGATCAATTCGCCCAAGGCATCTTCCGATTGGCCGCCGCGGGCGCGGATTGAAAAATCGCCTTCGCGCAGTCCGGCCAAGAGATTGGAAAGAGTCTGAAGCGGAAAACGAACTTTTTCGCGAACGGTCCAGGCCAGGACAAACCAGAACAAAAGCAGCAGGGCAGTGAGGGTCACCTGCATTTGCTTTTCGAAAGCCCCGGTCCAGAGCAGGGCGCAGGCGAGCGCGGAGCCGGGAAAGCCCGCCATGAACGCTAAAACGAAAATGCGCTGTTCGAAGCTGAGCTTTTTTCTCACGCGGTAACAGCCGGGGGAGCCCGGGTCGAATGATGAGCGATTCAGGTCCAGTGCAGCTGGTCGAGATCCACAATCGGTCAACCGACAATCGAGATCGTCAATCGTGAATTGTCACAGTCCGTATTTTTCGAGTCGCCGGTAAAACGCGCTTCGACTCAGCCCAAGGGCCTCGGCTGCTTTGCTGACATTGCCATCAAAACGCGCCAGTGTTTTGCGCATCAAATAGGCTTCGACTTCTTCAAGGCTCATCTCGTCAAGATTGCTTGAGCTCGCTTGCCCCTCGGCGCCGAGAGCAAAATCGGACGCGCGCAAGGAAGGCCCTTCTGCCAGCAGAACCGCTCGCTCCATCGCATGGCTCAGTTCGCGGACATTGCCGGGCCAGGAATAATTCATGAGCAAGCGCAGCACCGGTTCGTCCGGCGGGACCAGGCTTTTTCGGTAGCGTTGTCCGAGCTTGACCGCGAAATAACGCACGAAGGCTGGAATATCTTCCCGCCGTTCCCGCAACGGTGGCAAATGAATCTCGATTGTGTTCAACCGAAACAATAAGTCTTCGCGAAACCGGCCGGCTTTGACTTCTTCGCGGAGGTCCGCGTTCGTGGCCGAAAGAATCCGGACATTCGCACGGCGGGTCTTGGATGATCCGACACGTTCGAATTCTCCGGTTTCAAGAACCCGCAACAGTTTCGGTTGATGGGGCAGGGGAACATTAGCGATTTCATCCAGGAACAGCGTCCCGCCTTCGGCCAGTTCGAACCGGCCCACGCGATCGGCTTTTGCGTCGGTGAACGCCCCCTTGACATGGCCGAACAATTCGCTCGCGAACACGCCTTCCGCCAATCCCGCCGTGTTGACGGTGACGAGTGGTTTGCTGGCCCGCCCCGAGGCCGCGTGGATCAGACTCGCCACGACACCTTTGCCCGTGCCGTGTTCTCCGGTGATCAAGACGCTCGCGTCGGAACCGGCCACACGCTGCGCCAGGCTCAGCACCGCTTTCATCTTCGGCGATTCGGCCACAACGTCAGGGGAGCTTTCCCCGCGGAGCAATTTGTTTTCGGCTTCGAGCCTGCGTCCGTGACGCAACGCTTGCCCCAACTGTATCTGGGCCCGGGCGATCGCGAGCACTCGCGCATTTTCCCAAGGCTTTTGAATGAAATCCTGCGCGCCACGCCGCATCGCTTCCACCGCGAGCTCAACACTTCCCCACGCGGTCATCACCACCACTGGCAGAGTGGCGTCAATCCCATGAAGTTTCTCCAAAAGGTCCAGTCCTTCCGCCCCGGAGGTGGTGTCGCGGGCGTAATTCAGGTCGATCAAGAGCAGGTCGAATTCGTTGTCCGAAATGTCGCGCAGAACTTTCTGCGGGGAATCCGCGGTTTGAACCTGCCAGCCTTCGCCCTTGAAAAGGAAGCGCAGCGCTTCCAGAACGTCCTTCTGATCGTCAGCGATTAGAATGCGCGCGCTTTGAGCCGAGGAACTTTTCATCAACGTGGCCACCAATACCACTCAGAACAGGAATTTGTCGATGGCAGAGGTGAGCGTTAGGGCGGCTTGCGATTGGATGGTTGGATGGTTGGATGGTTGGATGGTTGTATGGTTGGATGGTTGGATGATTGGATGACTGGATGACTGGATGACTGGATGACTGGATGACTGGATGACTGGATGATTGGATGACTGGATGATTGGATGACTGGATGATTGGATGTTGTTGGTGCATCATGGCTCGGACCATATGCAAGAAAAGCTGCGCATGTCAGATGGCCGGGAGATTTTTACGGACGTAAAGGAATTGGCCGTCGCGTGCAAGAATGGCGACACCGCTCGGGCAGCCGCGTTGCTCGAAAAACATCCGGATGTCCTCGACAGTCCGGACCGTGACGCGCGGTCCTTCTATCCCGAATCGTGCCTTTGGTCGCCGCTTGGCCTGGCCGCGAGGCACGGCCACGAGGATTTGGTTAATCATCTTCTCCGAATGGGCGCGAATCCCGTCCCGTTCGAAGTGAGTGCCCAATATCACCATCACACCTACGAGGATTGGACGAACGAATTGCGCAGCCGCGGGCACAACGGAATTGTCCGGTCGATCGAAGAGGCGATTCAAAAACGATACGGCCAGCTGATGGATTCGCCCGACTTTCGCCAGGCGATTTTGCATGGGAATGCCGATCGCTTGCGCGCGCTCATTCGCGAACGACCGGAACGCGTCCGGCAAGTCGACGCGGTTGGCAACACCGCGTTGCACCTCGCGGTGGCCTGCAACCAGCTGCCGCTGGTCGAGCTGCTGGTTGACGCCGGCGCGAGCATAGACGCCCGAAATGGAGACGGCCGAACTCCCAGCGTTGTCGCTCTGTTCGGATTTCATCGGTGGTCACGTTGCGATGAAAAGCCGGAAATTCTCGAACTGCTTCTTAAGCGAGGAGCTGAATACACGATCTTGTTGGCGGCAACGCGGGGAGACGAAACCCGGGTTCGCGAACTTTTACGAGGTAATCGATCTCTGGCGAATGCGGCAGATGCTTGTTTCCGGCGTCCGCTTTCCGCCGCAGCCTCGAAAGGCCACACGGATATCGTTCGCCTACTCCTGGCCAACGGCGCGGATCCGAACGCGAAGGAGCCCGTTTGCCAAGGAGGCTACTCGTTGCATGTTGCGGCATGGAATGGGTTCACAGAGATCGTCCGGTTGCTGCTCGACCACGGCGCGATTCCCGAACACTGGGTGGATTCATCCGGCGATTCCCTGTTTGCAGCCCATTGCAATGGGCATCAAGAGATCCTTCAAATGCTCTACGCCCATGGGGGAACGATGGAGTTGCAGGTTTATGCCGCAGCTCATCGCATCGATGTGATCGCGGAAGTGCTCAAGCTGGATCCGTCCAAAGCCAATCAGGTTCTGCCCTACGGTTGGGATGACACCGGGAACGAGGAGCTGGCGTTGAATATCATGCGGCTCGCGATCCGCCGCGGCGCCCGTTTCGAAAACGCTACTGGATGGAACCTGCGATGGACTGCGCAGAAATACCCGCGAGTGTTTCGTTTGTTGCAGGAGCACGGCGCGAATCCGGATTTGCCGTTGCTGGGTGTCGCGAGTGATCCAATTAGACGTTACAAAAACGCGGATGAACAGCTGCGGATCCTTGCGTTTTTAGTTGAGGACTGCAGAGCGAACATCGATTGCCAGGATGAGGACGGTTTCACGCCGCTGGCAAAGGCTGCCGAAGCGGGGCACCTGAACCTTGTCGAATATCTACTGAGCAAGGGAGCAAAAAGGACGCATTCGGGTCCGGCGTGGGCGCAACCACTCGCGCTGGCCGAACACCGTGGTCATACAGCAATTGCGAACCGGCTCCAAGGGCACGCTCCGTAAACCGCTCAAACTTTTCCGTGCAACAAAAAAAACGGCGTTAATTTCGGCTGCAAGGGCATGTCTTAACGATAAAGCAATTGCGATCCCCCTTCGGTTGAACAACTTGTTCAGGTCCGACCCCAATGCTCACAGCCACAATCCCGCGCTTTGACCGACGGCGCAAAGCAGAAAAGCTTTCAGTGTGTCCGCTTGGGCCGGGATGATGGCTTCCGTGTTTTCCGGTGAGTTCATCAACCGAACAATCGCGCGACCGGCCGGAATGATTCCGACAAAACCTAAAACCGTGAACACTGGCCAACCCACCAGCGGCAGGAGCGCGACTCCCATGAATCCGGCCAATTCGATCGCGGCAAACATTCGACTGGCGCGTCGCGGACCAAATCGGACAATCAACGTTCGTTTGCCTGAGACGCGGTCGGCTTCGTAATCCGGAAATTCGTTGATCCAAAGAAATCCGGCGATCAACAAACCGAGCGGTGCGCCGAGCAACAGAACCTTCCAACTCAGCGTGCCGCGCTGCACTAGATACGTTCCGGCAGTAATGAGCGGGCCGTAACAAAGACCAACCGCGAGTTCGCCAAATCCACGGTAAGATAATTTGAGCGGGGGCGCGTGATACTGATACGCGCAGAGCACGCCGAAGATCCCAATCCAAAGAACGGCCGGCGCGCGCCAGGCAGCAATCGCAAACCCGGCGGACGCTCCAAGGATATATGCCATCGTTGAAAGCGCGACGGTTTGCTGCCTTGTGAGCAAGCGATCGACTAAGACACGTTTGCCGCCTGAAAAGGGACTGCGGTTTGCCTCGGTGACAGCGAGATCGGTCCCGGAATCAAAATCGAAAACTTCGCCCGATGCATTCTTGGCGACCTCAATTGCCAAAATCCCAAGCACAGTCAATGCGAGCCAACCCCAATGCACAGGCCCCAAATAAACGGCAGCGCTGGCGCCAAGAAACATCGCGGCGAGCGAAGCCATCGAAATTTTCGGATCAGCTAGACGCCAGAAACCTTTCCAGAAATTTTCAGTGCGAATCGGCGTCGAAATGTTCGCAACGTTAAGAGCCATACATTGCCTCCCCCGCCACTGTGAATGGCAGATTGGTTATCTTAACGGAATCAAACGCAGCAAGGCGGATGGAGCTTTACTTCGGTTGTCAAAAACCGAACGCGAGTTCGAAAGGAAGCCGAATTGCGATTTCCAACCCGCACGTAGCAGCCCAACCAAATGCCTCCTGCCAGCCGCTTGCTTTGGCGCCAACCGCGCGTGAGAGTGCGAACTCGTTGGAAGGGACGGAGGAAAGCAAGGACCTAACCACCGATGTGGCCAATGCGGGTTTACCCTTCAGCCACGTTTTGGCGTTGCCGCTTGACGAGCTATTTATCAGCATGACCGAGCAGTCTCTCGCCCGTTGGAACAAGGACCATTGGTCCGATCGCCCAGGACCTCCAGCTTTCTCGCCATAAGCCTCAGTCGCACGCGCAATGTTTCCGGATTTTTTGAGCCCACACGAAAACGCGCTGATCTATTGTCTGCGACAAACTTGTCGCGAGAAGCGTGAGCGTTTTTTTGCGCCCGCCCAACTGAGGTATTCAACGAATTCGAACTAGCTGGCGAGCTGATGACTGGCTAGATTGCTTGACGATGAAACCGGATACGGTTCGGCAGGTGCTTGCTTCCACAAAACCGCCGCTTAATTTTTATGCCTCCGATGGCCGAGTGATTTATATCGATCATCCGGAATCCGTTCTTGTGAGCGAGCAACTGATCGCCATCGGTTCCGGCGCTAATGGAACCAGTGTCGTTCCGAAGGACATTATCTTGCTCTCTCCCGACCACATCGTTCGCATCGAACCGACCAAGCGAAGGCCATTACGGAAGTTGGCTTAATGCGCGTCTTTGTTGCTGAGGATGGCGGCTCGACGGGTAATTCGGAGTTGGAGCGACCTACCCTTTTGGCAACTCTTTCGATTCTTTTCCCGCCACCTTGCATTCCAGGTGCAGATCTCGCAGTTGTTTCGGTTCAACCGGGGCAGGTGAGTCCGTCATCAGATCGGTTCCCTTGGCAGTCTTCGGAAACGCAATGACATCGCGAATGCTGGAAGTGCCGCAGAGAATCGCATTCAAGCGATCGAATCCCAGCGCAATTCCGCCATGCGGCGGCGCGCCAAATCGAAATGCCTCGAGCATGTAGCCAAACCGGGCTTGAACCATCTCCGAAGGGATTTGCAGCACCTGCTCGAAAACTGTTTTCTGCACCTCCGGTTGATGAATCCGAATCGAGCCGCCGCCCAATTCAACGCCGTTCACAACAATGTCGTAATGCTGGCCGCGGACCTTTTTCGGGTCGGACGTCAAAAACGGAATATCTTCCGCCACCGGCGCGGTGAACGGATGATGACTCGAGTACCATCGGTTCTGTTCTTTGTCGAAGCTCAGGAGCGGAAAATCGACGACCCACAAAAAGTTGAATTGATCAGCAGGAATGCTCAACTTGCCTTGCGCCTTCAAGACGTCGGCGCAGTACAACCGAATCTTCCCCAGAATTTCACACGCGTTCAGCCATTGATCCGCGGCGAACAGAATTAAATCTCCCTCCGCAATCGACAGCTTCTTCGCGAGCGCGTCCTTCTCCTGCTGCGAAAAGAATTTCACGATGGGCGATTTCCATTCGCCGTTTTCGACCTTGATGAAGGCGAGTCCTTTTGCGCCAAAACTCTTGGCGTATTCGGTCATGGTCTCGATTTGGCCCTGGGTCGCACCGGCCAGGCCTTTCGCGTTGATTGCTTTGACCACTCCACCGTTCGCGACCGCGCCGCTGAACACTTTGAACGTGCTGGCTCGGAAATCTTCGGTGAAATCCGCCAACTCCATGCCGAAACGTGTGTCGGGCTTGTCGATGCCAAACCGGTTCAGCGCGTCCACGAATGGGAGCCGTTGGAACGGCGTGGGAATGTCCATGCCGAGCGCCGCTTTCCAGACGCGCTTGAGCAAGCCTTCGATCAATCGGTAGATGTCTTCGCGTTCGATGAACGACATCTCGAGATCGATTTGCGTAAACTCCGGTTGCCGATCCGCGCGCAAATCTTCGTCGCGAAAACATTTCGCCAGTTGGAAATATTTTTCGATGCCCGCCACCATTAAAATTTGTTTGAACTGCTGCGGCGACTGCGGCAGAGCGTAAAAGCTTCCCGGATTGAGCCGGCTCGGCGCCAGAAATTCGCGCGCCCCTTCCGGGGTCGATTTGAAAAGGAGCGGCGTCTCGACTTCAACGAAGCCTTCGTCCTCGAAATAGCGCCGTGTCGTCATGGCCACCTTGCTGCGCAGCCGGATGTTTCTGTTCATCTCCGGACGGCGCAGATCGAGGTAGCGGTACTTGAGTCGCAATTCCTCGTTCACCTTGCTGGCAACCTCGGGATCATCGACAGGGAAGGGGAGGACCTCTGCCAGGTTGAGAATCTCGAGCTCGGCGGCGAGCACCTCGATTTCGCCGGTCGGAATCTTTGAATTGTTTGTGCCAGCGGGCCGCTGCCGGACTTTGCCGGTGACAGCGACAACCGATTCGCTTCGCAGAGAAGAAGCGCGTTCAAACAATTCGGCGGTAAGATCGGAAGGATCAAAGACCGTTTGAGTCCTGCCCTCGCGATCGCGCACATCGAGGAAAATCACTCCGCCAAGGTCCCGGCGCGAATGGACCCAACCGGTAAGCGTGACCGTCTGGCCAATGTGCGCAGGCCGGAGTTCGTTGCAATGATGGGTTCGTTTCATCGATCGAAAAATGTTCTGCTAAACTAACACACACGGATTCAAAATGAACGCGGATGTTGGCGGGAATTGTGGCGAAGTTCAAAGAGAAAGTTCATGAGCAGAAGCCAAGCGACTTACGTCGCGTCAGGAGCGTCGACTACTGGCTGCGGCCAGGAAGCCAGTGTTCAGGCTGCAGAACTTGCAAACTCGGCCACGGGCGCGCAATCTACGAACGCACTCAGGGAGGCCACGAAAAGAAAACCAGATGAGACCAGAGGATATTAAGGAATGGCGAGATACAGAGCCGTTTATTCCATTCAGGCTGTGTCTAACGGATGGGAAAAGTTACGACGTCCCACACCGAGACTTTTTATTCATCGCGCGCCACGTTCTTGAAATTGGGCTCGAGGGCGACACGGAACGCGGCATTCCGGACGAGGTGGTTCGCATTTCGCCGCTGCACGTCGTGCGGATCGAACATCTCAAGCCGGCTTAATTGCTCGAGCCACTTCGTTCGTTGAAATAAATCTTCACATTGTGGGTGCCTCGGCCGGCGGCGATGATATCGATGTTCCCGTCGCCATTGAGGTCCGCCAGTTTTAGGTCTTCGCAAGCCATGGTGTTGTCGTCGATCAGAGTGGCTCGCCAATTTTTTCCGTCGGCATCCATGGGCGTGTAAAGTTTAATTCCCACTTTCGCGCCCTGTTTACCCATGGCGCGCCAGCCGACCACGACTTGGTCCGAGCCTGCGTGCAATAAGTCACCGATTCCAACGGCATGACCGTCGTTGAGTGAATGATCGATGACGTGTCGTGGCCACAATTCGTTGCCGCTTGAGGAAGAGGCCGGTTCTGTATAAATGACGGTGTTCGTGCCGTGCATTGGCTCGACCGTGGCGAGAAAACGCCGGCCATTTGTCAAACGTCCGTGCCGCACCTCGCCGGCTCCGGCGAATCCGGGATCGCCAGGCCCCTTGCCACCGATTGGAAATAATTTGAAGCCGCCGTCCGCCCAATTGATGAGAAAGAGGCCCTCCCTCGCCGCAACCAACAATTCTTCCGCCGGGTCATCGTCCCATTGAACGGGATCGAAATTGTGAGTGAGGTGCAGAGTTTGATCGAGCTCGCGAGTTGGCCAGGGCTCTTTTGCATTTTCCGGTTTGCGATAAGCCAGGATCCTCACGCCGGCGCCCTCGCCATTTTTGTTGCCTCGCCCATGGAGCGGCAAGACCACTAAATCGTAACTGCCCTGCCAGTTTTTCACCCAGTGCATCCGATGCGTGACCGGTTCGTGCGAGAGTTCGACAGGTGACCACGGCTGAGTGCGGTCCTGCGGCGGGATCAGATAGAAAACTGCGCCGCTATTGACCGTGTCGCCTGGATTCCACTCAGCGCCCACCGCGATCTCGGCTTTGCCATCGCCGTCGAGGTCGCGTGCGGCAATGCAAACGTTGTCCTGTTTTGTCAGGTTCTCAGCGAGTAAATGCTTTTTCCAGGTTGGGTTTTCGTACCAGACAAACTGTTTTTTATCCGCCAGCAAAATATCCGGTTTGCCGTCGCCATTCACATCAGCAACGGCGAGCCCGTAACCGATTTGAATTTTTGAATCGACCTCGACGGGGCGGAAAGCTGGAACTTGGGGATTTGCCGCATCGATATTGGACAAAAGAAAAACGAAGGGAAGGAGAGTCGCGAATCTCATAAGGTGATCTCGGTTTGGAATGGCCGAGTTTACGTTGAGGCCGCTGCATTTGAAAGCAAACACTAGGGACAGACAAAATGAACTGCGAGCACCTGCGCGGGGTTCCGAACTGGTTGAATTTTATGTTCAGGCCTCACCAACAGCCTGCAGGCATTCATGCGCCAACCCGTGGACTCACAAGCGAACACGGAAAGACCGGTCTCTGACCAAGAGGAGCCGAGCGGCCGCAAATTGCTCGCCCGGTTTTTAGCTTTGGAATCGTCAGGTGAGGAGTGAAGAGGCTAACCGAAGACATTTAAGCGGAGCTTCCGGAGAACCATCAGAGATCCCCACGGCCCGCCTGCCATGGTTCGTGCGCCCGTGGCTCTCTTCGAGCCGAAGTGTTGGCGAAATTTGAGAAAGACTTCGTTTACGAACACGCGACTGCCCAAGACCGCGCCATCGGTGAAATACCTAACTTTCAACCGGAGCAACTGAGCCGGATCAATCTGGGCGCCGTCGCGCATTTTGGCGAGTATCGTTTGGCGGTCGAGCGCGTGCTTGCTACTGCTTCCCGGGACTCCCGACCGGCAAAATAAATATTTTCGATATTCCTGGGATTGTGACGACCAGTCCGCTCCTGCAAGGAACGCGGCCAATCCCTGCCGCGCTTGGCCGCCTTGGGCGATTGCCTCAGCGTATCCACAAAAGCGGTAATCCTTGGGATCGTCGACCAGGCCCGCGCGGACGCAGTTCAAGTCGATATAGGCGGCAACGAATCTCAGAGCCTCGGGTTCATCCTCCACAAGCGTGCTCTTAAAGCGTTCGGCCCACAGAGTGCCGTATCTATCGTGGACCTGATTGAACCAGCGCGTGAACCGTTGCTTTAGCTCCTTCAAGTACAGAGAAAGGTCGGCCATTCGCCGGATCAGCCGATTCCGAAGTTGGCTCGAAATTTTTCCATTAGCGGCCAGATCAGCTTCGATTGAGCGCGTATATCTGTTCTCCGCCCCGAAGTATCGGCGCACTCGTTCGTATAATTCTTGGTCAGTCAACTCAGGAGACACTGGGATGCGGAGCAGGAGGTGAAAATGGTTGCTTAAGATCGCGTAGGTCAATAACTGCACGCCGCAAAAATCCGCGGCCGCCCACATCATGCTGCGGAACTGCTCCTTCGCGGCATCATCAAGCAAGAACTCGCCTCCCGCAGTTCGAGAAATGCAATGATAAACAGCAGGACGCCCAGTTAATTTCAGACGGGGACTACGCATCGACCGCTTCTCTCCTTGAAAAGTGGACATTAGGTTCGGCGGAGGAATCGTCAACGACAATTTGTCTGTCCCTATTCGGCTTGCTGGCTCATTTCAACCGCCAATCTATTTCGCAGGAAACATTTGCCTGATCGGGCGGGTTGTCGCATACAATTTCCGCGCTGTTGTGAGATGAAATGAGCATAACGTACCTCGAAGCGATCCGTGCCGCCCAAGCCAAAGCGTTGGCGGATGATCCGCGAGTCTTTATTTACGGACAGGATGTCGGCGCTTTCGGAGGAGCATTCAAAGCGACCAAAAACCTGTCCGAAGAATTTCCTGGCCGAGTGCTCGACGCGCCCATCAGCGAGGACGCCATGATCGGGTCCGCCATTGGCGCGGCCATTGAAGGGATGCGGCCGATCATTGAGATTCAATTCGCCGATTTCTCAACCACTGGTTTCAACCAGATCGTCAATCATGCGGCGGCCTTTTTTTGGCGAACAGACGTGCCCTGCCCGATCACGGTCCGGCTTCCATGCGGCGGCACCTCCGGCAGCGGACCCTTTCACAGCCAGAGCCTGGAAGCGTTGTATGCGCACTATCCTGGATTGATCGTGATGACGCCAGCCACGGTTGAAGACGCCTACAGCATGCTGCTCGAGGCGGTGGCGCTGGATGATCCTGTGATCTTTTGCGAACACAAATTCTTGTATTACCACCTGAAGGCCGAACGATTGCCCAGTGAAGCCATGCCTGTCGGAAAGGCTCGCATCGCGCGTCCCGGACGAGACATGACGATCGTCGCTTACAGCGCGATGGTTCATGAAGCGTTGGCGGTCGCCGAAGAACTCGCCACCGAAGGAACGGAGGTTGAAGTGGTGGACTTGCGTTCGGTGAAGCCGCTCGACACGGACACCGTGGTGGCTTCCGTCGCGCGCACCGGCCGGGTATTGTGCGTCGGCGAAGCGTGGCCGTGGGGCGGAGTCACAGCGGAAGTGGTCGCCCGCATCGCTTCGGAAGGATTTGGGCTGTTGGACGTGCCGCCGCAGCGTTTGAACGCCAAAGATACGCCCGTCCCGTACCATCCAAATTTGTGGATGGTGCATCGGCCAACCGCGCGAAGCATCGGCATGGCCGCGCGAAATCTCCTGCGAATGTGAGTATGCGACAAATCCCTATCATCATGCCGCAATTAGGCGAATCCATCGCTGAAGCAACCGTCATTCATTTGCTGGCCAAGCCCGGCGATTGGGTCGACGCGGACCAGGACGTGATGGAAGTGGAAACAAACAAGGCCACGTTGAATATCACTTCACCGTGCCCCGGCAAAGTTCAAAAGGTTTTAGCAAAAGCCAACGAGAGCTATCCCGTCGGGGCTGTGCTGGGTTACCTCGAAGTGAGCGACGAAGATGCAGCACGGCTCGGACTCGATCACGTTGCGCCGATAGATTCCGAAAAGGGCGAGCAGAACGGCAAAGCTCCGGCTATCACGGAAAAGCAAGGCGTTCAGCCGACAGTTCGCGGTTTGCCCGTGCCGGCGCATGCTTCCGGCGCCAGCTACATGTCGCCCCGGATGAAAGCGCGCATGGACGAACTCGGATTGCACGCGGCCGACTTGGCCGGCATCGCAGGAAGCGGCGCCGCGGGACGAGTCACGATCCAGGATTTTGAAAACTTTTTGTCAAGCCTCGAGAAGCACAAACTCACGCACGCTTCGAGCATGCGGGTCGCTGTGGCAGATGCGATGCGCCGGAGTTGGACACGCCCATTGGCGACAGTGGGATTGCCGGTGTGCATCGATGCGTTGCTGGCACACCGAAAACAACTCGACACCAAGCCAGGCCCGGCGCTTTACGCTTTGCGGGCATTGGCGCTCGCCTTGGCCGAAAACAGCGCGCCGGCTGGACGGCTCATTGGAAATAAGATTGTTCATCCGCCTGCGATTGACATCGGCGTCGCCGTTGAAGCCGAGGACGGCGTGTTAGTGCCGGTGCTTCGCAATGCGGACCGCCGGCCTCTGAGCGAAATGGTGGCGCGTTACAACGAGTTGGTCGCGCTCGCTCGGCAACGGCGATTGCCAGCGGATGCCACCGGCGGCTCGATTGCCACCGTGACAAACTTCGGCACGTTCGGGCTGACCTGGGCCACGCCGGCGACCGCTACTTCCTGCTCATGGCCAGCATCGGCTTCGACGCACTCGTCGCACAAACGACCCCCCCTGCCTTGAAGAAGCGCCTCGGCGCGATGGCCTACGCCGTACAGGCGGCAGCGGAGTTGAAGCAACTCAAGAGCGCCCCGATCCGCCTCGCGATCGATGGTCGCGCTACCGAGCTTCAGGCGATCATGGTGGTCCTCGGCAATACGCGCCTCTACGGTGGTGTCCTCGAGATTACCCGCCTGGCGGAGTTCAACGACGGCCTTCTCGACCTCTGCGCCCTCGACGCCGACGGCGTCCTGCAGGCCTTGAAGATCCTCTTCGACGTCCGCCGCGGCCGCCACATCGCCGCCGCCCAGGGCGTGCTCTACCAGCAGCTGAGGGACGTCGTCTTTATGACGCCCGGCTTGCCCGTGCAGGTCGACGGCGACCCCGCCGGCCAGACTCCGATGCGCTTCCACGTGGCGCCGGCGGCGGTACGCTTGGTCATGCCAAACGCCCCGCGCAGCGCACTCGTGCGTCGCCCGGCCGTCTAGAGGCGCCTACGACGGCCCTCGGGAGCATTCGCGTACGTGGCTAGCCGATCTGGGCGCGCTTACGGGCGATGAATGCAGCCGCTTCGGACCGGCGGTGAAGGTCCAACTTCTCCAGGATATTGCTGACGTAGTTGCGCACCGTCCCCTCGCCCAGGTGCAGCTCCGCCGCGATGTCGCG
>Ga0209514_10007163_pt1 | contig 13267 bp, 20 predicted proteins | sample Subgrocontami58m_FD_187452 | JGI IMG/M metagenome (GOLD analysis project Ga0209514, IMG submission 187452) | Subsurface groundwater microbial communities from S. Glens Falls, New York, USA - GMW37 contaminated, 5.8 m (SPAdes) (version 3) | ecosystem: Environmental > Aquatic > Deep subsurface >...
TGGGTGTAAATCTTCATCGTACCTTATGATTCAAAGTTTCTCTGATGAGGAGGCAGAGATGTTGTTTCGGCGAGAACGTTCCAGAAAACTTCCATCAGCCATTCAGCAGCGTGCCTATCGCAAGCTCCTCATGCTTCACGCCGCAATTTCGATTAACGACCTGCGTTCTCCGCCAGGCAACCACCTCGAGAAACTCACCGGGAACCGAGACGGTGAGTATAGTATCCGAATCAACGATCAGTGGCGGATCTGCTTTATCTGGAAAGCGGGTCATGCCGATCAAGTAGGCATCGAGGACTACCATTAGTCTCCATCAAAAAACGTAACCGCCAACGTATGCGAACCGCCAAATTGCTTTCGATCCATCCGGGAGAGGTCCTACTCGAAGAATTCTTGGAGCCTCTTGAGATTTCCCAGTATCGTCTTGCGAAGGATATCAGCGTACCCGCGCGACGTGTGAATGAGATTGTCTTGGGGAAGCGTTCTATCACAGCTGATACTGCTCTGCGCCTTGGGTTCTACTTTAAGACATCCCCAGAGTTTTGGATGAATCTGCAAAGTTATTACGATTTAGAAGTCCAATCAGACACGCTCGGAAAACGTCTAGAGAAAGAAGTTCAAGTTCTGGCAATGGCCTAATCCCCTCATCCGGGATTTTTGATAGGATGGGTGCGTATGGAGAAGGAATACAACATTACGCTCGATAAGAAACACATCGCCTACGGCAAGCTCGCGGGCTCGACGATGAGGCCGCTTGTCATTGTCGTGCACGGCCTGCCGTGCACGATCAACGAGGGGATCTACGAGCGGGCGTGTGTGTTTTTTCAGAAGGCTGGGTATGCGACGTATCGGTTTGGATTGTACGATTGGCACAAGGATGCACGACAGCTCATCGACTGCACGTTGTCGGTTCATGCAAAGGATCTCGACGCCGTTGTCGAGCATTTCCGCCGCAAGGGGTTCAAGAAGGTCTACGTTGCGGGACATAGCTTCGGTGGGCCAACGATTCTTCTCTCAAAGAAGCAACGCTTTGATGTAGCCGTCTTGTGGGATCCGTCGTACGACATCAGCGTCACGAAGAAGAAGTACGGCGTGCCAGGAGGGAAATATGTGAAGTCGCTCGGCGGATACTTTATGCGTTGGGGCGTGAACGTGGTCATCGGAAAAAAGATGGCGGATGAAATCGACACACTCGACTGGGATAAGCTTACCTCATCGTTCCACGTTCCTCTCAAGATTATCGCCGCAGAAAAAGGTGTGTTGGTCGCCGGATGCAAGAAGTATTTCTCAGGTGCACATGAGCCCAAGAGTCTAGAGGTTCTCAAAGGCGCTACACATTACTTTGACGACACGCCGACCATGCAGGATCGCCTTTTCACCACCACACATAATTGGTTTCAGAAACACGAGTCATTATGAGAAGAAGATTTCGCGGAGCGCATTTTTCAACAGCTGGGAAGATTGGGATCATCGCTCTGATCGTTTTTTGGATTGCCATGCCAGCTCTTAATTTGTTCGATATTGAGATCTGGTTCACGCTAAGACGGCGTTTCCATAGCAGTATGGATGTTGTTGTGTTTTTTGTCCTGGTTGTCGTTGCGGCTATTGTGAGTCTAGTGAAGAACAAATCCCTTTTCTATTCACGTCCGGAAGAGGGAAGAGGGGTTTTGGATGGAGACGCACTTGTCATCGCGCTTATTCTGATGACTCTTGGCCTATACATCTGGCAGCTGTTGTCCTAGAAAGAGCCTGACCAATCCCCCTCATCGGGGATTTTTGATAGGATGGAGTCTGTATGAAAATAAACGTCCCGTTTTATAGTCAATGTTGGGATTTAGATGCTTGGAAAGATCTTGGGCATGAAAGTCGTGAAGACGCGGAATACTGGCAGAGATCCTCGTGTGGAATTTTGTGTGCCAAGATGGTGATGAATGGGTTGCGAGAAGGGTCGGTTCAGCACACGGTTAAAGAGCTGATCGATATCGGTGTTGCGAAGGGGGCGTATGCGGATGCAACGGGGTGGAGTCATGATGGACTTGTGAATCTCATCCAGTCGTTTTCTTTTGAGGCCCAACGAGGAAGTTTTTCCGTGGATGCATTACGTAGTGCCTTAGCGTCTGGAACGCTCCCGATCGTCTCCATCAAGTGGGCCTTCCAAAATACAAAGACGCTTAAGGAGAGGATCCTCTTTTGGAAAAAATATGGTGGGCATCTCGCGGTCCTCGTTGGATACGAAGAGGAGAATGGTCGTCTGACCGGATTCTATGTCCACCACACCTCCAAAATCCTTGAACAAAATTGGGAAGCGCGTTTCGTGCCATTGAGGAAATTTCTCAAAGGGTACACAGGCCGTGGGATTCTCGTAAAAAATCTACTATGAATTCACCTTCCATTGAATCTCTTACACCACAAGAACAACGCGTGATCCTAAAGAAAGGCACCGAGGCGCCGTTTACGGGGGAGTATGTGAACAACACGCGAGTCGGAACCTATGTGTGTCGACAATGTGGTGCGCCGTTGTATCGGTCGAGCGATAAGTTTGACGCACACTGTGGGTGGCCGAGTTTTGATGATGAAATCGAAGGAGCGGTGACACGAGGTATGGATGCCGATGGGCGACGCACGGAAATTACCTGTACGAAGTGCGGGGGACATTTAGGTCATGTGTTTGAAGGCGAGAACCTTACGCAAAAGAACACGCGTCACTGTGTGAATTCTGTCTCGATGAAGTTTGTTCCGAGCGCGTAGCCTTTCTCCGGTTTGACAACCGGAAAAAAATCCTGTACGCTCTTCTTATAAGCGAACAGGAAGCACTCAGCCATAGGCTGTTTTTTTATGCTGGATCATCTCAAGACTCATTTCGGGTTTGATGCATTCCGGCCACTGCAGGAGGAGATCGTCACCGCGGTCTTGGCGCGCCAGGATACGCTCGTGTTGATGCCTACAGGGGGCGGGAAATCGTTGTGTTATCAGTTGCCGGCGTTGTTGTTGGAGGGGATCACGCTGGTCGTATCTCCGCTCATTGCGCTTATGAAAGATCAGGTGGATGCGCTCAATGCGAGTGGTGTACCGGCGGCGTATCTCAATAGTTCACTCTGTGCTCAAGACGGCGAGCGCGTGCAAGAGGATGCACTCGCGGGAAAGGTGAAACTTTTGTATGTGGCGCCGGAGCGGCTTGCGAGCTTAAGTTTCCGGCCATTTTTTGAGCGTTTGCATGTGAGTCTGGTGGCGATTGATGAGGCGCATTGTATCTCACAATGGGGACATGACTTCAGGCCAGAGTATCGCAACCTGCGCGATGTGCGGGGCTTGTTTCCCGAGGCACCCATCATTGCTCTTACCGCCACGGCAACACCACAGGTGAGGGAGGACATCGTGATCTCGCTTGGGTTGAGCGATGCCAAGACGTTTGTTTCGAGTTTCAACCGTCCCAATCTCCACTATCGCGTGCAGCCAAAGTATAACGTCTTTGCGTTGCTGCGCGGGCTCCTCGCAGGATATAAAGATCAATCGGTCATCATCTACTGTTTCTCGCGTAAGGATACGGAGCAGCTCGCGCTGGATCTTTCACGCGCAGGATTTGCGGCGCTTCCGTACCACGCCGGCCTCCAGCGAGAGGTGCGTACGCACACGCAAGAGCAATTCATTCGAGACGAGGTGAAGATTATCGTGGCGACGATTGCGTTTGGCATGGGGATCGACAAGCCCGACGTTCGACTGGTCGTGCACATGGATCTGCCAAAGACTCTGGAAGCATATTACCAAGAGACGGGCCGTGCCGGGCGCGACGGATTGCCTAGCGACTGCGTGCTGTTTTATTCGATCGCGGATCGTCGCAAGCAGGAGTATTTCATTGACCAGATCGCGGATGAACAGGAACGTACGCGGGCGCGACGCAAGCTGCGGCAAGTGCTTGAGTATTGCGAAACGACGTCGTGCCGTCGGCGATTTGTGCTTGCGTATTTTGGCGAGGTGTACGTCTCGTCCTCATGTGGGGCATGCGACAACTGCGTGATCCCCACCAATGTTCAACCCCTTGATGTCACCATGACGCAAAAGATTTTGAGCGCGGTGCTGCGCACAGGCGAACGGTTTGGCATGAAATATCTCTGCGATGTGCTGCGCGGATCCCGCAACAAGCGCATCCTCCAATACAAGCACGATCAGCTTTCCGTTCACGGCCTCCTACGAGACGTCCCCGAGGCAGACTTACGTGTTCGCATTTCCTCTCTTGTGCGCACCGGAGAGCTCGAAAAAGTCGCGGGCGAGTATCCCACGCTGCGCGTGAGTAAAGCTGGGAGAGAGTCGTTGTCGCGGCGAGTCTAGAATATGGAGATTCGTTTCTTTCACAAAGAGATCGAACAGTTTATTGCTACGCTCGAGAAGCCGACGATCGCAAAAGTCTTGCGGTCGTTTGATTGCGAGCCGAAGCGAGCGTCGAGCTCAGCTCGACCGAGCGAGGCGAAGCAAACAAGGGTCCATACCCCGCAGCTTGGCTCGCGGGAAAAAGGGCGAGCGGAGCGAGCTCCTTTGGCGGAGCTTGCTCCGCGGTACATACCCTTGATTTGTTAGAGACGTTTGGTCATCGACTCACAATGCCGCACTCGAAAAAGATTGAAGACAGTCTCTTTGAGCTGCGTATCCGTGGCGTACGAGAGGTTCGGTTTCTTTACACATTCCAGAAAGGACAGATTGTCATCGTGCTGCATGGGTTTGTGAAGAAGTCACAAAAACTTTCAATGAAGGATTTAAAGCTTGCACAACAGAGAAAAGCCTCGTTGACCTGATATAACGGATATGTTATTTTGATCTCGTATGAAAACTTACCGAGCGCTCAAAAAGAAACTTTTAACTGATAAGGTAGTACGAAAGGCGTATGACGAGCTTGGCCCTGAGTTTGCTATCATTGAAAAGCTTATTCAAAAGCGATTACAGAGGGGAGTAACGCAAGGGCAGTTGGCTGAAATGATCGGAACCAAGCAAGCGGCCATTTCCCGTTTCGAGTCCGGAGCATACAACCCCACCGTTGGTTTTCTCTATAAAGTTGCCGATGCCCTCGATGCCAGACTGAACGTGACCGTTTCATAGCCCATACAGACATCCACCTGACACGTCGGCCGCGCGATTGAAACGTCGAAATCCCGGCGCGGATGAACGGCTTATGTATGACCGCAAAGACAAAACACCCCATCGATCTTAACCCCCAATTCAAAGCCGCGTATGAGGCGATGGAGTCGGACGCGCCGTTTGTATTTGTGACCGGACGCGCCGGGACTGGGAAGTCCACGCTTCTGCGTTATTTCCGCGAGCGAACACGGAAGGCATGCGCGTATCTCGCACCAACGGGCGTGGCCGCGCTCAATATCGATGGGCAGACCGTTCATTCCTTTTTTCTGTTTGCGCCCGGGATCACGGTTGAGAAGGCGAAGAAAAAAGGTTCCAATGCGGATGACGATCTGTATCGGGAAATTGAGACGATCGTGGTCGACGAGGTGTCCATGGTGCGCGCGGATCTCATGGACTGTATGGATGCTTTTCTGAAGCGCGCGCGTCGCAGTCGCAAACCGTTCGGTGGGCTTCAACTCATCACGATCGGAGACCTCTACCAATTGCCGCCGGTCGTCACACGCGACGAGCACGAAGCGTTCGGTTCGCGCTACGTCTCTCCCTATTTTTTTTCCTCCGACGTGGTCGAATGTCTCGCGGAAGAGGGGAAGATCGAGTTCATCGAACTTGAGAAGGTGTATCGGCAAAGGGATGAGAACTTCATTCATCTTCTCAATGGCGTGCGCAATGCGTCCATCGACGAGGACGATTTGGCGAGGCTCAACAGCCGCGTGCACGCACATCAAACACACTGGCAAGGAGCGTTCATTCACCTCACACCGACGAACGCGGCGGCGGACGCGATCAATGTATCCAAACTCGCCACGCTGAAGCACAAGGAGCGGATCTATCATGGGTCAGTGAACGGCACGTTTGGCGAGCGTGACTTGCCCACGGATGCGCGGTTAGTGCTTAAATCCGGCGCACGCGTGATGTTTGTGAAAAACGATCCGTCCGGTCGGTGGGTGAACGGTAGCATGGGGAGTGTGTGCGAAATGAAAACGGGAAAAGTGGACGTGTGCATCGATGGCGATGAAGGCCGCGTGACGGTCGAACCGGTTACGTGGATGATGTACCGGAGCGTGTACGATCCAGCTAGTCGTTTGCTTGAACAAGAAAAAGTAGGGAGCTTCACGCAGATTCCTCTGCGCTTGGCTTGGGCCACGACGATCCACAAAAGTCAGGGCAAGACATTTGACCGAGTGCTTGTGGATCTTGGTCGCGGAGCGTTTGCGTCCGGCCAGGTGTATGTCGCGTTGAGCCGCGCCACGAGTTTTGAAGGGCTCATTCTCACCAAGCCTGTTACGCGAGGGCAATTGCGGTTGGATTACCGCATCATGCGGTTTATGACTGGCGTGCAATATCGCCGCGCGAGCGAAACGCTGTCTTCTGATGAAAAGCTTCGGATGCTGCGCGAGGCGATCCGTTCCGGACGCCGGCTTGAGATGACATACCTCAAAGCAAAGGACGAGAAATCGTGCAGGCAGATCACCCCGTTGCGCCTGTACGAGTCCGAGTTCAAAGGCCATCCGTTTTTGGCTCTGGACGCGCACTGTCATCTACGCGACGGCGAGCGAGTGTTCAATGTGGAGCGGATTCTTTCACTGAAGATGGTTTGAGGAGAATGTGTCGCGTGTCGTGCCCGGGGATTTTTGGTACAGTGGTAGTACCTAACTCATGAGCCAATTATTTATGGGTCACATCCTTATCGTCAACACGGCGATTTTTGCGTACGTCGCTGGTTTGCACGCGCTGCGCATCGCCTATCAGGCGCCGGCGACTATCGGTTCCTTTGAGCTTCCGCTCTGGCTTTCGGCTGTCGCTGTCGTGGGTGCCGCCATCCTTGCCTGTCTCAACTGGCGCGCGCTGGAACATCATGGCAAAGAATCGTGGCTGCGGCTGCTGCTCGCGCTCTTGGTCATCGACATCGCCATGCTCCTGTACTCGTGGGTCGCGCGTCTGACGTACTGGGGCATGAGCGGTGACACGTTCCTGTGGTTCGTGATCATTGATGTGATCCTGGTGGGGATCGTCCTGGGTGCCTTGCGCAAGCGCGCGAGTTAACGAGAGAGACCACTAAGCCGGCTCGAGCGTAGATCGGAGGATCGCCAGAATCTGTCGGAACGTGTTTACCAGCGAGGCGTTGGTGATGACGGTTCCAAAGTAGGGTTCCTCAAGCGTGATGAGCGCAAGGTGGTTGTCCCAGATGAGGATGTCGGTTGTGAATTCACCGGTCGCTCTTGGGAGTACCTTTGCATCGTAGTAGCCTTTCAGTGATGCGACCATTTTTTTGGCAGCTTCGTTTCCAGATACATGCGTGACGATATCGTGAAGTACGATCTTGCGTTTTTTCATCTCTTCCAACCATGACTCTACGAAGGCCGGCATGATCTGGTAGAGCCGATCGGTTGAACCCAGAGCAATAAGCTCCTTGCTCTGGAGTGTCATGAGATAAATGTCTTGAATCTGGGTGAGCCCGTCAAAATATTGAATCGTTGGCTTGTTCCGCTGGGTGTTTCGAAGACCCCGCAGGTCAGGAAGAATGGACTCGATGAGAGTCTTTTTTTGTTCCAAACCAGAAAGTAGCGCCTCGGGATCGCTTGTCAGGTACGCCTTGCGGCTTCCCTGAACCTGTTCAAGCAGAAGCCCCTTTTCAAGAAGGGAAGCGACAACTTGGTACGTGTTGGGTCTTTGCATCCCCGTCCCATTGGCGATCTCGGTGGGGGAAGCCAAACCATGCTCAAGAAGAAAAAGATAGACTTTCGTCTCGCTCTGGCTAAGGCCAAGATTCCACAACTGCTCCTCTAAGGTCATAAAGTGTATGTTTTATATATACGCAATTATACCTCTGAAAATGGAATAAATCAAGTAGTCGTATACAAAGTGTATGATTATGCATTGATAAAATGCGGAAAAAAGAGTAAGCTGTTGTCTCGATCACGAGAAAACGAGCCAACAATGGGTCGTGTGGTATAATTAAATCAATCTTTCTCATAAACCGTGTAAACATATGAATAAGAAATTTCTTTTCGGAGTCTTGATCGTCCTCGTCGTTGTCGTGCTTGGGTTTACTCTTGGTGATAAGGAAGAGCAATCCGTAAGCTCTGTCACCATTGGAATGGTGACCTTTCCAGGGTATGCCCCGTTGTATCTTGCAGAAGAAAAAGGGCTGTGGGGTTCAGACCTCGAAGTCGAGTTGATCCGCATTGAATCGATTGGTGATCTTCGAGCCGCTTTGAAGACGGGTGATGTCGATATGTATGCGGCGACGTATGACATCTTCGAGGCCGCAGAAGGAGCGGAGCCGTCAGGAGTGGCATTCTTGGCCGTCGACGAATCTCATGGAGGAGACGGGGTGGTTGTTCGCGATGGGATCAATTCCCTTGCTGATTTGCGAGGTAAAACGGTTGGAGCAGAACCAGGGTTCCCTCCCTACTTCATCCTGCAGTACCTTCTGAATAAGGAAGGGATGACTCTTGATGATGTGAGCTTCCGAGATGTTACTTCACAGGATGCTGGGAACGCCTTTGTGGCCGGAGCGCTTGATGTGGCCGCAACATACGAGCCGTATCTTTCCGAAAGCGCGAGTAAAGTTGCTGGGGCAAAGATTCTCGTCTCAAGCGCCGACACGCCAAAGTTAATTGTTGACTTCCTGTTTGCTTCAGAGACTCTCGTTGAAAATAACCCAGAGGTGCTTAGAGAGATTGCTCAAGGCTGGTTCTCGGCTGTCGAGTATTGGAAGGCAAACCCGGAGGAGTCGTATGAGATCATGGGCAAGGCTTTTGATGTCAGTGCGGCGGAGATGCAGGACTTCAAGACGGGTGTGAGCTGGTTGGATCTCGAGGAGAATAAAATCCTCTTTGATGAATCGTACGATCAAAATGCGTACAAGACCTTCGACCTCGTTGGAGATATTCTTGAGGCCAACGGGGGAACAAGCATCCGAATGAATGCGCAAGATCATCTCACCGATGCCATTATCCGATCGTTCTAATTACGTAGGAGGTGTATGAGAAAAAAGCAGAGAGTGAACGAGGTATTTCTCCTCTCTCTGCTTTTTTTGTTTTGTCTTTGGTGGTGGGTGACGAGGGTGCCACTGATCGATCCGTTGTTTCTCCCATCCCCGGAACAGGTGTGGTTGGCCGCTATCGACCTGTTTGTTCACCAACAGTTTCTCTTCGACATCGGGATTTCTGTGTTCCGAGTCTTTTCGGCGTTCCTGTTGGCGTTTGTCTTTGCTGTTCCGCTCGCGCTTTTCATGACAGAGTTCGCCTTTGTCAAACGACTCCTTGAACCCTACATCGATTTTATCCGCTATCTCCCTGTTCCTGCGTTGATTCCGTTGACGATCCTGTTCTTTGGGTTAGGAGAGGAGTCGAAAATCGCCCTCCTATTCATCGGCACATTCTTTCAGCTCATCCTGTTGATTATTGACGACATCTATACAATTCCCACACGGTATTTTGACTTATCATTTTCCCTCGGGTTTTCTCCCATGCGCGTGAGGTTGCTTAAGTTGCGCGCCATCTTACCCGAGTTGTACAACAACTCCCGCATTACATTGGGATGGGCTTGGACGTATCTTGTGATCGCCGAGCTTGTCGCGGCTCAAGCGGGGATTGGACATGTGATCAAAGAGGCGCAGCGTTTTTCCAACACGGAGAAAGTCTATGTTGCGATCGTCACGTTGGGAGTCATCGGACTCGTGATCGATCAGGTCTTCAAACGATTGTACCCTGTTTTTTTCCCGTACAAAAAATATGATTGAGGTCACAGGACTCAAAAAAACGTACGAGGCAGAAACGGGGAAACGAGTCGTTTTGAACGATGTTTCGTTTCGGGTAAAGAAGGGAGAGTTTGTCTGCGTTGTCGGCTCAAGCGGGGCAGGAAAAAGTACGCTGCTGCGCTGTTTGTCTGGAATGGATCGGTCGTGTGAGGGAGAGGTCCGCATTGGGGGGAAGTTGCGCGAAGCCTATTTTTCCAATGCCTCGGCCGCATTCGTTACGCAGGAGTATTCCAACCTTCCGTGGTTAACGGTTTGGCAGAACGCTCGGTTGGGGAATCCTCAGGCAGATGAAGGACTGATCACGAGCACGCTCAAGCGTCTCGGGCTCTACGGCGTTCGCACCTATTACCCCGGCCAGTTGTCCGGTGGCATGCGCCAACGGGTCGCGATTGCCAGAGCGCTGTTACAAGACACGGAGATCATCTTTTTTGACGAACCATTTGGTGCGTTGGACGTTCAGACACGCGCTCAAATGCAAGAGCAGCTTCTTGATCTATGGAGACAGCAGGACAAAACGATTGTTTTTGTCACACACGACATCGATGAGGCGATTTTTTTGGCAGACAGGGTTTTGATTTTAAGTGCAGATACCGGGACGCTGCAGCAGGAACTTTCCGTGAATCTCCCGCGACCGCGCACGCCTGAGCTTCCGTTTTCTCCAGAGTTTACCCGTCTGAAAAAAAGCATCGTGTACGCCATACGCGCCGAGTCAATTAAAGCTTCGTTAAAGAAAGAGAAGACGCAAGAGGAGATGTGCAACCTCGGATTGTTTATCTGGTCGGGGAATGCCCCCTGGTATTACGCGAGAGATCAAGGGATTTTTGAAAAGATGGGATTGAATACGCACCTTGTTTCGACCGATTCAAACGTGGGGAACCTCGAAATGCTCCTAAGCGATAAGGTAGACGTGCTCAATGTCACCCTTGACTATGCCGTCCGTGCGATCCATGCACATCCAGAATTACAGATCGTTCTTCCTCTCAACTATTCAAATGGCGCAGACGCTATTATTGCGCAGTCTGGGATCCAGACCATACAACAGCTCAAAGGCCGGAGAGTTGGGATCGAGCGGGAAGCCGTCAGCCATTTCTTTTTGCGCTATGTGTTGAGAGCTCACCATCTCTCATCGGAGGATGTGCAAGAGGTCCCTCTGCTTGGCGGAGACATTGGGTCGGCATTGATTCAAGGCGGTGTTGATGTCGCGGTTTTGTGGGAACCCTGGCTGTCAAAAGCGATCGAACTGTCAGGGGCAACCGTGTTGGCGTCGACAAAAGAGAAAAAGAATCAGATTCTCTATGATGTCCTTATCGCGAAAAAGGCGTACATCCAGAGCCATCAGGATGTTCTTCTCACGTTAAGGAACATTTGGGTTACGGCTCTCCTCGATAAAAAGAGCGTTCAGATCAATTCGTCGGTGGCATCAGCCATGGGAGTTTCGGAGAAAGAAATTGAAGGGGTCATGAAGAAGATCGAATTTATCAGTGCCTACACAAAAGATTTTTTCTCGGCGCTCGAGAAGATCCAGACGTTTTACTTTCAGACAGGTCTCATTAATGCCATTCTCGATGAACAGGCCTTGATCGCCCGTGTGAAATAGTGCGGTGGTCAAACAGAGCATCCCCCTCACACGTCATTCACGAATGACGTGTCGTGCTGGGGGATTATTGGTACAGTGTAGGTAAAGATACCCCTATGACCATCTCGAAACACCAGTGCCAACCCTGCGAAGGAGGGATGCCCCCGCTTTCTCCCGACGAAATCGCGCTGCTGTTTGCGCAGCTTGGTTCAGGCTGGGAGATTGTCGAGGGGAAGCGTTTGAACAGGACGTTCAGTTTCAAGACCTTTCCAGACGGGATCGACTTCGTCGGGCGCGTGGCGCAGCTCGCGGAGTCCGAAGGTCATCATCCCGACATTCATATTCACTACACTCGCGTGACGCTCGAGCTGTGGACCCACGCCGTGGGCGGCCTCTCGCGAAACGATTTCATCCTCGCCTCGAAGATTGATGTCCTATGAACGAACAACAGATCATTGAGCGTCTTGCTCGCATCGAGGCACGGAACAAAAATGTCGAGCTCGACAAGGCGTGGGAGACAAGCTGGACGCGGCGTCTCTTACTGACGCTATTCACGTACCTCGCGTTGGGAATCTATATGTGGGCGATCGACATCGAGCGGCCGTTTCTCAATTCAATCGTCCCGGCACTTGGGTTCATGATCTCGACGTTCACGATGCCCTGGTTGAAGCGGAAATGGATTGAGTTACGCACACGAAAATAAGTATGGAACGTGAATACAACATTAACCTCGATAAGACCCACCGTGCCTACGGGAAGTTCACTGGTTCGAAGAAGCAGCCGCTCGTGATTGTTGTGCATGGGTTGCCATGTACGATCAATGAAGGATTGTATGAGCGGGCTTGCCAGTGGTTTGCTCGCCATGGGTATGCGACGTATCGCTTTGGACTCTACGACTGGCACGCAGACGCCAGGCAGTTGATCGACTGCACGCTGTCGACGCATGCCAAGGATCTCGACGCCGTCGCCGAGCACTTCCATCGTCAGGAGTTTAAGAAGATCTACGTAGCCGGACACAGCTTTGGCGGACCGACGATTTTCCTCTCAAAGAAGCAACACTTCAATGCGGCGGTCCTGTGGGATCCGTCCTACGCGATCTCATTCACAAAAAAGAAGTACGGGGTGCCAGGAGGGAAGTACGTGAAGTCGCTCGATGGATACTTCATGCGTTGGGGTGTGAATGTGATCATCGGAAAAAAGATGGCCGATGAAATCGATCGTCTCGACTGGGACGTACTCACACCGTCGTTCCATGTTCCGCTCAAGATCATCGCCGCAGAAAAGGGTGTACTCGTGGACGGATGTAAGAAGTATTTCGCGTGCGCAAACGAACCCAAGCAGCTTCAGATCCTCAAGGGCGCGACGCACTACTTCGACGACACACCCCCGATGCAGGCAAGTTTGTTTGCTTCGACAGAGCGTTGGTTTGAGAGATTTTAGAACAGGGCACGTATGAATGAACACGAAGACATCTTTGCCTACAAACGGGAGAGCGTACTGGGCATGCTTGACCGTCTGCCTGCACAGACTCGCGTCTTGGTTACGATTCCTGGTCGCGGGCACAGTGAGATGACGGTTGCGCAGCTCTTGCGCCAGATCGAGACGTTACGATCCGAGGATGTCGGTCCGGACGTGATCGAAAAGATCGATGTGCGCGTATTACCACCTATCGGATCGACTGGTAGCCGTTCTTGAGTCCGCCTTTGCTTAGCACCACCTGCCAGAGCTGGTTATTGCGGGCGCGAAAGGTGGCGGCGCTTGAAAGAAGATAGAACCGCCACATACGGTGGAAGCGTTCG
>Ga0209514_10007165_pt1 | contig 13266 bp, 12 predicted proteins | sample Subgrocontami58m_FD_187452 | JGI IMG/M metagenome (GOLD analysis project Ga0209514, IMG submission 187452) | Subsurface groundwater microbial communities from S. Glens Falls, New York, USA - GMW37 contaminated, 5.8 m (SPAdes) (version 3) | ecosystem: Environmental > Aquatic > Deep subsurface >...
AACAGCGGCAGGCGCAGTGCCTGGCCGGGGCTCAGGCGATACAGCTCGGCCATCGGTTCGCTGACCCAGACCGCGATGCGTCCGGCCGGCGAAGCCACCACCGCGCCGGTGAAGGGCAGGCGCGCGCCGGGATCGGCGCGGTCGAGTTCGCGCACCAGCACAGCCACCGTGGGCCGTCGCGGATCGAGGCTCAGCGCGCCGACGGCCATGCGCTCGACGCGGGCGAAGGGCGCCTCCGGCCTTTCCAGCCCGGCGAGCAGCTCGCCGGGCAGTGGCAGGCCCTTGCTGCGCAGGTAGAAGGGCGCCGGCAGCACCACGTCCAGCCATTGGTCGAGCGCGGTGCGAAAGCTGGCGACCATGGTCACCATGCTGACGGTGAGCGCGAAGCTGACGATCAGGCCGCTGGCGGCGACCTGTGCCATCAGCGGCGCCTGCATCAGGTTTTGCACCGCGACGCGCTGCGCGGCGGGCAGCGCAATACGCGCCAGCGCAGCGAAGACCCGCTGCGTCAGCACGGGCGCCGCGGCGATGCCGAGCACCAGCACCAGCGCGATCGCGGCATAGCCCGCCAGCGGCAGGCCGTCGATCGCCGGCAGCCGCGTCAGCAGCAGCGCGGCGCCGGCCACCGCGATCAGCGTCAGCAGCCTGGCGCGGCGGCCCCGGCGCAAAGCCTCGTCACCGGCCGGCGGCTGCTGGGCGAAGCCTGTCTTCAGCGCTTGCGCCAGCGGCTGCACGCGGTTGAGCCAGGCCGGATAAAGCGCGCCGCCGAGGCTGGCGGCGCAGCCCAGCGCGAAGAAGGCCAGCGCCGGCGCCGCCTCGGGCACGATCACCGGCGTGCTGGCGGAAAAGAAGCCGCCGCCGAGGTCGCCGCCGAGCAGGCGGGTGAAGGCGACGGCGAGGCCCCAGCCGAGGCCGAGCCCGAGCGCGGCGCCGGGCAAGCCTATCGCCAGGCCTTCGAGCAGCACTTGCGCGAGGCGCAGGCGCGGCGAAAGGCCGAGCACGCCGAGCAAGGCGAACTGGGTCGAACGCTGCGCCACGGAGGTGAGCTGGGTGGCGAATACCAGGAAGGCGCCGGTGAGCAGCGCCACCAAGGCCAGCACGTTGAGATTGACGCGATAGGCGCGCGAAACATTGGACAGCCGCGCCTGGTTGTCGGCCGCCGCGCGCAGGACCAGGCCGGGCGGCAGCCTTGCGGCCCAGCCCTCCATCCAGCCCGCCGTCCGGGTGCCCGGCATCAGGCGGATGCGGCCTTCGCTGACGCCGTCGGGCGGGCCGAAATGCGCCTGGACGCGGGCGATGTCGGCCACCAGCAGCAGGTCGTCGGGCCGCGCGGCGGGCAGCTCGCCGAGGATGCGCGTGGCCCAGCGCGCATCGCCGCGCGTTACCGTGATGGCGTCGCCGGTCTTGAGTCCGAGCCGCGCCAGCAGCGCCGGCGAGGCATACGCGCCGTCGTCGAAGATGTTGTCGCCGTTCGCCGTCGGGCCGGCCTGGCGCGGCATCAGGTCGGGCATCAGCATGGCGGCGCTGAATACGTCGAGGCCGATCAGGCGCACCGCGGGCGCCGCCCCACCCAGGCGCACGCGGGTTTCGATCACCGGCGCGAGGAGGGCCACGGCATCGTCCCGCGCAAGTTCGGCTATCAGGGCCAGCGGCAGCTTGCCGGCGCTGTCCTGCGGCGCGATCACCGCGTCGGGTTCGCCCTGCACGCTTTTCATGGCCTGCGAAAAATCCGCCAGCGCGGCATCGTTGATCAGGTGGATGGCATAGCCCAGCGCCACGCCCAGCGCGATCGCCAGCATGGCCAGCGCCGTCGCCGTGCGCCGCGTCAGGAACTGGGCTTTCACCAGCCACCACGACAGCCGCCACTTCGGGCCGCTCATTCCAGCCCGTCCGGCGTCAGCGTCAGGACGCGGTCGCAGCGCTGCGCGACATGCTGCGAATGGGTGACGATCAGGGCGCTGGCGTGCTCGTCGCGCACGCGTTCGAGCAGCAGCGCCAGCACTTCGTCGGCGGTGCGCGGGTCGAGGTTGCCGGTCGGCTCGTCGGCCAGGATCAGTGCCGGGCGGTGCACCAGGGCGCGCGCGATCGCCACGCGTTGCAGTTCGCCGCCCGACAGCGAGGCCGGCCAGCGCGGGCCGAAGCCGGCCATGCCGACGCGTGCCAGCAGTGCCTCGATGCGATCGGCATGTTGGTGCGCGGCGATGCCCGACAGCAGCAGCGGCACGGCGACGTTCTGCGCCACGGAGAGCGTCGGCAGGACATGGAAGGCCTGGAACACGAAGCCGATGCTGGCGGCGCGCAAGGCGGCGCGCGCGGCTTCGTCGAGGCGGACGATGTCGACGCCCGGCGCGCCGACCAGGATGCTGCCGGCATCCGCCGTTTCCAGCCCGGCGATGCAGTTGAGCAGGGTGCTCTTGCCGACGCCGGATTCGCCGATCAGGGCGACGATCTCGCCGGCCGCGACGGAAAACCCCAAGCCGCTGAACACCGGCCGCGCGGCATGGTGGTGGCGCTTGGACAGACCGGTGATGCTCAGCATGGCGCGCGGCGTCGGCGTCGGCGGCGCGGCGAAGCCGTCATTTCGGGGGGCGGGGTTTCGCCGGCTTCTTTTTGCGCGGCTGTTCGTCGCGCAGGCATTTCGCGAGTGGCTTGCCGGTCTTGCCCTTGCAGATTTCCTTGGCATTCTGCGCGGCTTCGCAGCGGGCGGGATCCTGCGACTTGCGGCAATCCACCGGCGGCATGCCGGCGTCGAGGCAGGCGCGCCGCTCGGCGCCGCGCTTGTCCGAACAGGCCTTGAGCACCGCCTGGCGCGCCTCGCAACGGCCGGGGTCGCGCGCCCGAGCGCAGTCGTCGGCGGCGGATTCGGCCAGGACCGTCCATGACAACAGGGCGCCCGCGGTCAGGATCAGCAGTCGCTTCATCTCGGGTTTTCCTCCGCAAGCCGGTGAAATCGGTGGCTGAATAATACTCCCGCCGGGTTGTCGGCTATAGTTCGCCAATCCACGAGCGCCGATTCACGCCATTGCGTCGAAAGCCAGCCGACATGAACAAAGCCACGATCAAGGATCACCGCCTGACCCTTCCCGAAGTGGCCGATGCCCTGGTCGCCGACGGGCTGGTCGCCGCCGAGGTGGCCGACCGCTTCAAGCAGGAAAGGCGCTATTTCAAGGGCGACGCCCATCCCCTGACCGTCATCGCCGAGCAGCACTGGAAATCCCTCGTGCCGCCAAACCGCTTGCTCGACCTCGAAGGCCTGACGCAATGGATGGCGCAGTGGTGCGGCGTCGATTACCTGCACATCGATCCGCTCAAGATCAACTTCTCGGCCGTCACCGAGGTGATGAGCAACACCTACGCGACGCGCTTTCGCATCCTGCCCGTGGAGGTCAAGCCGCACGAGGTGGTGGTCGCCACCGCCGAGCCATTCCAGCGCGGCTGGGAGGCGGAGATGAAGCCGATCCTGCGCAAGGACATCCGCCGCGTCGTCAGCAATCCGGACGACATCACGCGTTACCTGGTCGAGTTCTACAACCTGGCCAAGTCGATCAAGGGTGCGCTGGGCAAGGGCGAAGTCGCCAGCGGCGCCTCGAACTTCGAGCAACTGGTGGAACTGGGCAAGGGCAACAAGCAGTTCGACGCTAACGACCAGCACATCGTGCGCATCGTCGACTGGCTTTGGCAATACGCCTTCGAGCAGCGCGCCTCGGACATCCACGTCGAGCCGCGGCGCGACCTCGGCATCGTGCGCTTCCGCATCGACGGCGTGCTGCATCAGGTCTATCAGATCCCGATGACCGTGCTCAACGCCATGACCAGCCGCATCAAGATCCTCGGCCGCATGGACGTGATCGAGAAGCGCCGCCCGCAGGACGGCCGCATCAAGACGCGCACCCAGGACGGCCAGGAAGTCGAACTGCGTCTGTCGACCCTGCCTACCGCCTTCGGCGAGAAGCTGGTGATGCGCATCTTCGACCCGGAAGTGCTGGTCCGGGATTTTTCCGAGCTGGGTTTCGCCGCCGAGGAATCGGCAACCTGGAACGGCATGGCCGCCCAACCCAACGGCATCATCCTGGTGACGGGGCCGACCGGCAGCGGCAAGACCGTCACGCTGTACTCGACGCTGAAGACCCTCGCCACGCCCGAGGTGAACGTATGCACCCTGGAAGACCCGATCGAAATGATCGAGAGCTCCTTCAATCAGGTGCAGATCCTGCCCGACATCGGCGTCGGCTTCGCAGAGGGCATCCGCTCCCTGATGCGGCAGGACCCGGACATCATCATGGTCGGCGAGATCCGCGACCTGGAAACCGCCGACATGGCGATCCAGGCGGCGCTCACGGGCCACCTGGTGCTGTCCACGCTGCACACCAACGATGCGCCTTCGGCCATGACGCGCCTGGCCGAACTCGGCGTGCCGCCCTACCTGCTCTCGGCCACGGTGCTCGGCGTCATGGCGCAGCGCCTGGTGCGCACCTTGTGCCCCCACTGCAAGCAGCCCGGCGGCCTGCGCGCCGAGGACGACGAGGCCTGGACCGCCCTGGTCGCGCCGTGGAAATCCACCAAGCCGACGCAGCTTTACCACCCGGCCGGCTGCCTCGAATGCCGCATGACAGGCTACAAGGGCCGCATCGGCATCTACGAGATCATGCCGATGTCGACCGAACTCAAGAAGCTGGTGGCCTCCGGCGCGGAACTCTCCAAACTGCGCGATCAGGCCATGCGCGAGGGCATGAAGCCGCTGCGCATCGCCGGCGCGAAGAAGGTTGCGGCGGGGCTGACGACGATTGCCGAAATCCTCAAGGTCGCGCCGCCGATGTTCGATCCGAGCTGAATCGGGCCTAGCGGGATGCCGGCGCGGGAGCGGCGCGAAACACCGCCGTCGCCGGGTTGAAGGCGTACCAGGCAAACCAGAAGCCGACCACCGCGGGCAACTGATTGCCGAATCTCCAGGACAAATCGTTCACAGCTTCAGGTTTGGCTGACACAGAGCCACTACTGACACCCTCAACAGCAATGCCCGCGCCCATGCTCCTGGATCGGCGGGCAGGGCACCGTGCCGTAGGAACAGAACACGCAGCAGTCGCCCGGCTTCGGTCTCAGCAGCACATGGCAGCCCTCGCACTCGTAGAACCACTGGCAGGCGTCGGTGGGCATGGTTTCGGTCTTGACGTGGCTGCAGTGTGGGCAGGTCAGCGTCGATTGCAGGATGGGTTCGGTGCTCATCCTAGCAACAGCCGCAGCTTTCCTCGCCGCTGCTGCCCGCCGCGGTGGCCGCATTTGCGTCGAACGGCGACGCCTTGCCACAACCCTCGAACAGGCCGTAGTGGCGGGAGAAGTCGCCGATGAAATCGAAGTGCGGCGCGAGCCGGCTTTCTTTCAGCATGCGCCAGGTGTTGCCGCAGACCGGGAACACGCGCCCCGTTTCGATGCGATGGTGCTTGTCGAGGACGAAGGCCTGCGGCTGCAGGGCGATGTTGCCGCGATAGACCACGGCCTGACCGTAATCCTCGCAGTCGGATTCCAGGCCGTCGAGCTTGAACAGGCGGTAGGTGGCGGAGTAGAAGCGCAGGCCGGCGGTGCGTGGCAGGAGCTCGGGATCGGTGACGATCAGCGGCCGGTCCTCGACCAGGCGCGGGTCGCGGAAGCCGGCTTCGCGCGCGAGGCCGAGGAAGTCGTTCCAGTACAGCGCGCCGCCCAGGCATTCGCCGTAGAGCACCGGGTCGTTCCTTACGGCCTCGGGCACGCGGCGGTCAGCATACACGTCGGAGAAGTAGAATTCGCCGCCGGGCTTGAGCAGGCGCTGCACGCCGCGCAGCACGGCTTCCTTGTCGGGCGAGAGGTTCACCACGCAGTTGGAGACGATGACGTCGAAGCTGCCCGGCGTCAGGTCGAGCTCGTCGAGGCGCTCGATGTAGCCGTGGAGGAAGCGCACATTGGCGTAGCCGAAGCGCTCGGCATGCCAGCCCCGGTGGCGGGTGGCCACGGCGAGCTGCTCGTCGGTCATGTCCACGCCGACCACCTCGCCCTGCGCGCCGGCAAGCTGGGCCAGCGCATACACGTCGCGTCCCGACCCGCTGCCGAGGTCCAGCACGCGGCAGCCGGCCAACTGCGGCGGCGCCACCAGGCCGCAGCCGTAGTAGCGCTCCAGCACCTCGGGGTGGATGCGCGCCAGCAGCGGCTTGAGCCAGCCCGGCACGCTGGAAGCATCGCAGCAGGCGCTGGTCTTGAGATCGGCCGAGCTGGCGAGCTGTTTGCCGTAGTAGTCCTTGACGAGGTCGTGCATGGTTACTCCTTCAGGTGATCGTGTCGTGGCGCTTCACGCCAGGGCCTCGCGGGCCTCGGGCCAGGTCGCCAGCAGGCGGTCCAGGTCTTCCGGGCGATCGACGTCCCACAGCGTCGCCGGTTCGCTCCAGTTCCAGCCCAGCGCATGCAGCCGGTTGCGGGTCTGTGTCATGACCAGCCCGCTGCCCCAGTTTACGCCGGCGAAAAGTTCCGCCGCCGGCCGGCGCGCACCGAGCAGCACGTAGCCGCCGTCCTCGGCGGGAATCGCCACGGCGTCGTGATCGGCCAGGGCGGCAGCCGCCTGGCGCAGCAGACCAGGGCCGAGCGAGGGGCAGTCGGTGCCGACCAGCAACGTGCCGCCCGGCGCCGGCGATCCCTCCAATGCCTGCATCATGCGCTCGCCGAGGTCGCCTTCGGCCTGGCGGTGCAGGCTCACGGTGCCGAAGGCGCGGCAGAGGGCGAACTCGGGATGGGTCGGGTCGCCCGCGCACCACAGGCTGACCGGGCCGACGTCGGCCACCAGCGCGGCGGCCACGGCGCGTTGCAGCATCCAGGCTTGCAAGGCGGCGGCGCCCGCGGCGCCCAGGCGAGGGATCAGCCGCGTCTTGGCTTCGCCCGGTACCGGCGCGCGCGCGATGATGGCGATGCAGACGGGTTCGTTCATCGCCGCGTGTCGTTGAGCTTCCAGTCGTAGTCGAGGAACTCCAGCCGGTAGTCACCGTTGCGTACTTTCGCCTGTCCCTCGGGCGTCGCCGCAAGCTGGGCGGCGTGGCGAGCGAAAGTGGTCGCAAGCGAACTGTAGCCCTGGTGCCCCTTCTCGAAATCCTTGCCGTACCAGTCAAAAATCTTCGACACCCGCAGCCGGCCCGAGGCGGCGTCATGGCGGTTGCGCGTGGCATCGGCGAGGAAGCGCCGCATGCCGTCGTCGAGCTGGGCGTCGAGCTTCCCGGCGGTGAAGGCCTCGGCGCGCAGCATCGGGCAGCCGATCGAGGCGCAGACCACGCCGACGTGGATGCGCGGGTCGTCGAAGGCGCCGGGCGCGCGGATCAGGCCGTGCTCGATATCGTCGAGGTGGCGCTCCTGGCCGAGCAGGTGGAAGAATTTCTTCTTCCACGGTGAGGAAAATACCGAACCGAGGTCCTTGATCGATTCGAGGTCGGGGTATTTGCTCAGGATCAGCTCGACGGTGTAGGCGTTGTAGGCGTTGATCAGGAAGGCCAGTCGCTGCGGCTTGCTCCACTTGCCATAGTCCGCTTCGCTGACCGCCGTGAGTGCGCCGAGGTAGGCCTTGAGCGCCGGATGCTCGGCCTTGATCGCGGTGTAGTCCACTGTACTGGCGTTGCCGTCGGCGAAGGTTTTGACGTGCTTCGCCAGCAGGGCGTGCCAGGCCGCGTGCGAGTGGTCGAAGCCCTGCGCGCGCGCCAGCGTGGCGCAGGCGAGGATCAGGAGGCCGAGCAGCAGCTTGCGCAGTCTCATGTCATTCCCCGCGCCGCCAGGCATGGAAGCGCGCCACCCAGCGCAGCAGTCCTTGCGGGGCGTGCGCCTTCTTCCACACCCCGGCGACGTACTTGTTGGCCTCGGCCAGGGTCGGGTAGATGTGGATGGTGCCAAGGATCTTGTTCAGGCCGATGCCGTGCTTCATGGCCAGCACGTACTCGGCGATCAGGTCGCCGGCATGTTCGCCGACGATGGTCACGCCGAGAATGCGGTCCTTGCCCGGCACCGTCAGCACTTTGATGAAGCCGTGGGCCTCGCTGTCGGCAATGGCCCGGTCGAGGTCGTCGATGTCGTAGCGCGCCACTTCGTAGGCGATGCCCTTTTCCTTCGCCTCGGTTTCGTTCACGCCGACGCGCGCCACCTCGGGCTCGGTGAAGGTCGCCCACGGGATCACCGAGTAGTCGGCGCGGAACTTCCTGAAGGGATCGAACAGTGCATTGACGGCGGCATACCAGGCCTGGTGCGCGGCGGTGTGGGTGAATTGGTAGGGGCCGGCGACGTCGCCGCAGGCGTAGATGTTGGGATAGGTGGTTTGCAGGAATTCGTTGGTGTCGACAGTGCGCGTCGCCGCGATGCCGATTTCCTCCAGCCCGTAGCCCTTGAGGTTGGCGACGCGGCCGACGGCGACCAGCACGGCGTCGAAGGGGATGCGGACTTCGCGCCCCTCGTGTTCGGCGATCAGGGTCTTCTCGCCGTTCTCGATGGTGAAGGCCTTGGCCTTGTGCTTGAGCAGCACATCCACGCCTTCCTGGCGGAAGCGCGCGGCGACCAGGTCCGAGACTTCCGGGTCCTCGCGGATCATCAGGCGCGGCAGCATTTCCACCTGGCTTACCCTTGCGCCGAAGCGCGCGAAGGCCTGCGTCAGTTCGCAGCCGATCGGCCCGCCGCCCAGCACCACCAGACGCCTGGGCAGCTCGCGCAGGTCCCACACCGTGTCCGAGGTCAGGTAGCCGACCTCATCGATGCCGGGAATCGGCGGCACGAAAGGTCGCGCGCCGGCGGCGATGACGATGGAGCGCGTGCTGAGTTTTTCGCGGGCGCCGTTATTGCGCGTGACTTCGACTTCCCAGGGCGAGACCAGCTTCGCCGTGCCCTCGACGACCTCGACGCCGAGCCCGGTGTAACGCTCGACCGAGTCGTGCGGTTCGACGGTCTGCACCACCTTGCGCACGCGCTCCATGACTTCGGCAAACGAAAAGTCGGCGCTGGCGCTCAGATTGGTAAATGCGCGAAATCCGAACTCCTCGGCGCGTGAAATGTGCGACAGGAACTTCGCCGAGCGGATCAGCGCCTTCGAGGGCACGCAGCCGGTGTTGAGGCAGTCGCCGCCCATTTTGTGTTTCTCGATCAGCGTCACCCTGGCCTTCACCGCGGCGGCGATGTAGGCCGTGACCAGCCCGGCGCTGCCGCCGCCGATGACGACCAGGTTGCGGTCGAACTTCGCCGGCCTGGTCCAGCGCGCATAGACCTGGCGTGCCTTGACGCCATCGACGATTTTCTTCGCGATCAGCGGGAAGACGCCGAGCAGGGCAAAGGAGCCGATCAGCGCCGGCGAGAGGATGCCGCGCAGGCTGTCGATCGCCGCCAATTGCGTGCCGGCATTCACATACACGAGGGTGCCGGCCAGCATGCCGAGCTGGCTGACCCAGTAGAAGGTCCAGGCGCGCATCGGCGTGAGGCCCATCACCAGGTTGATCATGAAGAAGGGGAAGGCCGGCACCAGGCGCAGGGTGAACAGATAAAAGCCGCCCTCCCGCTCGACACCGCGATCGATCGCCGCGAGGCGGTGGCCGAAGCGCTGCTTGACCCAGTCGCGCAACAGGAAGCGCGAGGCGAGGAAGGCCAGCGTGGCGCCGAGGCTGGAGGCGAAGGACACGATGACCGTGCCCCACAGCAAGCCGAACACGGCGCCGCCGGCGAGCGTCATGATCGCCGCGCCGGGCAACGACAGGGCGGTGACGGCGACATACACCAGGAAATAGATCGCCGCCGCCAGCCAGGGATTGGCCGCGCGGTAGGCCTCGATCGCCGCCTGCTGTGACTTCAGCGCTTCGAGGCTGAACCAGCGGCCGAGGTCGAGCGCGAAGAAAGCCGCGACGGCGGCACCGACGACGAGGAGGAACAGCAGCTTGCGCAAGGACATGAAGGCTCCCGCGGTGACCGACCGCGTCGAGGCGCTAGCTTATCCGAAGCGCCTGGCAATCACGTGGTCGAGCGACAGCGTGCCCGGCCCGCGCGCGACGAGGAAGAGCAGCACCGTCGCCCAGACGCCGTGCGTCGGCCAGGCGTCGGGATAGACCAGGAACTGTATCGTCGCCGTCATCACCAGCAGGGCCAGCGCCGAGAAGCGCGTCGCCAGGCCGATCAGGATCAGCAGCGGAAACAGGTGTTCGGCAAAGGCCGCCAGCGGCGCGGCGAGCTCGGGCGCGATCAGCGGCAGCTTGTACTCGTCGCGGAACAGGCCCACCACGGAGTCAGAAAGTTGCGGCAGGCCGAGCCGGAATTCACCGCTGACGATGTCGATGGCGAAGCCCTGGATCTTGGTCTGGCCGGATTTCCAGAAGATCGCGGCGATGGAGAAGCGTCCGAGCAGGGCGATCAGCGAATCCGGGATGTGGCCCAGCAGCGCGATGGCCGTGCGCGCCAGGCGGACGGGTGGCGGCGTGGCGCCGCTCGCGGCGGTGGATGCCAATGCGTTCATGATTGCTGCCTCCTCGGGGTGGTGATGCCGGTGATCGCGCCGACCCGCAGCAGCAGGGCCAGCGTCGGCGCCGCGTCGAAGCGCGCGGCGACTGCCAGGGCTTGGGTGCTTGCAGTGGCGAGGGGCGCGCCCTGTTGCAGCAGGCCGATGAAGGCCGCCGCGCCGCGGCCGATGCTGAACACCTCGACCTCCAGGCCGTTGCGGCAGACCAGCGCCGCTTCGGCCCGCTCCGGATCCCCCCCGGCCAGCGCGGCGGCCACGTCGTCGGCCTGGTGCGCCGCCCACAGCGAGGCCACGGCATGCGCCGAGTCCAGCACGAACAAGGCGGGAGCCAGGCGGAAGCGCGCCGCGGCCAGGGCATCGGCAGCGGCCAGCAGGGCGGCGAGCTCGGCCTGGGCGACGGGATCGGCGTCGGCGGCGTGCCAGGCCAGCACGCGCAGGTATTCCAGCCGCGCCAGGTCGGCGAGATAGGGCAGGCCGGCCGCCGGCCCGAAGTCTTCGATGAAGCCGGCCAGGTCCTCGCCATAGAGCGCCAGCACCGGCGAGCGCGGCGGTGCGACGCGCACGAACTCGCGCGCCATGGCGCGGAAGAAGTCCTCGCCGACCAGGGCCTGGGTCACCGGAAAGCTGTCGGCCAGGGCGTCGACCAGGCCGACGACGACGTTGTTGCGATACACGGCGAAGCGCTGCTCCGGCGCCGAGCCGTTCCAGGTCGTCAGCCCCGGCGGGCAGCGCCCGTCGGTCGCCAGCAGGGCGGCGGCGAAGTCGGCGCTCATGCCACGGCGCTTTCCGCCGCGAACGGCAGCACGCATTCCAGGATGCGTCCGGCATGGCGCGCTTCGGCCAGCAGCACCGGCAGGGCCGGGATGTCGTTGTCGCGCTCGAGCAGCGTCGGCATCGGCCCGGTGAGGTCCAGTGCGTGGCAATACAGCTCCCACACGGCTTCGGCCACCGGCGCGCCGTGGCTGTCGATCAAGAGCGGCGCGCCGGCGGCGTCGATCTCTTCGGCGAAGCCGGCGAGGTGGATCTCGCCCACGGCGGCCAGCGGCAGCGCGGCGATATAGGCCCGCGCGTCGCGGCCGTGGTTGGTGCAGGAGACATGGACGTTATTGACGTCGAGCAGCAGGCCGCAGCCGCTGCGGCGTACGGCTTCGGCGATGAAATCCGCCTCGGCCATGGTCGAGGCGGCGAATTCGACATAGGTCGCCGGGTTTTCCAGCAGCATGGGGCGCTTGATGCGTTCCTGGACGCGGTCGATGTGCTCGCAGACGCGCGCTAGCGTGGTGGCGTGGTAAGGCGCCGGCAGCAGGTCGTTGTAGAAGTTGCCGCCGTGGCTGGACCAGGCCAGGTGCTCGGAAAAGGACTCGGGCTGGTAGCGGTCGAGCAGCACGGCCAGGCGGTCGAGGTGGGCTTCGTCGAGCGGACCTTCGCCGCCGATCGAGAGGCCGACGCCGTGGATCGAGAGCGGATAGAGCTCGCGGATGCGCGTCAGCCAATGGTGGAAGGGGCCGCCGGCGACCATGTAGTTCTCGGCGTGGATCTCGAAGAATCCCAGGTCCGGCCGGGTTTCGACGATGTCGCGAAAGTGCTCGGGCTTGAGCCCGATCCCCGCCCTCGCGGGCAGGGATCGCGACCGCGCCGTGGCGACGCGGCGGCCAGGCGCAGGCTGGAGGTGCATGGCGGCGTTGCGCGGCGGCCGGGCGCGTCAGGCCTTCTTCTCCTTGAACTCCATGAGCTGGCCGTTGCCGGTCGGCGAGGTCTTGGACATGGTCTTCTCGCACGTGCCCTTGGGCACCATCGACCAGGCATTGGCCTGGTGGTCCATCTTCGAGGTGCCGGCGCAACTGGTGCCGGCGCCCGCCTTGCAGTCGTTTTTGCCCTTGAGGGCGACGCCGAAGCACTTCTCGGTCTCTGCCTTCATGGCGCCGCCATGGGAGGCGGCGATGGCGGGGGCGGCGGCCATGCTCATGGCGGCACCGAAGGCGAGGGCGAGGGAAGCGGCGGAAATGCTTTTGTTCATGACGATCTCCTTGTCGTGGTTGGGGCGGATTGCTCCGTGCAGGCGCGAATGCCGTCCTGCTGCCCCTGAGTCGCGCGGGAAATCAAATCCTTACAGCTTCAAGCAATTTTTCCCGGTGCCCAGAGAAGCGCTGTTTGAGCCGTCACACCGGCGAAAGCCGGTGTCCAGTGCCATGACTCGTCTGGATTCCGGCTTTCGCCGGAATGACGAAACGTGACTTGATCAGTGGATCCCTGGACGCGGCCGGCCCGGGCGCGGAGAATCGGCGCATGGACATCCTCGCCCACGGGCTCTGGGCCGGCCTCGGCCTGCGCTGGCTGACACGCCGGCGACCGCCGTCGCGCGCCGTCGTCGCGGCCACGGTGGCCATGGCCGTCCTGCCCGACCTGGTGCACCTGTTGCCCATCCTTGCCTGGGCGCTGTTCGACGGCGGGACGCTGGACGGCGTCTGGCGCTACGCCTTCGCCGTGCCCGGCCAGGAGCCTGGCCTGCCGGCCTGGGCGGCGGCCTGGTCGCACCACCTGCACTGCACGCTGCACAGCGCGCCGATCGCCGGCGGCGCCACCCTGCTGCTGTGGCACTGGCGCGCCTGGGCCGGCCTGCCGCTGGCGGGCTGGTGGTCGCACATCGTGATCGACGTGTTCACCCATTCCGCCGAGTTCTATCCGGTGCCGGTGCTCTACCCGATCACCTATGCCGGATTCGATGGCATCGCCTGGAACACGCCCTGGTTCCTGGCGGCGAACTACCTGGCGCTCGCGGCCTG
>Ga0209514_10007166_pt1 | contig 13264 bp, 15 predicted proteins | sample Subgrocontami58m_FD_187452 | JGI IMG/M metagenome (GOLD analysis project Ga0209514, IMG submission 187452) | Subsurface groundwater microbial communities from S. Glens Falls, New York, USA - GMW37 contaminated, 5.8 m (SPAdes) (version 3) | ecosystem: Environmental > Aquatic > Deep subsurface >...
CGCTTCTTTCTGCAGCCTGTGGCGAGCATCGAACGGCATCACAACCCCTACTGGCCGGGCCTCCAGGTGGGGCGACTCTCTTTCCGGGTTCGGGGGCAGGAGGCAGGGGAGCTGCCTCTCCTGGTCGCTCCCTAGCACGCTGGCCACGGAGATGAAGCACCCCGTTTGCATCGCGATTGATGGACCGGTGGCGGCCGGCAAGAGCGTCGTCGGTCGGCTGGTGGCCGAGCGGCTTGGCTACCGCTTCCTGGACACGGGGCTCATGTACCGTGCCGTCACCCGGCTCGCTCTACAGGAGTCGGTCGATCCCGAGGACGGGATTGGCCTGGGCCGCTTGGCCGAAGGCATGAGCCTCGATTGGGACAGCGCAACGGGTGGGGGTGTTCGTGCCGAGGATTTGCACACGGCCGATGTGGACGCCTGCGTGTCGCGCGTCTCCCAGCATGCAACTGTTCGCCGGATCCTGGTGGCTCGCCAGCGCGACTGGGCGGCCGGCGGCAAGGCCGTCGTGGTTGGACGAGACATCGGCACGGTGGTCCTGCCGGAGGCGCCACTGAAGATCTACCTGGTGGCCTCCTCAGCCGAGCGGGCTCGCCGCCGGTGGCTGGAGCGGCGCGGCGCCGATGCGGCCGTGGATCCAACGGCCATGCAGGCCGACATCGAGGCGCGAGACGCCTTCGACAGCTCACGCGAGCTGGGACCGCTGCGACGAGCGGCCGACGCGGTAACGGTCGAGACCGATGGCCTGAGCGCGGAAGCCGTAGCGGAACGCATCCTGGCCCTGGCGTCCGACCCGTGACACGCAGCTTCTATGCGGCGACCACCGGCGCAATGCGCCTGGCTCTCCGACTCGTCGCCGAATGGCGGGTGATGGGTAGCGAGGAGGTCCCCTCTGCGGGCCCTTTGATCATCGTGGCCAACCACATCCACTTCCTCGATCCGCCCGTCCTGGCGGCCAGCCTGCCGCGCAAGGTTGCCATAATGGTCAGAGACGACCTGTTGCGCGTGCCGGGAGTTGGGCTGATGGTCCGGGGATACGACACGATCTCGGTACGGCGGGGCTCGCCAGACCGGCAGGCATTGGTGCGAGCCATGAGCCATCTGCAGAGGGGTGGTGCGGTCGGCATCTTCCCCGAGGGGACGCGCAGCCGCGACGGCCGGCTGGGTGAGGGCCGGCCCGGAGCCGCCTTGCTCGCGCTGCGCACGGCGGCGCCCATCCTGCCCGTGGGCATCGCGGGGACCGGCCAGTTGTTCGCGGAGCTGGCAAGGCTCCGGCGGCCCCGGGTTCTGGTCCGTATCGGACCGCCCTTCGTGTTGCGCCGCAGCGAGGGGACCGGGGCTGCTGCTCGGGCCGACGCCACCCGGCAGATCATGAGCAGGATTGCCGAGTTGCTACCGGCAGGCGGCTCCCCCGTCCCAGCGGCGATTTGAGGAGAAGGCCACATGCCGGGGCGGAGAAACGTGCGTGTAGCCGAACTGCTGCGCGAGGAGCTGAGCATGCTCGTCCAGCGCCAGGTCAAGGATCCTCGCGTCGGGGGGCTGGTCACCATCACCCAGGTGGAGCCGTCGCTGGACCTGCGGCACGCCCGGGTATTCGTGAGTGTCCTGGCCTCACAGGAGGAGCGCCAGGCAGTGCTGGTCGGACTGCGGGCGGCCAGCGGGTTTCTTCAGCACGAGCTGCGGCAGCGCCTGGACCTGAAGCGCATTCCCAGCCTCTCCTTCTACCCCGACGAATCGCTGGAGAGGGGCGCGCACCTGCTGGAGGTGATGCGCCGCCTCGAGGGCGAGCGAGAAGATGATGCTGGTGACCATGAAGATGCTCGGACGGACCCGCCCTCACCCTGACCCTCTCCCAGAGGGAGAGGAAATGAGGCAAATCGACCCTCTTCCAGAGGGAGAGGGAATGAGGCAACCGCGTCCATGACAGCCCCGGTGGACGGCTTCCTGAACCTGATCAAGCCGCCTGGCATGACCTCCTTCGACATGGTGCGCTGGGTACGGCGCCGCACCGCCCAGCGCCGGGTCGGCCACGCGGGCACATTGGATCCGGCCGCGTCGGGCGTGCTGCCGCTCTGCCTCGGCCAAGCGACGCGCCTGGTCGAGTTCGTGATTGAGGCACGCAAGAGCTACGGTGCCGACATCCGCTTCGGCACGGCGACCAACACCTACGACGCCACTGGCGAGGTGACGCGGACGGGCGATGCCAGCCATCTGGATCTGGCGCGCATCCGCGAGCTATTGGGCAACTTCACGGGCAGCTTCGAGCAGTATCCGCCTATGTTCAGCGCCATCCGAGTGGGGGGGACGCGCCTCTACGAGTACGCCCGGCGGGGCGAGGAGGTGGAGCGGCAACCGCGACGTGTCGAGGTCCACCGGATGCTCGTGCTGGACTGGCGTCCTCCCCTGCTGTCACTCCAGATCGACTGCAGCCGCGGCACCTACATCCGGTCCCTCGCCCACGACCTGGGCGAAGCAGCCGGATGCAGCGCGCATCTGGCCCACCTGGTACGCCTAGCCACGGGGCCCTTTCAGTTCGGCGAGGCCACCTGCCTGACGGCGTTGGAGGACGCCATTGAGGGTGGTTACTGGGAGCGCTTGCTTCACCCCATGGACTGTGTTGTGGAGAGCTGGCCAGCCCTCATCGTCAATCGCCATCAGGAGCGATGGCTGGTGAACGGTCAGCCGCTCCCCCTGACACCACGAGTCCAGGACCGTCTGTTCCGCCTGGGCATGGCGCCGGGCAACTGCCGGGCCTATTCAGAGCAGGGGGAGCTGGTGGCCCTTCTCAAGCAAACGCGGGGACTCTGGCAGCCGTTCAAGGTGTTTCACCCTCGGTACGTGTCCAGGCCCTCCTCGGAGTAGTCGGCGTTCGTGAAGACGCGCTGAACGTCGTCCAACTCCTCGAGCTTCTCCATGAGACGCAGGATCTGGTGGGTGACCTTGGAGTCGATGGGGATGGTGGTCTTGGCGAACATGGCAACCTCGGCCGAGACGACTTTATAGTGCCGTTCCTCGAGGGCTCGCCGCGCGCCTTCCAGGGCTTCCGGCCTTGTGTACACGTCGACGGCGCGCTTGTCGAGCTTGATGTCATCGGCGCCAGCCTCGGCGGCCGCCAGCAGCAGCTCGTCTTCGTCGATCTTGCCAGGCTCCAGAACGACGAGACCGCGCTGCTCGAAGAGCCAGCTCACGCTGCCGGCTTCGCCCAGGCTCCCGCCGGCCCGCGTGAGGATATTGCGCACGTCGGCCACGAACCTGTTGCGGTTGTCTGTGGTTCCCTCGATGAATACGGCCACGCCGCCCGGTCCGTAGCCCTCGTAGACCAGCTCTTCCAGGACCGCCGCGCCCAGCTCGCCCGTGCCCCGCTTGATCGCCCGCTCGACGTTGTCGTGGGGCATGTTGTTGTCGCGGGCCTTCTGGACGGCGAGGCGCAGGCGGAAGTTGGCATTGGGATCTCCACCCCCAGCCCGTGCCGCCACGGTGATCTCCCTGGCCAACTTGGTGAAGACCTGGCCGCGGAGATTATCCGTGACCCCTTTTTGGCGCTTGATCTGCGACCATTTCGAATGACCGGACATGCAAAGAGCCCCCTAGGGCATAGTGACGCAGGTAATGGTGCTCTGGACACCGTCGATCTTGCGAATCTTCTGGCTCAGGAGGGTGGTGACATCGAGCAGCTCGGGCACCTCCATGATGACGACGACATCGTAGGGGCCCATGACTTCGCTGGCTTCCACCACGCCGGGAACCTCGCGCAATTGGGCTACCGCCTGGGCAGTCTTGGCCGCTTCGGTACCAACCAGCACGTAGGCTTTCACCGTCATCTCGTGCCTCCTTCGGCCGCCCACCGACGGCTCCTGAAACGATTCTAGCACAGGAATGATCGTCGACTTTCATACCCACGTGTTCTCGCCCTGGACTCGTGAGCATCGCCGTGAACTGCTGGCCACCGAGCCCTATTTCGGCCGCCTCTACCAGCCCCCGGCGGCGCGCATGGCATCCCATGGCGAGCTTCTTGCTGCCATGGAGGAGAGCCGCGTCGACCAGTCGATCATGCTGGGATTTGGCTGGCGCTCGCCGGAGGTTTGCGCCCGCGAGAACGACTACCTGTTGGAAGCGGCAGCACACTCGGACGGGCGGCTCATCCCCTTCTGCACGGTGGCTTCGGCCCCACGCGACAACGATGAGGCGGAGATGCGACGCTGCAGAGCCGCCGGGGCTCGAGGAATGGGCGAGATCATGCCGGACGCTCACGACTGGGGACCGACCTGGCAAGAGGCAATGGCCTGGCTCTTGCGGGCCGCCCAGGCCCAGGGTCTGATCGCCCTGGTCCACTCCTCGGAGCCAGTGGGGCACGACTACGCCGGCAAGGGCACAGTCGTGCCGGGGCGCCTCTATCGGCTGTTGGAGGGGTTGGAGGGCCAGGCACTGGTGCTGGCCCATCTCGGAGGGGGCCTCCCCTTCTATGCCCACATGCCCGAGGTAAGGGAGCGCTGCGAGACGACCTATTTCGACACTGCCGCCCTGCCCTTCCTCTACCGCCCAGCGGCTCTGGGTGCCGCCGTCGCCGCTCTAGGAGCAGGCCATTTCCTGTTCGGCAGCGACTACCCCCTGTTGCCCCAGGCGCGGACCCTGCGCTACATCGACGAAAGCGGGCTCGACGATGGGCAGCGCGAGGCTGTCCTGGGCGGGAACGCCTCCCGATTGCTGTCTCTGGTCTCTGGTCTTTAGTCTCGGGTCTGCCGCCGTGAGAAGCGCCCGCCCCGGAACTCGGGACCAGAGACCAGAGACTCGAGACTCGAGACTATTCGTGGCCATCGAGCTGCCCCCCGAGTGTCGCCGCGAGCTGGGCGATGCCCAGGAGCGGTTGCGCGCGGCCCTGGGCTCGGCCGTGCGGTGGGCCGAGCCGGAGAGCATCCACCTGACGCTGAAGTTCCTGGGCACGCTCCCGCCCCAGCGGCTTTCATCGGTGCAAGGGGCCATCGGAGAGGCCTGCGAAGGGCAGCAGCCCTTTCGCCTGAACCTCCACGGGCTTGGGACCTTCCCCAGTTTGTCGGCGCCACGAGTGCTGTGGGTCGGGATCTATGGCGCGGTCGATGCCTTGGCGGACCTGCACCATCGCATCGAGCGGGCCCTCGCTCGGCGCGGCCTGCCACCCGAGCGGCGGCGGTTCTCGCCTCACCTGACGCTGGGCCGCGTCCAGGAGGGCCTGCCCGCGGCGGAGATGCGGCGCGTGGGTCCGGCCGTGCTGGACGCGGCCACTCCAGCGCCGGCGGAGATCCCCGTGGATGCCGTGAGCCTCATGCAGAGCCGCCTGCAGCCGGGCGGGGCACGGTACACACGACTGGGCGCATGGCCGCTTCGCGGCAGTCAGCCGTCAGTTTTCAGCGATCAGGAAGGACCCCGAGTCCCAGAAGCTGAGGGCTGAGGGCGGACGGCTCGCGTCACTTCACCGGGGTAGACCAGTCGGCGGCCACTTCGGCGACGGAAAAGCGGAGCTCGTCAGGGTTCCGACTGAAACCTCAGCCGGTGAGTGAATACGGGTGGTTGGCAAGCGGACGCCCGCCCGATATACTGAGCGCCGAAAAACCGAACTGTTGGGAGGGGATGACGTGGAAGTCAACGGGTTTCCCAAGTGCCAGAAGTGTTCATCGGGGGACCTCGTGCCCCTTTCCGACTTCGGGAGCGCTGGAGCCCCCATTCAGTTCAAGGCATGGGTCTGCACCAATCCGTCCTGCGGCTTCAACATCAAGATCCGCAACGGCGACGTCTACCTGAACGAGCCGATCGCCAGCGGTGCCATGTACAACCCGCGCCCCCGCTAGTCCCCGAACGTGCGCACCTGACCGCGCCGCGGGCCGGGGCGGGCCAGGGACAGACCCAAGCCGTGGGTACGAGGAGCAACCGCTGGAGCCTATTACTGCTGGCGAGCCAAGGGTGGGCCGTCTGGGGCCACCTCCGCATTTGGATGGCGCGGGGCAGGCCGCCCTAGAGCCCAGCCCTCTCCCCCTAAGCCTCAGCCCTCCCCAACCTCTACTGCGCAAGTACCGCGTCCTGAAGGTGGCGCCGACCTCTTTCTTCTCCGACTACGGCTGCCACGTGCGGATCTACGAAGAGACCCGCTGGCTGGAACGGTCCGGCCACCGGATCACCATCTGCACCTACCCTACGGGTCGGGATATGCCGGGGTTGGACATCCGTCGATCCCCGCTCCTCCCGTGGCGGCAGTCACCGGAGATCGGCTCCTCTCTGCACAAGCTGTACCATGACGCCCTGCTGGCTGCCACCGTCGAAGCCACGACGTGGCGCGTACGCCCCGACCTCGTACACGCCCATCTGCACGAGGGGGCACTCTTGGGCTATGTCGCGGCCCGGCCACTGGGGATTCCCCTCGTCTTCGACTTCCAGGGCAGCCTGACCCGGGAGATGCTGGACCACCGTTTCCTGCAGAGAGAGAGCCGCTGGTTCGGTGCCCTCGACGCCTTGGAACGCGTCATCAACCGGCTGCCACACCTGATCATCACGAGCTCCGCCAATGCTGCCGACCTCCTGGTGAGCGAGTTCAACGTGGCACCACACCGGGTCGAGACCCTCCCCGACGCCGTGGACACGGAGCGCTTTCGGCCGCGGGTGGAGGTCGACCTCCCAGAGGTGGACGAGTTGCGCCATGACCTGGGGATTGAACCCGGAGTGCCCGTGGTGGCCTACCTTGGACTGCTCGCCGAGTACCAGGGGGTGAGCAAGCTGCTGGAGGCAGCCCGCATCTTGAAGGAGCGAGGGGTGTCAGCCCACTGGTTGGTCATGGGTTACCCCGGCGTCGAGTTCTACCGCGACATCGCCGGCCGGCTGGAGATCGTCGACGTCGTGACCTTCACCGGCCGCGTGGCCTACGAACGGGCTCCCGCCTACTTGCGCCTGGCGGATGTCGCCGTCTCGCCCAAGATATCGGAGACCGAGGGGAACGGCAAACTCCTCACCTACATGGCCAGCGGCGTTGCAACGGTGGCGTTCGACACGCCCGTAGCCCACGAGATGTTGGGCGACCTGGGGATCTACTCCCGGCTGGGCGATGCGACGAGCCTGGCGGACGCTATTCAGTCGCTCATCGAGGACCCGAAGGGGGCTCGTCAGTTGGGCCTCCGGTTGCGCGACCGGGCCGAGGAGCGCTTCAGCCTGTCGCAGCAGGGGGCGGCCCTCGCCCAGATCTACAGCCATGTGTGCCGCTGAAGCCCGTGTCGTCCGCGGGGAACAGACGCCCCTCAGCTACGCGCTGGAGCGGCTCGCGGAACTGTATCGCTACCGCGACTTGGTCTACAACCTCACGCGCCGTGACCTGACGGCTCGGTACAAGGGCTCCTTCTTCGGCTTTCTCTGGTCTCTCTTCAATCCGCTCCTCATGATGGGGGTGTGGACGCTGCTGTTCACCGTGCTGCTGCCCAGCAACCGCATCCCGAACTTCCCCCTCTTCGTGCTCGTCGGATTGCTGGCGTGGAACCTGAATGCCTCCTCGACGATGGCAGGCGTCACGGCGATCACTGGCAACGCCGGCCTGGTGACGCGGACCCGGTTTCCCTTGGAGGTGCTCCCGATCTCCGTCGCGCTGGCCAACGCGGTCAATTTCCTCCTGGCCCTGGTGGCGGTGATCCCCTTCTTCGCTATCGCACGCGCCCCCATCTCACTGTCTCTCCTCTGGCTGCCGGCCATCCTGCTCGCCCAGGTGGCCTTCAGCATCGGGCTGGCGCTGCTCCTCTCCACGTTCCAGGTCTACCTGCGTGACACACTGATGATCGTCGATACGCTCGTGCTGGCCTGGATGCTGCTGAGTCCCATCTTCTACCGGTTGGAGGACCTGTTTCCCGAATACTCCCGCCTGATGCACATCCTGAACCCGGTCTCCTCGTTCATCACAGCCTATCGCGTGGCTCTCTACTCGGGCGACTACATGGACCCGCTCTTCATCGGTCGCACCCTTGTCCAATCCGCGCTGGTGCTCGCGATCGGCCTTGCCGTCTTCTGGCGCCTGTCGCCGCACTTCGCGGAGACGCTGTGAGCGCCCCGGCCATCGAGGTCCATGGTCTGGGCAAGCGGTTCGTCCTGCACCACGAGCGACCGCGTACCTTCCAGGAGATCTGGCTCAGCCTCTTCCATCCCACCAACGGACGCCGGGAGGAGTTCTGGGCGCTGCGTGATGTCTCGCTCACGGTGCGCCCGGGGGAGAGCCTCGGGATCGTTGGCCCCAACGGATCGGGCAAGTCGACCCTGTTGAAGCTCATCGCCGGCATCTTGCAGCCCACCCTTGGTACGATTCGGACCCGGGGGCGAGTGCTGGCGCTGCTGGAGCTGGGATCCGGCTTCCACCCCGAGCTGACGGGACGTGAGAACGTCTTCCTCAACGGCTCCTTCCTGGGCCTAAGCCGGCGAGACATGGCTCGCCGGTTCGATGACGTCGTGGCCTTCGCGGAGTTGGAGCAGTTCATCGACGTGCCGTTCAAACACTATTCCAGCGGCATGCAGCTTCGCCTGGGCTTCTCTGTCGCCGTTCAGGCGAATCCGGACATCCTGCTCGTGGACGAGGTGCTGGCCGTGGGAGACGAGCGATTCCAGCAGAAGTGCCTGGCCTACTTCGATCGGCTGCGCCACCAGGACAAGAGCCTGGTGATCGTGTCCCACGACCTGGATCATCTGAAGCGGTTCAGCGACCATGCCGTGCTCTTCCGGGACGGCCGGGTCGTCGCGCTGGGCCCGACGGAGGCCCTCATCGAGAGCTACAAGCGCGAGCAACTGCTCACGCCGTAGGCCCCGTGCCTAACCAGCCCAGCGACCACTCTCCCCTGGTCTCAGTCGTGCTCGTCTACGGCGGGAAGAGCCCAGTGTTCGGCGCTTGCCTCGAAGGTCTGGCGGCACAAGAGTACCCTGCTTGCGACGTGCTCATCATCAACAACGCCCCCCAACACGACGTGACAGACGAGGTTCGACGGATCCTTCCCGCGAGCACGATCATCACCAACCCGACGAATCTCGGTTTTGCCAAGGCCGTGAATCAGGGCTGGAGGGCGGCAGCCGGCGAGTTCATCGCGACCCTGAATGACGACGCTATCCCAGAGCCTCTCTGGCTGCGGCACCTGGTGGACGCCATGATTCCCCACCCCCAAGTAGGTTCGTGCACATCCACGGTTGTTTTTTCCGATCGTCCGAACGTGATCAACTCGGCGGGCATCGCCATCGATCGAGCCGGGATCATGTGGGACTGGAGAGGTGGCGAAGCGGACGACTTAGGCCGGCAGCGAGAGCCCGTTGATGTTTTCGGTGCCTGTGCGGCCGCGGCTCTCTACAGGAGAACGATGATCGAGGAGCTGGACGGGTTCGCCGAGGACTACTTCGCCTACCTGGAGGACGTGGACCTGGCCTGGCGTGCCCGCCTGCGTGGCTGGCGGTGTCTCTACGTGCCGGCCGCCCGCGTCTCCCACCTCCATTCGGCCTCCTCCCGGGACCGGCCCTCTTTCAAGAACTACCTCCTGGCGCGTAACAAGGTCTGGACCCTGCTCAGGGACTATCCCCTGCCTCAGCTCGCCGTTTACGTGCCCATCATCCTCCTCTACGACGCTTTGTTCGTCGCCTATCGCCTGCTGGCGGAGGGAGACGCGAGCGCCCTCAGGGGGAGACTGGCCGCTCTAGGAGCAGTGCGGCGCTGCCTACGAGAGCGGCGACGGATCCAGCGGTCTGCAACGCCAGAAGGCCGGCGAGCGACGTGGGCCCTGATGGCCCCTCTCACCTCCCCGCTCGCTGTGCGGCGTCGCTACGCCCATCTGATCCATCTGCCGCCCCCGTCGCCCGCGGGCGACGGCTCGCCTGCTTCTGGGCCATCTGGGAGTTCATGAAGGGGGGAAAGTGATGCGCGTGCTATTCCAGATGAGACGAAGCTACCGCGAGCTAGGGGGGGGCGATGTGACGGTGATGCGCCGCACCGCCGAGCATCTGCGCCGGCTTGGCGTTGAGGTCGACGAGTCCTGCGATGTCGAGAGCGATCTGAGTGCCTACGACCTGGTCCATGTCATCGATTCCGCCCCCGGGGAAGAGACCTTTCTCCAAGGGATGAACGCTCTCCAGCAGGGCAAGCCCTTGATCGCCACGCCCCTCTACTGGGATACCGCCGAATACGACGAGCGGGGACGGTGGCAGCCGGCCGCGCTGGAGGACCCAGGCGACCCCAGCCTGGCGCGCCGGCTGCGGGCCGCTCGGCGCCAGGTCGTTTCGGCCAAACGCCGTTTCCTGGTCGAGATGGCGGATATGGTCCTCCCCAGCTCGGAGGGCGAGCGCCGTTGCCTCCAGACTGCCCTCTCAGTTGAGCACAATCGCTTTCGTGTCGTGCCCTTCGCGGCGGACGAACACTACGCCGCCGGCTCTGCCGAGGAGTTCGTCCAGCAGTATGGCCTGCGTGATTTCGTCCTCTGCGTCGCGCGCATAGAGGACAATAAGAACCAGCTCGCCCTGGTGCAGGTGTGCCGGCGCCTCGGCCTGCCCCTCGTGCTGATAGGACACGTGCATCCCGGCTATCATGCCTACCTGGACGCATGCCAAAGGGCGGCGGGAGATGCAACACTGCTCGTGCTTCCCCACATGGATCCCCCAAGGCTCAGCTCGGCCTATGCGGCTGCGAAGGTGCACGCACTGGTGAGCTGGGTGACCTGGTTCGAGCTTCCAGCCCTCGTCACCCTGGAGGCAGCGCTTGCAGGATGCAACATTGTCACCGACTACCCGGGTCCGACCGGGGACTATCTGGGCGACCTGGTCTGGTACTGCGATCCAGGCGATCTCGACAGCATCGCCTCAGCGGTGGCTGCGGCCCACGCCGCGCCCCGCACGGCAGCTCTGCGCGACCACGTGCGTTCCCGCTACTCGTGGGCACGCACGGCGCGGGCTACCCTGGACGCCTACCACCAGGTGCTGGCTGAGCGGGCCGCCGGTGGGCCGAGGTCCGCCTCCTTCGCCGAGGAGCCGGGCCACGGCCTGAGGTTGCTAGAGGATCTGGCACGGGCTCAAGAGTCCCACCTCTGGCTGAAGAGTCTGGTCAATGAGGACCTGTCCCGACAGCTCGCTGAGCACAAGACAGTCCTCGCCGACCGCGAACGCCAGCTTGCCGAGCACAGTGCAGTCCTAGCCGACCGCGAGCGCCAGCTTGCCGAGCATGGGGTCATCCTCGCCGACCGGGAACGACAACTCGCTGAGCACAAGACAGTCCTGGCAGACCGCGAACGGCAGCTCGCCGAGCACAAGACGGTCCTGGCAAGCCGCGAACGGCAACTCGCCGAGGACACGGCCGTCCTCGCCGACCACGGGGTTTGACGCTGCGCAGATAATCGGTGACAGAAGGCTGGGGCCCGATCACATGCCCGTGCTGTTCCAGCGGTTCGGTGTTGAGGTCGAGGAGTACTGCCCTACTCCCGAATGCCCGCCGCCTTCATCCAGCGCCAGGTCCGGTCGATCCCCTCCGCCAGACCAACAGTGGCCTTCCAGCCCAGGGCGTGGCCGATGGCCCTCGTGTCGAGGACGCTCTGGTGCACATCGAAGGTTCGGTCCGGACGATATATGCGCTCCAGCTTCTGCCCCGTCACCTGCTCGATGGTGCCCACCAGTTCCTCAATCGATACGCCGACGCCGCTGCCCACGTTGAAGATCTGCTGTCCGCCAGCCACTCCCCCCCCAGCCATGGCCAGAGCACTCGCTAGGTCGCCTACGTACACGTAATCCCGCACGGCGCTCCCGTCACCCCAAACGGCGATGGGCTGGCCCCGCGCCAGCCGGCTCAGGAAGACCCCAATGGCGCCCTGCTCGCGCTCGAACCTCTGCCGCTCCCCGTAGGCGTTGGAACCCCTCAGGATCACGTAGTCCAGACCGAAGAGATGATGGTACAATATGATGTACTTCTCGACGGCTAACTTCGTTATGCCATAGGAGCAGATCGGATTGGTCGGTTGCTCCTCGGATATGGGCAAGTGCTGCGGAATGCCGTAAACTGTCCCTCCCGACGAGAGGAACACCACACGCGTCACGCCAGCCTTGACGCACGCATCCAGGAGGCCAATGCTCCCGATCACATTAGATCGCACATCCCACGCCGGGTCATCATTGCTCGTCCCCGGTATCGTCGTGCTGACCAGGTGATAAACTACGTCAACACCGGCCAGGATATCGAGCAACAGCTCGCTGTCGGCCAGATCACCCCGAACATCCCGCACTTCTTGATCAATCTGCTCAACTGGTCCAGAATGATCGTAGATGACGACATGTTGCCCTTCTGCGACTAGCCGTTCCACGAGATGGCTGCCAATGAAGCCATTGCCGCCGGTAATGCACGCTAGCATATGGATATCATGCTATCCTCCATCATCTGTTTCCGTCAAGGTTGGCCGCGCCGGCCCCCTTCGTGCGGACCCAGAGGCAGAGGGCGTGTTCAGCCGAGCCACGTGACCGCATCCCGACGGTCTGCTACGCTTTAGCCATGCGGGGGGCCACCCGCTCGCCCGATAGCCGGCGACCATGCCCCATTCCCACGCCGCTGTTACGCCGTATTGGCCGCCAGGCTCCGTGCAGAACCCCGCCCCATAGGCAAGAGGCGGCGTTCAAGAGGAGGGATCGTCGAGCGATGCGCGTCCTCTTCCAGATCAGGCGGAGCTACCGTGACCTCGTCGGCGGGGATGTCACGGTGATGCGCTGGACCGCGGCGCATCTCCGGCGGTCTGGGATCGAGGTGGATGAGTCCGGCGACGTGGAACCGGACCTGAGTACCTACGATCTGGTCCACGTCATTGACTCGGCCCCAGGCGAGGAAACCTTCCTCCAGGGGATGAACGCCATCGAGCGGCGCAAGCCCTTGGTCCTGACGCCTCTCTACTGGGACCCCGCCGAATACGATGAGCGGGGACGGTGGCCGCCGGCCGCGCTGGCGGGCGAGGGCGACCCCAGCCGGGCGCGCCGGCTGCGCGCGGCTCGCGACCAGGTGCGTACCGCCAAGCGCCGTTTCCTGGTCGAGATGGCGGATATGGTCCTGCCCAGCTCGGAGCTGGAGCGCCGTCGCCTCCAGAAGGACCTCGGAGTCGAGCACGACCGCTACCGCGTCGTGCCCTGGGCTGCAGATGAGACCTCCGGCGAGGCATTAGCGGAAGAGTTCGTCCAGCAGTATGGCCTGCGCGAATTCGTCCTCTGCGTCGCGCGCATCGAGGACCATAAGAACCAACTGGCCCTGGTAGAGGCCTGCCAACGGCTCCGG
>Ga0209514_10007168_pt1 | contig 13263 bp, 9 predicted proteins | sample Subgrocontami58m_FD_187452 | JGI IMG/M metagenome (GOLD analysis project Ga0209514, IMG submission 187452) | Subsurface groundwater microbial communities from S. Glens Falls, New York, USA - GMW37 contaminated, 5.8 m (SPAdes) (version 3) | ecosystem: Environmental > Aquatic > Deep subsurface >...
CAAGATCTCAAGACCATCGGCCTCAAGGCCACCGCGCCGCGCCTCAAGATTCTCAACCTGTTCGAAAAGAGCAAAGTGCGGCACCTGTCCGCGGAGGACGTATACAAGGTCTTGGTCGCCGACGGACTCGATACCGGCCTCGCCACTGTGTATCGCGTGCTGACCCAGTTCGAGCATGCCGGCTTGCTGCAACGGCATCATTTCGAATCCGGCCGCGCCGTGTTCGAACTCAACGCAGGCACCCATCACGATCATCTTGTGTGCATGCAGTGCGGGCGGGTCGAGGAGTTCTACGACGCCGAGATCGAAAAACGCCAGAACAAGATCGCCAAGCAGCGCGGCTTCGTCATCACCGAGCACTCGCTGCATTTGTACGCCGATTGCATCAAGACCGATTGCCCGCATAAGCCCTAAGGTGCGAAAGGAAATGCGGGACGGGCAAGAATGGCTGCTGAACCGTCTAATGCTGACCCGTTTTACCTTCCGCCCTCCCCCCAATTCGCTTGGAAGCCTTCCTCACCTCCACCTTGCTGGTCGCCATTGCCGAGATCGGAGACAAGACTCAGCTCCTTTCCTTCGTTCTTGCCGCGCGGCTGCGCCAGCCCTGGGCCATCATCGCCGGTATCCTCGTGGCGACGCTTGCCAATCATGCACTCGCCGGTTCGATCGGCGCCTGGCTGGCGCACCTTGCCGGACCGGGCGCAATGCAGTGGGTGACCGGGCTTCTGTTCATCGGCTTCGGCCTGTGGGCGCTGCATCCGGATGCGCTCGACGACGATCCAAAAATCCATCGCGCTGGCGCTTTCGTCACCGCGCTGGTCGCTTTCTTCCTCGCCGAGATGGGCGACAAGACGCAACTTGCCACGGTGGCGCTGGCCGCGCGCTTCGACAACCTGGCGGCAGTGGTGCTGGGCACGACACTGGGAATGATGCTCGCGAACGTGCCGGCGGTGATGATAGGCGGCAAGCTCGCCACGCGCCTGCCGATGCAGGCGATACGCTACTTCGCGGCAGGGCTTTTCATGCTCACCGGCGCGCTGACCCTGCTCGGATGGCCGGCCTGACGCGCTGGCCCCGAAAAGCGACCGGATCGAAATCCAGGCAGATTACGGCGGAGGCTGACCAGCATGACCGAGACCAAATCCGAACACACCGTTGAGTTGCTGCTATGGCGTCATGCCGACGCCGAGGACGGGATGCCCGACGCCGGGCGCGCCCTCACCAAAAAAGGGCTGAAGCAGGCAAAGCAGGTGGCTGCGTGGCTCAAACCGCGGCTGCCGGGCGACTGTCTCATCCTGGCCAGCCCGGCCAAGCGCGCGCAGCAAACCGCCGCCGCGCTGGAACTGCCCTACACCACGGAGCGGCGCATCGGCGTGCAAGCCGATATTGCCGACCTTATCGCCGCGAGCAACTGGCCCAAGCGCGCGGGAGCAGTCGTCCTGGTCGGCCACCAGCCTACGCTGGGGCGCCTCGCCGCCTGGCTGCTTTCGGGAGAGCCGGCCGACTGGACCATCAAGAAAGGCGCGCTATGGTGGTTTTCCGGTCGCGCGCGCGAGGGCGACCCCCAGACCATATTGCGCGCGGTCGTCAGCCCGGACCTGCTTTAAACCGGCACGGGATCTTCGCGGTTTTCTCAGGCTGCCTTGGCCGCGGCATCGCGCAGCGGCTTCACTTCCAGGCGCAGCCCGATCGATTTCCATTCGTCCGCTTCATCGGCAAGCGCCGCCGCACTCAACGGGCGATTTTCCAGCAAGTCTTCCGGCAGCAACAGGCGAAAACCGCTTTCGGTCATTTCGCAGGCGAGCTGCGGCAGCTCCGGATCGGCGCGGCTGCGGCAAAACAGGCTTGCCAGGCGCAGACAGAACACCAGCGCCCAATCGCCGGGGACGGGGCTCAGGTCCTGCAGCTTGGCGAGCTTGCCGCGGTGGGCGAGCACCAGCCGCGCCAGCTGCGCCTGCTCCATGCGTGAGAAACCGGGCATGTCGGCATTGGCAATGACATAGGCCGAGTGCTTGTGGTAGCCGTTGTGAGCAATGGAAATGCCGATCTCGTGCAAGGCAGCGGCCCAGGCGAGCGCTTGCCCGGCATGCGGGTCACGTTCAACCCCGCTCATATGCCGATGCAGTCTGGCCGCGAGCTCGGCCACGCGCTCGGCTTGGGCGGTATCGACGTGGTAGCGGCGCATGAATTGGCGCACCGTCACCTCGCGCATGTCGTGCTTTTGCACCCGGCCGAGCAGGTCGTAGAGCACGCCCTGGCGCAGCGCGGCGTCCGACACCCTCATGTGTTCGATCCCAAGCTCGGCAAACGCTGCGCACATGATGGCCAGGCCGCCCGGCAGGATGGCCGCGCGGTCCTCGCGCATCCCCGGCAGCAACAGGCGCTCGATGTCGCCCGCCTTGAGGAAGGCGCTCCTGAGCTTATCCAGGCCGGCGGCCGAAATACCGTGCTCGCTCCAGCCGTTGGCTTCCAGGATGGAGGCAATCGAGCGCGCCGTGCCGGACGAGCCCACCGCCCCGGTCCAACCGTGCCTCGCGTACTGCTTGACTATGGTCTGCAGCTCGTTCCTCGCTGCAAGTTCGGCCTGCTTGAACGCGGACTTCTCGACTTTACCCTCGGCAAAGTATTTCAGGCTGTAGCTGACGCAGCCCATGTACAGGCTGTCCATCAGCTCCGGCTGCACGCCGGTGCCGATGATGAACTCGGTCGAGCCGCCGCCGATGTCCATCACCAGGCGCTTGTCCCGGCTAAGCGGCAAGCTGTGCGCGACGCCGAGATAAATCAGCCGCGCTTCCTCGCGCCCGGCGATGATCTCGATCGGGAATCCCAGCGCTTCCTTGGCCTCGGCCAGGAACTGGCGCGAGTTCTTGGCCACGCGCAGCGCGTTGGTGCCGACGACGCGCACCGCTTCCGCCGGAAAGCCGCGCAACCGGTCGGAGAAGCGCCGCAGCGCTTCCAGCGCACGCACCTGGGTGGCGCGGTCGATGCGCTTGTCCCGCGTCAGCCCCGCGCCCAGACGCACCTGCTCGCGCAAGCCGTCGAGCAGATAGATCTGATCATCGACGACGCGGCCGATCTGCAGATGAAAGCTGTTGGAGCCCAGGTCGACCGCGGCAAGCGTCTCGTATTGCATGGCGGGATTACCTTAGCACCTGGAACCCGGACGCGCAATAAATTTGCACGGGAATCAGCGGCGCATCGCCCGCGGTTTTCATATACTCCGGCAAGGCGTAATATTTCTGCTACATTGTGCCGTTGCGCCACGATTTTCAACAATACCAATGCCTGCAAAACCAACCCTGCTCCTCAACCGGGAAATCGGCATCCTGGAATTCAACCGCCGCGTGCTCGCCCAGGCCGAGGACGCGGACACGCCGCTGCTCGAAAGGCTGCGTTTTCTTTGCATCGTCAGCAGCAACCTGGACGAATTCTTCGAGATCCGCGTCGCCGAACTGAAGGAGACGATCAGCGTCAATCTGTCCGGTGTGGGGCTCGACGGCTTGAGCCCGCGCGACGTCTTCGCCGCGGTCAACCGCATCGCGCACGAACTGGTGGAACGCCAGTACCGGCTGCTCAACGAAAAGATCCTGCCCGAACTGGACAAGGCGGGCGTGCGTTTTCTGCGCCGCAACGATCTCAACGAAGCGCAGCGCGCCTGGATACGCGAGTACTTCTTCAACGAAATGATGCCCGTGCTCACGCCCATCGGCCTGGATCCGGCGCATCCCTTTCCGCGCGTGTTCAACAAGAGCCTGAATTTCGCCGTGGAGCTGGAGGGGCGCGATGCCTTCGGCCGCGCTTCGCGTGCCGCCATCGTGCAGGCGCCGCGAATTCTGCCACGGATGATCAAGCTGCCGCGCGAGCTGCGGCAAGGCAAGGAGCAGAACTTCGTCTTCCTCTCCTCGGTCCTGCACGAACACGCGTCCGAGTTGTTCGCGGGCATGATCGTGCGCGGTTGCTATCAGTTTCGTGTGACGCGCAACAGCGATCTGTTCGTCGACGAAGAGGAAGTGAAGAATTTGCGCACTGCGCTGCAGGGCGAGCTGCCGCAGCGCAACCTGGGCGCCGCAGTGAGGCTCGAAATCGCCGATAACTGCACGCAGGGCATGGCGGAATTCCTGCTGCAACAGACCGAGCTCGGCCCCGAGGATCTGTACCGGGTCAACGGACCGGTCAACCTGGTGCGCCTGATGCAGATCCCGGAACTGGTCAACCGGCCCGATCTGCAGTTCCCGGTGTTTCGTTCCGGCCGCCCCGCGGCATTGGAAAAGCGGGCCAATATTTTCGCCGCGGTGCGCAAGGGCGACGTGCTGCTGCACCACCCGTTCCAGTCGTTCACGCCCGTGGTCAATTTCATCCAGGAGGCGGCAAAGGACCCAAAGGTGGTCGCGATCAAGCAGACGGTCTATCGCATCGGCCCCGACTCCGCCATCTTGGAAGCCTTGATCGGCGCCGCCAAAAGGGGCAAGGAAGTAACGGTGGTGGTGGAGCTGATGGCGCGCTTCGAGGAAGAAGCCAACATCAACTGGGCGGAGCGGCTGGAGGAGGTCGGCGCGCACGTGGTCTACGGCGTCGTCGCGCACAAGACCCACGCCAAAATGGCGCTGGTGGTGCGGCGCGAGGACGGGAAGCTGCGGCGCTATGTGCACCTGGGCACCGGCAATTACCATCCGCGCACTGCGCGCCTGTATACCGACTTCGGCCTGTTCACCTGCGACCGGAGCGTCTGCGCCGACGTCAACGAAGTGTTCAAGCAGCTCACCGGACTGGGCAAGTCGGAAACGCTGCATCACCTGTGGCTGGCGCCCTTCACCCTGCACGCGAAAATAATCGCCGCGATCAAAAACGAAACCCGCCTCGCGAAGGCCGGCAAGCCGGCGCGCGTCATCGCCAAAATGAATGCCCTGCTCGAGCCGACGATCATCGAGGCGCTGTACGCCGCCTCGCAGGCCGGGGTGCGCGTCGACCTGGTGGTGCGCGGCGTATGCGCGCTGCGCCCCGGCGTTCCCGGTCTGTCGGAGACCATCAAGGTGCGCTCGATCGTGGGCCGGTTCCTGGAACATACTCGCATCTTTTATTTTCTTAGCGACGGTGCCGAAAAAGTCTACCTCTCCAGCGCCGACTGGATGGACCGCAACTTTTTTCGCCGCGTCGAGCTGTGCTTTCCGGTGCTCGACAAGAGGCTCAAGCAGCGTGTCATCAAGGAGGGGCTTAAGCCCTACCTCAAGGACAACCGCCAGGCCTGGGATATGCGCGCCGACGGCCATTACGCGCGCAAGAAGACTCGCGGCACCCTGCCGCGCTCGGCGCAAATGATGTTGCTGGGCGAACTCGCCCAAGAGTAGGCCTGCCGCGCTCCGATGATGCGCGCAAACTTATCCACACGGCCTGTGGATAAGGCTGTGCGCAAGTTCACGCCGATCCCCGTAACCCATCAATTCGTAATGAATTTTCCCAATAGGCGCAAAGAATAGGCATCCCGCGTCGCCGCCGTCCCATTTTCATTTGCAAATGGCACGCCGGTTTTTTTCGGACAGCGCCCGCGGCTATTGTTACAATTCCCCGTCGAAAAGGAGGGTATTGCGTGAATTGCCAATACCCCTAACAAGCAATAATTCCATTTTCCAGTCGAGGTCGCGATGTTCAGCCGCTTCATGCCGCGTCAAGGCAAATTTTTCGAGATGTTCAACGAGCACGCCGAGCTGATCGTCGAAGGCAGCCTCGCGCTGGCCGCGCTGATGGCGAGCGGCGACGACCTCGAGCGCCGCGCTCACAACGTCGAGTCGATAGAAAAGCGCGGCGACAGGATCACCCGCGCCACGATCGAACTGCTGCACAAGACGTTCATCACGCCGATCGACCGCGAGGATATCCACCAACTGATCTCCGAAATGGACAACATCCTCGATCTGATCGAGGACTCGGCGCAGCTCATGTTCCTGTACGACGTGCGCGTCCTGCCGCCGGATGCGAAGCAGCTCGCCGACATCTGCGTGGAGTGCTGCGAGAAGGTGAAGAGTGCCGTGGCCCTGCTCTCCAGCATGGATAACGCTGATGCGATCATGGCGATATGCCAGGACATAGACCGGCTCGAGTCCGAGGCCGACCATGTGATGCGCGCGGCCATGGGACGACTGTTCCGGGACGAGCCAGACGTGCGCGAGTTGATCAAGCTGCGCACGGTGTATGAACACCTGGAGACGGTGACCGACCACTGCGAGGACGTGGCCAACATCATCCAGGGCATCGTGATCGAAAACGCCTGAGCGCAGCCACAAGTATCCGCGACCCCTACCAATGAGTCTCCAGATCCTCGTTTTTCTGATCGCACTGGCGCTCGTCTTCGATTTCCTCAACGGCTTTCACGACGCCGCCAATTCCATCGCCACCATCGTGTCGACGCGCGTGATGCGGCCGCAGTGGGCGGTCTTGTGGGCGGCGTTTTTCAATTTTATCGCCTTCCTGTTCTTCGGCCTGCTGGTCGCCGCCACCGTGGGCAAGGGCATTATCGATCCGACCATCGTCGATCATTATGTCGTGTTCGGCGCGCTCATCGGGGCGATCTGTTGGAACATCATTACCTGGTACTACGGCATTCCATCGAGTTCGTCGCATGCACTGATCGGCGGGCTCGCCGGCGCGGCGGTGGCCAAGGGCGGGGTAGGCTCGCTGGTCGCGTCCGGCTTCCTCAAGACAACGGCGGCGATCGTGCTGTCGCCACTGCTTGGCCTGGTTCTGGGCGCGACGCTGATGCTCAGCGTATCCTGGATCTTCTCGGGCACCACGCCGCGCCGCGTCGACCGCTGGTTCCGCCGGCTGCAGTTCGTCTCGGCCTCGCTCTACAGCCTTGGGCATGGCGGCAACGACGCGCAAAAAACCATGGGCATCGTCTGGATGCTGCTGATCGCCGCCCAAGTGAGCGGTCCCAAGGATCCCTTGCCGTTCTGGGTGGTGATGGCCTGTCAGTCGGCGATGGCGCTGGGCACGATGTTCGGCGGCTGGCGCATCGTCAAGACCATGGGCCAGAAAATCACCAAACTCAAACCCGTGGGCGGCGCCTGCGCCGAAACCGGCGGCGCCATCACCCTGTTCCTCGCCACCTGGCTGGGCGTCCCGGTGTCGACCACCCACACAATTACCGGCGCCATCGTCGGCGTCGGCTCGGTGAACAAGTTCAACGCGGTACGCTGGGGCGTAGCCGGCAACATCGTCTGGGCCTGGATCCTGACCATACCATGTTCGGCTTTCATCGCTGCGGTTGCCTGGTTCCTGGGAACGCAATATCTTTAGCCCGGCCCGCACCGGTCAGCGATTTCTGCGCTTTGCATCCGGAGCAAGTTTGATATAAAGCAAAAGGCGTAAGATTGCTTCAGGGCATCATTGCCGGCGCCGGCACGGCGAAGTGCCGCGTACATTCAGGGAGAACTCAGATGAGCAGAGAAGTCGTGGTAGTGAGCGGTGTGCGCACCGCAATCGGTGATTACGGCAGCGCGCTGAAAGACATCGCACCGACCGAACTCGCGGCCAAAGTCGCACGCGAAGCGGTAGCGCGGGCCAAAATCGATCCCAAGGAAGTTGGCCACGTAGTCTTCGGCCACGTCATCCATACCGAGCCGAAAGACATGTACCTGTCGCGCGTGGCCATGATCAATGCGGGCCTGGCCCACCACACGCCGGCGATGACGCTGAACCGCCTGTGCGGCAGCGGCATGCAGGCCATAGTCAGCGCGGCGCAGATCATCCTGCTCGGCGATGCCGATATCGCTCTTGCCGGCGGCGCGGAATCGATGAGCCGCGGCGGCTACCTGATGCCGACGCTGCGCTGGGGCCAGCGCATGGGCGACGGCGGCACGGTCGACATGATGGTGGGCGCGCTCACCGACCCTTTCGACACCGTGCACATGGGCATCACCGCCGAGAACGTCGCCGCGAAATGGAGCATTTCGCGCGCGCAGCAGGATGAGTTTGCGGTGGAAAGCCACCGCCGCGCCATCAACGCCATCCAGAAGGGCTATTTCAAGGAGCAGATCCTGCCGATCGAGCTGAAGACGCGCAAGGGCGTAACCCTGTTCGACACCGACGAGCATCCCCGTGCCGACGCGAGCATGGAAGGCATGGCGAAGTTGCGAACCGCATTCAAGAAGGACGGCACGGTTACCGCGGGCAACGCCTCGGGCATCAACGACGGTGCGGCGGCGGTGGTGTTGATGGAAGCCGGAACCGCGGCGAAGAAAGGCCTGAAGCCGATGGCGCGGCTGCTCGCCTACGGACATGCCGGCGTCGACCCCAAGTACATGGGCATCGGTCCCGTGGCTGCGGTGCAAACGGCGCTCGCGCGCGCCGGTCTCAAGGTAAGCGACATGGACGTGGTCGAATCGAACGAGGCGTTCGCCGCGCAGGCCTGCGCCGTGGCCAAGGACCTGCAATTCGCCGCGGCGAAGACCAACCCCAACGGCGGCGCCGTCGCGCTCGGCCATCCCATCGGCGCCACCGGCTGCCTGCTCACGGTCAAGGCGTTGTATGAACTGCAACGCAGCGGTGGCCGCTACGCCCTCGTGACCATGTGCATCGGAGGCGGACAGGGTATCGCCGCCGTGTTCGAGCGGATGTAACGCCGCCGCTTGGACACGTTTAACTGCCTCTCCTGCGGCGCATGCTGCGCCTACTCGGACGCCTGGCCGGCATTCATCGGGGATGGCGACGGTGAAGGCATTCCGGATGATCTGATCGATTTCGACCACGGGCGCATGCGCTGCCGCGGCAATCGCTGTTCGGCGCTGGTGGGCGAGATTGGAAACCGGGTGCAATGCAGAGTCTACAAGAACAGGCCCCTGGTGTGCCGCGAGTTTCAGCCGGCGTCGGAGGACTGCATCATGGTTCGACGCAGTTTCGGCCTGCCCGCGACATAACGGCGGCCTGTCTGCACTTTGACGCCTTGCAATCGTACTAGCCTTTTTCCTGCCGATAGCATGCAGTGAAGCATGACCATCCAGCAACTTCTGCGCCGCGAAGCGAGACCCTGAGCGGCGCCCGAAATAGGGCGCGTCCTCGGCCCATCAGTTCTTGGCAGATTTCTTCGTGCCACCCCAAGCATTGAGGGCGCGCAACAGAGGCCGTTTCTTGGACTGATGCGCCTGCATGCGGCGCAGGATATCGTCGAGGGTTCGCATGGCCTCGGTAATGCGCGGCCCCTTGTTAAGCATGACGCATTCGGCCCGTTCGCCCATGGCCGCGTCGGTAATTTCGGCGCGGGATGGCAATCCGGTCTTGGCCAGGGTCTCCAACACCTGGGTCGCCCAGATCACCGGCATATGTGCCGCTTCGGCCGCCCAGAGAATTTCCTCCTGGACTTCCGCCAGTCGCTCGTAGCCGCATTCCACGGCTAGGTCGCCGCGGGCTATCATGACCCCAGCCACCTTGCTCGCCATGGCCGAAAAAAGCAATTCCGGGAGATTTTCAAAGCTGCGGCGGGTTTCGATCTTGAGCATAATGCCTAGATCCGCGGCTCCGAGTTCGATCAGGCAGACGCGCAAAGCCTCCACGTCCCTGGCCCCTTGCACAAATGACAAGCCCACCAGATCCGCCAGTTTGGCAACGACCCTCAAGTCCTCGATGTCCTTTGCGCTCAAGGCCGGCAGGTCGAGCTGGCTATCCGGCAGGTTGATGCCTTTGTCGCCGGCCAATTTTTCTCCAACATCCCGGGCCTGGGTGATTTCGATCTCCAGCCTATCCTTACCAATATGGCGGATCACGCCGCCGATGCGGCCATCGTCAAACCAGATTCTCTCCCCAACGCAAACCTGCTCAAATACTTCCGGTAAGGTGCAAGCCAGCGTGGCCGCCGGGCGTTGCCTTTTTCCCTTTTCCATGTGCGCCGATTGACCGATGCCGCTGCGGGTCAGGTGTAGGGTGCTGCCGCGCTCCAGACGCAGCACCCCCTCCTTGCGTGGCAACTCGGCCAAGAGATTGGTCCGCGTTCCGATTACCTTGCGCCGCAGCTTGAGCCGCGTTTCGGGCACCAAGTAGACGGTTTGAGCGCACTCGGCCAGCACACCACCCTCGTCCCGACGAACAACCCGTAGGCTGCGGTCGGCACCACGGGCGTCGGTAAGATCGATGTGGTCGCCCGCCTTCAACTGACCCAGCCACTCCGTATTCACCCCAACATGCACAGGCGCGCCGGCTATCGGCGTTGTCGCTAGCGCCGTCCGCAGGCCGACACGGGCGGGAGCAAGAACGCGACCGACATCATCCCGCTGCGGCCGCAGCTTGAGCACGGCGGGTCCCGGAGCAATGGGGCCGGTGCGCAACTTAGGCCCTGCAAGATCCATGAGTATTTTGACTGGCCGGCCCACTGCTTTGGCTGCACGACGAACATGGGCCGCCATCGCCTTCCACTCGTCAGCCCCGTCGTGGGCGCAATTGACGCGGGCGATATCCATGCCGGATAGAACCAATCCCCGGACCAGACCGAAATCCCCGGCGGCTTCTGACGGCAGGGTTACCATGATGCGGACCGTCCTCCCCGGGGGCGGCGCCCCAAGCAGATCGGCCGTATGCCGTTCAAGCAGCTTTCGGCTGCTCTGGATTCCGGCCGGTTCGTCGCGGGAGTGGGCTCGCCAGGGCTGCCCGGTCAAACGGTGCAAGATGCCGAGGACCTTGTCGAGATTGGCCAGAACATGGGATTCGGCGCGTCCAAGGGAAGACACACCGATCCGAGCAAGCTGTTCTTGCAATGGGCGCCGGTCGCTCCGGCGGAGAGCCAGATAATGGGCGAGATTGCGCGCACTTGCCCTATAGCCGGGGTCGACACTTCCCAGCCAGCGTGCCAAGGTCGCCTCGTTTTCCAGCATGCTCGCACGCAGGGACCACAACTGGTCGATGAGGGCCTTGCACGCCCCTTCGTCCCACGGATCGACGACCTGCAATTGCCTATTCTTTCGCATTGCATTCCCCGCAGGCCGGGGAGTTCCTCATCCGGCCATCCCTGTGAAAGTCAGGTTAGGCAGCGAACTTCCCAGCCTCGATCGTCGCATCGATTTCCCGCTCGGCCTGCGATTCAAAATTAAGGCGGCGCGCCCAGCGCCATCCGATGCCAATATAAAGCGGCGCCAGCATCCCTGTCTTGAGTTTGGTCAATCCGTGCCGATTCCTTCCCGCCGGCGCGCAACTGGATGTCCCTCAGGCTCAGGCTCCTGTTCTAAATCGGCGCGCCCGCTGCCGGCGGCTATAGATTGCGCTCCATCCGCTCGACGATGGTTTTGAGAATTTTGACGCGCGTGAAATACTTGTCTTCGGCCTCGACCACGGTCCAGGGCGCGATCTCGGTGCTGGTGCGGTCTATCATGTCGCACACCGCCTGCTCGTATTCGTTCCACTTCTTGCGGTTGCGCCAGTCCTCCTCGGTGATCTTGAAGCGCTTGAAGCTGGTCTTCTGGCGCAAGGTGAAACGCTTCAACTGTTCCTCCGCGGTGATCTGCAGCCAGAACTTGCACACGATCGCGCCGCCGCGCGTCATCTGCTCCTCGAAATCGTTGATCTCACTGTAAGCGCGCATCCAGTCGGCGACGCCGCAAAAGCCTTCTACGCGCTCCACCAGCACGCGCCCGTACCAGGAACGGTCGAAAATGGTGATGCGTCCGCGCCGTGGCGCATGACGCCAGAAACGCCACAGATAGGGCTGCGCGCGCTCCTCCTCGGTCGGCGCCGCCACCGGCACCACCTGGAAATGGCGGGCATCGACTGCGCCGGTGATGCGCCGGACCGCCCCGCCCTTGCCCGCCGCGTCCGAGCCCTCGAACAAAAGGATCAGCGAGTGTTTCTTGAAATATTTCCTGTCGCGCGACAGCCGGTTCAGCCGCCCCTGCCACTTCTCAAGTTGGGTGTCGTATTTCTCCTTGGCGATCTTCTGCGTCATGTCGAGGTTGCGCAGCAGCCCGAGGTTGTCCATTTCGGGCAACGGCGGCACCTGCACCCGCCGCTCCTTGTAGTTCGCTTTCTCCAACCGCTTTTTCATCGCATCGAGCAGCAGCTTGCCGGCGGTAAGGCTGCGATAGCGCGGATCCGCGCCTTCGATCACCGTCCAGGGGGCGTTGGCATTGCTGGTTTCACGCAGCGCGCGCTCGGAGACCTCGCGGAAGGCGTCGTACATCTTGAAACGGTCCCAGTCGAACTTGGTGACCCGCCAGCGGGTAAGCGGATCCTTCTCCAGCTCCCGCATGCGTTTCTTTTGCTGTTTCTTACTGAGGTGGAACCAGAACTTCAGCAGCAGCACGCCCTCGTCACAGAGCATTTTCTCCAATCGCACAATTTCCTCGAGGCTGCCCTTCAGGCCGGCATCGTCGGACTGCCCCAGCACCCGGCTCACGATCGGCGCGGTATACCAGGAACCAAACATGATGCCGATCTTTCCCTTCGGCGGCAGTTCGCGCCAGAAGCGCCACATCCGCGGCCGCTCCGCTTCCTCGTCCGAGGGGTCGCCGAAGGCGCGCGTCTGGATGTGGCGCGGATCCATCCATTCGTTGAGCAGGTTGACGGTTTCGCCCTTGCCGGCCCCGTCCACCCCGCCTATCAGGATCAGCACGGGAAATTTTTTCGCCTGCGCCAGATCGAATTGCGCGTTGAGCAGGGCCTCGCGCAACTTGGGCTCCTGTCTGGCGTAGGTAGGTTTAGCGATCTTGTGGCCTAGCTCTGCGGATTCAAACATGACTACCCCCTTTCGGAATTTGCATGCGGCGATTTCCAGAACGGCTTCCGCCTCTGCCAATGATCCTGTGCGCGGCCAAGCGCGTCGAGTTGAAGGTGCGTACTGGCTGCGCTCCAGCCTTGTATCATGCCACTAACGCGCGCATCGGGTGCGGGTGCGCGCGCCCCCGCCGCCACTTCCGGCAGCAAGCGCAGCAAGGTCGCCGCGTCGTTCAGGCGGCCAAGCACTTCCTGCATCCCGGCGAGCGACTGGACGTAAGGCCGCACGCGCCGTTTCGGGAACAACGCGGCGAAAAATTCCGCCGCATAGCGCAGTTTCTTGGCCGCGATGCGCAGGCGATGGCGCCCGGCGGCATCGAGCTCCTGCAGACGTTGGCCCCGCTTCTGCAAAGTGGCTTCGCGCTGCTGCAACAGGTTTGCGGCGAAGCCCTCCAGCGGCAGGGAAAACGCCGCATGCTCCGGCATCGATACGCCCTCGGCCAGCAGCCGTCCGAGTTCCAGCCACAGGCGCTGCCACGCGGGCGAGGCGACAACGCCCTGCGCGGCGCGCAGGTGTGC
>Ga0209514_10007171_pt1 | contig 13263 bp, 16 predicted proteins | sample Subgrocontami58m_FD_187452 | JGI IMG/M metagenome (GOLD analysis project Ga0209514, IMG submission 187452) | Subsurface groundwater microbial communities from S. Glens Falls, New York, USA - GMW37 contaminated, 5.8 m (SPAdes) (version 3) | ecosystem: Environmental > Aquatic > Deep subsurface >...
CGGGCTCGCGGACGAAATCGTCCGCCAGTGCCGCACGGCATCGGATCGTCAGGAGATGCTGGGGCGTCCGGCGGCCCTGCTGGTTCCGGACCGCCTGCGCATGCCGCTCGCGAGACTGCTGCGCCGGAGCATTCCGACGCTGCGGGTGCTCGCGCTTTCCGAAATCCCCGAGTCCAAGACCGTACGGGTCAGCACCGTTGTAGGAGGTAGAACGTGAACGTGCAGAAGTTCGTGGGTGCGTCCTCGCGCGACGCGCTGAAGCAGGTGCGCGAGGCCCTTGGACCGGATGCCCTGATCCTGTCGAACCGCGCCGTCGAGAACGGCGTGGAGATCGTCGCGATGGCGCCGCAGGAGATCGCGAAGATCGCGCCCACCAGCTCGAGGAGCGCGTCGCAGGCCGACAGGAAACGCTCCGCCCCCGTCGATGCGCAGTCAGGCGCGCGCACCGGCACGGATGCGCAGCGCGTCGAGGCGTTCCGCCCTCCGCGAGTCGATGCAGGCAATGTCGTACGTGGCCCGCAGCGCGCCGAGCCGGGTGCGCGCAATGCATCGACGCTCCCGCAGGACCGGGATGCCGCGTGGACACGCGTCCAGGAAGTCGAGCGAGCCTACGGCGTGGCGGCCCAGGAAGCGCCGGCCGAAGAGGCGGGCGCGGCGGTGATGGCGGAGCTGAAGGCCGTACGCGGCCTTCTCGAGACGCAGCTGGCGACCCTCGCCTGGGGCAATTCGGTGCGACGCAGCCCCTTGCGCTTGAAATTCACGCGCCAGCTCCTCACCGCCGGCATGAGTCCGCTCCTCGTGCGCAGCGTACTGGCGAGGATGCCCGACGATTTCTCCGAAGACCAGGCGAACAAGTGGCTGGCCGACATCATCGCGCGCAACATCCCGGTCGTGTCGCCGGAGGCCAATCTGGTCAGCCGGGGCGGCGTCTACGCAATCGTGGGCCCGACCGGCGTTGGCAAGACCACGACGACGGCCAAGCTCGCCGCGCGCTGCGTGGTGCGCTTCGGCGCTGAGAAGCTCGCGCTGTTGACGACCGACAGCTACCGTATCGGGGCCCAGGACCAGTTGCGGACCTATGGCCGCATTCTCGGCGTTCCGGTGCACGTGGTGCAGGACGAGAGCGGGCTCGCCGCGGCGATCGCGTCGCTCAGCGGAAAGCACCTCGTCCTCATCGACACCGTCGGCATGGGGCAGCGCGACAGCCGCGTCATCGAACAGGTGAGCATGCTCGCCAACTCCGGGGCCAATCGCATCCTGGTGCTGAATGCGACCGCGCACCCGGAAACGCTGGAGGACGTCGTCCAGGCGTTCCAGGGCAAGGCGCTCGCCGGCTGCATCGTATCCAAGGCGGACGAATCGGTGGGCCTGGGCGGCGTGCTGGACACTGTGCTCCGTCACCGACTGCCGCTGCACTTTGTCGCCAACGGGCAGCGTGTCCCCGAGGATCTTTACGAGCCGGAAGCCCGGCACCTGGTGCAGCGCGTGCTGAAGGCCGCGCCGCCCGCCCCGGCCTTCCAGTTGTCCGATGAAGAGTTTTCCCTGGTCATGGCGCCGGGCGACGTGCCGGTGGCCGCGGACCGCGGGGCGGTGCATGCGTGACGATCAGGCGGCGGGACTCAGGCGCCTGTTCGCCGCGCACTCGGCGCGCATGCTGCTGGTCGCCGATTCCGCGTGGCCCCAGCGCGGCTGGATCGCCCTCAATCTCGCCGCGGCGCTGTCGCGCGCGGGAGAGCAGGTCGTGCTGCTGGACAGCGAGCGCGAAAGCGTCGCAGCCCTGTGGGGAGCGCGATGCCGCTACGAACTCGCCCATGTGCTCGCGGGTGACCGGCGTCTGGTCGACGCCGTCGTTGCAGGCCCGGAGTCGACGGTCATTCTGCCCATGCGCCGTGCGGCGGCGAATCTCGCCGCGCAGGAGCGCGCCGGCCAGCGATCGCTTGCCCGCGCGCTCGACGCCTTCGTCGAGCACGACGGGCTGCTCGTGGTTCCGGTGGGCGCCGGCGGGCTTGAGTCCGCGCTGTGGCGAATGGGCGCAGGCGATCTTCTGCTGAACATTGGCGAAGGATCCGCCGCCACGACCGGGGCGTATGCATCGATCAAGTCCTTGCTCGCGCGGCGGCCGCAGCCGTCATTGCGGCTGTCGTTCGCGTGCGCCGATCCGTCGAGCGCACGCCAGACCCGGTTTGCCCATCTGCAGGGCGTCGTGACGCGCTTCATCGGGGCGCCGCTGCATTTCGCCGGTGCCCTGGCCGCAGGCGAGCTGGCGCGCGGCGTGGCGGGCAGGACGTTCTTCGACGATGCGCCCACGGCGGCGCGCGCGATCGACGCAATCGCGCAGGCCGCGAAGACGTGGAGTTTGCCGAGGCTGGAGTTCTCTCTGCGCCCGGCGGGGCGGCGCCCCAGTCAGGTAGCGACGATCTAGGAGCAGGTCATGTACAAGCCAAACGGTCTGTTCGACAAGGACGCGGCAATCGAGCAATTCTCGCCGCTGGTGAAGCGCATGGCGCATCACATGCTTGCGAAGCTGCCGCCGTCGGTCCAGCTGGACGACATCATCCAGGCGGGCCTGATCGGGCTGATGGACGCGATCAACCGTTACGAGGAGAATCAGGGCACCCAGTTCGAGACCTACGCAACCCAGCGCATCCGCGGTGCGATGCTCGACGAGCTGCGCAGCAACGACTGGCTGCCGCGCGGGCTGCGCAGGAACCTGCGGGAGATCGAGAAGGCCATGGCGAGGCTTGAGCAGAAGTTCGGCCGCCCGCCCAACGAACGCGAGATGTCCAGGGAGATGGGGGTATCCCTCAGGGAGTACCAGCAGCTCCTGCAGGAGGCGCGCGGATACCAGCTGTTCCACATCGAGGACTTCACTTCGGGCGACGACGACGGCTTTCTCGACCGCAACTGCCCGGACGAGCGCGGCGATCCGCTTGCCTGCCTGCAGGACGAGCGCCTTCGCGAGAGGCTCGTGCGCGGCATCGACGAGCTGCCCGAGCGCGAAAGGCTCCTGATGGGGCTGTACTACGAGAAAGAGCTCAATTTCCGCGAGATCGCCGCCGTGCTCGAGGTGAGCGAATCGCGCGTCTGTCAATTGCACAGCCAGGCGGTGGCCAGGCTGCGCGGGAAGCTCAAGGACTGGGCCTAGCAGCGCGCCCGAGCCTGCGCAGCAGGGCGCGCGGTCCTTCGGGTCAATTACACAGCCAGGCGGTGGCCAGGCTGCGCGGGAAGCTCAAGGACTGGGCCTGACGCTCGTTGGGCTCCGCTTCGCTCGGCCCAACCTCCATTCCACGAACCAAAGTCGGGGCCTGCGGAAGAACGCAGATCGGGCGGAGCACGGCCCGACACCGCCACAGCAGGCGTCAGGGAAACCTCGGGAGGATTTCAGGCGCTGGCGAGGGGCCGGCGGACGCGGACGTTTTGCGTCGTTCCGTCCGCGCCATAGCACATCAGGTTCGACGCGGCCTGCTGCAGCACCGCCAGGGCGCCGCTCGTATAACGCATCTGCGCCGCGATCAGCTTGCCGTTGACGGCATTGGTCCGGTGCGCCTCGGCCGCGAGGGCGAGCAGTCGCCGCCAGCTCTCGCGTACCGCGGAGTCGAGATAGGCCTGCATCTCCGCGACGCCGGAACTGAAGCGGTTTGCATCGACGAACTTGCCGCGCGCCGCGCCGAGCGTCCCCAGACGCGCCAGGCGGTCGTTCTTGGCCTGGGCGAGAGAATAGATGCGATCCAGGTCGTGGTCCTGCAGCGCCTGCTGCTCTTCGCGCAGCAGCTTGAGCAGCGCCTCGAACTCGGCGGTTTCCTCGCCGATGGAATGGGCGAGCTCGGCCGCCGAGTGGATTGCGGCGGTCTTGTCAGTGTCGCTTGACGAAGAGATCATGGGCGCTGGCCAGAAGCTTGTCAGCGACGGCTTCTGAGTCGACCTTGAAGGTTCCATCGCGGACTGCCTGTTTGATTTCGCTGACGCGCTGGGCGTCGTACGCCTCGCCGCTCGCCAGGCGTGATTCGATCTGCTGAAGCTTCGAGGACAGCGGCGAGAGCTTGAGGGAACTTTCACTCGACGCGGGAGCGGCCTCGGTCCCGGCAGCCGCTTTCTGGCCCGCATTCTCGGGCCTTTCGCTCGTCCCACCGCTGGTCAATCCTTTGCTCGGCGCGGTTCCCGCCTTCAATGAATCCAGGGCTTGATTGATTTTCATACACGCTCCATTCGCCGCATCTGGTCGGCCCGTTAGCATGGATAACGACTAAATTCGGCGAATCTTTAGCTCTGCTTCCCTCGATCGTGCTGCTTCTAAGCAACCCATTGAATCAACAAGGATTGGCTGTGCGTCCTCCCGCGCACTTCGAGTGCCCGGAATTGAGGCGAGCATAACATCCGGAAGTGCCCCGGAAAGGCGCGAAGCACAGGGCGGATTCAGCCGCATTTCCCTGCTTCGGCCCCCGCCGGCCGCGAGGAGCGGACCGGGAATCGGTATTCGAGATTCAGGCCAGCAGCCGCGCGAGCGTTTCGGCGAGCCGACCTGGCTGGAACTTGGTGACGTACTCGTCGACGCCGACCGATCGTCCGAGCGACTGGTTGGAGTTGCCCGAAAGCGAGGAGTGCATGACCACCGGGATTCCGGCGAAGCGCGGATCGCTCTTCACCATCTTGGTGAGCATGTAACCGTCCATTTCCGGCATCTCCACGTCGGTGAGCACCACCTGGATGTAGTCGTGAACGGGCTTGCCCGCGAGCGCCGCGGTGTCCGCAATGCGCTGCAACTCCTGCCACGCGAGCCTGCCGTTGATGGTTCCATGGCCGCGCACGTGCATGGCCTCCAGCGTGCGGTCGATCTGCTTGCGCGCGACGGAGGAATCGTCCGCGTAGACCACGGCGCGGTCTGAACGCGAGAGGGGCTGGATCTCCTTGAAGGCGATGTCGTCGCTGAACCCGCTCGTCTCGGCGAGGATGCGCTCGACGTCGATCATCATCACGAGGCGCCCGTCGCTGAGCTCGGACACCGCAGTAACCAGGTTGCCCATGTGCTCGCTGAGCATCTGCGGCGGGACTTTCATCGCCGTCCATTCGAGCCGCAGGATGTTCTCCACCGCGGCGACGAGGAAGCCCTGAGTGTGCCCGTTGTACTCGGTCACGATCATCACTTCGCCGGAGCCCTCCGTCGGGATTCCCGCGTATTGCACCACGTCCACGACGGGAACGAGTTCGCCGCGAAGGCTCACCATTCCGACGACCGAGCGGGGCATGTCCGGCGCGCGCGTGATGTCGGGGGTGCGCATGACCTCCCGCACCTTGAACACGTTGATGCCGAACGTCTCCGTCCTTCCCGTGCGTGAATCCTTGCCGAGCGTGAACGCGAGGACCTCAAGCTTGTTGGTGCCGGCGAGTTGCGTGCGCTCATCGACGTCTTTTAGTAGTGCGGCTGCCATGTTGTCCTCCGTGACGGTGCTCCGGCGGCGTCGCGGCAGCGAACGAGAGATGCCGTCGGCGCCGCAAGGCCGTCGTCCCCCGATCGGCCCATGACCCGAGGGATACCGCGACAGCCTTCGCCGTTCAGTGAATAACGGCGTCGGAACGCAATTCTTGAGTGTGCCCGGAACGGGCCCGGGAAACGCCTGAAGAACTTTCTCTAGAGCCGCACGTCGACCACGCGGCCGGGGCGCGCGGTACCCGTCACGACGCGGCCCGATTCCAGCCGGACCTGTACGGATTGCCCGTCGATCGCGTGGCTGGAGGCGATACCTTCTGCGGTGATCTCGAATCCCGGTCCGGAGATACGCAGCTTGACGGCATCCCCCTGCGTGACGACCTGCTGCTGCCGGATCATCTCCTGCCTCACGGGGAATCCCGCATTGACGGCCACCGACAGCCGTTGCCCCGCCGCCTGCTCGACGCGCGACAGGAAGCCCGGCTGCGAGACGTCGTTCTCCTCGACGCGCAGGTCGTCGGCCGACAGGATCTGCCCGGCCGCGAGCGGACGCGCGGCGACGACGGCCGGCGCGAACACCCGGATCCTCACCGCGACGAACACCGTGGCGCCGCCGCCGGCGCACCGTACGCCGATGGTCGCGCGGCCCCACAGACGCGCCCCTGCGGGCAGGAACGGCTCGAAGGACGCACAGGCGAGCGATCGCAGGCGGGCGTCCGGCGTATCGATCTGGATGTCGACGCGTCCGGCGATGCCGGAGGTATGCTCGCGGACGAAGCGAAGCACCGAGTCCTCCAATGCGCCGGTAGCATACAGGCAAGTCATCTGCACTGCGAGCAGGCCGAATACCAGCGCACGCAGGATGTTCACGATCTTCATGCTCTTGACTCCGCTTGAGAAGGAATCGCCGCTTGCGGCGCGACGCTCGTATTCGACGGCATCGGCGCCATCATAGGGCGGGCGCCGCTCCGGGCGTGGCCGGAATTGCCGCCGAAAAGACGCGTTGTTCGAACAATGCACCGGAATCGCGTCGACCCATACTGCGAAGGTCGCAAGTGGAGGGACTTCCCATGATCGGCAAGCTCGACGACACAATGGAATTTCAGGCGCAGGCGCTGAAGCTGCGCAGCTACCGTCAGCAGCTGCTCGCGTCGAACATCGCCAACGGCGACACGCCGAACTACAAGGCGGTCGATTTCGATTTCGCCGCGGCGCTCAGGAACGCGTCGAGCGGCGCACAGCCTCTCGCGACGACGGCTTCCGGACACGTATCCGCCGCGGGCGCGGCGCCTGCGGGAGCCAAGGTGCAGTTCCGCGGCGCTTCGCAGCCGTCGATCGACGGCAACACGGTCGACATGGATGTCGAACGCGCGCAGTTCGTCGACAACAGCGTGCGCTATGAAGCCGCGGTGCGGTTTCTCAACGCCCAGATCCGCGACCTGAACACCGCGTTGAAAGGAGAATGACCGTGTCCCTGTTCAACATCTTCGACATCGCCAGCTCGGGCCTGAGCGCGCAGTCGCAGCGCCTGAACGTCGTCGCGAGCAATCTCGCCAATGCCGAGAGCACGACCTCGGCCAACGGCCAGCCGTATCGCGCGCGGCAGGTCGTATTCACGACTGCGCCGGTCGCCAACGCGGGACGGGAATCGGTGGGGGTTCGCGTCACCGGCGTCGTCGAGGATTCCTCGCCGCTGAAACGCCAGTACGACCCGAAGCACCCGATGGCGGACGAGCAGGGCTACGTGACGCTGCCCAACGTCAACGTCGTCGAGGAAATGGTGAACATGATTTCCGCTTCGCGTTCGTACCAGACCAACGCCGACATGATGAGCACGGCAAAGAGCCTGCTGTTGAAGACGCTCAACCTGGGCAACTGACGCCGGCGATTGCCGGAAGAACCGGAGGACCCGCAGGAATGGACAGAACATGAGTGCAGTCGACTCGGTAGGCAACACCACGACCACCGCATCCGCGGCGAGTGCCACGCTCGGCACCAGCAGCGAGCAGCAGGACCGGTTTCTGAAGCTCCTCGTGACGCAGTTGAGGAACCAGGACCCGCTCAACCCGATGGACAACGCCCAGATGACCAGCCAGATGGCGCAGATGAGCCAGCTGCAGGGCATCGAGAAGCTCAATTCCACGCTCGAGTCGCTCGCCGCAAGCATGAACGCCAATCAGACGCTGCAGGCCGCGTCTCTGGTGGGTCACGACGTCATGGCGTCCGGAAACCAGATGCGTCTGACGACCGGACACGCGCTCGGCGGAGTGGAGCTTCCGCAGGCGGTCGACAACCTCCAGGTCTCCATCAGCGACGCCTCCGGCAGGGTGATCCACACGGTCGACCTGGGCGCGCAGCCGCAGGGAATCGTGCAGCTGACATGGGACGGCACCACCGACACCGGCGCAGCCGCCGTCGACGGTACCTACAGATTCAGCGTCACGGCGACCGCGAGGGGCGCGCAGGCGACGGCGAACCCGCTGATGGTCGGGCGCGTGCTCGGCGTTTCAACCGGAAGCGGCGGCACCTCTTTGGATATGGGCACGCTGGGCAGGGTCAGCCTGGCGCAGGTGAAGCAGTTCCTATAAGGAGCAATACAGAATGAGTTTTCAGTCAGGGCTGAGCGGCCTCAATGCGGCAGCAAAAAATCTCGATGCCATCGGGAACAACGTCGCCAACTCGAACACCGTCGGATTCAAGGGCTCGACCGCGCAATTCGCGGACTTGTATGCGAACGCGGCAGGCGGATCAGGCGGGATCACGATCGGTATCGGCACGCAGCTGTCCAAGGTGGCCCAGCAGTTCACGCAGGGGAACATCACCATCACCGGCAGCCCGCTCGACATGGCGATCAACGGCGGCGGGTTCTTCCGCATGAGCCACGGCGGCATCATCAACTACACCCGCGACGGGCAATTCTCGCTCGACAAGGAGGGCTACCTCGTCAACGCGGCCACCGACCGCCTGACCGGATACAGGGCCAATGCGAACGGCACGCTCGACACTTCGGCGCCCGGCGACCTGCAGATCTCGTCCGCCGACATTCCTCCGTCGCTGACCACCGAGGTGCAGGCGCAGGTCAACCTCGACTCGCGGCTCTCTGCGCTGGACTGGACGGCCTTCTCTCCGTCCAATTCGGCGACGTACAACAGCGCGACCTCGGTGTCGGTCTACGACACGCTGGGCAACCAGCACGCGCTCTCGATGTATTTCGTGAAGAGCAACGATGCGGTCAATTACCCCGCCAATACCTGGTGGGTCATGGGCGCGCTGGACGGCACGCAGCTCAATCCCGATACGGCGGTGACGGGGCCTCCCCAGCAATACGATCCGATCGCGGTCCTCGTGTTCGACCCCTCGACCGGCGCGATCGACTCGGCGCTGACTCAGGCCGCGGTGACGACGGCAGCCACGGTCGCGGGAGGCGCGATCACAGGAATGGTGTACCCGTTCACTCCCAGCGCGACGCTGACCAACGGGGCGAACAGCCCGTTGGATTTCACGCTCGACTTCACCGGGACCACGCAATACGGCGCGCCTTTCGCCGCCAACGGCCTGACCCAGGACGGCTACGCGCCCGGGCGCCTGTCGGGCTACAACGTGGGCGGCGACGGTACGATCCTGGGACGATACTCGAACGGCCAGTCCAAGACGCTCGGACAGGTCGTGCTGTCCAACTTTCCGAATCCGAACGGCCTGAACTCGCTGGGCGGCAATTCCTGGGCCGAGTCGATCGATTCCGGGCAGCCGCTGGTGGGCGTACCCGGTGCGGGCAAGCTGGGGCAGATCCAGGCCGGCGCCGTCGAGGACTCGAACGTCGACGTCACGGCCGAACTGGTGAAGATGATCACTGCGCAGCGCATCTATCAGTCGAACGCGCAGACCATCAAGACCCAGGACTCCGTCCTCCAGACCCTGGTGAACATGAGGTGATGAGCAGGGGCCCGGGCGCGGACACCCGGCCCTTCTTCGCACCCACCGAACTCCCATGGACAAGCTCATTTACGTCGCAATGACCGGCGCGAAGAACAACCTGCACCAGCAGGCGATCGTCGCGAACAACCTCGCCAACCTCAGCACCACGGGCTACCGGGAGGAGACCGCGTCGTTTCGCGCGGTTGCCGCGCAGGGGGACGGACTGCCCACGCGGGTGTTCTCGGTCGATACGAGCACGGGGGCGAGCCTTGCCCCCGGGATGATCCAGAAGACCGGTCGCGATCTCGATGTCGCGATCCAGGGACCGGGTTGGATCGCAGTCGAATCGCGCGACGGTTCGGAAGCCTACACGCGCAACGGCAGCCTTCAGATCAGCCCGGAAGGCATCCTGCAGACGCGCACGGGCCTGAACGTGCTCTCCGACGGAGGGCCGATTTCGATCCCGGCCAACTCCAGCGTGACCGTCGCCCACGACGGGACGATTTCCGCGGTTCAGCCCGGGCAGTCCTCCACCAACGTGATCACGGTGGGGCAGATCAAGCTCGTCAATCCGCCCGACGGCGACCTCGTCAAGGGGCAGGATGGCCTGTTCCGCACGCGCGGCGGCGAGCCTGCGGACCGCGCGCAGGACGTCGCGCTGGTATCCGGCGCGCTCGAGACCAGCAACGTCAACGCCGTCGAGGCGATGGTGTCCATGATCGGGCTCGCCCGGCAGTTCGAGATGCAGATGAAGCTGCTTCAGAACGCCGAGACCAACGAGCGCGCGGCCGACCAGGTGTTGTCGGCCAGCTCGTGATGGCCAACGCGCTTTGCGGCGCGCGCGGCAACGGCCCGAATTCAGGCCGGGAAGCCGCGCTATTCAGCGCATGGGCACGGCGCCCGGTGTTCCACAATCCCTTCAATATCCCGCTCAAATAGTCTGGGAGTCATCCGATGATCCGATCCCTCTGGATTTCGAAGACGGGCCTCGACGCGCAGCAGACGCAGCTCGACGTCATCGCCAACAACCTCGCCAATGTCGGCTCCAACGGGTTCAAGCGCTCGCGGGCAGTCTTCGAGGATCTTCTCTATCTGACGCTGCGCCAGCCGGGCGCGGCATCCTCCCAGCAGACGCAGATTCCGTCCGGGCTGCAGATCGGGACCGGGGTGCACCCGGTGTCGACGGAGCGCATCTTCACGCAGGGCAACCTGCAGCAGACCGGAAACAACCTCGACGTCGCGATCCAGGGCGCGGGGTTCTTCCAGATCCAGATGCCGGACGGCACGACGGCGTATACGCGCGACGGCTCGTTCCAGATGGACGCGCAGGGGCAGCTCGTCACGGCGTCGGGCTACCGCGTGCAGCCCTCGGTGACGATTCCGCCCAACACCACGTCGATCACGATCGGAAAGGACGGCACGGTCACTGCGAAGACGCCAGGCTCGATCACGCCCGTGCAGGTCGGCGCGCTCCAGCTCGCCAACTTCATCAATCCGTCGGGGCTGCAGAGCCTGGGCGAGAACCTGTACCAGGAAACCGCCTCCTCCGGCACGCCTAGCGCCAACACGCCCGGAACCAACGGATTGGGCACCGTCAACCAGGGCTACGTCGAGACTTCGAACGTCAATGTCGTCGAAGAGCTCGTGAACATGATCCAGACGCAGCGCGCCTATGAAATCAATTCGAAGGCGATCCAGTCCTCAGACCAGATGCTGCAGCGCCTGTCGCAGCTCTGACGGGCGGACGATCCGGGCCGCAGCCGCGCAATAGGGAAGTTTCGATGACCATGCACGAACTCGAACCTGACGGTGAGCTGTCCCTCGGCAGCAGGATCGCCGCCACGCTGGTCGCACTGCTGCCGCTCGTCATCGGTACGGGCTGCGCGAGCTCGAACGCGATCAGCGTCCATCAGCCGCTGACCGTGCGTCCCCCGGCGCCCCACGCGGCCGTCTATTCGAATGGCGGGATATTCGCCGCGAAAAGCTACCACCCGCTGTTCGAGGACCGGCGCGCGCGCAACGTCGGCGACACGCTGATCATTTCCATCAACGAAAAGATCAATGCCAGCAAGGATTCGACGACCAAGACCGACCGCACCGGTTCGATCACGGCGTCGGTGCCGACGTTGACGGGACTGCCGGGCAAGCCGCTCCAGGGGGCGTCGCTGGACGCCAAGTCCGCCAACAGCTTCGAAGGCAAGGGCGAGAGCGCGAGCAACAACTCGTTCACCGGCACCATGACGGTCACTGTGCTGGAGGTGCTTCCGAACGGCAACATGCTCGTGTCCGGCGAGAAACAGATCGGCATCAACCGCGGCACGGAATTCATCCGCTTCTCGGGCGTCGTGAACCCGGCGACGATCGTGGCCGGCAACGTGGTGTCCTCCACACAGGTCGCCGATGCGCGCATCGAGTACCGCGCCAACGGGCCGATCGACGAGGCGCAGGTGATAGGCTGGCTGTCGCGGTTCTTCCTGACTTTCATGCCGTTCTGAGGCGCTTCCCGATGCGCGAAACGTACACACCTGACGCCCGACGCGAAGCAGTGCAGCCGCGCGCGCGCGCGTGGCTTGCACTGGGAATGTGCCTGCTGCTGCTCGCGCTCGCGCCTGCGGCGAACGCCGAGCGGATCAAGGACCTCGCGTCCATTCAGGGCGTGCGTTCCAACCAGTTGATCGGCTACGGCCTCGTCGTGGGCCTGGACGGCAGCGGAGACCAGACGACGCAAACCCCCTTCACCGTGCAGAGCATCGCCTCGATGCTCAGTCAGCTCGGCGTCAACCTGCCGCCGGGTACCAGCCTGCAACTGCGGAACGTCGCCGCGGTGATCGTGACCGCGGTTCTGCCGCCATTCGCAAATCCGGGACAGCAGCTCGACGTCACCGTGTCCTCGATGGGCAACGCGCGCTCACTGAGAGGCGGCACGCTGCTGCTGACGCCCCTCAAGGGCGCCGACGGTCAGGTCTACGCCATCGCTCAAGGCAACGTGCTCGTCAGCGGCGCTGGCGCAGGTGCGGCCGGCAGCCGCGTGCAGGTCAATCATCTGTCGGCGGGACGCGTGCCGGCCGGCGCCACCGTGGAGCGCAGCGTGCCCACCGCGGTTGGACAGGGGCCTTACGTCCACCTGGAGCTCAATGCGACCGATTTCGGTACGGCGCGCAGGGTTGCGGACGCGATCAACGAAAGGGTCGCCGCGGGCGCGGCCATGGCGCTCGACGCGCGCATGATCCAGGTGCGTGCGCCCGCCGAAGCGGATCAGCGGGTCGCCTTCATCGCCAGGGTGGAGGACCTCGAGATCGAAAGCGTGCTGCCGGCGGCCAAGGTGATCATCAACGCGCGCACGGGCTCGGTCGTCATGAACCAGACGGTGACGCTCGATGCCTGCGCCATCGCGCACGGCAATCTGACCGTGACGGTCAGCGCCGAGCCCGTCATCAGCCAGCCATCTCCTTTGTCGGCCGGCGGTCAGACCGTCGTCACGGAAAGGGCGAACATCCAGATCAAGCAGGACGCGGGTCAGATCATCCCCGTGCCGGCATCGCCCCGGCTCGCGGACGTGATCAGGGCGCTCAACGCGGTCGGCGCGACGCCTCAGGACCTTCTGGCCATCCTGCAGGCAATGAAAGCCGCGGGCGCGCTGCGCGCGGAGCTCGAGATCATCTGACCGAACCTTACCATGGCCGGCATTCCCACGATCGGAGACCTGCAGGGCGGACTGGCGATCGACGTGCAATCGCTGGGCGCGCTGCGCGCGCAGGCGAAGACCGCGCCGGATGCGGCGCTGGGCAAGGCTGCGAGCCAGTTCGAGGCGTTGTTCATCCAGATGCTCCTGAAGAGCATGCGCGACAGCCTGCCGCAGGACGGAATCCTCGACAGCGAGGCGACGCGCACCTACACCGGCATGTTCGACCAGCAGCTCGCCA
>Ga0209514_10007173_pt1 | contig 13262 bp, 9 predicted proteins | sample Subgrocontami58m_FD_187452 | JGI IMG/M metagenome (GOLD analysis project Ga0209514, IMG submission 187452) | Subsurface groundwater microbial communities from S. Glens Falls, New York, USA - GMW37 contaminated, 5.8 m (SPAdes) (version 3) | ecosystem: Environmental > Aquatic > Deep subsurface >...
GGGGCGGGCGGCGCTGGCGGCGCGGGACTTCGACGGCGCGCGCCGGGCCGCCGAGATCGGCCTGCTCGACGCGCCGGATGACGAGCGCTTCAAATTGCTGAGCCGGCAGGCGCAGTCCGAGAAGAGCGTGGCCGCCGGCGAGGCGGCGTTCGCGCTCTATCGCTCGCAGCGCGACGAGGCCGACCGGCTGCGCGCCGAATCCGAACGCGCCCGCCGGGCGGCGGAGAAGGCCAAGACCCACGCGGAGAAAGCCGAGGCATGGAAGCTGGCGCCCCAGGCCGACGCCGCCGCGCGTGCGGCCGAGCAGAGCTTCGCCGAAGCAGTCGCCCGGCTGATCGAGGCGATGAAGCTGTGGGACGAGCATCCCACCGCGGAGCAGCGCATGGCCGGCTTCTACTTCGATCAGTTCGAGCGCGCCGAGCGCGCACACCTGCGTCGCGAGATGGACCGGGCCGAGGCCGGCGTCAGACAGTACGACCGCAAGGGCCAGGAGTACGCGGAAGCCCTGCGCGGCGCCCGGCGCGTGCGCGTCGAGTTCCTCCTCCCCGCGGAGTTCGCCGCCGCGGAAGTCGAGACCTGGCTCTACCGCTACGAGACGAACGGGGTTCCGCCAGTGCTCGCCCCGGTCCCGTGCGATCCGCGCACCGGCGCGGCGCTCGCCCAGCCGGACCTGCGCGACGGCGAGCCGATCCCGCTGAAGCTGCTCGCGGGGCGGGGGCGCGCCGCGGCGGGCCTCGCGACCGCGGAACGCGCCGACCTGGCACGCAAGGCCGGCGAACTCGTGAACGCCGGGCAATACGCCGTGGCGCTGTCGTTGCTGGAGCGTCTGACGCGAGCCGGGTCCGAATCGCCGGAGCACCCGTACCACCTCGCCTGCTGCCTGGCGCGCGCGTCGGCCCAGGCCGACCCGTTCGGCTGGCTGACGGCGGCGATCGGGGAAGCGGAGGTCTCGGCGCTCGCAGCGCGCGCCGGCGATGACCCGTTCGCGGCGCTCTGGGCTCCGGCGTTGGCCAAGGGCGCGTCGGCGGAGGCCTGGAAGACGCTGGCGTTCCTCGCCCTCGAGGAATCGGTCCGGCGCGGCTGGGCCGACGCGGGCCGCGTGCAGGCCGACGCCGACCTGGCCGCGCTGCGCGCCGACTCGCGCTTCACGCTCCTGTGCGCGTTGATGTCCGGCGCGATCCCGCGCACGCACGTGCACATCGCTCGCGTCCTGCCGGGCTCGCCCGCGGCGCAGGTCGGCCTGCGGGACGGCGACGTGGTGCTCGCGGTGCGCTCACCCGCGGCGCCGGACGGCCCGCCGCCCGCCGCGATCGAGGAGGTCGCCCGCGCGATCCAGTCGATGCCCGCCGGTGCGGCGTACGAGGTGGTCGTGTGGCGTGGCGGCGAGCGCGTGACCGCGACGGCGACCGGCGGCGGGCGCCTGGGGATCGAGTTGGCGGCCCTGGACCTCTCGCCGGCCGCCCCGACGCGCTTTCCGCCGGGCGCGGGCGCAGGCGCCGGCGGCGCTCCCGGTCCCGCCGACGACCCGGTGGAACGCCGGATCGCCGCCGTGCGCTGGGGCTCGGTCTACCGCCTCGAGCGCACCGCGGTCAACCGGGTCACGATGCCCTGGGAGCGCGACCCCATCACGGGCCGCCGCTCCGCCCGGCTCGACCTGACGCTGCCACGCGGGTCGTACCTGCTCTACGTCCCGGCGGGCGAGGGCCTGTTCGAGACCCGCTACCCGTTCGAGGTGGCGCGCGACCTCGAGTGGGACGAGCACTGCGAATTGGTCGCCGAGGGCGACGTCCCGCCGCTGCCGCCCGGCGCGGAATCGCTCGCCCCGCCGAGCTCAGCCGCGTTCTGGGTCTATGTCCCCGCCGGCCCGTACCGCGCCAGCGGCGACCCGCAGGCGCAGCAGTCGCCGCCGCGCGACGCGGCGATCGTGCGCGTGCCCGACGCCGGCGGCACCGAAGGGTACTTCGTCTCGCGCTTCGAGGTGACCTCGGCGATGTACGTCGCGTTCCTCGACGACCTCGCCGCCCAGGCCATGGAAGACCCGTTCAAGCGAGTCCCGCGCCAGGCCGTCGTCGCGACCGCCGAGACCGCCTGCTGGACGCGCGGCGCGGACGGGCGATTCCGCCTCCGCGCGCAGCTCCCCTGGTGGCTGGACGACTTGCCGATTTCCTCGATATCGTGGGATGACGCCACGGCGTACATGGATTGGCTCAGCCGACGGCCGGGGCCGCGGAGGTGGACTTTCGCTCTGCCGACCGAGGACGAATGGGAGCGCTGTGCGCGCGGCGTGGACGGGCGGTCGTTCCCCGGCGGCGAGGAGTTCGACCCGACCTTCGCCAGGACGCTGGCCTCGCGCGAAGGGGAGCAGGAACATGTCCGCCCCGAGTCGCCGGGGCTTTTCCCGCTGGACGAGAGCCCGTTCGGCGTGCGCGATGTCGCCGGCGGCATGCGCGAGTGGACTGCCACCGTGTCCGGTTCGCGAGGGGAGTGGCGTATTGTCAAGGGAGGCTCGTTTGGTGGACCCAGCGCGTTCTGCCGTCTCGCCTTTCGCAACGACGACGTTTCCTGGGGCGTGTACAACGACAATGGCCTACGGTTCTTCGTGCGCAGGACTCGGTGACCTTTGCTCCATGCCCATCCGGTTGCTTGCCAAGCAGCGTTGGCCGGTTGTCGGACAGCACCCGCGCCCGGTTTGCGGCGGAACCGCGCTGTTCTACTATCCGTGAGATTCTTCGCGGCACAGCAAGATTCTGCAGCCTCGTGCTTGCGAGGAATCACACCTTCTGCCGTTGGACAATCCGTGCAATCCGGACAATCCGTATAATCCGTAGTTCCGTCGATTGCGGTGGAACCGCGCTAAGTCACATCCCCGTCTGCCCCATCACGCGCCGGAACAGCGACTCCGCGCCGTCGAAAAAGCCCGGCGGAATCGTGTGCCCGGGGCCGTCGCCGTCGATGAACGCCTTGTCCTCGATCGGGACCTGCTCGTAGGCGCGGCGCACGCCGGCGTACGCGATGGTCGGGTCCTGCTTGTTCATCCCGAAGATCACCGGCACGCGCAGGCGGGCGGCGAAGTTGTTGTTGTCGACCGCGCCCAGGCTGCGATAGCCTTCCTCCGGGTCGGGCATGGAGGAGAGGTAGCCTCGCAGCGCCGTCATCCGCAGGTCGCGGCCCTCCCGTGCCTCGCGTTGGAAGTCGCAGAATGCGGGCGCGCCGATCGCCGCGGCGTCGACCCGCGAATCGAGCGCGGTGGTCGCGATCGTCAGGCCGCCGCCCAGACTGAAGCCCTCGACGAACAGCCAGTTCCCGTCCCACTCCGGCCGCTGCGCGAGCAGGTCGATCCCGCGCAGGACGTCGGTGACGCAGCCGACCACGAAGTGGCTCTCCGGATTGCTGAACATATACATCGCGACCACGTCGGGCGGGCTCCCCTTGGACTGGCCCTGGCCGCGCAGGTCGCAGCTGAGCGAGAGGAAGCCGCGCCGCGCCCCTTCGATGACCCGCTCCGGCCGACCGCGGTCCCCCAGGCCGGGGATCATCACCAGTCCGGGACGACGGCCGCCCCCCGCCGGGATGCCCAAGTACCCGTGCAGGCGCACCCCCTTGGTGCCGTCATACCCGAGCTCGACCACCGTGACGCCAGACTCCTCGCGCGGCGTTTCGTACGACGCGTTCAGGGGCAGGGCCCGGGCCTCCTCCCGCCGCTTCGCCCAGAATCCGTCGAAGTCCTCCTCGGCGACGGCCGCGGCCGAAGCCAGGAACGACAGTGCGAGCGCAATCTTCCAGCCCCTCATGATCTCCCCTCCAAAGGCCGCACCCCGTGGGGCGCGGGCGAATCGCCGGTCCGCATCCCCGACTCTCGGGCGCCCCGGACGCCGCGCCGGGGACTCCCGCACCGGAATCGGGACTCAATATCGCAGCTTCCAGACGCCTTCCTGCTTGATGAATAGCAGAGTTGCCCGTCCGCCGTCGGCGGTCTTCACGATCACGGTGGCGATGTCGCGGTCGATCTCGATCTTGTCGACCGTCTCCACCGAGAGCGGGAACCTCTCCGGGTGCGCTTCCACGTCCGACTTCACCATCCGGGCGGCGATCGCTTCAGGGGCGAGCTTGCCCAGGTCCGCTTCGGTCAGGCCCATGCGCGCGAGCTGCTCGCGCACATCCTTCTTCTGGGAGTCCGACCCGCTCGCGAGCACGGTCCGCATCCGATCGATGTCGCCCAGCCGGCCCTTCTGGTATTCGGCGGACATCAGGCCGAGGAGCTGGTTGTAGTCCCCGGCCGCGCGCGACTTGTCGAGCGACAGCACCGCGGTCCGCACGCCCCCATCCATGCTGCCGCCCAGGCCCATCCAGGCGCGGATGCGGCCCTGCTGCCAGTACGCCACGCCGCCCACCACGATCAGGGCGCCCACCAGGTTCTTCAGGTTCTGCGTCGTCTTGGGGTGCATGCACGCTCCTCTCTTGCCGCGGGCTCCGGGATTCTAGCGGAGTGGAGCGGGCGAATCCAGCCCCAGCGAAATTCGCTTCGGATCGCGTCCGGGTTGCCGTACGATGCATGGGTCAGCCGCGTTGGTGCGGAGCGAGCGATCGTGGACCCCAGAACCACCGCCCCCCGCGCGAAAGTCGAGTACCCGGAATCGGACGGTCGACCGATGGGCGAAAGCGACGAACACCGGGACGAGGTGCAAGAGCGGGAGCGCACGGCGCAGGAGCGGGAGCGCGCCGATCGAGCCGAAGCCGAAGTCGCCCGCCTGCGTGCGGAGATCGTGCGGCTCGAGCGCCCGGGCAAGCGCCGTCGCGGATCGTAGCGCATGACGCAATCGCCGGAAGCCTCCGTCCCGGCGCCGGGCCGCGCCTTCGGGAAATACCAGCTCGTCCAGGAGCTCGGCCGGGGCGGCATGGGGATCGTCTTCCGCGCCTGGGACAAGACCCTCAAGCGCACGGTCGCGCTCAAGATGCTGGTCGCGGGCGACACGGCCTCCCCCGAAGAGGAAGAGCGCCTGTACAAGGAGGCGACCGCGAACGCCCGCCTCGCCCATCCCAACATCCTCCCGGTGTACGAGGTGGGCCGGATCGACGGGCGGCTCTATTTCACCATGGAGTTCATCCGCGGCTCCGGCTTCGACCGGCTGATGCTGGAGAAGAAGCTCGACCGGCGCCGCGGGATGGAGATCCTGCGCGACGTCTGTCAGGCCCTGGCCTTCGCCCACTCCAAGGGCATCCTGCACCGCGACGTGAAGCCCGCCAACATCATGGTCGCGCAGGACGGCCACGTCTACCTCATGGACTTCGGGCTGGCGCGGAACTTCCGCGAGACCGCGAAGCTGACCCAGACCGGCTTCGTCATGGGTACGCCCAACTACATGTCGCCGGAGCAGTGCCGCGGCGAGCGCGAGACGCTGGACGGCCGTTCCGACGTGTTCGGCGTGGCCTGCGTGATGTACGAGTTCTTCACCGGCGCGCCGCCCTTCGACAGCGAATCGATGGTCGACATCCTGCTCGCCGTACTCAAGTCGGAGGCGATTCCGCCGGGCAAGCGGGTGCCCGACCTGCCCGCCGAGCTCGAGACGATCTGCCTGAAAGGGATGCGCAAGGAGCGCGACGCGCGCTACGCCACCGCCGCGCTGATGGCGGAGGACATCGACCGGTGGATGCGCGGCGACGCGATCTCGGCCCTGCCGGAGACCACGTGGGAGCGCTGGCGCGGCCGGGTGCGGCGCCAGAAGGCGATGTTCGGGATCGCGGCGACTGCCGCCGTGGTGGTCCTGGCCGCCCTCGGCTTCGGGGCCTCGGCGTGGTCCCGTTCGCGCGCCGCCGAGCAGGGGAGGAGCGATCTCGAGCAGGCGCAGGAGCGGCGGGACCGGGCCAAGAAGCACTTCGACGCCGCGCGCGTCTCGTGGGACATCGCCGAGAAGTGCCTGCTGTCCGGGCGCACGGCCGACCTGGCGAAGCACCTCGGCGACGCGGCCAAGGCTCTCGACCAGGCGCTCGCGGTCGATGCCGGGTACGGCGAGGCGCTGGCGCTGCGCGGTCGCGTCTACAACCGGCTTGGGCAGCGCGAGCAAGCGCTCGCCGACCTCTCCGCCTCGCTCGCGCTCGAGCCCGGGAGCGCGGAGGCGCGGTACGAGCGCGCGAAAGTGCGGATTGCGGCGATCATGGACATGGGGGCCGGGCAACGGGCGCGGGGGAAGCCGGAGCAGGCGCCGGAGTTCAAGAAGCAATTCGACGAGCACTGCACGCAGGCGGAGGAAGACCTGGCTTCCGCGGCGGCGGCTCCCGGGAAGCCGGCGGAGTGGATGACCGCGCACTGTCGCGGCGCCCGCGCGTTCCTCGGCGGCCGGCTCGACGAATCCGCCGCCACGCTCGGCGAGGCGGTGCAGCTGAACCCGTTCCTCGACGACGCGCTCGACCTCCGGGGATACGTGTCCCTGGTCCAGGGCAAAGCGGCGGACGCGTTGCGCGATTTCGCGGAGGCGACGCGGGTCAATCCCATGAACGTCAATGCGCTGAATCATCGCGGCGTGGCGCTCGCCGAGGGCGGCGACCCGGCGCAGGCCGCGGCGAGCTACGAGGCCGCGCTGGCGGTCAATCCGGGGTTCCTGCGGGCGCGGATCAACCTGGCGCGTGCCCTGCGCGAGCTGGGCCGGCCGCAGGACGCGGTTGCGGCGGCCGAGGAGGTCGTGCGGGTCGACGCGGGAAACCTGCTCGCGCTCGAGGCGCGGGCCGCCGCCCTCCTCGACCTGGGGAAGGCGGAACTCGCGGCGTCCGACTTCACCGAAGTGCTGCGCCGTTTCCCGGAGTCGTCGCTCGCCCTCGCCGGCCGCGCCGTGGCGCATCGGATGCTCGGCAGCCACGCGATGGCCCTGGCCGACGCGACGCGCGCGGCCGAACTCGACCCGAAGTCGCTCGACGCGCTGCTCGAGCGCGCGCTCGCGCGCGAGGCGACCGGAGACGACCCGGGTGCGGTCGCGGACTTCGGCGCGGCACTCGCCCTCGAACCGGGCTGCGCGGCGGCCTACGCCAACCGGGGCCGGCTCCACGGGAAGGCCGGACGCCGCGATGAAGCGGTCGCGGATTGGGAGAACTTCCTGAAGCACGCGCCGCCAGGCCATCCACGCGTCGACGAGGTGCGCAAAGCCCTGGAGGAGGCGCGGGGACCGCGGTAGCGGGACCGATCGCTTGGGACCCCGGCCCGTGAGCGTGGACCGTGACGGTGGACCGTGGACCGAGGACCGGGACCGTGGACCGTGGACCGTGACCGTGACCGTGACCGTGACCGTGGCCAACCGTGGACCCGTGACCGACCGCGGATCGTGAGTCAAGTTCGGTCCGTGGGCTTCCGGTTAGGCTCTCCACACCGCCCCACCGTGAATCCGATCGCGGGGACCAGAGAGGTCGCCGCCGCCTCGCGCAGCGCCTCCGAGGCCCCCAGCCGCGACCCGTCGCGCGCGATCTCCGCCAAGGGATCCGCCGCCGCCGGCCGCGCGCCACGCTTGGCCCGCCGCTTCGGCGCCGGCGAATCCGTGCAGAGCAGCCGTACCAACCGCTCCGCGGTCAGCGAGATCGCCACCCGCGAGGAGTCGCAGCCGAGCCACGCCCGGCCGAGCTGCTGCGCCGCGGCGCAGGTCGTCCCGCCGCCGCAAAAGAAGTCCGCCACCGACCCTGGCTCCGGACAGAGAGCGCCGATCAGGCGCCGCAGCAGCGCCTCCGGCTTCTGGGTCGGATACCCCAATCGCTCCCGGTCCTCCCAGTTCAGCTGCTCGATGTCCGCCCACCAGTCGTCGGCCATCTTGTCGAGCGGGTAGCGGTAGACCTTGCCGGTGCTCGGTTCGGTCTTGATCTGCCACACCCGGCCCTGCCTGTCCTTCTCGGTCTTCATGTGCGAGCCGGGCTTCTTGGCGATCCGGGCGTGCGGCGAGCCGAGCGAGAAGTGGTGACCGTCCCCCTTGGCGTACCAGAGGATCGTGTCGTGCTTGCGGCCGAACGTGCGGCGGCTCTTTCCGCCGATCGAGTAGCACCAGACGATCTCGTTGCGGAACCGGTCGTAGCCGAAGATCCCGTCGAGGGCCACCTTGACATAGTGTGCGGCGTGCCAGTCGAGGTGCACGCACAGGCTGCCGGCCGGGGTGAGCACACGGTGCATCTCGCGCAGGCGGGCCTCGAGCCAGCCCAGGTAGGCGGGCAGGCCGCCCTCCCAGACGTCGGCGAAAGAGCGCACCTCGTCCTGGTCCTGGAATACGAAGGCGTAATTCCGGCCCGAGAAGAAGGGCGGGTCGACGTAGACCAGGTCGAGGCACGCGTCGGGCAGCGTGCGGAGCAGCTCGAGGCAATCGGCCTGGACGATCCGGTTGAGGCCGTCGGGGAAGACCCGGTCCGGGCGGCGGCGCACGGCGGCGGCGGTCTCGACGACCTGGATTGTGGCGGCGCTCACGCGTGGACGTCCTCGAGGGCGAAGCCCGGGCCGAGCCGTTCCCGGAGGCGGCGGGCGGCGAGCTCGACGGCGGCCGGCTCGAGGTCGCAGCCGATCCAGCGGCGGCCGGCATCCCGTGCGACCTCCAGCGTGGTCCCGCTGCCGCAGAAGAAGTCCCCGACCGTGCCGCCGGGCGGGCAGCTGCTGAGGACGATCCGCCGCAGAAGCGAGCGCGGCTTCTGGGTCGGCCAGCCGGTGCGCTCTGCAGATTGCGACTGGATGCTGTTGATGTCGGTCCACCAGTCTTCCGGCACCTTGGGTTCGTCGAGGTAGTAGCGGTAGTACTTGCCGGAGGCGCGCACGAGCTTGTCCTGGTAGGGACGTCCTTCCGCGTCGACGCCGAGGATGCCGCCGAAGCTCTTGGTGCCGGTCTCGCGCGGGATCCCCGCGGCCGTGCCGTCGAACCACCAGCGGGCCGACTTGGCGTAGAAAAGGATGGCGTCGTGCTTGCGCGCCCAGTGCCGCGGCGTCTTTCCGCCCACGTTATAGCACCAGGCGACCTCGTTGAGGAACCGGTCGTAGCCGAACAGGCGGTCCATCTCCACCTTGACATAGTGCGAGGCATGCCAGTCGAGGTGGACGTAGATGCTCCCGGTGGGCTTGAGCGTGCGGCGTATCTCGGCGAGGCGGTCGATCAGCCAGCGCAGGTACTCTTCCATCCCGTCGCGCCACACGTCGGAGAAGCCGCGCACCTTGCCGTGGCGCCGGCCGGTGAAGAAGGGCGGATCGACGTAGACCAGGTCGAGCGTATCGTCCGGAAGCGTGCGCAGCAGGGCGAGGCAGTCGCCGCGCACGAGCCGGTCGAGCCCCTGCGGGAAGAGGGCCTCGGGCGGGGAAGTCCTCGGGGGGCGGGACATGACCCCAGTCTACCACCCGCCGGGTGTCGCGCACAAGCGGCCGCAACCGAACGGGTGCATGACGGCGGTTTTTCGGGTGACCAGGATGCGGCCCAGCAGGTAGTGTGCATAGGCGGCGAGGGCTGCGCAAAGCGAAGGAGGGATTCCTCGTTGCCTGGATTCGCCCCGAGGGCGGAAGGTATGATCCACGCGTCCCCCGTGGAGAAGAGCATGTTGGGATCCGGCACGAAGCAGTCCCGCCCGCGACTGGTGTGGTCGCCTGCGTATACCTTCGACTGGGGACTTCATGTCTTTCCCGTGCAGAAGTACCGGATGGTCGCGGAGGAGCTGAAGAAAGAGGGGGTCGCGGGTGCCGACGACTTCGAGACTCCGGTTCCCGCGACCCGGACGGAGCTGGCCACGGTGCACACGCCGGCCTATCTGGAGCGGCTCGAGGCGCTCACCGGGACCGAAGACGGGGGAGTGAGCGAATTCGAGGTGCCCTGCACCCGGCTGGTGCTCGACACGTTCAAGCTGGCCACGGGGGGGACGATCCTCGCGGCGCGGCGCGCCCTCGAGTGCGGCAGCGCCGCCAACCTGAGCGGGGGCTTCCACCACGCCTTCGCGGACCGGGGCGAGGGATTCTGCCTGCTCAACGACCTCGCGGTGGCGATCCGCGTGTTGCAGGGCGAGGGCAGACTCCGCCGCGCCGCCGTGATCGACGTCGACCTGCACCAGGGGAACGGCACCGCGCGGATCTTTCAGGACGATCCGGACGTGTTCACGTTTTCGATCCACCAGGAGCACAACTATCCGATCAAAGAGCGCAGCCGCCTCGACATCGGACTGCGCGACGGCGCACGCGATGACGAGTACCTGGACCGGCTGCGCGAGGCCGTCCCGCGCATCCTGGACGGGCATCGGCCGGAACTCGTCGTCTACCAGGGTGGCGCGGACCCGTTCGAGCGCGACCGGCTGGGCGGTCTGAAGTTGACCAAGCCCGGCCTGCGGCGGCGCGACGAGTTGGTGTTCGGCGAGGCGCGCAAGCGCGGCATCCCCGTGGTCGTCACGCTCGGCGGCGGCTACGCGGAGGAGATCGAGGACGTGGTCGACATCCACGTCGCGACCGTGCGTGCGCTCGGGGAGGCACTGAGGTGAGCGACGAGATACCGGCCGGAGCCGATCCCGGGTCGGGCCCGCCCGGCGGATCTCCGTCCGGCGGGAGTCCCCCGGCACCGGGACCGGTGACTCTCCCTCCGCCGAGCCGCCACCTGATCCGCCCGACGGAGCGCGCCCTGCTCGCCGGGGTTGCCGTGGCCGCGATCGGCGCGGTGATCGCGGCCTGGGGATTCGTCGGCAGCGTCGGCGCCGCCGGCGCGATTCTCGTGACGTTCGCCGGATTCGCGACCGCGTTCGCCGCCCTGTGGCGGCGCACGCTCGAGTGCCTGGTGCACGAGAACGGCATCGCCCTGGCCGCTGCGGGTCGGATCCGCGGCCGGGTCTTCTGGCAGGACCTGGTCAACCTGCTCGAAGACGGGCGCTCCGGCCGCTTCCGCCTGTTCACCCAAGACGCGTCTCTCGAGCTGCCCGTCCGCTCCTTCGAGCGGGCGGAGGAGGTCCGGGAGACCATCCGCATCCGCTGGAACAACCTCTGGGGCTACAAGGTCGCCACGTTTCCCGAAATCGGCTTTTTCTACTCGCCCTCCGCGATCGCATCCGCGCGCGATCGGGTGAACTCGGCCACGTTGGAAATCGCGCTGGCGGCCATTCTGGCCCTCTACGGCGGGGTGAAGCTCCTCGTCATCGCGGCCGGGCACGGCGGACTCCTCCAGGCGACCCTGCCTCTCCTGCTGCTCGTGGGCGGAGCGGTCCTTCTCCCCATGCGGCGTCGCGACCGCCGCAGCGCGCTGGCGGCCCAGGCGGCGATGGACGCGACCGGCGGCATTCAGATCCGTGACACCTCGATCCAGGTGTTCTCCCGTACCGGCGAACTCCGCGAGATCCCCTTCGCCGACGTCGCCGAGGTGGTTGCCCCTCCCGAGGCGACGATCGAGCTCCGGCTCCGGAGCGGGGAGATGGTCGCGTTCTACCCCGGCCTGGCCTGGTTCGAGAAATTCCGCGATTGGCTGCTCGACTCCGCGCGCGAGCAGGGGGTGAAGGTCGCATGAGCCTGGTCGCGGCATCCGTCGTCGTCGTCGCTGGCGCGCTGCTCGTCGGGCTTGCCGTGCTCTCGGTCGTGGTTGCGCTCCAGCTGCGGACCCGAAAGAGGGTATCGGAGCCCGTCGTGTTTCTCCCTGAGATGGAAGCGCGCGGGACGTGGTGGGGACTCGGGGCGACCGAGTACGTGTACCGGGGACTTGCCGGCCGGGTCTTCTCTACCGGACAAGGCCAGGTCCCCTGGCTTCCCGAGGACGCGCCGGAGGTTTTGGTCGCCTTCCAGCGGACCCTCTTCCAGCAGAACCTCCCCGCCTGGCAGCCCGGGAGGCTCGTGGTCTTGCGGGACATCACCCTGCCGGGCTTCCAGGCTCGCAACCTCCAGGACATCAAGCTCGGCGACCCCGAGTTCGACGACCTCTTCCTGGTGGAGGAGTCCACGCCGGGAATGGCCGCCGGACTGTTGAAGCACTCGGTGCGGCGCTCTCTCGTGGAGTTGCGCAAGGCGAGCGCGCTCCCGCTCGGACTGCGGCCCCCCGAAATCGGGCTCATGATGGCGGGGGAGACGCTGTACCTGGCCGTCGCCGAGACCCGGGAGAAGGCGATTCTGGCGCTCATGCGCGAAGTGGTGACCGGGATCGTGGACGCCGTCTGCGGATCGCCTCGTCCGCTACTGGCCCCGCCCGGCTCGGGCGCGGTGGAGCCCCGTTGCCTGGTGTGCGGCGTGGCGCTGGCCGAGGAGCCGACGGCGAGCTGCCCGAAGTGCGGGACCCTGCACCACGGGGTCTGCTTCCGTTACCTCGGCCGGTGCGCTGTGTTTGCCTGCGACGGGCGTTCCGAGCCGGACTCTCCGCCAAGTCCCGCGAGGTGACGGGTCGGGCCGAGGAGCAGGCGTTGAGCGCCCGGGCCCGTACCATGGTCGCCCCACGCGAAGATATTCTGAAATTCCCCCTTGCGCTCGGAACGCGTGGGAATATAATCATTCTTTGTCGGGCGTGTGCTTTATCCGCTCGACGTCAGATGCCGGTCGCGGGCCATGAACGCAGTGCCCCGCGCCTGAGCCCGAAAGGGCCCGCCGGCATGGGGCCGCCTCCCCTACGGCGGCTCTGCAGGGCGACCTCGGAAAAGCCTGGTTCGGCATGAAGCCGCACGAGGGCCACCGGGGTGTGCCGTTATGAGAGGAGGTGGTTCAGTGTCTAGTTCGGATAGTAGGTGTCTGCCCACCCTCTAGTAACCGGGCGTCGGCGCCCGGTGGTGGGCAGAAGGCCGATGCTGAACTCGGTAAATCCGCGAGGGCCGTGTCCGCTTGGGGTGGACGCGGCCCTCGCTCACTTTCGGAATCGTGCTCGTGCTCGTCATCGTTCTCGGGATCGTTATCGTACTCGTACTCGACGGGGGGCCACGCGTGCGTCGAGGACGAGTACGATGAGCACGAGCACGCAAGCGCCCACGGGCCGTGAACGGTTACAGCGCTACCATGGGTAGCGCATGGTCATGGCCAGCTAGTAGCTAGGCCTTCACGAAAACGTCTGCGCCCTCGACCCGCACCTCGTGGCAGGAAAGCTTGGCGCTCGGGTTGACCTTGCAGTCGCCGTTCGTGACGTCGTAGGTCCACATGTGCCAGGGGCAGGTGACGATGCTGCCCTGGAGCGTCCCGTCGGCGAGCGGTCCCCCTTGATGCGCGCAGGTGTTGGTCGTCGCGTAGAATTTCCCGTCGACGTTGAAGAGGGCGATTTCCTTGTCGCCGATCACCACCAGCCGGGCGGTGCCGGGGCCGACTTCGGCGGCCTTGGCCACGCGGGTGA
>Ga0209514_10007180_pt1 | contig 13253 bp, 11 predicted proteins | sample Subgrocontami58m_FD_187452 | JGI IMG/M metagenome (GOLD analysis project Ga0209514, IMG submission 187452) | Subsurface groundwater microbial communities from S. Glens Falls, New York, USA - GMW37 contaminated, 5.8 m (SPAdes) (version 3) | ecosystem: Environmental > Aquatic > Deep subsurface >...
AAGCCGGCATGCGCAGGCTCAAAGACGAGTCGGTGCAGCTGATCATGACCTCGCCCCCGTTCGCGCTGCGACGGAAGAAGGAGTACGGCAACAAGAGCGAGGACGACTACATCGAGTGGTTCCTCGGCTTCGCTGATCTCTTCTGGGACAAACTGAAGCCGGACGGGTCACTGGTCATCGACCTCGGCGGTTCCTGGATGCCGGGGTTGCCGACGCGCGCGCTGTACCAGTTCGAGTTGCTGCTGCAGCTCTGCCGCCACCGCGGCGAGAAGAACTTCCATCTCGCCCAGGACTTCTACTGGTACAACCCGGCGAAGCTGCCGTCGCCCGCGCAGTGGGTGACGATCGAGCGCGTCCGCGTCAAGGACGCCGTCAACGTCATCTGGTGGCTATCAAAGACACCGCAGCCCAAAGCCTCGAACCGACGCGTGTTGAAGCCGTACTCGCGGGCGATGGAGCGGCTGCTCGCGCGCCAGTCATACAACGCCGGTCGACGCCCCTCACAACATCTGATCTCTGAGGAGTCGTGGAAGAAGCGCAACGCCGGCGCGATTCCGGCCAACCAGTTCTCGGTCGAGTACGACCCGCTGCAGGTGCCGGAGAACCTCGATGCCGCCCTAGCCGAGGCCGGCGAAGACAGCGTCAACTGGCTCGAGATCTCGAACACGGAGTCGATGAGCGCCTACCAGCGGGTGCTGCGTGAACTCGAGCGCGACACGCCTGAGGCCGATCGCGCCGCACTTCGCGAACGCATCTGCAGCCACCCGGCCCGGTTCCCGGTCGAGCTGCCCGCGTTCTTCATCGACTTCCTGACCGACGACCCAAAAGACCTCGTCGTCGACCCGTTCGCCGGGTCGAACGTCACCGGCGAAGCGGCCGAGGCGGCGGGCCGACGCTGGCGGGCCTACGAACTGCATGAGCCCTACCTACAAGGCTCACTGGCACGCTTCCCGCGCAAGGCAGTCACCTGGCACGGCACCCCGTCAGTCTTGGACGAGCTCCTGCCCGAGCGCGTCTAGCGTCAGTCCTCGTAGTCGTCGGGGTCGTCTGACATCGCCAGCTTGCGCAGCTTGCGGATGGTGAAGATCGAGCTCAAGGCGACACCGTTGAGTGCCGCGCTCTTGTAGTCGGCGTGCAGCCAGACCGGCTCGCCACTCTCCTCGTCGAGTGGCGGGGAGGCTTCCTGCTTGGCGAGACCGACGAGCGTCATGATGATCGGCGCCGCATATAGCGTCAGGTACTCCTGCTGCTGGCCCGACTTGGCGTCGCCCAACAGGCGCAGCAGGGGTGCGAAGTCGCCGTTCACGTAGGCGACGTCGTTCTTGTAGGCGCCGACGGTCTCGTCGCTCCAGTCGTCCATCCCCTTCGATGCCCAGGTCGGCTCGCGTTCAGCGAAGAGGATCTCGTACGGCGGCGGCGCCGGCCGTTCGACCTCCTCTTCGATCTCGACCTCAACCTCGACGAGCGACAAGTTGTCGGCGTCCGTGCGCATGCGACGTTCGCGTGGCGGCGCGATCTCGACCTCGATCTCATCCGTCAGCGGCGCCGCTGCGTTCGGCGGCAGATAGGAGACGGTGAGCAGCGTCGTGCCGAACTCGACGTCGTCGCGCGCTTTGATGCGCACGCGCATCCGTCCACCCTGGAGCTGTTCTTGGGCGTACACCTGGAGCACAGCCCCCATCGGCGGTACGAACTGGAAGCTCGCCTGCCGCTCGTCACCGAAGTAGCCATCGACGGCGTCCGCTTCGAGCAAGACCGAGGTCGTCGCGCCGGGACTGATCCGCAATCGCGTCCGCAGCTCTTTGCGGAAGCGAACAAAGGTCGGGTGCTCATGCAGTGGACTCAGCGGCTCGAGCGCGATGTTCGGGCCGCGGCGGCGAAGCTGCTTGACCCACTGCTTGACCTTTCGCTTGACGGTCGTCTTCTCATTACGGACGAAGTACTCGAAGGCGACGAGCTCGCGGTCGAGGTCTTTCATCCGCGACTGCGCAGCCTGGCTGAGCGCGCGTTCCTTCTCCTCGTCATTCAGGCGCCGCAGCTCTTCGTCGGAGCCAAGGACGTCGTCGATCGCTCGTTCGAGTTCGCGCTTAATCTCGCGCTCGGCCGCTCCTTGGCGGTCGGTCGTCAGCAGGAGCGCCTTGGCGTCAGCACTCAAGCCGTCGAGCTTGACCTCGACGACGAGGAAGTCGCGGATCGCGTCGAGTCTTACCGGTTCGACGCCGAAGTGGCGCCGCCCACGCGCGTGGTGCATCTGCCCGTTCAAGCTCCAGATCTCGGCGGCATCGGCTGGCGTGAACAGGCTGTTGCCGCGACCGCTCTCTTCCTGGCGCACGAACGTCGTGATCACTTCGGCCGAGCCGTAGTCGGTGCCGTCGCCGACAAACGCCGTCAGGTCGAGATAGGCGTGGTTGCGGTAGGGCACGTGTGTCTCTTTGGTGCCGGCCTTGGCGCGCGCAGTACGGCTGCGGTAGCGGCGTTCGAGCCGTGCCGAGATGCCGTCGAGATAGCGCCACTGACGACGGTCGCCTTCGGCTGTGCGTTCGTCGCGGAACGCGTATGGCAGCGCAGGGTCGGGCAAGCAATGCTCGAGCGCGAAGTAAATGTCGCGCTCTGATCCCTTCGCCAACTCGTAGTTGATGCAGGTTCGCCGCACGCCGTGCCAGCGCGGGTCGCCGAGGGCGTCGGGGGCAAACGAGAGCGGCGTCTCGGTCTCCGCCGGCACCGCGTACCAGTAAGAAGGGTTGGTCATGCCCGTCCGCGACGGCATGCGACGCTCGATCAACACAAGCCCGACGAGGTCGTCTTCGTCGGCAGCGAGAAGCTCAGGGTGCCGACGAGCGACGATGATCTGCCCGCCGAGAGAGAACGACAGCGTCAGACCGGCACCGTGCCCGTACTGGCCAGCGAGGTACGGGATCTCGGCCTTGTTGCCGAGATGGAGCGACAGCAGCGTCTTCTCGAACCGCGACGGGTGTTGGCCGATCGCCTGGTCGAGGTAGGTGATCGTCGGCGTCTGCGCGCGCGAACCGTGGCGGACACGCACCTGAGCTTGCGAGGCGAGCGACGTGAACGCCGCGCGCGCGGCACCTTTGCGCGTGTCCCAAGCGGCGAGGCCGCCGGCGGGAACACCGTAGTAACGGGACGCCGCCTCGTAGGTCGATCCCGGTTCATCATCGACCTCGCCGCGGACAAGGGCCAACTGATGAGCGAGCTCAAGCTCGGCGTCTCCCATGTTGACGATCGGTTCGGTGAGGAGATGCGTGCTCGATGACGCCGAGCCGATCGCGCTGTGCGCGACACGGCCACGACCACCGAACGGCAACCACTTGATCGTGCCGGCGACACGCTCCATAGCGCCGAGCACTTCGGCGAAGTGCTCCGGCAAATGCGCGCTCTCAGCGAGGCGCAGCAGCTTTGTCGCCTCGGCACCGCCAACGACTGTCAGTTGACGTCCACCTGAAGTGACGACCACCACGCCTCCTTAGGCCGCGTCGAGGCGCGCCTTTTCAAGCGCGCTGCGACCTTCATTTGAGATTTGCCAAACACCGCGCGGCGAGTTGGTCTCGAGCAGGCCTGCGTCCTTCATACGTAGACGCGCGAACTGCACGCGCCCTTGCCAGCGCTCACCTCCGCTCGCGACTTGCTCTCGATCAAGCTGCGTCAACTGCTCGTCGAGCGCAACACCGACCTTCGCGATCACATCGCGGGCCGCAGCGGCCCCGTTCGGGGCATCGGCGAGCGCCTCGAGAATGGGCGTCCAGTAGGCACGCTCATCGAGCAGGCTGCCCTTCGGCGCCCTCTGCGAGCCGCCGCGAGTCTTGCCTCCCTTTCGACGTCGCCGAGGGGCGCGCGGTTGAGGCGGCGCCGATGCCAGGGCAATCGCGCCAGTCCGTTCGTTGCCGTCCGCGGCTACGCGTTCGATTTGGAAGAAAAGCGGTGACTGCGCGACTGGCGCAAGCCCCAGCTCGCGCCGCAGGACGCTGTCAATGGAGTCGACCAATGGCTCGGCCTTCTCCTTCAGTGCCTCGACCAGCTCATCGTCCAAAATCACGAGGTACGGCATCGTCTACCTTTCTCATTGCAATGTACTTTGCAATGTCAGACTAGCGACACCAGCAAGCCTCGTCAAGTCAGTTCGCAGATACCTCAAAAGCTGGCAGCTCGCCGAGCACGACGACAGCCATGATTGTGGCAAAGTCGGGCTCGTCGGCGACGACCTCCGCGAGTGCCCGCTCGGCTGCAACGCGGGTCATAAATAAGTCGACGGTGTAGTCACAGTCGGTGGCGACGAGCGCGTACAGCACCTCTGCATTCAAGCTGAGGCTTGTTGTCGTGTCGAGATGTCTCCTACGGACTCGTCCCTGGCAGCGCGAGCCACTTCTTCAGCTCGCGCTCGAAGCGGGCGACGTCGCGCGCCGTACGGATGGTCAAGACAATCGGGCCCAAAGGACGCACCGAACCGCGATGGACGTCGACGTGGTCGTAGACCTTGCCTGTCTGCCGCGCACGGATCGCCACGCGTTCGCCGTTCTCAAAGTAGAGCGAGACCGAGTTCCAACCTTTCCCGAAATGGACGTCGTGGCGCCGCTCGTCGCGGCCCAAGACGTCCAAGATGACGACAGCCAACGGTGCGATCAGCTCGGCAACGCCGGCCGCGTGATGGTCGATCAGGTCGAACAGATGCTGCGGGCGCCCGGCACCATAGGTGTGGATCACTCGGCGGCCTCGAACAGACCGGCCGGCCCGCGGTCGAAGCCGCGCTGATCGCTTTCGGTGGCGCGATAGGCGGCGTCGAGGCGTTCTTCAAGGCTGCCCTCGCCGGGAAACAGCGCCTCGAGACCAGGCCGTTGCGCTTGGTCACGGCTGCGCGCGGCGAGCCGTTGAACGCTCTCACGGCTGCGCCCGCGCGCGTAGACGCGCGCCCGTATGCGTGCCAGCAACATCGCCAACACCAGGTCGCCCTCGTCGAAGGCGACTTCGAACTCTGCGGCAAAGAGCGGATAGTCGTCGAGCAACGCGAGCCCTTGAAGCCAGTCGTGGTAGTCGGCGAACGAGTTGCCGGCGTCCTGCCCGAGGGCGTCAGGGAAGCGCAGCGAGCGCAACGAGATCACCGGCTCGACCTCGCCGTTCCCAAACGGGACGACGACCTGCGCTCGATTTGCCGCTGCCAGCGCGTTGGGACGGTCGGCGTGCAGCGTGAAGGCGGCAAGTGCCGAGGCCAACCGGCCGAGCGCGATTGTTGCCGCGACGCGGGTCGGCGCTTGATCGGCGCGACCCGCGCTCGTCGCAAGCGCAATGTGACGGAGTGCCGGCGACAGGGCCTCGAGACTGCGATCACGGCCATACTCGAGTACCGGGAAGGCGACGGCGAGGAAGGCCTCGCCGGCGTCACTCGTCGCCGCCAGCACCTGCGGCAGGCGCCCACCGGCCGCCGGCACCGCCTCGTCAAGACCATCGATGACGGCGACGACAGCAACGGCTGCGGCCTTCAACCGTTCGGCGACAGCGACCTCATCGCCGCGCCCAAGCTCGGCGAGGATCTCAGTCTTCAAGTCGGCTACTCCTCCGCACGGACGGCAGGGTTAACAGAGCGAGCTCACGGTCGAGGGCGCCTATTACCGCGGGGGCCGTCGGCACTGTCATCAGGCCGAGTAGCCGCGCGGGTGGTTGAGGATGACGTTCTCATAGCGATGGCCGTCGTTCGGCAAGCTGCCGACGGCGGAGCGCATGCGCTCGAGCAGATGAGATGGCGCGTCCTCTCCGCGCGCTTCGACGACTGCGACGGCGCTCCCCGACAGACGGGCCTCGATCAGCGCGGCCCGCTCACCGTCCGAGACGACGACGAGGAAGCGTTGGTAGTCACCACCGCCGTAGAGTTCACCGACTTCGGCGATCGCCATACCGACGCTGCGCCCGGTGGCGTCGGCGCTCGCCTCGTCGAGGGCGTGTTGCGCTGCTGGCAGCCTTGCCTGCAGGCGCGCCTCGGCGTCGTTGATCGGGTCGGGGATGTCCACGGCGGAGTCTTACGGGGCAGCGAACAACAACCGCTCCTTCTCGCGCGGCGAGTCTTTGACGTAGAAGCCCCGCGCCCAATGATCGGTGTCGTCGAGGTAGAGCATCCCCTTGGCCTTCGTCTGCGGCGCGAGCGCGCTCTTCGGCGTCGCGGGCCCCGGCGCCGGATGTGTGTTCGGCGTCTTCGTGTGCCCGCGGAAACGGAAGTGGGTGAACAAGCGCATGAACTCGCCGAGGAAAATGTCGGCGAGGCGCGCGTCGCCGCGGATCACGAGCATGTTCTCGTCGTTGGCGGTCGTCGACGCCTCCGAGAAGTTCGCCGAACCAGTGATCACTATTGGGTCGTCGCCCAACGGATCGATCAACATGATCTTCGTGTGCACGTACTGGACGTAGGTGTTGAGGCCGGTCAGCGCCTCGCGCATCCAATTGGCGAACGGCGTCCCGGCCTTGCCGCCGAAGTAGCCGCCGGCCGTGATGCGGTTCGACGGATTACGGGCGATCGTCGTCACGTCACCTTGGCGTTTGTCGAGAAGTAAGTAGCGCAGGTAGGGCTTCGGCTCGGCGAAGATTGCAGTCAGCTCCTTGCTGACGCCGAACGCCGCAGTGAGGAAGACGCTGCCAGTCGCCTCGTCCATCAACTTGGCATACCAGTTCAACGCCGCGAGATCGCCACGCGGACTGAAGATGAGGTCGATTCCGCTCGGCGCTGCCGGTAACGGCGTCTCCGCGTCGTTCCACTGCTTGGTGTCCTTCGGCTTCTCGTCCTTGTCGACCTCGCCCCAGAAGTCGAGGTAGCGCTTGGCGACCGCCTTGTCGCGGACGATGTGTCCCACGTTCCATTGCCCGTAGAGGCCGCCCTCGGTCAGGTTGGTCGAGCCCGTCCAGACGCTTTTCGCGACGCCGTTCTCGAGGAGAACGATGAACTTGTTGTGCGCGATCTTGGTGTTGGTGCGCTCTTTGCAGAGTGCGCGGATACCGGCAGCGTCGATCGCCTTGTCGTTGTCCTCGCGCGGGGTGTCTTTGGGCTTCTTCGGCGTGCCGTTCTTGACCGCGTCATAGACGATCTTGACGTCGGCGCCGGTCGCGGCCGCAGCGGCGAATGCCTGCAACATCGGAGCGTCGGTGAACTCGTAGACGGCGGCGCGGAGCGCGAAGCGCGGGCCGTTGGCCTGCGCAATGAACGCCTGCATTGCTTCGGCAAGCCCGCGCGAGAGGAACTTCCACGCGTCCGGGCCGGCTTGGTCAGGAGGCAAGGGGTTCCGTTTGCCCTTTGGCGTGAACCTCCGCGCGTAGGCCTGCGAGCCGGCGACACCGCGGTTGAAGAAGACGTCCTGCGTGTCGCCAACTTCGGACTCCGTCGTCACAGTCAGCGTCACCGACGCGCCGGTCTGCAAGGCGTCCGGGGTGCCGTAGCGTGCCTCGACTAGGTACTCGTACTTCTGGCCCGGTTGCAGCGTGTAGTCGCCCCAGACGAACTCCTGGAAGGGGTTTTTGGCGCTGGAGTGATCGGGCTTCTGGCCTTTGTCGTTCGCCTTGAGGAGCAGGAAGTTGTCGAGGTAGAAGGGCCGCGCGTTCGGCCGCGACTTGTCGGTGCGCTTGAGCGCGAACCCGAGCAGGTTCTTCGTCTGCTCCTTTGGCAGGTTGAACCCGAACAAGACGACATGGGTTCCGGCGATCGCCTGCACCGAGAGACCGTCGTTGCGGGCCTGTGTGCGCACAGAAGCTGAATATCGCGTTTGCCGACTCCAGTCAACGCCCCTGGCTGCGGACGGCTAGCCTCCCTCGATGTCACACTCGCCAGACGCTGAGGACTTCATCGTCGCCCAGTGGGAGGCGGCGCTCAATGACGCCCGCGTTTCCCCGGCCGACTACCACCTGATCACCTGTCCCGGCGCGCCGGTGCCCGACCACGCTCCAGCGGTCTCTTTCCGCCGCGGCCACGTCGTCGACGGCAGTGAAGGCGGCATCGTCGTCACCGCCGACAAGCTCTTGGAAGCCGAGCAGTACGCCCAGCTGAACCGCGTCGCGACATTCGAGGACTGGGACGAGGACGACCCTGTGGCGATGGCCTTCCTCGCCGGCCTGCTGCGGCACGAGATCGAACACGGCATCCAACGGGACAAATGCCCGAACTCGTTCGAGCTTTACGACCTCACGGAAGCCGTGATCCGTCACGCCGTCCAGGACACCCACAACTGGCGCGAGCTGATCAACACCCAGCCAATCGAATGGGACGCGAACGCGGCAGCGTCGATGTACCTGCGCCACCACACCGTGCACCAAGCTGCGGTTCCTGACCTTCTGGCCGGCCCGCACACCTTCCTCGTCCGCTCCGAGCTGGGGCCGGGCGACCCTCAGAAACTGGTTGCTCGCACCGTCGGCTATCTCTACAGCCTGCGCGACGCCTGTCTGAAGCAGGAGGCCCGACAAAGCGTGACCTTCGACGTGCTGATCGAGGGAATGGTGCCGGGCGCGGGCGCGCTCTGGCGCGAGCTCGACGCGGCGCGGCTCTGCTAGCGGCCCTTTCGGCTCGACTCGATTGCGCTCGACATTGTCATTGGGCGAACGCTCCAATACGTTCCCGAGCGTGGAGCCACGGGTTTCGATGTCCGGCTACGTGCTCTTCTTCGTCGCCGGCGTCCTCTTGTTCGTTGCCTGTGACTACTCAGGGGCGGTCGTCGCCTGGCTCGGCGGCGGCGTCTTCGCAATCGGACTCCTCTCGCGCCTGCACCTCGCGTTGCTGACCCGCGGACACGCGGTTCCCGACCACCGCCGCCGACTCGACCATCTCGTCGTCGCGCAGTGGGGGCTCGGCGGTCTAGCCGCAGTCGGCGCCGGGGTCTTGACCCGCTACGTCAACTACCGCCCCCTCGCCGACTCACCGGCGCTGATTCACGCCCTGATCATTGGGGGCTTGATCATCTCGAGCGGGGTCTTCATCTCGAGCCTGATCGACTGGTACTGGATCTTGCCAAGGCTGTCCGGGCTCGGCGGCTACTCAGCGCCCTGCGAGGACTCCGGCTCCGAGCAATGGTCGAGCATCACGAGCATCTGGTATTTCCACCGCGCGCTAGCGACGGCGCTCGTCGCCGCGGTGGCGACCGGGATCCCCGTCTATATGACGAGCATCACCAACGACGGCAGCAAGCACGCCGCCTGGGACATCGCGGCGTTCGCCGTCGCCGGCCTCGCCGGGCTCTTCAGCCGTCACTCACTGCGCGCCGGCTATTACGCCTTCAACCCGCCCGTGCACATCGGTGACGTCGTCCGCATCCGTCTCGACCGCTACGACTTCGAGCCGCACGACGTCTACATCGTCGACGTCGCCCTACAGGGCTCGAAGTTCAAAGAGTTGAATGACTGCGAGTACCGCGGGCGGCCGTTTCGGAAGAAGGGCGACGGTGACCCGATCGAGAACGGGGCCTTGAAGCGCGTCCGTCCGCTGCCGGAGTGCCCGGCGCCGTGTGCCGACAGGTGCACCGGGATCAATTGGTACTGCCGCAACAACCCGCTCGCGCACAGCCAGTCGGCGCAGCGCCGCCCTGGCGACGACTAGTTGCGGCGCGCGACTCTAAAGAGCGCAACGGCCAGCCCTTCGAGCCACAGCAACAGCGCACCGAACAAGACGTAACGAGCAAGCTGTGCGACCGGCGACATGTTGGTGAGCACAAGCGCCGGGACGATCACGAGCAACGTCGCCAGGGCCAGGCGCGCTTGGCCACGCCACGCGGACACGTGCCAGAGACCGTAGGCGAGTAGCGTCGCCGCCGCGACGCTGGCACTCGGGATGAGCGGATAGACGTCATTGTGGACTCGGCCGTGCCAAGTCGATGCAGCGCCGGGACGGTCAGCTTTGAAAGCGACGACGATGAGCGCGCTCGACACAAGCCCGAGGAGCCCGGCCCCGACGCGGGCTGCGCGCGTCGGCAGCTCGCAGGCGAGGACGACGGCGAAGGCGAGGCCGAGCGCGCCGCAGACGACGAAGACGGCGACGACCAGCCAGCCGACGCGACCGAGGGCGAGTACGCTCGGCCACTCGACCGCGCTGCGCTCTAGCGCCGACCAGCCGATCGAGCGCAGGAAAGACCACTCGGCGACCGTTGCGACCACGAGCGCGGCGACCAGAAGTGGAGGCGCCAGGACTCCGGCGCCCGCGCCGAACGAGAGAACCCGCCGCGACATACGCGGAGTGTTCACGACAACGCCCGCCCCTGTCTGCATTCAGCGCGGCGGCGAGTCGCGTCTGTCGATCACGCCGTCTGTCGAGCAGACTGTGGCCATGGAGAACCGTCCGCTCGCAGACCTGGTTGCTGCCCTTGGCGCCGAGGACACCGTCTGGGTCAGGCTCGCCGGGCATCGCAGCGCCGACGGCTGGGGCCTCGCGCTCCTCGAGATCACCGCCACCGAGGAGCCACCCGAGTTCGAGCGCGTGACCTGGCTCTACGAAGGCGCCGTCTTCACCGCTCTGCCCCAGCGCGGGTCGACGGTCGCCGGCTGGGTCGAGCAGCGACAGGTCAACCAGGGCCGCCTCGAGCTCGGGATCGCCGACCTGCCGACGCACGTCACCGTCGAGCGGCGCGACAGCGGCTTCGCCGGCGCCTTCTCAACGCTCGCTTGGCCAAGCATCGTCTGGGCAGTCGGTCTAGCGAACCAGTACAGCCACCAGTTCCGCGGCGACCTCGTCGCCGACGACGCGCCGGCCTTCCTTGAGTTCGACCAGGCCGCCGCCGCCTTCTTCGGCCTCCCACCAAGCCTCAATCGCAGCTTCTCCGGGCGTGAGGTCGTCCTTCGCGTCCAAGACCGCCGCGGCAGGATCGCCGCGGTGCATGTCCGCCCGACCGAGATCGTCGCCCAAGTCGAAGGCGAGGGTCTCGTCGGCGCGACGCTCGCAGTCGGCGGCGATCGGCCAGGAGCGGTCAAACGCCTCACGGGCGCAGGCGACGTACACCTGCCGCACGCCGACGGCCTGCCGACGCGGCCCTGGCTGGCGCTTCATCGCGACTACGAGCTCCTCGACCGCCGCTACCTCGAGGCCTCCTCGGCGCAAGCCGGCGTCGAAGTCGAGGTGGATGCAGCCACCCAGCTCGCCGTCCTCCTCGCCAGCGGCGAAGGGCCACGCACGGAGTTCAAGCGCGAGCTGCCGAGCGACCCGCGCGGGGTCATGAAGACCGTCGCCGCCTTCGCCAACGGCGACGGCGGCACGATCGTCTTCGGCGTCAATGACGAAGGCGTCGTCGTCGGGCTCGCCGGCGCGGGCTTGCGCAAGGCGTCCGACCGGTTGGCGAATCTAATCCGCGACCACGTCCATCCGCTGCCGTTGTACGACTTCGTCGTGCTCGACGAAGACGAAGTGCTTCTCGCCCACGTCTATCCGAGCCCGAGTACCCCGTACGGCGTCGGCACCGACCCTCGCGATGTCGTCTACTACCTCCGCCGCGGTGCCAACTCGTTCCCGGCGACACCAGCTGACGTCAGGCTGATGGTGCAGGCGCGCGAGCCGGTCGTCTCGCAGTACCCGCATCTCTACCGCTAACCGAAGCCGCTCGCGCATCTCCGCGTTGCGATAACAACGCTGCTCGGCAGGGCGGAAGCCGCCAGCTGAACGTTCGAACCCCGCAAGCTGGCAGAAGCTCAATCCCACGGATTCGACTCGGCTCGGCGATAACGGGAAACCGACATGCCGTCGATGTCAGGGTTCAGATGCGCCGGTCGTAACGGAACGGCACAGACTTGCGTACAACCGGTCGGCGCGCTAGCCTCGCGGAGCCGGGCACATATCCCCGGTCGGTGTGAGATCAGCGGAAGTCCGGTCAAATCCGGTGCTGTTCCCGCAACTGTGAGGCCCCTTCGGGGGACAAGCCAGGAACGCTCCTTACACCGCGATGCAAACCCTCGGAGGAAGGGGTAGCTCGCGTGGCAGTAGGAAGGCCACTCGATACATCTCTCCTCCGCATTTCGCGGAGGTTTTTTTATGGCACGTCTCAGGCTTATCGCGGCCGCGATTGCGGTCGTCCTCGTCGCTGTCTGCCCGTACGCCTCGGCCGCCGGCGCACCGTTGTTCCCGGTCACGATCACGGCGGCCAACGGCTCGGTCACCCTGCAACAACGGCCGCAGCGCATCGTCTCGCTGTCGGCGACCGCCACCGAAGACCTGTTCGCTATCGGCGCTGGTTCACAGGTAATCGCCGTCGACAACCAGTCGAACTATCCCCCGCAGGCGCCGATGACCTCGCTGTCGGCATTCCATCCAAACGCTGAGGCGATCGCCGCTTACAAGCCCGACCTCGTCGTCGTCTCCGGGAGCAGCATCGTCGCGCCGCTCGAGCGTCTCGGGATCACGGTGATCCTCGACCCCGCGGCCAAGAACCTCGGTGAGGCCTACATCCAGATCAGTCAGCTCGGAGCAGCGACCGGACATCCGAAGAAGGCGGCGACTGTCGTCAAGTCGATGCAGGTCGGGTTGACCAAGTTGATTCGCTCGGTACCGAACCGTTCACGGCACCTGAAGGTGTTCCACGAACTCAGCCCTGACCTCTACTCGGCGACGTCATCGACATTCATCGGTCAGGTCTACAAGCTGTTCGGTTTCCGGAACATCGCCGACGACGGCGACCCGACTCACTCGGGCTATCCGAAGCTGTCTGGCGAATACGTCATTGCCGCTAACCCGGATCTCGTCGTCCTCTCGGACACCCAATGCTGCGCGCAAACGGCGGCGACAGTCGCCGCGCGTCCGGGCTGGACGAACGTGAACGCGGTTAAACGCAACGGCATCATCCCGGTCAGCGATGACATTGCTTCGCGCTGGGGCCCGCGCGTCGTGGACTTCGCTCGCCTCGTCGCCGCGGTCGCGAGGCGCTCGTAGTGGCGCTTGCCGAGATCGAAGTGCCACGCTTGCGCCCACCGATACACGCTCGCGGTGTCCCGTGGCGCTGGGGGCTTGCCGCGGTCGTGTTCTTTCTCGGCGCGCTCGTCGTCGGACTCGGGGTCGGGCCGGTGCCGCTTGGCGCCGGCCCGATCGCCGAGTCGGCGTTGTCGCATCTGCCGTTCGTGCACATCCATTCGCGCCTCAGTGCGACCGAGGAGGCGATTCTTTGGCAGCTCAGAGCGCCGCGGGTTGTCTTGGGAGCACTCGTCGGCGGCATGTTGGCAATCGCCGGTTCGGCCTACCAGGGCGTGTTCCGTAACCCGCTCGCCGACCCCTACCTCCTCGGCGTCGCCGCCGGCGCCGGTCTCGG
>Ga0209514_10007184_pt1 | contig 13248 bp, 11 predicted proteins | sample Subgrocontami58m_FD_187452 | JGI IMG/M metagenome (GOLD analysis project Ga0209514, IMG submission 187452) | Subsurface groundwater microbial communities from S. Glens Falls, New York, USA - GMW37 contaminated, 5.8 m (SPAdes) (version 3) | ecosystem: Environmental > Aquatic > Deep subsurface >...
GATTGAACTGACTGGGACGGTAACCCAGGTGCTCCCTGGCACCATGTTCAGGGTTTCCCTCCCCAACAAACATGAAGTCCTCGCCCACATCTCGGGCAAGATGCGGAAGAATTTTATCCGCATCAGCGTTGGGGACAAAGTGAACCTCGCCATGTCACCCTATGACATCTACAAGGCGCGCATCACGTTCCGGCAGCCTTAGGCTGCGGTCATCCGTCATCACCAGTGATCAGTCACCAGTGATCAGTCACCAGTGATCAGTCACCAGTGATCAGTCACCAGTGATCAGTCACCAGTGATCAGTCACCAGTGATCAGTCACCAGTGATCAGTCACCAGTGATCAGTCACCAGTGATCAGGCTTCCGCCCCGCCCTCTGCCCTCTGTCCTCTGCCCTCTGCCCTCTGTCCTCTGCCCTCTGTCCTCTGTCCTCTGAACTTCCCCCTGAACGTTTTCTCCAGTTGCCCTGTCTGCCTCCCTGCTGCATCCTTGCAGTTGCATGGTTCGGCCTGACACAACGGATTGGCGCTGGCGCTGGATGATGGATCCCATCGTTCGGGCGTTCGCCATTTCTTTGTCTCTCCACTTCCTTCTGTTCGTCACGTTGGAGGCAGGCAACCGCCTCAACCTCTGGCGTTTCAGCCCTTTCGCCGCACTGGCCAGAACCATGAAGCAGGTTACCCCCTCCGTAAAGCGCCGCGAACTGAAGTCCCCGAAAGACGCAGCCAAAGCGGAGGAGAAGCCGGAGGATGTTCCACTCGTGTTTGTGGATGTGGACCCGTCTCAGGCCGTGGCTGCGCCGCCGGAGAACACCCCGTACTACGCCACGGTGAACACCCTGGCGGGTAACCCCGATACCAAGCGCGACCGCCAGACCCCCAAGTTCGATGGCAAGCAGGATCGCATCCTCAAAACCACCGACTCCGCGCAGCCCAAGCCGCTCCCCGTCCCACTCCAACCCGCCCGCCCCACCGAAAAGCCACCGGAGAAAAAAAACGAACCCGAGAAGCCAAAGGAATCGCTCCTGCCAGTCTCCGCACCCCCGCCCAAGCCCGAGCTCAAGGAAGGCGACCTGGCGACCGCCAAGCCCGCCGCCGCCGTCATCGGCCATCCTGACCTGCCACCCGGCGAGACCCTCCAGCCAACGCCTCCCCAACGCACGCGGCCCCGAACTGTGGCTCAGGCGAAGGCCCAGTTGCCGCCCGACAGCCGGAGCGCCATCCAGGGTGAGAAAATGAAGCAGGAGGGCGGGGTGCGGCGATTCTCCATCCAAGCATCGACGGACGCTCGCGGAAGCCCCTTGGGAAACTACGACGCGAAGTTTGTGGCGGCGGTCCAGCAGTGTTGGTACAACCTGCTCGAACAACAACGCTACAGCTTGGATCGGATGGGCAAAGTCGTGCTTGAATTTCGACTCACCTATGACGGCAGGATCACCAACATGAACACGCTGGAGTCGGATGTGGGAGATCTTTATACTGCCATCTGCCAGTTGGCCGTGAGCAAACCCGCCCCGTTTGAGAAGTGGCCGGCAGACGTGCGCCGCCTCATCGGCACCAACTCTCGTGAAGTGCGATTTACGTTTTATTATTGATTATGTGGGAATTCCTTGTGGCCGGTGGGCCCTTCATGTTTGTGCTCGTGCTGACCTCGATCGTCAGCCTCACCTTCATTATTGAACGCGGGTTGGCGTTGCGCCACGACAAGGTCGTGCCCCCCGGCATCGAGGCCGCCCTGGATCAGTGCCACTCACCCAAGGATGTCGCACCGCTCCAGGTGGTCTGCCATCAGCAGACCTCCTCCCTGGGACGGCTCGTGCTGACCGCGATCGAGCATCTCCCATGGCCCAAGTCCGACAACACAGACTCGATCCAAACCCGGGGACGCCATGAACTGGTCCAACTGGAGCGAGGCTTGGTCGTACTCGAGATCGTGGTGGGGATCGCTCCGCTGTTGGGCCTTGTCGGCACCATTCACGGGTTGATCACCCTCTTCGGTGACCTGAGCAAAAGCGGCCTGGCGGACAACACCGTTCTGGCCAAAGGCATCGCCATCGCGCTCAACACCACCCTGATGGGCCTTCTCATCGCCATCCCGTCGCTGGTTGCCTGGAGCTACTACAACAAGAAGGTGGAGTCGCTCTCCGTCGAGATGGAGACGCTCCTGGAGGACTTCCTGAGGCGTCAGTATCGACGTAAAGGAAAAACTCACCAGCCCGTTGCGGAACCGTCGGGCGAATAGCCTCGCCGCTCCCCGCCTTTCCCCCAATGCGATTCATACAACGCAAACGACGACAGCCGCCCGCGATCATCATCGTGTCGCTGATCGACATCTTGATCGTCCTGCTGATCTTCATGATGGTGACCACCACCTTCAAACAGTACCCGGCGCTCAAGCTGGCGCTGCCCGAATCCAAGCAGCCTCGCGAAGGCACCGCGGAGGCCAACCTCGTCGTCACAGTCACCAAGCAGCCCCCCTTCTTCTACCTCGGCCAGCTCCCCATCGCCCTCGAGAAGCTCCAACCAGAGCTTGTCCTCCGAGCCGCCAAGGACCCCAAGACCACTCTCACCATCCGGGCTGACACCGACGCTCCTTTCGGCAAAATCGTCAACGTGATGGACGCCGCCAAGGCCGCCCGCATCAAGACCATCAGTGCCTTCACCAAAGCCGGCGTCAAGCCGTAGCCTGCCCACTCCCTATTGGGGTGCCATCACCCGGCGCCGCCTGGCAGAGTACGATGCCCTGAATTGACCTTCCGCTTTTCATTGAACCGCCAAGGACCTTTCCGCCGTCCGTAGCCGAACCGCACCGTGCGCCATGCCGGTGGTCGAGCCGACGGCATCCTCAACGCCGTCGCCGGTGTGGTCTTGCACCAACACATCGCTTTGTGATTAACCCCCCTGGCCCCCACGCGGCACCCACCCGTTCCATCGCTTGGCTCAATCTGGAACCCGCTTTTTTCAATTAACGCCGCCCATGTTGGCTCTGCTATTCTCGGCCCCATGAACGCCAGACACGGCCTTGGTGTATGCCTGCTCGCGGTTTCTGTGGTGCTCAATGCCCTGCTCGGAATCGCATGGTCGAAGCGCGCCACCCCTCCTGCCGCTCCACCGGCGCGGAGAGCGATCCGCTCGCCGCGTCCACCGCCGCTACCCGTGGCGGACGCGGCGGCAGCCTCCACCGCCATGCCCATGGCTGAGACCGCTCAGCAGGTTCCCTGGAGACAGGTGGAGTCAGACGACTACCGCATTTACGTGGCCAACCTGCGCGCGATAGGTTGTCCGGAATGGCTTGTGCGTGAGATTCTCGTGGCCGACGTCGAGAAGCTCTACGAGCAACGATCCGCCGCCGTTTCGAAACGGAGGGAGTACTGGATCAGTGGCGGGCGACGGCGCGCTCTGGCAAGAGGGGAGGAAAACCAACGTGCCGCGCTCGAAGCGGAGAAGCGCGCGCTGATCAAGGAATTGGTGGGCTGCGAATGGGATGCCAAGGCCGCGAAGACGTGGCATGACGACCTTTGGGGGGACATCCCCGTCGTAACAGTACTCCTCGGCGCCTTTGGGGAGTCGCGACCGGTCCAGTTGATCGGGTTGGTTGAAAAGTATGAACATCTTAGCAATGAACTCAAGCGCAAGGCGGACCACATCTTGCTGCCCGCGGACGAAGCGAACCTCACAGCGTTAAGCCGGTCCCTTCAAACAGAGTTGGGGACGGTGCTTAGCCCAGCCGAACTGGACGAGTTCGAGTTGCGGTTGGAATCCGTGGTCACTCTCATGGACAGTCTCCATACCGAGGGAGTCGAACTGACTGGGGCGGAACTGCGGGAAATGATGCGTCTGCGAAAAAGCGTCGAAAACCCGATCGGCAGACTGGTCCTCGGCGATCGCGATCTTCCAGAAGAGGCGCAAAAACAAATCGAGGCCGGGGTGAAGCGGTTGCTGGGAGAAACGCGGTTCGCGGATTACCAGCGGGCTCAGGAAGGGAGCTACCGAGAGGTTCTCTCTTTCACGGAAGAGCGCGGGTTGCCGAAGCCGGTGGCCGTGCAAGTGTACGACCTGCGAACCGCCGCCGAACAGGAAGCGGAACGGCTCAAGCAGGATCAAACGCTTACTCCGGATCAGCGCAGGAACGAACTCAACACGGTGCGGGCAACAACGGCGGACGCTGTGGTCCGCACATTGGGAAAAACAGTGTCAGAGGATTACATCAAACAACACGGAGGCTGGCTTGAAAGCCTGGCCAATCTCCCAAAGCAGGAAGGAGCAACACCATGAGCGTGCGGTGGCCGACCTACGTATCCTTGACCCTCAACGTAGCGTTGTTTGGAGCCTGGCTGGCTACGGGGAAGCATCCGGACAGAAGCGTTAGGGCGTCCACGGCGATAAGGGCCAGGCCGGCGGACGCCGCGGAGGCCGAACCCAAGGCCGGCGACGCCCCTGTGTCTGCCCCGGCATCCACAGGCCTGCGCTGGTTGGATCTTTCCTCCGAGGATCTCAGGGCGTACAGAGACAACTTGCGCAGGGCTGGCTGTCCGGAAGCAACGGCGCGCGATATCATGCGGGCCGTCATCAACGAGCGCTTTAACCGTCGGCGCCTGGAGCTGGTGCAGCCGTTTGCCGACCGATACTGGGATATGCTTGCGGGGGGTGACAAAGCATTCAAGAGCATCGGCGACCGTCTGGGGAGTATGAAAGAAGAACGCGATGCGGTTCTCAAAGATATCCTTGGAGACGAGCCGTCGGACCCTGCGGCCGAACGGGCCCGGCGCGTTGAAGGCTGGAACGAAAACTGGAGTTGGCTGCCGGCGTCGAAAGCGGCACAGATGGTATCCATTGAAGCGAAATACCAGAAGCTACGAGACGACTTGGAGGCGGAGATTGGCCGCCGCCCGGATGGCAAGCAGACCCCTGAAGACCAGGCCGCCAGAAAGAAACTGGCAGACCAGATCAAGACGGAGCGGGAAGCGTTGCTGAGCGTGGAGGAGCGTGAGGAACTCCGACTGCGTGAGTCCGGAGCGGCGCAGTGGGCCGAGAACCTCCACGGTTTTGAGCCCGACGAGCAGGAATTGCGCGCGGTGGCTCGTTTACGGCTGGAAACCGACGACGCAGCCAAGCGTCTGCGCGGGGAAAAGTGGGAGGAGAAGGACCTCAAGGCCGCTCTGAAGCAGTCGGAGGAGCAACTGCAGGCGAAGATCAAGGGCGTGCTTGGCGAGGAACGATACGCCCAGTACGACCGTGCCAGGGATGGGGACTTTGGCAACCTCAGCCGCGTGACCGAGCGTTACGGGCTACCCGCGGACGCCGCAGTTCAAGCCTTCGAGGCCCGCAAGGCAGCCGTGGCCGCAGTGGAGCAAATCAAGCAGAACGCATCCCTGCCCGAGCCCGAACGGAGGACCGCCTTGGAGTTCATCCAGCGTGAGACCGAACGCGCGCTCGCCCAGGCATTGGGCAACGAGGTCCTCGCCACTTACCGGGAGCACGGGGGCGCGTGGGTTGCGGGCCTCGTAGGCGGGACTGACGGCGTAAATTCACCCCCGCACAGATAAACCCGCCTACTGAGTTCTCCGCAGATTTGCCAATAGGACGCGCCGGAGACGTGTGGTGCGTCAGATCTCCAACCTGACGGTTTGGGTCTTCTCCGACGGCCCGTTTTCACCGACGGCGCGACAGCGGGAATGTCCTCGGAGCCGGAGGCTCCGGGAACCGGCAGACCGGAGGTCTGCCCCACTCATCACGCATCACGTCCCTCGCCCTCACTGGCGCTCGTACTCCCCTTTATTGACGCGCTTGAGTACCGTGAAGCCCGCCTTCTTGGCGTCCACGAAGGAGAGCGGCTTGGTGAGCCGGGGCGTATTGAAGGCCGAAAACACCTTGCGGACCGGTTTCTTGCAGAGCGGGCAGTTGGTCAGAGGCGCGGCGTCCAACGGGCGGTTCAAAGTGAACGTGCCGCCGCAGACGGAGCAATCGCCCTCGCAGAGTTCGTATTCGTAGAGCGGCATAGTCGGTTAGAACTTTCAGTGTCGGAGCGTCCGCTTGCCAGGCAAGCTCGCCGCGCGATCACCGCACGACGCCGCCTCCGACTCCACCACATTACTCGATAAACCGGGAGTGCTCAAGGGGGATACGCAATATCCCGTTGACGCTGAGGCGCGGTTTTACACATTATGGGTCCCGCTGAGCCTGGCCGGCCTGCCGGCTGCCTCACTAATGGAAGCCGCCGGATGGCCCTGCCTGTGTAATCTCCTGGCGCGCTGAGCTCAGCCTTGAAGTTGAACTGGGAACTGAAACTGACTATGAACCTTGATACCCTCTACTCGGAACTGACCCTCAAGCCCACCGCCAAGCTGGCTCTCGTCGTCCTCGACGGCATCGGCGACCTGGCTGTGAAAGAACGCGGCTACTTGACGCCGCTGGAAGCGGCCAACACCCCCAACCTGGACGCCCTGTCGAAGGACGCCGCCCAGGGCCGGATGATCCCTGTGGCACCCGGCATCACCCCCGGCAGCGGGCCCGGCCACCTCGGCCTCTTCGGCTACGATCCCCTCGAATTCCAGGTCGGACGCGGCGTGATCGAAGCCCTCGGCCTGGGTCTTGAACTCAAGGCTGGCGATGTGGCGGCCCGGGCTAACTTCTGCACAACGGATGCCAAAGGGATCGTCACCGATCGCCGGGCGGGACGCATCGACACCTCGGTTTGCGAAGAACTCTGCGCGTTGCTCGCTTCCAAGGTCAAATCCGTCGGCGATACGGAGGTCATCATCAAGGCCGGCAAGGGTCACCGCTTCGTGGTTGTTTTCCGGGGTAAAGGAATGGAAGGCCCCCTGACCGACGCCGACCCCCACCGTGAAGGTCTGCCCATCCCGGCGGCCCAGCCGGTCGATGCGAAATCGATCAAGGCCAAGAAGGCGGCAAAAGCGCTCGCGGACTTCTACAAAGCCGCCCTCCCGCTCATCGCCAAGAGATCCCCAGCCAACAGTTTTCTCATGCGCGGGATCGCGCACCAACCCGAGATTCCGCTCTTCGCGGACCGGTACCTCCTCAAGCCGGCCTGCCTTGCTGTCTATCCAATGTACAAAGGTCTGGCACAACTGGTGGGCATGACCAAGATCGAAGGACCGCAGACCATCGCCGAGCAGTTCGAGCGTTACCTCGCTGAATACGACAATTACGACTTCTTTTTCATCCACTTCAAGTACACTGATATGTACGGCGAGGACGGCAACTTCGAGGCTAAGAAGAAAGCGATCGAAGAGTTCGATGCCGCCCTCCCCATCCTCCTCAAAAAGCGCCCGGACGTCCTGGCCATCACGGGTGACCATTCCACCCCCTGCCCGATGAAGGGGCACTCCTGGCACCCGCAGCCAGTCCTCCTGACCTCCGCTTGCAGTGGATCAGACAAGCTGGAGCGGTTCACCGAGACCGGGGCCAACCTCGGCTCCCTGGGCGTGTTCGAGGCGAAATACCTCATCCGCCACATGCAGGCCAACGCCCGCATGTTCGACAAGTTCGGCGCCTGATCGCCAGACCACTCTCACGCGAAGGGGCACCTTGCCCCGCGCCTGCTGGACCGGGGGCGCAACTGTGCATGTGCCCTTTCGTGCTTCGTTCAATCCTTAGGTACAATTCCATTACGTCCATGAAGTCTGTCATCCTTGCCGCCGGCAAAGGCACCCGCATGCGGGACCTAACCAGCGAGCTGCCCAAACCGATGCTAAAGGTCCAAGGCAAGCCGATCCTCCAGCACATCCTCGAAGGACTCCTGACCGCCGGCATTCGCGACCACTGCATCGTCACCGGCTGGCGTGCGGACGTGATCGAGGATTACTTCGGGAACGGCTCCCGATGGGGCGCATCCATCACCTACGCCCGACAGGAGGTCCAGGATGGCACAGGCAGGGCCGCGGAGCCCGCCAAGAGCTTCGTGGGCACCGATAGCTTCCTGCTTACCTACGGGGACATCCTCGTCAGGCAGGAAACCTACCAGGCGATGCTCCGCCGGTTTGGTGAGGAGGCCTTCAGCGGGTTGATCACCGTAACGCGCGGCGAAGATGTCACCAAAGGGGCGATCAATTTCTTCGATGCCGCCTTCTGTCTGAGCCGCCTCGTGGAGAAGCCGACCCAGGCTCAACTGACGCAATTGCGCGCCGAAGGGTGGCTTAAGTCCGGCGATCCCGCCTGGTACAATGCCGGTATCTACCTCTTCAGGCCCGAGGTGTTCGATTTCACCGCGCGCCTGCAAAAGTCCCCCCGTGGCGAATATGAGCTGACCGATGCCATCAGCGCCATGGCCGATGCGGGACACCGCATTGCGGGCCTCGAAATCGCCGGGCGATGGGTCGATGTGCGCGATCCTGAAGTGCTCGCCTCGCTGGAAGAAGAAAGAGCCTGAGGGCGTCCAGGGGAAGGCACGAGGACCCTTTGATCGCGCTTGGTTCTTGTCCTTGGCGTGGGCGAGGGTTTATCTTTAGCCGACTAAAGCCATGAACAGAGCCTGGATTCCACCGTGTCTCGGCCTGGCTGCGATCCTCACCTTCGCGGCCTCCGATTGCGTCAAAGGCCTCCGGCTCTCTGCCGCCGAGATCGGCGCCTCCGCCCAGCCAGCCGCCGCGCTGACTCCACCGTCGCCCCCTCCCGGCCTGGTGGCCAGGGTCGGTGATCGCAGCGTCGCATTGCACTGGGACAAGCCAGAGATAGGCCAACCAACCGGGTACCACGTATATCGGGCGACCGATCTCGCGGCCCCTTACTCCCGAGTCACCACCAACTTACTCTCCCTCCAAGGCTTCGCAGACCTCGATGTCACCAACGGCCAGACCGTCTTCTATTCGATCCGCGCGGTGAACGCGGCCGGTGAAGGCGCCGGTTCTGATTCCCTAGCGGCCACTCCACGTCCGTTCTCGAACGACGACGACTTCCTCGATCTCCTCCAACAAACGGCCTTCGACTTCTTTTGGCATGAGGCAAATCCCACCAACGGGATGGTGCGCGACCGGAGCCGATCGACTTCCTTCTGCAGCATCGCCGCCGTCGGTTTCGGACTCACGGCCATCGGGATCGGGATCGACCACGGCTGGATCAGCCGCGAGGCAGGACGCGAGCGCGCCCTTTCCACCCTCCAGACTTTCTGGGAGAAGTCACAAACCCTCAAGGACGCCAATGCCATAGGTTACAAAGGCTGGTTCTTCCATTTCCTCGACATAAACACCGCGGCGCGTGCCTGGTCCTCGGAGCTTTCCTCGGTCGATACCGCGTGGTTCCTCGCGGGCGCGATCTATGCACGGGAATACTTTGACCAGGACCAAGCCCGTGAGATCGCCATCCGCGCCCTGGCGAATCACATCCTGGACCGCGTGGATTGGACTTGGATGCTCAACAACGGCCCAACCCTGACGCATGGGTGGAAACCTGAAGCCGGCTTTCTTCCATCCCGCTGGGTCGGCTACAACGAAGCGATGCTCCTCTACATCCTCGGTCTCGGCGCCACCACCAATCCGGTGCCCGCCACAGGATGGACCAACTGGACGAAGGGTTATCTCTGGCGGAGCATCTACGGATACACCTTCGTCAATTTCCCGCCGTTGTTTGGCCATCAATACTCGCACTGTTGGATCGATTTCCGCCATATTGCCGACGCCTACATGCGCTCTAAGAGTTCCACCTACTTCGAGAATTCGCGCCGTGCCACAATGGCCCAGCGCGAGTACGCCATCCGCAACCCTCCCCGTTTCCCCGGCTACGGGTCGAATCTTTGGGGGCTTACCGCCTGCGATGGCCCCGAGGGCGGCAACTACCTCAGTTATACCGCCCGGGGCACGCCGCCCGCTCAGAATGACGACGGCACCATCGCACCCACCGCTGCCGGCGGCTCTCTCGCATTCACGCCTGAGTTTTCCATCGCCGCCTTGCGCAACATGTATGAACAGTACCGGGCTACAATCTGGACGCCTTACGGCTTCTGCGACGCATTCAACCTCAAAGCCAAATGGTGGGACCCGGAGGTCCTTGGGATCGATCAGGGGCCGATCCTGATCATGGCGGAGAACCTCCGCACCGAACGCGTTTGGAAGGTGTTCATGAAAAGCCCCGAGGTTCGGCGGGGGCTGGAACGGGCCGGCTTCAATCCTGTCTCGTTTGCCGCCCCGGGTATTGAGCGCCAGCCCGAGTCAGGGGCGATCGTTCTCGCGTGGGATGTGCTCACCAACCGCTCCTACCAGGTGGAGTACTCGCCGAACCTCACCCATTGGCATGCCTCTGCCACGGGCTTCCTCACCGCCACGAATGACATGGCATCGTTCAGTTGGCTCGACTCCGGTCCGCCCGCCACCGACGTTGTCCCCTCCTCAGTTCCTCAACGGTTCTACCGCGTCTTCGAGATCGGCGACACCCAACCGTGACCGAGCCTCACGAAAAGGCGTGACGTCCAAGCTCGGTTTCCGCATGGTTCCCGCCGGCCCAATGAGACACCTATCGCCAGTTCGGGGCGCCGCCGCCCTATTCGTCCTATCCGTCCTATCCGTCCCACTCGCCCAAGCCCAGGACCCCCTAAGCCCGATCTTCCAGGAGTACCTGGAACAACACTTCCGCCAGCGCCCTGTGGATGCAACCCGTTTGGGGGACCACCGCTTTGATCACCTCATGGACGACCTCTCCCGCCAAGCCCGCCAAGGCTGGACTACACTCAACCGCCGGACTTTGGAGGAATTGCCCCGACGCGTGGACTACGCAACGCTCTCGCGTTCCTCGCAAATCGACTACGAGATCTTTCAGCATGACCTGGCCACTTCCCTCTGGCTGACCGAAAACACGCATCCATTCGAGGATGACCCTCGCGTCTATAACGAGTACCTCACCGAAAGCGTTTTCGTTCTGCTCACGCAATCGACATTGCCAAAGGAAACCAATGTCGCCCACTGCCTGGCCCGCATGGAGCAACTCCCGCGTGTCGTGGAGGCGGCCAAAGCAAACCTTCGCAACCCTCCCCGCCAACTGGTAGAGACAGCCATCCGCCAAAACCGGGGCGCAATCTCGTTCTATGAGACCGAGATCGCCGAGGTGGCTGGCGAAACGCTCCAACTCGCCGCCCTCAAGGAGTCGGGGAGGCGTGTGGCCGGCTGCCTGCGGGACTACCAGACCTGGCTCGAGAAGGAACTGCTCCCCCGTGCCAACGGAGAGTGGCGGTTGGGGAAGGAGAAGTTTTACCGGAAGCTCGAATTGGAGCTGGATGCCGGGATCACAGCGGATCAGGTGCTGGCGGACGCTCGAACGGAGTTCGATCGTGTCGAACATGAGATGTACACCATCGCCCGGCAGCTTTGGGGCCGATACCTTCCGAAACAGAGCCTGCCACCGGATGACACCGCAGGCCGGCGCTCCACCATCCAGCAAGTCGTCGCCCGGGTCGGCCAGGACCACGGAAAAGCCGAGACTCTTGTGGCCGACGTGCGAGCGGCGGTGGACGAAGTTAAACAGTTCATCAGCGGGAATGACATCCTGCGCCTGCCCAACCCGGACCGCTGTACGATCATCGAGATGCCAGAGTTCCAACGAGGCAATTCGACTGCCTTTATGAACTCTCCGCCCCCCCTTGATCCAAAGGCGAGTGGTTACTACGCGGTGAGCCCGCCACCTAAGGACTGGGACATGCAACGCATCAACAGCTACCTCGAAGAATACAACCGCCAGATGCTCCGGATCCTCACCATCCACGAGGCGTACCCCGGCCACTACGTGCAATTCGAGTACTCCAACCACAATCCGTCCTTCATTCGCCGTGTCCTTCAATCCGGAGCCTTCATCGAGGGATGGGCGGTCTATACCGAGCAGACCATGCTCGATCAGGGGTTTGGACTGGGCGACCTGACGCTGCGCCTGACGCAGCTCAAGTTCTACCTGCGCGCCGTGGCGAACGCCATCCTCGACCACAAGATGCACTGCACCACCATGACGGATGACGAGGCGCTGAAGTTTCTCACAGAAGACGCGTTTCAGTCCGAAGGCGAGGCGCGGCTCAAGATCATACGCGCCAAGCAGAGCTCGGTTCAACTCTCGACCTACTTCGTTGGCCGCATGGCCATGTATCGCCTGCGTCAGGCGGTACAGCGCGAGTTGGGCGCCCAGTTCGACCTGGGGCGCTACCACGAAGCCGTCCTGGATCATGGCCCCGTGCCTGTGAAATACCTGGGCGAACTCGTCCGCGCCCGTCTCGGCCAGCCGCGCTAGTGCGAGGTCCCCTCATTCCAGAGGGGTAGTTTAGTCAGGCAGTGACGGAGAGGCGCACCCACAGAATGGAATCGACAATGGGTCTCAGATACTCCAAAGTCTGGGACGTCCTATCAACCACGTCCCTATAGGCAGCGCAACTATGAAAGTGCTCTTTTTGAATGGCCCGAACCTGAATCTCCTCGGGACACGCGAACCTGAAGTCTATGGCCGTACCACCCTGGCGGAGATTGAAGCCACCGTCCGGGAGCGAGCCAACCGGCTGGGAGCTGAGGTCGAATTCCGGCAGACCAACTCGGAAGGTCAATTGATCGACTGGGTGCAGCAGGCACGCGAGGTGTGGGACGTGATCGCACTCAACGCTGCCGCTTACACGCATACCAGTGTCGCGCTGAGGGATGCGATCTCCGCAGTCGGAATGCCGGTGATCGAGGTTCACCTCTCGAATATCCACGCGCGCGAGGAGTTTCGGCATCACTCGCTGATCGCTCCAGTCTGTGTCGGGCAGATTTGTGGGTTCGGGGCGGCATCGTATGAGCTTGCGCTGGAGGCCGCTGTTAACGCTAACACCATACGAACACCTTGAAATCGATCAGATCTGCCTGGTTCGGCGGATCGAACCAAGATGCGCCAATGTTAACGCTAACATTCCTCTGTTCACCTGCCTTCTGCCTCAGGGGTGGACCTTTTCCAGGGCATTCGTATCCTCCTGGCCTTTCTCAACGATCATCTTCCCTCAAGTCGTCGGCTCTTGGCTCCCTGCGCTCGGGGCTCAATCCAGAGCCCTTCGGCATCGCGAGCGTTTTTCAATCAACGAATCTTTTCTTGACTCGTTTTTTGCCCCTGCTAGTCTCACGCGTAATTCGTGACAACGTGACGAGCAGGGTCGAGTTTCGGCTTCTGCTTTTTTGCTTAATGAGCGATAGTGATACGCAGCCCAACCGAGTAAACCTTCTACCCAGGAGGATGCCGTGGACCTGAAAGATATTAAGGCCATCATCGACCTGATGAAGAAGAACAGCATCGCTGAG
>Ga0209514_10007185_pt1 | contig 13247 bp, 14 predicted proteins | sample Subgrocontami58m_FD_187452 | JGI IMG/M metagenome (GOLD analysis project Ga0209514, IMG submission 187452) | Subsurface groundwater microbial communities from S. Glens Falls, New York, USA - GMW37 contaminated, 5.8 m (SPAdes) (version 3) | ecosystem: Environmental > Aquatic > Deep subsurface >...
TCCTGATGTGGTCTTTGGCAAAGGCGGGTATGCGAGCTTTCCCGCCTTGGTCGCGGCGCGCATTCTGCGAATTCCTGTCGTGATTCATGAATCTGATACCCTGCCTGGCAGAGTTAATTTATGGGCCGGTAAATTTGCCCAAAGAGTAGCCGTTTCTTTTAAGGATGCCGCAAAATATTTTCCTCTAGGCAAGGTGGCCCTTACAGGTCAGCCCGTGCGTAAAGATATTGTCATTCCGATTACTTCCGGCGCTCGCGAATTTCTTAAAATAGAGGAAAACGTGCCAGTCATTCTGGTTCTCGGAGGATCTCTCGGCGCGCAAAAAATCAACAATGTCATCGTCGAGGATCTTAAAGATCTTGTGGAGAAGTATGCCATAGTGCATCAGACCGGTAAAAATAATTTAACTGAAATTAGGGCGATAGGAGAGGCGTTGCTCGAGAATAGTCATTACAAAGAGAGATATAAAACTTTTGATTATCTTAATGCCTTAGAGCTCCGTATGGCGGCGGGCATTGCCTCCGTCATCATTTCACGCGCGGGTTCTACAATCTTTGAAATTGCCGCATGGGGCGTACCCTCTATTGTCATTCCTATAAATGAAAGTGTTAGTCGCGACCAACATTCCAATGCCTTCGCCTATGCCCGCGCCGGGGCATGCCAGGTGATAGAGGAGGATAACCTAACTGCTAACTTACTTGCATCGGAAATCGATCGCTTGGTGACGAACGAGCCCGAGCGGGAGAAGATGAAAGCGGCAACTAAGGTATTTTTCAAACCCGATGCCGCGCGCTTGGTGGCCGAAGAGATTCTTAAAATCGCCCTCGAACACGAGATAGAGAAATGAAAAATGTCCTAAGCTCGGCTTAGGACACATACGTTACAATAATGCTACAGCATTAAAGTAACGTATACGCTATAAACTCACTGCAGTGAGTAAATAACGTAGGTGTAAATATTTGATTTTAATTACAAAATGGAAAACCCGCCGCCGATACAGCTGGCGACGGGTCTCGTCGTTGCCGTTCGGGGCGGGGGGTTGTGTCAGGGAATGCGTTCTCCGATCGTCTCCATCCTTGTCTGGAACCTCTGCCAAACATGGAAGATAGCGATTTCGTCCTTCTTAGTACGAATGGCGACGAGATCACCACCACAGAAGAAGCAACAGTTTGGCTTCCCCTTGTAGTCACCTGCAGAATGCTCCAACGCCAGGACATCCGCTACACCCCTGTTGCTCATGTCGGCATTCTTGAGCCGGTACCGTCGTGTCGCGTCGCTCAGCGTTTCCAAGCCCATGGGGTTCTCCTTCAGTTTGGGTTAACCTCGGTCTTTGTTCATTCCCAGCGAAAATTCCGTTATTATCCTAGCATATTGCAATCTTTATGTCAAGGATTTTGGGAGAAAAGAAATAGTGATACTTAATGCTAAAATGGGCTGATGAAAGAGAAAGTTGTTACAAGATTTCCTCCATCGCCGACTGGGGCACTTCATATTGGTAATGTGCGGACCGCCCTATTTAATTATTTATTTGCCAAACATAGTGGCGGAGATTTTATTGTTCGGGTTGAGGATACGGATAAGGCACGGTCAAAGAGAGAGTATGAAGAGAGCATGCTAGAGAGTCTTTCTTGGCTTGATTTGAAAAGAGATGGAGAACTTTGGCGCCAGTCTGATAGGACAGAAATTTATAAAAAATATCTCCACAAACTTATTGATGAAGGCAAAGCATATATTTCTAGAGAGATTGAAGGAGAAAATAGGGAAGTGGTGCGTTTCAAAAATCCCAATCAGATTGTTTCCTTCGAAGATTTGATACGAGGCACAGTTCAGTTCGATACCACAGAACTGGAAGATTTTATTATAGCGAAAAGCATGGATGAACCACTCTACCACTTGGCGGTAATCATAGACGACTTCGAAGCCGGAGTGACACATGTCATCAGAGGAGAAGATCATATATCTAATACTCCCAGACAAATCCTCTTGCAAGAGGCCATCGGGGCGTCAAGACCTCTATATGCCCACTTGCCTCTCATTTTGGCTCCAGACAAATCTAAGCTTTCTAAACGCAAGCATGGGGAAGCTGTTTCTCTCGATTTCTATCGGCAAAAAGGATACTTGCCACAGGCCGTTATCAATTATCTGGCTCTCTTGGGCTGGAATCCTGGTACTGAAAAGGAAATATTTACACTGGAAGAATTAATTAAAGAGTTTGATCTTGCAAAGGTTCAGAAATCGGGTGCAATTTTTGATGAGAAGAAACTGGAATGGGTTAACAAGCAACATGTTAATCTTCTATCACCGGAAGAGAAACTAAAAATTATTGCCCGAGATTTTGACACGGAAACTATTCCAGTATTGGATACGGAGAAAATTTCATGGAAGAAAATTTCTAAAGAAGAAACGCTGAAGCATTTAGAAAACGCGAAGAAGATTCTTGAAGAAGAGGGAGATCTAATGTCCTATGCCGAGAGGGAAGGGAAGGGAAACGTTTTATGGCCTGTACGCTATGCTCTTACTGGGTTAGAGGCCTCCCCCGACCCGTTTATTATTCTCGAGATTCTTGGTAAAGAAGAGTCACTTAAGCGCCTAGAAAAAGCAATTGCTATATTAAGAAAATGAAATGTATTTTTATTCTAACTCTTTCTATTTACTTCCTACTACCTTCTTCTACCATTGATGCGGCCAATCCTACTGAAATTCAACAACAGATCGAACAGGTCAAGAGGGATAGGGAAGCGCTAATTGAAGAGCAGAAGAAACTTCAAGTCGAACTTGAAGCGATCAATAAAGAGCGCCAAACACTGGGTACTTCGGTGAAGACTCTGGACGCCACAAGAAAAAAATTAACCAAAGATATTAGTATCACCCAGTCGAAAATAAAATCGACCAATCTCACGATTCAGACGCTTGAAGATTCTATGAGTGAAAAGGAGAGGCAAATCGCGATTCATCATAAAGCTATCAAAGATACACTAGCGTTGCTTTCTGAATATGATTCTCACCCCCTCTTGCTTGATGTGCTGGCGGCCGGCTCACTCTCGGATCTATGGAAGGATAGGAGTCAGCTTGAAGGTCTAAATTCTAGTTTAGAAGAAGAAATAAATTCTCTTCGAGAGACTCGGAAAATCTTAAGTCAAGAGAAGGAGCAAAAGGAGAGGATGAAGAAGGAACAGCTAACTTTGAAGGGTCAATTGAGCGGTCAGAAGTCCGTGATAGAAGAGAGCAAGAAAGCGAAAGAAAAACTTCTTGCCGAAACGAAAAGCAAAGAAACAGAATATCAAAAAATGCTAGCAGAGAATCTCGCTCGGCAGAAAGAATCGGAAGAAGATTTGTATAAATTAGAATCAGGTCTTCAAATAGAACTTGACCCCTCTCTTGTTCCTTCGCCGAGACACGGCATTCTCTTTTGGCCTCTGGATAACATTTTCATTACTGATTCATTTGGTCAGAGGCCTACTAGGTATCATAACGGCGCAGATTTTCGGGCGACTGTGGGGACAGCAGTTAAAACAGTTCTTTCGGGAATAGTGCAAGGGGTAGGGAATACTGACGAGACCAAAGGATGTTATTCCTACGGTCGCTGGATACTCATAAGGCATGGTAATGGCCTCTCAAGCGTCTACGCGCATCTTTCTGCATCTTTGGTTAAGACTGGCCAGAGTGTTGAGACAGGGGAGACCATTGGTTATTCGGGGGGATACCCCAGAGCATTTGGTTCTGGCAATTCGAGAGGCCCACACCTCCATTTAGGACTATTTGCTTCTCAAGGCGTTGAGATAAGACAGTTTACAACGAGTAAGGGTTGCAAGACTGTCTCTATGCCCATTGCTCTCGGTCTAGGCGTGTATCGCGATCCTCTTGCGTATTTGCCTACGCTCTAATAAAATTGACTTATGAGACAAAAAGGATTTATTGGGCAATTGATATTGGTTGTCATCGCATTGGCACTTTTAAAATATTTTTTCAATTGGTCCATTTTTGACGCGGCGAATTCAGAACAGGGGAAGATGACCATAAACTATATTAAAGACGTTTTAAATATCGCTTGGTCATACATTAGAACCCCCATTCTTTTTATTTGGCAGAAGGTTATAGAATATTTGCCTGCTCGATAAATGAAAGCGCTTAGAATAATCCTTTTCTTCCTACTGACCCCCATATACCTGCCAGCATATTTATTGATGACCTTCACATTCTCTTGGTGGTCGGGGCTTCTAGATAAAAAATAAATATAAAGAGGGTCGCCGCGTCTGACGCGGCGACCCTCGTGTTTCCTCTCCTTCCTATCGGTACTGATTGATAAGGTTGTGGAGCTTCAGTGTTTCGCGACGGGCCGCTTCCGCGAAGTCCGCACCTTTTGAGGCGAAGATGATTCCGCGAGATGAGTTGATGATCATGCCTTGTCCGCGGCTATCCTTACCTGCCGTGACACTTTTCTCAACATCACCGCCTTGCGCACCGATGCCGGGGATGAGGATTGGCATATCGCCGACGATCTTCCGCACTTGCTGGAGCTCTTCGGGGTAGGTAGCTCCTATCACTAACCCGCAATTTCCTACAGTGTTCCAGCTCCTCATAACCCGGTAAGCGACATGCTGGTACAGAGGCCACTCGGGCGGGGATTCTTGAACCGAGAGTGGGCACTCCACCATCAAGTCCTGGAACTCGCCGGCACCGGGGTTAGATGTTCTACATAGGATGAAGATTCCCTTGTCGACCAGATTCAGGAACGGCCGAAGCGCATCTCTCCCGAGGTACGGATGAATCGTGACCGCATCAGCGTACAGAAAGTTGAACGCCGCATCCACATAGCCAGCGTTGGTGTTACCGATGTCCGCACGCTTGGCATCGAGAATCACCGGCACATCCGGCGCGATGGCGTGGATGTCCGCGATGGTTCGTTGCAAAGCACCGATACCATCGTCGCCGTGCGCCTCGTAGAACGCGGCGTTCGGCTTGTAGGCGCAGACGAGGTCCTTGGTCGCCTCCACGATCTCCCTGTTGAACGCAACGATCGTGTTGGCGACGCTCACGTCGCACTCGTTGCCGCTTCTGTGCGCAGACTCGGGAATTTTGCCAAACTCGCTGTCGAGTCCGACACAGACGAACTTGCCTTCTGCCCACTTGTTCTGAAGCAGATCATTAAAGTTCCGGTCGCTCATATCATCTCTCCTCTCTATGCTGAAGATGTACAACTTTAGCCAGTTCATCTGGCTAATTCTGGGACTAGACTAACAGAAATATCAAATATATCAAGTGTCCCAAAAATTTCCTATTGGGGCAAAATAGGGGAGAGGGGAGAATTTTCAAAGCCGACGATTCTGTCGGCTCCCCGACTGCACGTCGGGGTTTACAATTTTCAATTGTAGATTTGGGTGAATTCTAATCAGTAAATTTTTGCGGTATATATTTATAGTGCGCTATAGCATATTATAGATGTAGCGTTGTAACTTTTTCTACTCAGTCTGTTTGGGCTTGTATATGACCGCAAAGGTATATTGTGCGACATATTGCAATGAGACCAAAGTCCTCTCCCCTAACAACAAACCCGCGCCTAGGCGCGGGTTTGTTGAAGAGTTATCTCTTAGCGATTTCAGATTGCTTGAACTTGGCCCAACAGGCGGAAGAAGACATCCACGGCTTGGCACCCTCTTTCTCGTAGAGATAACGTGCATATGCCACGTTATCATCGAGATTTTGGATGTCCAAACCAAGTTCTTCGGCTGTTTTGGCATGATACCAGAGATTAATCTGCATCACCCCGCGGTCATCGCTATTTTCCTCCCCTTCCAGCACCTCGCCGTTTGAGTTGAGGTGTCTGAAGTGTGATTCACATTTTGCAATTCCTGCGAGGATGGGAATGTCTGCGAAATAATCTGTAACGAATTTTTCTATGTTCTTTGAATCAGTAATCGGTTGATAGTCTCGGGCTTTAACTTCTTTAGGTGCTGGTTCTACTACCGCTACTTCAATTTCTCTTGAAGGCATTACAAGCGATGGAATCGCAGGCAACACGGCGTATGCTCCAGAAGAGAAGCTAAGGAGAAGACTGATCGTTGTAAGCTGTAAAATAACAGTAGATTAAATTTCTAATTAAGGGTTGCAATAACCGTAAGAGCTCCCCCTTTGACACGCCGTAGCTCGAAGAGCGAAGGCGGTTAAACGAAAAGCCAGCACTTGCTGACTTGGATACAAGTTATCACATTGAGCCATTGATGTCAAGCAATAAGTGTGGTGTAATAGTAAAGGAATGGCTCTACTAAGCCATATATTTGGTTCGACAAGCTCACCATAAAGTGCCTATTTTGGCTTACAATTGGCTGCGAGGGTGTAGCCGGCACTCTCGGCGGCATGGGCTGTTGGGAAGATGATTTTATTCTCTTCTTTGATCTGTTTAGCTCCCCCGCAATGTAAATAATGATAACGAGTTCCGTTTTTAGAGACGACCACGGGAGCGGAATTTTCAATTTTCGAATTTTCAGTTTTCAATGAATTTTCAATGTTAGAAACGGCTTGGGAGACTGAGGCCTCATTAGAAATTGGAAATTGAGAATTGGAAATTGATGCATCATACTCTATCTGTATCGGTTCCCTCTTCCCTACTACTGACAAACGGCCGATGCCGAAAGAAAGCCCGGCGACTAAGATGATAGTTATTGACAGAAATAGTTTCCTGAATAGAGAGAAACGTTCAATTTTGCCATCCTTGTCAAAAGCAACTTCTTCAGTTATACTCATTGCTTAAGTATAAATTAATTATGGCAACGAAAAAAGCAGGAGGTTCGACACAAAATGGCCGGGATTCAAACCCAAAATACCTTGGAGTTAAGCTATCCCCGGGTAGCTTTGCCCAAATTGGGTCTATTTTGGTGCGCCAGCGTGGGACTGTTGTCTTGGCCGGGAAGAATGTTTCGATGGGCAAGGATCATACTCTTTTTGCCACTAAGGATGGTGTAGTCTCCTTAAGCTACAAACGCAAAATCCACTTTGATAATAGCGTTGTTAAAAAGAAGGTTATGCACGTTGTTCCCGCCTAAATTTCTCAAGCGCTTCGTGCTTCTCTTTTCTCTTCGTTAGCTTTTCATTCTCCTCCTTTTCTTTTTCTATTCTTTTCTTCTCGCTCTGCTCTTTCATACTTCTTACCATATTTAAAGAAGTGGGATTCACGGGCAAAGCCAAGCCCTTAGGAATCAGGAAGTTATTGCCATGTCCATCAGAAATATTAATTTCTTCAAATCTCTTCCCTACCCCTTTGACATCTTGAAGTAGAATGATCTTCATTTATAGTGAGTTCATCGAACTATATTTTATTTGGATAGAATTTCTACAGCTTTTTGGAGTTGTGGATCGCGATTGGCCTTCCTATCTTCGGGAGTATAGGGTACAAGATACTTTGGCACTATCCCCGCTTCTGAAATGGATAAGCCGTTCGGGGTAAGCCATCTGGCGATGGTGATCTTAAGCGAAGTTTCCGGTGTGATATTTACCAGTTCTTGCACCGATCCTTTGCCGAAGGTTTTATCCCCCACTAGTATTGCCCTGCCATGTTCAGCGAGTGCTCCCGCCAAGATTTCGGAAGCTGAAGCAGATCCCCCATCGACTAGGATTACAAATTTTAGGTTATCGTTGAAGATATCGTACCCCTTGCTCCTATATACCTTCTCCTCTTTTGAGGGACCGAAGTCCTCTCTCACTACTACCTTGCTCGATGGGAGAAACCAGCTTGCCATATCTATCGCTGCCTCGAGATACCCTCCGGGGTTGCCACGAAGGTCTAAAATGAGCTTGTCGTTTTTAGAGAGAATAAATTTTCGCAAAGCCGTTCGAAAAAGATTGGGAGACTGGGCAGAAAAGCTGTAAAGTTCTATGACAAATATCCCTCCGGGCAGTTCCTTCGTGTTCATCGTCGGAATATTGATGACCTCGCGAATGACCTTGATCTCAAATGGTTCTTTGACACTGGTGCGAAATACGGTCAGGACCACAGAGGTGCCCTTGGGTCCGCGGATTAATTGCACAGCATCTTCAGTAGAAAGGTTAGACGTTTCTTTTTTATCTATTTTGATAACTCTATCACCGGGTAGAATACCGGCCCTTGCAGCTGGAGAATCCTTGAGCGGGGCTATAACCGTGAGTGCCCCATCTTTGGCAACTATTTCCATGCCGATACCTTCAAAGTTGCCTCGGATGTCTGATTCAAAGAGCTTTGATTCCACGGGTGGAAAAAAAACTGTATATGGGTCGCCGAGAGAGCTGGTCATACCCTGTATTGCGCCCCAGACCTTTTCCTGTGTGTCAACTTTCTTCGCGGTAGTACTTGCTGGCACATATTTCTCATTTAGAAGATTCCATGCGTTCCAGAATGGAGCGAAGTCGACATCAATTGGTTGATTTTCGGAAGGGTTTTTTAATCCGGTTGCTGTAGTAGAGAGGCTCTTCTCGCCAGAGTGAAAGCCAAAATAAAAAGAGCTGGTGGCAATGATAAGTCCCAGCACCAAGAGGGCCGCGTGTTTCCTTAAAAATTCCATTTTGAGTATTCTATCATATAATAGATGCGTGGCTATCAAACTCTACAACACTCTCTCCCGATCGATTGAGGAATTTCAGCCGATCAACCCCGGCGAGATCAGGATGTTTGTCTGTGGGCCGACTGTGTACGATTTCTCTCACTTGGGACATGCCAAGACCTATACTCAGTTCGATTTCATCGCCCGCTATTTCCGCTATGCAGGGTTCAAGCTTAGATATTTGCAAAATATTACTGATATAGATGACAAAATTATTGAGCGCGCTCACCAGAGGAATATTAATCCTCATGCTCTGTCTGAAGAATATGAGAGATATTATCTAGAGGATATGACCACACTCAATATCACTAGTGTTGATAAATATGCTAGGGCTCATGATTATATACCGCAGATTGTTGCCCAAGTTAAGCATCTTTTAGAGAAAGGAGTAGCATACAAAATTTCTGATGGTTATTACTTCGACACCACTAAGTTTTCAGATTATGGGAAGCTTTCTGGTAGAGATTCTCTCAACCCCAATGACTCCGTCTCTCGAGTCGATGAGAATCCGGAGAAAAAGAATTCACGTGATTTCTGCCTCTGGAAATTTAGAAAAGAAGATGACCCCTTCTGGCCGTCAGAACTTGGCGAAGGTCGTCCCGGTTGGCACATTGAAGATACAGCCATTACTGAAACAGAATTTGGACCCCAGTATGACATTCATGGTGGTGCTGTTGATCTCATCTTTCCACACCACGAGGCTGAGATTGCTCAAATGGAGTCTATTTCGGGTCTGAAGCCACTTGTTAGGTACTGGCTTCACACAGGATTTCTTAATATCCAATCAAAAAAGATGTCAAAAAGTTTAGGTAACTTCCTGACTATCAGAGAAGTTATGGAAAAGGGAGTCCCCCCTCTTGCTTTAAGATACTTATTTCTTCTATCCCATTATCGTGCCTCGACAAACTTCTCTTGGGAAGCTCTCGAAGCGGCCAGCAATGCCCTTCTAAGACTTTATAAAATTGTGGACGCCTGGCGTCCACAGGCGGGTGGTGTGGTGGATGAATCCTATAAAGCTAAATTCCGCGAGAAGCTCGACAATGATCTTAATACTCCACAAGCGCTGGCTGTAATCTGGGGGTTAGTAAAAGATTCTCATGTTTCTCCTGAAGATAAATTAGCCACTTTACTTGATTTCGACAAAGTTCTTGGGTTGGGTCTCGGCTCTCCCCAGCTTACACACTAGTTTTTCAACATTTCCAGCTTGCCTCGCCATGGCGGGGGTTGCTACTATGGTGATATGCAAGTAACTTCTATGGATATTAAATCAGGATTACGAATACCTCCTCACAGTATGGAGGCAGAGATGGCGCTTCTTGGTTCGATTATGCTTCGGCCGGACGCTATTTACGATGTCCTTGATATCGTCACTCCGACCTCCTTCTATTTCGAAAAAAATAAGACAGTTTTCGAAACAATGATGGAACTCTTCGGCAAACATCAGCCAATAGATATTCTCTCCCTCTCCTCGAGGATGAAGGAGAAAGATCTTTTGGAACGTATTGGAGGTACGACATATTTAACTGAACTTTCTTCCGCAGTCCCCTCCTCTGCTAATGCCAAACATTATGCCGAGATCGTGATGAAAAAGTTTATGATGCGCGAGCTTATTGAAGCGTCGGAGCACCTTTCTCACCTGGGCTTCAACGAGGCAGGAGAACTGGAAGAAATTTTAGACCAAGCGGAGAAGAAAATTTTTGATATCACCGAGCGCTTCTCCGGTTCCGCTCGTTTCAGAGATTTGATACCTTTATTGCACGAAGCCTTCGAGCGCTTTGAGAAGCTCTCCAGCGCCGAGCATGAACTCCGAGGTGTGCCGACTGGTTTTAAGTCCCTTGACGACATTTTAGGAGGTTTCCAAAAATCTGATCTCATCATCATCGCCGCTCGCCCTTCTGTAGGCAAAACGGCTCTGGCTCTGGACATCGCACGACGCACCGCCAGTATGCACCAGACGCCTGTAGGTATTTTTTCTCTTGAAATGAGCGCGGACCAGCTGGTGGACAGGATCGTCGCGGCCCAGTCACGCACCGACTCGTCTGTGATCAGGAAAGGTATCAGAACCCAGACAGGCACCTGGCGTGATGATGTCTTTAAAAATATTCGCGATGCGCTCGATGAATTGTCTCGCACGCCTATTTATATCGATGACCAGCCGGGCAATACTATTATGAAAATGCGTTCCGCCGCGCGTAAACTCAAGATTGAAAAAGGACTTAAACTTTTGGTAGTTGATTATCTCCAGCTCATGGCACCGTCTACTGCACGCGCCAATGACTCTATGGTCCAGCAAGTGACAGAAATTTCCCGTTCCCTCAAGCATTTGGCTCGTGAGCTCAATATTCCCGTCGTGGCGCTTTCCCAACTTTCTCGCGCGGTTGAGACTCGCGGAGGCAAGCCGAAGCTCTCTGACCTGCGAGATTCCGGGTCAATCGAGCAGGATGCAGATCTAGTTATGTTTATTCATTCTAACGAAGAAGACATCAGGGACGAGAATGGCAAGATGAAAGAAGTGCAGAGAAAGGAGCTTATCATTGCTAAGCATAGAAATGGTCCGCTTGGGGTTGCTACTCTTGACTACCACACTCGCTTCAATACATTTGTGGAAATAGATTATTCAAATTATGGTAAAGCAGAGGAAGAGTTCAAGAGTTTATGAACTCCATTGACAAGCTTTCAGAGATTTTTGCTCGTTTCCCCGGTATCGGTCCGAGGCAAGCTAAGCGTTTCGTTTATTTTTTACTATCGAGAAATGGCGACTATTCTAGTGAGGTGGTTAAAGCAATTCAGAATTTAAAAAAAGAAATAGTCCAGTGCGTTGAATGCATGAGGTTCTTCTCAAAAGATGGCCGAACTCAGAAGCTTTGTTCTGTATGTAGCGACGAGTCGCGTGACAGCTCTATGCTTATGATCGTGCCTAGAGATATTGACTTCGAAGCGGTGGAGAGGAGTGGGGGTTACAAAGGCTATTATTTTATACTAGGAGGTGTAGTACCGATTCTCGAAAAGGAGCCAGAAAAAAGAATACGGATTAAAGATTTAGGATTTAGGATTAATGAAGGATTAAAGAGTGGACTTAAGGAAATTATTTTAGCCATGAATGCCAATCTCGACGGCGAAAACACCGCCGAATTCATCAAACAAAAATTAGTACAAGGTGAGACCTTGTACACCATATCGACTCTTGGGCGCGGACTCTCGACAGGTGCTGAACTCGAATACGCTGACCCCGAAACCCTCAAAAACGCCTTTTTGCACAGGACTAAATAATTTTCGGTTTGACTTAAGATCTATTTTAGAGTACAACGGCAGGAGACTTTGCTCACTCACAGCTCACTAAGGGGGAGCCATGAACCTGCGTTCTATAATCGCACCTATCACCTATCTCTACATCCCTTCGCTACATCCCGTAACGACATCGATGGAGGACTTCAAAAGGGCTGGCGTTCGGTCGTTCGGGGACAATTTCAAGATACAGTTTGTGGAGATCAGAGTAGGGGGCACGAAGTCGTGTCAGCTCGAAGAGCGCCATCTTGAACTTGGGGGCTCCATTGAGGTCCCGGCCCTTACCATGATTGCTCGAATGGACAGAGTCAAGCTCACCATCTCCCAATTTAGCCAATTCCTAGCCACAAACCTCGGCAGTTCAGAATGGTTTGTGGCGTCGATCAACGGGAAGGATGGAAGGTGTTGGGCCGTAAACGCTCTCTGGTACCATGGCCGAGATGGTTGGCGCATTGATGCAGATCCTCCTTTTTAATCGGAATAGCACTTAGTGCCACGAAAGGAGACTAAGGGCGCCCTAGTTCACTCGGGGCGCTCGTTTTACTTTATAGAATCTATTTTAATTTCGAAGTAAGGTTTGTAGTGATTGTATTTTTTTGTCAGCTATTTAAGTTTTTTAAAATTCTTACACGTTATCTTTTCACTGCAGTGAGTTTTTGGCGTATACGTTATAATTCCGCTATAGACAAAATATAACGTATGTTAAATTCGCAGTGTTAAACATAAATAGTGCAGAACTCGAATACGCTGACCCCGAAACCCTCAAAAACGCGTTTCTGCATAGGACAAGGTAGTGTCTTGATAGTTTCTTCTCGACTTTAATCAGTTTCAGCGTACAATCGGGATAGAAACAGCATAGAAAGTAATGCTCCCTACAACCAAGGAGGTTTGATGATGGCACAGCTCACAGTAACCATGCCGATTTACAGCACGTTGTACTCTCTGGTGCATGTACCAGCTCATGAGGGGTTTGTCACGACTGAAAAGTATTTCAGGGAAGCTGGTGTGATAGTGATGAGCCATACCTTCAAGACTCATTACTTGGGTCTCACAGTTGGGCCGAAAGGGCCGAGCATACTTGCGATCAGACAGCTCAACAGGGAAGTTTCGGATCTTGCCTGGGGACGTAGACTCGGTCAAAAGGCCGAAATATCGATCGTGGAGTTCGTTACTGCTCTCTCGGTATACTACGGGAACGAGAAACGAATAATCGGCCACGTGAAGGGCTTCGGTGGTAATCAACACCTTCGAGTCGTAGTAGCGACATACATGTCAGGATTTCTGGGTAACTGGGCAGTAGATGTAAGTTCCATCATGGACAAAGGCAAGAGGTCGGTGGGGAGCAAATTTGTGACTCAACACTGAATTTCTAAGAAAGGGGGTCAAGGGCGC
>Ga0209514_10007186_pt1 | contig 13244 bp, 15 predicted proteins | sample Subgrocontami58m_FD_187452 | JGI IMG/M metagenome (GOLD analysis project Ga0209514, IMG submission 187452) | Subsurface groundwater microbial communities from S. Glens Falls, New York, USA - GMW37 contaminated, 5.8 m (SPAdes) (version 3) | ecosystem: Environmental > Aquatic > Deep subsurface >...
CTCCAAGCACTGGAAATAAGCAAGCAACTAAAGTACCGCACACATCGTGTGTGGCTCGCGTGTATGCAGGGAAGCAGGCTTGAGCACGAGGCACGTACATTGGACATCGCCCTTCTACCGCTCAAGATAAGCGGTTACATTCACCCAATCGCGATAACAAAGCTTGCGCGGTTCATCAAGCGCGAAGGAATTGATGTCGTTCATTGTCAGCATTCGAAAGATATCGCAACGCTTGTTCCCGCAAAAAAACTTTCCGGCGAGAATTGCCCAATCGTTCTGAGCAAACGCGTTGGCTCGTATGTGAAGAAGAAAGACCTCTTTCATCGTTTCACGTACGCAAATGTTGATCGCGTCCTGGCAATCTCAGACGTCATTCATAGAAATGTTTTGGAGACAACACCCGTCCCCCCCGAGCGCGTGATGACCTTGCACGACGCAGTAGACACAGAAATGTTTTCTCTTGGACGAGTGAGCAGAGAACGTGTACGGAGAGAATTCGGATTTAAGGATGACACACTGGTTGTGGGATTTGTCGGACGCTTCTCGCCGGGAAAAGGTCACGAAGAATTCCTTGAAGCTGCTTCCATCCTGAATAAGAAATATGGCAACGTTCGCTTCCTTATCGTCGGAGAGGCAAGCTACGGCGAGAAAATGTATGAGCAACGGATTCGTGCGATGAGCAAAGCGTTGAAGCTTGATAGTGTTGTGCGGTTCACCGGCTACAGGAAAGATGTCCCCGACCTGATGGCATCGTTTGACATCTTTGCATTTCCTTCGCACGCAGAAGCGTTCGGTCTTGTATTGATTGAGGCGATGGCGATGGAACGACCTGTCGTTTCGACTAATTGCGACGGCGTTTTGGATGTTGTTGTGGATGGAAGAACAGGTTTCTATGTCAACCCGCGAAACACAAAGCAACTTGCAGAGGCAATTGAAAAGCTCGGCGCCGATACCGAGCTGCGAGAGAAGATGGGAAAAGCTGGACGGCGACGCGTTGAAGAATTCTTTGACCGGCGGAAACAGATTGCGAGGATTGAAGAAATCTATTATGAGCTGCTCGACCTACCCTCGCATTTGAAGCCGCAGAGAGCAAGCGATTAGCTTGTCTCCTCATCGAGCGGGTTGACTATTCTCAGACCCGGAATCAAAGTGAAGTCTTTCGTGTTGCGCGTGTAGAGTTCCGCACCAAAGAGAAGTGCAGTAGCGCCAATAACAGCGTCGCATACGGACGTGTTTTTTTGTTGACGCAACGCTACAGCCTTGTCAAGCACTTCGTCGGTTACAGGTATTTGCTTCATAAATCTGAAAAATTCATTGAAGATGACCACTTCCTCCGGCTCAATTTTGTGGTATCCCAGAACCTCGACTTTGGAAATCGCCGAGACGACACACTCGCCTTCTTCAATCAAACGACGCAACGAACCATATCGTGGATCGGCAGCGTAGATGATCATGTTGCTATCAAATACTATCACTGTTCTCTTCCGGGGAGCGGTCTGTCCTTGCGGGTTTCGCGTTGCCACGCGACCGGATCGGGAATTGATGTAACGCCCCCCATCGCTGCCATTCGTTCAAGAGCCGCTGCGGCTGCTTTGGGATCCGGGCGTCTTGGCTGAACAGTCGCTCCTTCAAGAATAACAATTTGAACATGCAACGGCTTCTTACCATGAGTTTCCTCCGGCTTTTCCCCCAGCCACTCCAATTCGTTCCCTTTCAAAATTGCTTCGTAGCTCAGTTCCATTTTGATTTTCTCCTCAAATAGTTCAGATGCAATATAGTTACTTTGGCGTGAAAGAGACAACCGCTCATCGTTGGAGCTTCTTCAGCGCATCGGCGGAAACAATTCTCCCAATCGGAAACTTATTCACCCACGGGTCTGTCCACTTCGAGCGGAGGTACAACCAATTCAATCGTGCATCCGGGCTTTTTGCAAACGTTGAATCCGATCTTACTTTCTGCTCGAACTCTTGTTTGAGCGTGGAGTCTTCTGCAAGCATCTTCACAGCGACTTCCTCCATCACATACGACTCGGCATACTCTTTCTGCTCGAAGATTGCGTTGAAGAATCCCCACGACACAAACGAGTCGGGACTTTTTGGCTCAAGCAAATGGATTGCAACTTTTGCCGCGCGCTGGTTCGTTCGAATCACCAGCGTCCCTTTCGGATACGAACGCGACTCCTTGATCAATTCAGTCTTGAACGTTGCGCCCTGCCGTCCTTCGTACGGCCGCTCCCGGAATTTGACATCTGCAAATTTGTATGATTCGACTTCAATCGAGACTGACACGGCAAGTCGATCCACCTTTACTCCATGAACCTTCAAGACATCAGCTACGAATTTCCACTCTTGCGGAACAAGGTATGCGAGAGGAATAGAAACCGAATCCGCAACCGCTATATCATCAAAGAACGCAACAGATATCTCAAAGGGCTCGCCGGTGTAAATCCTTCGTTGCGTTCCCGAAATCGTACTCTGCTCGAACCGCGATGTGATGCCAAGGAAGTTTCGTGTTTGGCTTTTGTCGGAAAGAGCGAATGAGAGTGGCAGAGATTTCTTCGGACTGAAAGTCCTGCCTGTTTGAATTGTCGCTTCATCAGCGGCGCGAACAGCCGAGCGCAGCGCTTTCGGGTCGTTGTTGATGCATTCAATCACCGCTTTCAGCAAATGATACGTTGCACCGACACGTGTCTTATATGGCTTCAGCATGTGAGTTTCGATGAGTAGTGTCGGACGGTTTTGCAAAGCTCCATAGCCGGTAGAAAATCGTGGCGTCGCCGCTCCACCCGACAGCCCTTTACTCAAGTCGTTCTCTTCCCTCGGAAACACATACGTGAATATCTTGTGTCCTGATGCTTCAACTTTTGGTAACGACTCAGGCAAGAGTTTTTCTTTTACCCATTTGCTTACATGTAGATCGATATTTTGCGCTGTCTCCATTGCGTATGTTATGTCGTATTGAAAATCAATTCCATCCGTAACATGACAGTCAACGTAGAAGTCTGGTAACCATGTCGAGAACAACGTGAGCATCGCCCGCATCTCCGGCGTGTCGGCTTTCATGTAATCGCGGTTGAGATTCAAGTTCTGCGCAGTAACGCGCCAGCCCATTTCTTCCGGACCGTTTTGGTTAATGCGATTGTACGGACCGAAACGTTCATGCGCATCAACGCTGAAGATTGGAACGAAGAGAAGGATGGTGTTGTCCAACAGCTTCACATATTGTTTGGTGATGGCGATGTCGCGCATCAGCATGAGGCTGGCGTCTTTGCCATCAATCTCACCCGAGTGAATGCCGCTTTGAATGAGGATGATTGCTTTCCCGCTTTGGACTGCTTTGATCGGATCGAAGATTTGAGCTTTCGAAAGAATGACGAGCGGAAGTTCTCTCCCTTGCGGACTAATGCCGAACGATGTGTACTTCACCCACGGCGAGGCTTTGTCCAAACGTCTGCAATAATCAATCGTCTCGTCGTAGCGGGGAGTTTTTGTGTAACCACTTTTCTCGTAGTAGGTGAGCCATTCAGGGGACACGTTAGTTTGCGCATGGAGAGAAATAGAAATCAATGCGAGCGATAGCAGTAAACGAATCAACATTCGAAATCTCATATGAATAAAGTGAAACCGATAGTCGTGGACTATATGCCTTGTCAAGCCTCAATCGACAACCCTCTCCGCAAGGAGTCCTTCGGACAATCGGCAATGATTTCAATCGCCTTCACACCGCGAGGAGCTCGCCCACGCGCTTGTGCAGCATTGCAAGTTCATTGCGATGTAAATGGTCCACCGCTGACAATAGCGTTGAGAATGGAACCTGCAAACGTACTACCGGTTCACTTTTTGAGAGATTCGCACGCAACACCGCCGCTAACTCTCGAGCGTCGTCCCGAACATCGCTTACACTCATCAACTTCGCTTTAGGCTCATGCACTGATTTTCGTTTCATTGCACACTCCTCCTTTGTTTTGCCATCGTATAAACGTCCCTGATAAGGGACTTGCTATAGTGAGTTCCCTGTTCACGACAGATTTCCAATTGCCTCTTCAAATCATCAGGCGTTATCAGCCCAATGTTTGATGCCGCTAACAATACTCCAGGAAACCCGGTAAGCCTGATTCCCATGCGCTTCGCGACCGTTCGCGCAGCCAACTCATCCAAGAGTAAGATACAGTTTCGATGAGCAGGACGCAAACTCACGACAATCGCTTGAGCTTCTCCGAGATGATGATCTGCAATCGGGTCATTGCAATCTGCGTCTTGCGCTATCTCTCTCGCAATACTGATCGACCTGTGTTCTTCATCCTTCGTTACGTGCACCCGAACAAGTCTCTTCGCATGCACATCCACCATTTTCTTCCAACCATGTGCTATCAGTTCCTTGACACTTGCGTCGGGAACATAGATGGTCTGAAAAAGGTCCCACACAAGTGCCATGGACATGGATTGAAATGCCGAGATCAACGGACCTGTGTTGCTCACCGCAAAGCCTCCGAGGCTTGCACGGAATGATTTTCTAACGTTCCGCATTGATCAATCACCGTCTTTTCTGTAGAAGTATTTCGGGTCTTCAACAATCTCATACGCAAGTCCCCGGCGCTCGCACGCACGAATCGCTTCTTCAAGCCGAAGAAACTGTGTGCGCTCGATGTACCAATGTTCGCCGCCCATCCAGCTTACAATGTTCACTGGAGAGGCCCACAGATCATCACTACATGTGTAAACCAAAGGGGCATGCCGAACCAATCAGCATGCCCCTTTATGTGAAATTCGGTGTTATCACTCTGCAGCATCAACGAGAGTGTCTGAAACTGTGTTGGTCAGGCGAAAGCCGAACGGTGAAACGTCCCGAGAACGGCTCTTCGGGTTGTTCGCCCCGTGCGGCACAAAATTTCAGATAGTCTTCCACTGAATCAACAAATGCGTTCTTCAATTTCTCGACGGATTCACCTTGAAAGGTTATGACATCAGGTATGTTGATGACTTCACCATGAAAGATGTTTGCCTCATTATCGAACTCGATGCGAGCGAGATATCCTTTGTCTTGCATCATGGACTTGACCGCACCCTTATCAGTTTCTTTTCGCGGATGAGGTCGGTGAAAAACCGCCCGGACATTATTCAACGCAATCCGCACTCGCGAACCGCTCCCTTCACTCAACTCCGCTCTAAAAGCTCTCAACATTCCCTCAATGTCTGACCACGGAATGTTGATGCTTTGATTGCATTAGTCACAGAAAATATAGCACAAATTCCGATTTAGGCAAACACGTATCAACAAAAAACTAAAGGGGCACTTCGAACAAGTCGAGATGCCCCTTTCTGGTTCACATTAAAATAATCCGTCACCGCCCGCCAGTCAACAGTTTCACATAGAAATCAAGCGAGCCAACGTTGGGCCACGGATATTCCCCCGGCGCAATCTTTGCATTCCCAACACCCTGCATTCCCGGTGCTGCTGCAACGGAAACCTCAGGAATGGCGGCACTAAATTTTGTGTTAATAACTTTGATAAACTCGTTCGCGACGATTGCATATCCACGCGACGATGGATGCACACCATCGTAGCTGAACAAACCACCTGTCACAAAACTGGGGGTGAAAGAACCCAGCCCCGGCACATAGATACCGCTTGTTTTAGCGTTTCGCAGAATGGTGTTCGCATCAACGAGACCAATCCCCCGGTTGCGGCACAATGAATCGATGCTTGCATTGAATGCTGTGATTGCCGCAGAGACTTTCGCAACTTCATCCGACGTTAGCACATATTGAGTGGGAATTGGTTTTGTGGATCCCCAACCTGCAAGGCGAAGGGAATCCTGCGGAACGGTAAGTAACACAAATTCTGATGATGTGAGTTTCTTACGGCCGGACGGGCTAGAACTCGTCGCGGCGATAAAGCCATTCTGTCCCAGTGTAAATGTGATACCAAGAGGAGCGTATGCCGCGTTCAATGAGTCAACCTGCCCTTGTCTCGTAAGAACGAGGCCGTTCCAAGGAACGGTTGTGAAGAACGGAATTGACGTAACATCAGGAATGTTCGCGGCAACAATGCCTGCTCCAGTTGTTTTGAGTTCGTTAAGAAGATTTCTGTAGAATAAGTCAAACACCGGAGCGTCCGTGGGTCCGTTGCCCGCCAAATTTGTTCCAACCGTTCCCCCGCTCGTTGCATAACCCAGCACATCGTTGTTGCCAATCCACACGCTGATGAATGTTGGAGTCAGGGCTTTCGCCTGCGCAATAATACTGTTGCCCAACGCTTTGCTGCGAAGTACCTGAGCGAAGAACGGGTTCGCCCGAACGGTGCTCTTTATAACGAAGTCGGAAGTGTCCGCCATGTCGAACACTATCGCACCCGGAATGCCGAGATTGTTGTACGGACGCGAGAGAGCCGCATTCAAGTTTGAACCCGGATCAGTCGGGCTTACACCAGTCTCGGTGATAATCACAGGTCCAGTCAGCGATGTAAGCTTTTTACGTGCACCAATGCCCGGATCTTTGATGAGAGGCTGTTCAAATCCGGTGATGCCAACTGCTCGTGCTATCTGGCTCGGATAACTCCAGACTTGATCGCGTTGCGAGAGCGCATTGGATTGAAATCCGGCTGTGAGGCTATTACCAAGAGAAACATACCGTGCAAAGTTCGCTGTGCCGGTGTTTACCGGCCCCGGCGGTTGTGTTGGAGCCGTCGCTTCATCTTTCTTGCAGCCTACGATAACAAGTGCAAGCATGAGCACCGCTAACAACACTATCGACATCATTCGCATCGCAGTTTTCATAATGTGATCCTTTCTATTTTTTGATTCAGAACATTTTGTTTCGCATTAGAACGTCGCCGTTACCGTTGCAATCGCCTGTCGTCCGATGACCGAGCCACCAAACAGTTGATACACACGATTGTCAAACACGTTGCTCACCGTTACACCGATGCGATAGTTTTTTGAGAACCTGTATCCGCCGGAAATGTTAACGAGGGTGTACGCTGGAATCTCACCTTCATACACACCGGCTGCCCAGCGGAACGGTTGTACGTTACGAGCGGTGATGGACATGTCGATGCCGTCCGGTCTCGTCCATGAGAAGCCTGCGGCAAATTTGTGTTTCGGGGCATTGGGCAATAGCTTATCACCGGACCTTTGCTCTTTTACTTTGAAATCATACCATGTCCAATTGCCGCTCAACATTACTTCATCGTTCACATAGTAGTTAACGCCAACCTCAACACCTTTCTCCTCAACCTTTCCTGCATTGGTGTATGAAATCACAATCGCCGGTTTGCCATCAACAACTGCAAGCCCGGGGATTGCCTTCTTTGCAGTATCAATCAAGCCTGCAGGAAAACCCGGCGGCACGTTGAACGGATATGCGGGATTGACTGCTTGAAGGAGATCCGTGATGAAATCCTTCGCGTCATTCATGTAGCCGTCAACTGTGAGGAATACCTTCTTGTCGAAGAAGATTCCCTTGTAGCCAACTTCATATCCATTGACCTTCTCGACCTGCAACGTATTGTTCCCACGTGCAAGAATCGCAATCGTACCTCGAGGGTTTGTCGGAGACGCAAAGAAGGGAACATCTGCCTGACCACCAACAACCCGCAGGAAAAACTCTGAGTAATTCGGAACCTGAAATGCCTGATTGAACGTTGCGCGCAACGAGTGATCGGAACTTGGAGACCATACGATTGCGCCCTTCGGTGAAATTTGGTTTTCGTGCAGCGTGCTACGATCAAATCTCGCTGCGCCAACAAACTTAATCCAATCGATCGGGGCGTATTCAACTTGTCCGAACAGTCCGCTTGTATTGTCGTTGTGCTTATCCGCCATCAGCGTGCCGTCTGTATCAACGGAATAGGTACGGTGCGATGCGCCAAGGATGACCTTCACTGCATCTTCAAGAAGCCCAAAATTGTACTGCACTTCACCATTAAAGATAGAAGATTTTTCTTTCAAGGGCGCGCCGGAAGCAAGCGAGTACTGAGGCTCAACAGAATTTCTCCCTTGCCCCCAAACCATCACGTTGAGATGCGGCGTGCTGAAGTTGACGCGACCCCATGGCTTGTGTGCCTTTGTTACTTGCACACGACCAATACCTGTTACAAACAGCTCGTTCTGTACTTCAGAGAAGCCGCCTTCCACTGTTGCAACTTGATCTTCGTTTGTGTAATCAACTCGTCCTGAGAAGTACGTCGCCGTGACATCACCCGGATCGAGTCTGCGAAGCTCGGCAGTTGGTCTGCCGTTGGGATCAATCTCAAGCCCTGGGTATTCGAACTTGCCTTTCACTTTATCCGCAGCAGTGCGCGAACGCGACCATGTATCGCTTTGCACGCGGCCAACGTTTGCTTTGTAGCTCCAGGTCTCGTTAAGCACACCCGCTTGGCGGAAATCGCCGCGTAGCGTTCCAAGCTCGCCCGATGTGAACGTCAGTTTGGATCCTTGCACGTTCTTCGGTGCCGGAGTCGTAATATTGATAACACCATTAAATGCGTTTGGTCCGTACAATGCCGAACCGGGACCGCGGACTAATTCTAATCTCCCGATATCATCAAGCGGCACAGGCAAGCTGTTCCACTCTTGAGAACCAAGGAATGCAATTGCTAAATCGCGTCCATCCATCAACACAAGCAAGCGACGATTGAGCGAGCTGTTGAAGCCGCGTGTATTGATGTTGAAGTCTTGAATACCGCTTTGAACAATGTCAACGCCCGGCTCTGCCTCCAACAAGCGCGGAAGCTGTCCGGAACCCGCATTGAGCTGAATGTCCTTCGGGGCAATGCTGCTTATTGCTGCCGGCGCTTCGACAATGCGCTCGGCACGGCGCGATGCACCGTACACAGTCATTTCAGAAATCTGCACCGCCGCGCTGGTCATTGCTATATTGCGCGTTGTACTGCCGCCCGCAGTAACGTTCACGCCGGCAATCTCGGCGCTTTCATAACCGACAAGCCGCGCAATAAGCGTGTAAGTGCCCGCAGCGAGATTCTTGATCTCGTAACTGCCGTTCACGTCAGTAGCAGCACCGGTTGTCGTACCTTTTACGACAATGTTGGCAAACGGCAGGGGATCGCCCGTTCTCTGGTCTGTTACTTTTCCCTTAATTGCGCCTGTTGATTGGGCAAACGCTGCGGCAGCGGTCAACGCCAGCATCACAACAGCACAGCCTAGCACAAATGGTAGCCTTGTGTGCTTCATAGAGTGTACTCCTGATGTGTAATGGGGATGTGGATTAAAGCCCGCCTGAGAGCAGGCCTGATGTGTTACGTCCAAGATACATGAGTTGTTTGTAAGAATCAAACATTAAATCTAATTTCAAAGTCTGAGTGGATAACGCCTGCCGCACTGACTGTAACGACTTTCGCGCCTTCTTTCGCAGCAATCTCACGAATAGCTCTTACGTAAGCATTCTCCGCTGCAACTTCCTGTTCGTGAACATTGCAAATATGCGAAAGAAATTGCTTGCCAAGACCTTCGCCTTTGCTTGCACCTTTCACTACGCCGGTAATGTCAACAAACTCAATCGCTGAAGGAACAATCTTCGGCGGCTGATACATTGTGACGAGTACGTCGATCCGCTCCTCGGGAATAGCCACAACGCCGACGTTTGGGGCGATGGTGCAGAATGGATAGTTGGCGGCGTCAGCTTCGGCAACAGTGATTGCGTTAAAAAACGTGGACTTTCCTGCATTGGGCAACCCCACAATTCCACAGTGAAAACCCATGAAGCGTAAACTCAGAGTTGGAAGATGTAGTGATAGGGTGGCTGTTGGTGGAATCAAAATAGTGAAATTGGGGGATAGTTCCAACGATTTTTTCCTCTTCCTCAAAACCTGTTGAGTATTGGTCAAGTAATTGTGCATCTTAAAGGCGTCAAATGACAGTACACCGCTTGTGTAGTCCTGCTGATGAATCGTACGAGTCCTTCCAAGGTCGCAACGCCATCATTCAGATAGAAGCTCGTTGGCGTACACCTTGCCCGGCGGTTTGAGCCGGGTCGTTACAAATATACGAAAGGACTTTCCCATGGAAAAAGGAACAGTCAAATGGTTCAATGCAGCAAAGGGTTTTGGTTTTATTTCACGCACAGGCGGCGAAGATGTATTCGTTCACTTCAATGCGATCACCGCAAGCGGCTACAAGAACTTGAATGAAGGCGACAACGTGCAGTTCGACGTCGAGAAAGGTCCCAAGGGGCTTTCGGCAGCGAACGTCAGCATCGTCCAATAGAAACAGAAAAATGCTGTAACAACAAACCCTGCTCGCGAGGCAGGGTTTTGTGTTTAGAGAGGTCTGTATACGCATTGGCTGCAGCGACCGCGGTATTTCCTGAAGATAACTGCGCAGAACAAGCGGTTCGGGATGGTGCAGTAGTCGCGCAATGACTCTCAGACTCCCTACCGATCTACTCGACCGAAAGGAGGACAAAATTGTTAGAGCCGCTCACAGGTTTGCATAAGTATTCACTGCAGTACACCAATCCGTACTTGCAGATCTCATTTATGAACCGGACCGGGGATTTGACTTCCAACATTCAGCAGGATGCTGGCAGCGTACGAACCAGGCAAAAGAAAATCTCAGTGCGTATTGGTATGAGGTAGGACTTCCTTCCTTATAGCCTCTCCTGCCGCCTCAATACCCTCAGAAATGTCTATCCAGATGATTCCACCAATATCGGAGGGTATTTCGAGTGGTCCCTTATGTAGCACTATAACTCGACCAGATTGGCGACCAAAATGTGCATAAAAAAAACCTAGCTCAAGGATAACATTTTGCCTTGCTCTTCTCTTTTCCTCATTGGTTGAGTCATTAGTGAGAACAACATCATCCGGAGTCATGAGAACGAAAACATAATCGATTTTTGAAGCATAGCTCTCGAATTTCTCTATGATGGTCTTCCCTCGATTTGGCATTTGGCGCAGGACCACAGGCTCATCCCACTTCAGGGTGTTCTGAATATAGTCCTTCAAAGCGAGAAGAGCTTTTTCATCGTGACCATGAACAATGAACGCTTTTGGTCGTTCTTCTTCGAGAATGCCCCTTGTTCTTAAGGCGCTAATTATTCCTCTTGGGCCATTCTCTTTCGAGACGAATATCGCATTATTGTCTTCCGCCCACCTTTCTGCTTCTCCGGAAACATAAGCAGAAAAAAGAAAGATAGGTTTCTTCGGATGGTCGGATTTTATTCTTCTAGCTAATGCTACACCAGATAGAAATCCAGCCCTGGTTTCCTCTGGACGTATTCCCGTTTCTTCTGGATCATTCGGGATCGCGACGTCAATAATGCTCGCATCAACTGCCTTCAGGTCAATCTTCAGGGCTTCCTGTACATTTCTTGCGACAACGCATTCGACGCCCTTGTCTCTTAATATCTCACGTAGTTGCTCAGCATAGAACACATCATCTTCAACAACAAGAATTTTCATATATCATCTTAGTATGAGATCAATCCGGTTGCTTTCGACTCAATCAACTTTGCGGCAGTACTTAGAGGTGTCTCACCCTTCCGAAGATAGAGGACACCAATTCTCTTCAACTCATTGATTTTCTTCTGGTCCCCAATGACTGAGAGACAAATAATCGAAGTATCTGGGAAGGACTTTCTGACCTTGCGAACGAAATGAAATCCCGTTTCAGAAGAATCAATATCGGGGAAGGAATCGCCAGCTGGCATCATTATGTCCGTTACCAACACTGTTACCTTATTGTTCTCAAGATAGTCCCAAGCTTCACTCATGTCACTCTTTGAAACACAATCAAAATCCCTTGCTTCCAACTTAAGTCTAAGAGCCTCACTCAACCAGGGTTCGTCATCAACAAAAAGAATTGTGAAACGCGGCGTTATCATACTCTTCGACTCAGGGGGAAAATAAGCGTGAAGGTTGAAGTTCTTCCAGAACATCTTACTTCAATCTTACCATCATGGAGACGCAATATGCGACTTGCAAGATAAAGCCCTATGCCTGTCCCAGCAGGAACTTTTTTCCTTGCAAGCTCACCTCTGAAGCCTCTTTGGAAAATCGCCTCATAGTCTTCTGGCTTTATGGCAATGCCAGTACTCGTAATACAAATACCTATTCCGTTGCTATCCACTGCCGATATCTCAATTGTGGATCTGTTTTCAGCATATTTCACTGCGTTCTCAAGCAAATTGGATATTGCCTGAGCAACGAGGTTCTTCTCAATAAGGAGCTTCCCGGCTCCAATGATTTCTTGAAAGCTCTCGTCTTCAACCTTTATTCGCTTCTCGGTTTCGAGGGCCTGAGGTTGAAAATCATTAGCCAAATTAATTGCAAGTCTCAAGATGTCCACAGGAGCAGCTTTGTCTCGAAATTGGCCCAATTCAAGATCTGCATCCAAGTTTGACATGAGAGTGAAATTCTTAATGAGATGCACTAAAATAGTAGCCTGAGAGTAGACCGAACTCAGCAACTTCATTTTCCGCTGTATTGGCACTTCTTCATCCTTGATTGCCTCAATGCTCCACTTAATTGCGCCAAGTGGCGCAGTCAACTGATGGGCTACATTCTGAAGATACTGAGTGCTTTCGCGCTTTACGTTCTCCAATTCTTGCTTAAGGCGTTGAATCTCTCTTTCCATTTCTTCCATTGAAATAGCCCTCATGATGAGAAGTCTGCACAGCTACTTGCTTAATTTAGGGATATTCTTCTCATCTGTCAATGAGTCCGAATCGACTCTCTTGTAGCCCACCTGAAGAGCGAAGCTCACCCGCGACGACGCCATGAGAAGGATCGCCATCGGCACTGCGGTTCCGTTGTGGAAATAGCTGACAAGCGCAGAGCCAAGCGCGCCCGCCGCCATCTGCATGCTTCCCATCAACGCAGACGCCCTCCCCGCGTTTCTCGTGAACGGCTCAATCGCAATTGCTGTCGTGTTCGGGGAAGTTGCTAAGCAGAGGGCGGTTTAGAAAAAAAGAAAAGGATCAATGCGCTTTACGCTTTGACCCTGCACATCTATATAGAAGTCCGAACGCTATGCCATTTCGAATTCTTCATAGATTTCTTTTCCTCGTGTTTCGTGAGTATCCCCAGCGTCAGGAGATAGCGGGACATAAGAAACAGGTTTTTGCGAAGAAAGAACAATTCTAAGTTCCCTAACAACAGTTGGTGGTTGTGCTGGTTCAGGAATTTCAAGACCAGTTTCAATTCGCATTGAAATATATTCATCAAACAATTCTTGCACGTTAGCGATTGCTTCAGCTTCTGTCCCGCCGTCTGTTTTGCAGCCACGA
>Ga0209514_10007187_pt1 | contig 13244 bp, 15 predicted proteins | sample Subgrocontami58m_FD_187452 | JGI IMG/M metagenome (GOLD analysis project Ga0209514, IMG submission 187452) | Subsurface groundwater microbial communities from S. Glens Falls, New York, USA - GMW37 contaminated, 5.8 m (SPAdes) (version 3) | ecosystem: Environmental > Aquatic > Deep subsurface >...
GTAAAACACAAGCAGTATCCCCGGCTACAAAGCATGAATCATCTACTTTTAAATATTCATCGGTAAAAATCCGGCCCTGCGGGTTCTTTTTTACATCAAGATTTTGTATAAACCCTGCGGTCTTTACTCCGGCAGCCCAAATCAACATCGCATTATCAAAAAACACCCCGCCACCAAGCATGATTTTGCTGCCTTCAACTTTTTCTATGGCACTATTAACCATAACCTCTATATCTAATTTTCTTAAATTAACAGAAACATAATCCTTCATCCACTGCGGCAAGAGGCCCAATATTGAAGAAGCACGCTCAATAATAATTATACGATTTTTAATCCCTTTCTTATGTAAATAGGCCCTTAAGTTCGTAGCGACCTCTATACCCGTATAGCCACCTCCGCCTATAAGATAAGACTGATAATTATTTTTCGCTACAGCATCATAAATCTTTTGAGCATCGGATGCACTATCTAATTTATAAGCGTTACTTTGGATTTGCGTATTCCCGTAAAAATTAGTCTCTGAGCCGCTGGCGATAATCACATAATCATATTTCAGCTCTCGGCTAACTGTCCTGGCTGTTTTATTTATTAGATCCAAACCTATAACTTCATCAGCAATAAACTCAAAGCCATTCTTACGGCTTAAATCTCTGATATTGCCGGATAAATACTTTGCCGGAATCCTCCTGCCGATGACATCAGGAAGCATAGGCAAAAAATCTGATTGCCCTGACTTATCCACAACTACAACCTTAAGCTTATCGCGGTATTTAGATAAAACACCTGCCGCAGATAAGCCGGCGAATCCGCCCCCTATAATTAAAACGGTTTTGGCCATATAATACTTAGGATCAATACTAAACTTATGAATGTTTGTAAACTAATTGTTAAACCGGAAGATTGAACCAACCTAGCCTTATCATATGGAGAGTTGCGCAGAATTACCGCGGATTTTATTGCCAATCCGATGAAAATAAAAGCAATTAAAGAAACTGCGCCAAGATATCCCAGGAAATAGCCCGCCAGAATACTGCCAAAACCACAAGCTATTAATAGCATATATAATATATAAGACCTCTCTCTCCCAAATATCTTTACCCAGTTATTTTTCCCGGACTTTTGGTCATCCAGGAAATCAGGAATTTCGTTGGCAAAAAGAATAGCAGCAGTAAAAAACCCGAAAGGCAAGGATAGAATAAAACTTTTTAAATCCGGGAATACCCGGGTTTGGATAAAATAACCGCCCATAACCAAAGCCGGCCCGAAAAGGATAAAAATAACCAATTCTCCAAATCCCCGATAAGAAAAACTAAGAGGCCCGATAGAATAAAACCATGCCAATAAAATTACTGATAAATAAAATATAACGGCGAGAATAGTGCCCAGGACTCCGAAGAGAAAAATTACAGAAACTAAAGCAAGAATTGCAAAAAATAAAGCCAGACGAAAATAAAACTTTTCGGAAAAGACCTGCTCTTGAATAAGCTTAGAACCTCCGAAAAATCCGTAGAACTTACTATCCTGCCAATCCGCACCGCTTTTTGAATCAGCCCAGTCATTAATCAAGTTTGCGCTTAAGTGCGTGCATATTACAGCAAACAATCCATAGATTAATCCGGCCGGATTAAAGCCTTTCTTTTCGATAAAAGAACCAAAAATAAAAGGCAGGATACTAGCACTCAAAAAAGGCAATCTTAAGGCACGAATAAGGTTTTTCAACATATATTTATTTGCTTTGCTTTCTCCTTTATGTTAACATAAAAATATGATTTTAAAAATCAAAAATAGAATAGAAGAAGAACTAAAAAACTACACAACAACATTCGATAAAATATACGGCTTAAACCGTATATCCGGCCTTCTCTATACCAATATTACGGAATTCATTTCGCGTAGCGGAAAACGTGTAAGGCCCATACTGTTTTGTTTAGGATATCTGGGGTTTAAAAACAGGCCTCCTGCCGGTTTCTACCGTAGCGCACTATCCATGGAGCTTATCCATGACTTCCTGCTCGTGCATGATGATATAATTGACAGATCTCTCCTGCGGCGCGGGAAACCATCAATGCATGCAAAACTGAATAAATACCTTAAAGGCTTAAAAAACGTAAAATTTACCGGGGAAGATTTAGGAATAGTCATCGGCGACGTCATGTATGCCATGGCATTAGATGCTTTTATGTCAATAAAAGAAAACCCTTTACAAAAAGAAAAGGCCTTAAAAAAACTTATTGCTGCCGGGCTATATACCGGAGCCGGAGAATTCATCGAGCTTATTTATGGGGCAAGCGATATTGAAAAAATTACCCCTAAAGACATCTATAATATATATGACCTAAAAACTGCTAATTACACCTTTTCATTCCCCCTAACTACGGGAGCAACTCTTGCCGGAGCAGACGAAAAAGAAATAAAACTTCTTTTTGATTACGGCAATTATTTAGGGAGGGCTTTTCAAATAAAAGATGATATTATCGGGATATTCTCATCTGAATCGGAAATCGGAAAATCAAACCTGACGGACTTACAAGAAGCCAAAAAAACCATCCTCATATGGCATGCTTTTCATCACACAAACCGAAACGGTAAAATTACGATCAAAAGTATCTTAGATAAGAAAGATTTAACTACTTATGATCTTCATAAAATGCGTAAGATTATAACAGAAGCCGGAACATTACTATATGCCGACAAAGAAATCCAAACATTGGTAAAAAAAGCAAAACATACCTTAAACCGCTCGAAAATGTCGGGAAAATACAAAAACATTCTTAACAATTATATCTCGGAAATATTGAAATTATAATATGAAAATAAACTTAGCAAAATCCGCGGGCTTTTGTTTCGGCGTAAAACGGGCTATCGATATCGCTTTAAAAGCCGCGAAAGAAGAAAGAAATGTTTATATGCTAGGAGATATAGTCCACAATGAGAACGTGGTCGAACAAATCCATCAAGCCGGAATTAAAAAAAGCTGCAGGCTTAGCGGCGGAAAAAATAAAACATTTCTTATCCGCGCCCACGGTATCGACAAAGAAACACTGGATAAAACCTCAAGGCTCGGGTATAAGGTCATTGATGCCACCTGCCCCATGGTCAAAGAAATACATAATATTGCCCGTAAGATGGAAAAAGACGGCTACTTTGTTATAGTCATAGGAGATAAAAAACATGATGAGGTACACGGCATAGTCGGCCAACTAAAAAACAAGGCCATTGTTATCGATAATCCTGATAAAATTCCGGTTGAAAAAATAAAAAAAATAAAAAAAGCTTCTATCGTAGTACAATCCACGCAAAGGCTGGAAAATGTTCTGAAGATAGTTTCGGTTATTGAAAAATTTATACCCCAGGTAAGATTTTTTAATACTATCTGTAAACCCACGCGCACCAAACAAGAAGAAATAAGGACTATGCCGCTTAAAAACGATGTGATGATTATCATCGGATCAAAAAATAGCGCCAATACTAAAAGACTCTACGAAATATCAAAATCATTAAATAAAAATACTTACTGGGTTAATTCCTGGCAAGATATAAAACCTGGCTGGTTTAAAACCGCAAGAACTGCAGGAGTTACTTCCGGGGCATCCACCCCGGGCTCTACTACCGAAGAAATTATTAATCAGATAAAGCAGATTACTTCCCGAAAGGCTTAAGGCTGCTTTTTTTCTCAAGCAACTTGATCCTATTCCAGCTACGGATGGCTTCCCGTGTAGATTTTACTTTAACATTTCCGAAAACATGCGGATGGCGGCGTTTTAATTTCTTAATTAAATATTTTATGACATCTTCGATATCGAATTGGCCTTCTTTCTGAGCAATTTTAGAATGGAACATAACCTGTATAAGTATATCTCCGAGCTCTTCTTTCATATGTTGGCGGTCGCCTTTTCGGATAGCCGCAATAAATTCTGCCGACTCTTCCTTTAAATAGGGAATAAGGCTTTTATGGGTTTGTTTCTTATCCCAAAGGCAACCTTTCGGGCTATGCAAAATATCGAATATTTTTTTTAATTCTACAAAACTTGTGTTTTTTGCCATCAATAAATCCTTTTATTCTCAAGTTTATTCCATACCTTAAATAATTCACGGCATTCCGAAGGCATAAATCCGGGAAATATCTTAACCCGGCTCCTGCCGTATTGTTTCATTTTAACGGCCGGTATAGATAACTCGTTAAAACCCGCGCCCTTGGCATCCAATATATTCGTCCCGTAAACAACTGCTGTTATCCTTGCCCAATGTATGGCGCTAAAGCACATAGGGCATGGCTCGGTGGTCGAATAAATAATACAACCTGACAAATCAAAATTACCGGTTTTACGCGAAGCCTTCCTGATCGCGTTAATTTCAGCATGCAAAGTAGCATCGTTATTTTTTAAAACAAGGTTGCGGGAGACAGCTAAAACTTTATTATCCTTAACAATACAAGCACCAAAAGGCCCACCCTCTATGTTTTTAAAGTTTTTCTTCGCTTCTTTAATTGCCAGGCGCATATATGCCGGGTTCAGTTTTATCTTCATGCTATTTTTTCTTAAGCGGTATATGACAGGTGGGTTTAAGATTATGTTTTTTAAAATAACCCTGGTGGTATTCCTCAGCCTTATAGAATGCCCGGGCGGGAATAATTTCGGTTACAATCGGTTCATTAAACTTATTTTTTGATTTTAGCTTCGAAGCCTCTGCTGCCTTTTTCTGCTCCAAAGTATAATAAAAAATAACCGACCGGTATTGTGTCCCAACATCCGGTCCTTGCCTATTCATAGTAGTAGGGTCATGAATATCCCAAAAACCATCCAAAAACTGCTGATAACTTATTTTCTTAGGGTCATATTCCACTTCTACCACTTCAGCATGTCCGGTTTTATCGGTGCAAACTTCCTCGTAGCTGGGATTTTTGGTTATACCACCCATATATCCGGACGTAACCTTAACAACTCCTTCCAACTCACCGAAAACCGCTTGTACGCCCCAGAAACATCCGGCACCAAAAACCGCAATTTCAGTCTTTGGTTTAGCAAAAATGTAAGCATACCCTCTATATCCTTCTTTTTCCAAACTTTCAACAGGAATAAAGCGCAAAGATGCAGAATTTATACAATACCGCAACCCCGTAGGCTGGGGACCGTCTTCAAAAAGATGCCCGAGATGAGAATTGCTATTTTTTGACCTCACCTCTGTCCTAACAATACCTAAGCTCGAATCTTGTCTCTCTACTATATTCTCCTTATCTATGGGGCTGGTGAAACTCGGCCAGCCGGTTCCGGAATCAAACTTATCCGTAGAACTAAAAAGCGGCTCCCCGCTAACAACATCCACATAAATACCCCGGCGCTTATTATCCCAATATTCATTATTGAAAGCGGCTTCAGTGCCATTTTGCCTGGTTATACGGTATTGCTCGGGGGTAAGCAACTTCTTCAGTTCTTCATCATTTAAAGGTAACTCACATATAGAAGGCACAGCCTGTTTTTTATTTACGTTTTTTCCGGTCATAGTCTCCTCGACATTTTGAGCTCTTACACAAACCAATACGCCAAATAAAATAATAATAAAACTACCCCTAAGGATCAGCGGCTGTCTACGGATTTTAATATGCATAGCTATACCTCTAAAAAGGAGTACTCTGATTTACTCCTAATACTTTAGTTTCACCTTTAACCTTTAGCTCAACTGAATCGCTATATATTTTTTCTATTACTGTGTCATTGATACTTTCTCCTTCCGAAAGAATTTTACCATTAATAGTTATAAAACTCTTCCCGGAAGGGTCAAAAAATATCCCTTCTACCTTTAAATCCTTATATTTGCCCGGCTTTTCTTTTTTTTCGTAAAAACGCACGTCGGTTAATTCCATTTTCTGTGGCTTATTATCACCCTTAACTTTGCCTTTTACAGTGATTTTCTTCTTACCTCCGGAGGTTTGCTGAAGAGCCGAAGATACAAAATCTTCAATAATAGCTTTTATATTAAACATATGTTTATAGGTTAAAGAGACGACCAGAACCAATATTCCGATTGTTGCAAACTTTTTAATCAAAGGGCTGATGCCTCCGATTTTATTTTTTTCGGTTTTCTTAGGCTTATTCGGGTCAAAAGAAGGGTCCATTGCTCCGGTTTTAAAATCATACCCGCAATAACCACAAGTCATATCATTGTCATTAAGATGTTTCTTGCAAAATTTACATTCTTTCATACCTGGCCTACCTCTTTCTTATTGGTCCGGCGCAGAGCCTTAACCATGCGCTCATACGCTTCTTGTTGAGTATTGCCTTCGGTTAAATGCTCAAAACACACTGCGGCATACCCTGCGCGGTTCTTGATCTTAAAAATATCGACTTTCAAATGCCCTATTTTAGCTTCCACGGTAAATCGAACTACTCCCGAATTTCTGCCTTATTTTATCTACGGCAATATGCACCTTTTCTTTTTTCTTTTCTCCATCCGTTTTAAACAAATCATACTGCTCTTCCTTTATATTAAAACCGGATGCCTTTACCCCTAAAAGCCTTACCTTCTTTTTCTGCCTATCAAAATTATTATAAAGCCTTTTAACCTCTTTGTAAATAACATCAAAAAGGTTTGCAGGATCAAGTATAGTTACCGAGCGGGTATAAGTCTTAAATCCTTCAAGGCGTATCTTCAAAGTAATATTCCGGCACTTAAAACCCTCATGCCTTAACCTATAAGAGACCTCTTCGCACAAATTAATCAGCTCCCGTTCAATTGCCTTTTCACTATTGGTATCCTCGGCAAAGGTAGTTTCACTGCTTATAGATTTAGCTTCACCATAAGGCGACACCTCGCTTTCATCAATACCCTGTGCCATCTCCCAATAGCTAATTCCGTTTTTTCCAAATAAAGTTACCAATGCATCTTTGCCTCTTTTAGCCAGATCGCCGATACTATTAATACCGGCATCTCTTAATATTTCCTGCGTTTTTGGGCCTATGCCCCAAATCCTGGAGACATCAAGGGGCAAAAGAAAATCGACCAGAGAATCTTTTTTTACCTCAACTAAGCCATCCGGCTTTTTTAAATCCGATGCGATCTTCGCTGCCATTTTAGTCGGAGCCAAACCTACCGAAACAGTAAGGCCGGTCTCTTCTTTAATACGCTTCTTAATTTCCAGGCATGTGTTATACGATGTGCCCCATAATTTATAAGTATCGCTAATATCCAAAAATGCCTCATCTATACTCACTCCTTCAATCAAAGGAGAAAAATAACTAAGTATGAAAAAAATCTCACCTGAAACCTGAGCATATTTTTCCATATCCACGCCAAGAAAAATTGCATGAGGGCATTTTTGGTATGCAATCGAAATAGGCATAGCAGAACGCACGCCGAACTTACGGGCCTCATAAGAACACGTAGAAACAACACCCCTTCCCTTACCGCCTTGAGGAGGCGCGCCTATTACTACGGGTTTACCGCGGTACTGCGGATTATCCCGCTGTTCAACCGAAGCAAAAAAAGCATCCATATCAACATGCACAATAAACCTATTCGGATTGTTTTTCATTACAGGCAAGAAAACTATTTCACTTTCTTTACTACGTCTTCTATTTTTTCTCCAGCGACATACAAGCCGGTTATCGCGGCCATGCCATCTTTAATTTTTACCGTCAGATACGCATCTTGCTTGTCGCGGCTAGTATGCTGTCGGTAAATCTTCTCTGCTTTTGGCGCAGCCCCTTCCTCCATATAATAACGATCAAAAGGTAGTTCCAGGCGGACTTTACCTTTATAGACATACCCGGATTTAGCTTTAATATAAGCAAGCCCGCGCGGTTTCTCGGTAGTCAGGCTTAAGAACTTCGCAAACCCATCCTCTGAAACCTCAACAAATGCATATACTAACTGTCCATGTTTTAAATCAAGCCCTTTAGGGACAGCGACTTCATTTTCTTTAATGCTTAACCAAACATACCGGCCACGAAAAGCATCATATGGATCAATAGGGGCGGTCTTAAATTTAAATTCTACCCCCTCTTTTATAATTGTTTCCCTGTTTGATATCATTGACAAAGGCACAACTATTTGCACCAACGCCAATAAAGAAAATAAACCTAAAATTAATCCTTTATTTTTCACTTTGACCCTCCCTTCCTGCGCACTAAAACAGCATTAGTTGCCAGAAAACCTGAACCGATGATTATAAAAACCAAACCTTTAATTATGAAACTTATTTGGCTATCAAAAAATCTGACAATAATAAGCACTGCCAATATCAGCATTCCAATATTTGCTAAACTTAAATTATTCTTTCGTATTCCGGACATAATGCAAAATAAACTTAAACCGAATACATACAAATTAAAAATTAAAGGCGACAAAATAACCGTATTCATATTTATAACATAGCCAAAAATAGTCAGAACCGGAAAAACCCCAAACAAAATTTTTAAAACATCTTTTTTACGATAAACATGAAGGAATAAAACGAGCGAAACAGATACTATAACGGTTGTAATTACAGAATCAAAGAATAGAGTTAAAGGCGAACTTTTGACAAGGAAATGCTCCTGGGCAGAAATCAAATGCCTCCACATATCAGCGAATGTAAAAATAAACATAAGAACGCATATACCTACTCCTCCGATAAAACGAAGCGGCCTCTGCCAATTAATGGTAATCTTATCGAAACTTAAATTTCCCAAAAGGTAAAAAATGGTAAAAATACTTGAATTAATAATAACCCATCCACCCGGCCAATTTCTCCCTAGGCTAAAACCTGCGCCATAGCAAATACTAGCTGCCATCACAAAAGAAAGGATTGTCGAACGCAAAGAATACGTTTTTATTTTTAAAGACCAGATAAAGTGAGGGATTACAACTAGAAATAACGGCCAATAGAACAATGCTTTAGCCGGTGCATCCCAAAAACCGCCCGCCCAAGAAGTAATACCTATTAAATATATAGCTGCAGGTATAGAAGCTTGCATAAAATATACTAGCGGAGCAATAAGCAGCATCCAGGTTAATATAAAATCCTGGGTATCGCCGGAAATATTATACGTCTGGCTGATCAAAGCTATGGAAGCGCCGACCATTAAACTTAAGAAAATAGCTGCGCCCTCTTTAAAAGCATCGGAATTCGGCCTCTTTAATAATACCCACATCGATAAACCCTGCCCGATTACAAGCGGCAGAATAGAAAGAAAGGCGCGTGCACCCCGCGAGAGGTCATCCCAATTATGCGCGATAAGCATAATAATACCCAAACCGATCAGAAGTGCGCCAATTACCCCACAGACAATTAAAAACATCCATTTTTTATCACGCACCTTGACTTCTCCGTAATGCTCTTTGATCTTATTAGCAGCATCAGGGCTTAAAACACCTTTGTTTACCAAATCCGGCAATTCCTGATAAAACCATTGCAGTGCCTTTTTATTCATATAACCTCCTCGCGCAGAAAGCGCACGCCAAACGACCATATACGTTCGGGCGTTAGACTATCTCAATCAATTTCCCGATTTTATTTTTAACAGCTTTTTTATAAACCAAATCCGCAACCGCCATATCCTGGATAGCAAGCCCGGTAGAATCGAAAACCGTAATCTCGCTATTACTAATGCGGGATTTCTTTTTCCCGATTATAATCTGGCCCAACTCGCTATATATATCTTTTTCTTTAAGCAAGCCTTTAGCTAAAGGCACATTGATTTCTCCGCTATGGCTTGCCTGGCGCTTATCATCTACGATGATCTTGGCATTTTTTAATATTTTAGGGTCAAGCTCTTCTTTACCCTTAGCATCTGCGCCGATAGCATTAATATGTGCGCCTTTTTTTACCCATTCGAACTTTACAATCGGCCTACGCGAAGGAGTAGTCGTAGCAATAATATCTGCCTGGCTTACGCAATCCGCAACATCTTGTTTTATTTCGATTTTTAGCCCCAAATGGCTCATGTCCTTTAGGAATTTTTTTGCATGTTGAAGCATACAACCCCAAATAAAAACTTTTTTAATTTTAAACATTTCGTTCAAGGCTAATAGCTGAGTCCGCGCCTGGACTCCGCATCCCACTAAAGCTACTATCGATGAATCTTTTCTGGCTAAAAACTTTGCCGCAATGCCTCCGGCTGCCCCGGTGCGTAAATTAGTAATCTCAGTCCCATCCATAATCGCCAAAGGAAAACCGGTCTTAGGATCGCTTAAAATAATAACTGCCATTACTGCCGGCAGGCCAAAACGCCTGTTCTTAAGATGGACATTAACCCATTTTAACCCGCAGGCATCCATGCCTTCTATATAAGCCGGCATCGCCCGGAAATCCCCGGAATATTTCTCCAAATGCAAATAAATTTTCGGCGGCATCTGCGCCAAGCCTTTTGCATGCATCTTAAAAACACCCTCCACTACTTTTAATACGGAAGACATATCAATGAGCTTGCGTACTTGCCGATTGTTTAAAATAAGAGTTTTTCTATGCATGTTTTTTCTTGGCTAAAATAGTTTTTGCTTCTTGCAAAGCCTTGCCTAATTCCAAGGCCAAAGGGTGTTTAAACCTTTTGCGGATTATTTTGTGGATATCTGCATAAAAACCCAGCATATCTTCTTTAGGGGCATCAAAGCGCTTCCAAATCGAATCGCCTAATTTTAAATAGGACTGTGAGATAGAAATTAGGTTATTTATTTTATCAGCGCAGGCTATTAAACAAGCATCAAAACTTGCTTTCTTAATATTTCGCAGGTATTCGTTTTTTCTTTTTTGCCAAGGGTCAAGCGGGTATTTATCCGAAACTTCCCGGATTAATCTAAGGGCCAGATCCCCAAACTCTTGCCTTATTTTTTGCGCGGGATAATCGGTATCTTCGATAGCATCATGCAATAAAGCCGCGATAATAACATCTTCTTTCTGGGTATATCTTGCCAACAAAAATCCAACACCTATAGGATGAGCCACATAAGCAGTAATATTATCGCCTTTACGCCTCTGATTTTTGTGGATTTTTAAAGCGACGGATATAGCTTTTTCTATTTTGGATTTTACTATAGCCACTTTCTGCGCTTAAAGTAGATAAGCATTATAGAAGTGATAGCTACCATTAAAATGATTACTCCGGGGTAGCCAAACTTATGCTCAAGCTCCGGCATATGTTTAAAATTCATCCCGTAGATACTGGCAATCAAGGTAAGAGGCATCATAATGGTGGCAATAACAGTCAGGGTTTTCATAATTTCATTAAGCCGGTTTGAAACAACCGAGACATAGGCCTCCATAGCCCCGGTAATAATATCACGGGAAGTACCGACCAAATCATTAAGCCTGACTAAATTATCATAAATATTACGGAAATATATGCTATTGCTGGATGGAATCAATTCGAAATCACCGCGCGTCATAAGGCTTACAACATCGGCCTGCGGGCCGATAGTCCGCCTTAAATACATAACATCATTCTTAAGTTTATATATTTTCTTGAGTGTTTCATTGCTCGGAGACTTAAATAACTCATCGCTCATTTGATCAACATTGTTATCTACTTCCTGGATGACCGGGAAATAACTATCAACGCAAGAATCCAAGACCGAATAAAGAAGCATACCCACTCCGGATTTTATAATCGGAGACTGCCGCCTAATCCTTTCCTTACAAACTGTAAGCGGGTTTATAAGATTAAGGTGGTAAGTAATAAGAAAATTTTTTCCCAAACAGCAATCAAGCTCATTAATAATAATCTTATTACCGTTAGCTTTATGCGTGGATGATTCCAGGGCAAACAAAATAAGGAAAATATAATCGTCAAATTTCTCTATCTTAGGCCGGGCATTCGGCATGATTAAATCTTCGACGCTAAGAGGATGGAGGTTAAAAACAGTAGTAAGCAAATCGATGCTATCATCGTCAATATCCAACATATCCAACCATAAAACAGAACGCTCGTCTTTTAAAGCCTGTTCGATTTCCGGTCCGGATAAATCGGACTTAAAGCCTGTGTCAGGATGGTATAAAAATGATTCATACATAAATTTTAGTTTAACTGGAAAATTAAAACCCGTCAAGGTTTTTAATCACATATTCCAGAACCACATCCGCTTGTTTAGCTGCCGCTACATTTACCCGCGGAGATAATGCGGGCAACGTGCATATATCAGATTTTAAATCTCCTATTATCACCAAGTTCTTCTTTACCCGGTGGATTTTTATCTGGTCCGACAGACCTATGCCCCCTAAACCGGATGCTGAAACAATAAATTTACCGCTTCCGAGCAATTCCCGTATAAACATACTCTTATATTCTGCGCGGTCAAAGCATTCAACCACTATATCGCAATCCTTAAACAATATACCTGCATTTTCGAAACCTATTTTTTTATGGATCATTTTAAGGTTAAGCCGCGGATTTATTCTTAGTAAATTAATTTTAAGCGCATCTACTTTCTTCTTGCCTACCTGGTCTTTAAAATAAAATTGGCGGTCGAGGTTTGAAGGTTCAACAAAATCAAAATCCGCTATAGTCAGTTTTTTGAATCCGGTACGGGCTAAACTAGCTGCGCAATTCGAACCCAACCCTCCGGCCCCGGCTATTCCAACCCGGACTCTCTCTATTTTTTTAAGATCATTTGTCCCGAGTTTTTTAATTAAATTAAGCCTAAATTCATCCTTCATATCGGCATCCAATCTTTAAAAACCGGTTGATAGCCTTTACGCGCAAGCATTTCCTGTACTTCTTTAACGCTGCGTGTATCGGAAATATCAAACTGTGACGTACCTGTAGACATAGACGAACCGGACATATACCCGCCCACTTTTGTTGACGAGCCTGCAGACATCCTGGTAATACCTAAAGGAAGCAGGTTTTCCCTGAGCTTGGCACTTTCGCGTGTAGACAAAGTAATGCCTAATCTTGGTTGATAAATTCGTAACGCGGTAATTATCTGTACCATATTCGCATCGCTAACTTTATGGAGCACCTTAAATTCACCGGCATGCGGCCGTAACCTGGGTATAGATATACCGATTTCTATTCCCGGGAATTTATCCTGTAAATATTTCGCATGGCAAGCCATAAAGAATATTTCTTTTCTCCAATCGCTTAAACCCAAGAGCGCTCCGATATTAATGCTTCTTATCCCCTGGATAGCTGCCCTATCCGGCGCATCTAAACGAAACAAATAATCTCTTTTTGGGCCTTTCTTATGTAAATTAGCATAGAGCGCTTCATCATAAGTCTCTTGATATATAGTCAACCCGTCTACGCCTGCATCAATGACATTCTTATACTCAG
>Ga0209514_10007192_pt1 | contig 13237 bp, 10 predicted proteins | sample Subgrocontami58m_FD_187452 | JGI IMG/M metagenome (GOLD analysis project Ga0209514, IMG submission 187452) | Subsurface groundwater microbial communities from S. Glens Falls, New York, USA - GMW37 contaminated, 5.8 m (SPAdes) (version 3) | ecosystem: Environmental > Aquatic > Deep subsurface >...
ATCTTATGCGGGTAGGCCTGGTGGCCGACGTCCCAGACCAGTTTGTCGGACGGGGTGTCGAACACATAGTGCAAGGCCACGGTCAGTTCCACCGTCCCCAGCCCCGCCGAGAAATGCCCCCCGGACACGCTCACCGACCGGGTCAGGAACTCCCGCAGCTCCTTCGCCAGCGGCTTCAGCAGCTCTTTGGGCAACCGCCGCACGTCGGCGGGGGTATTGATGTCGTCTAGTAGGGGGTAGTTTGATCTAGTCATAATTAATAAAGGGGTTCGCGATAAAACATCAGAATGATACCAATCTGAAACAAGGCGGCGACGGAAATGAAACCGGCAATGGTTTTACCAGGATTATCGAGTTTTAATTCCAACCAGCGGCCACATGCCAATATTAGCGAAAAAATCCCCATAGTGGTATGGCCGACCTGGATAAGGAAAGCGCTTTTAGCTTGAAAACCAACATGCGAATGGGTAAGGAGCATCAAGCCGCCAAACGCTGACAAGACCGGGAAAACATAAGGCAGTTTGCTCTGCGGGTCTTGATTTTTTCTGGCCATGAGTTCAAACACGCCCAGCACGAACACCAGCAATGTGGCAATCCGGTGCTGCAACACTTCGCCATTATTAAAGGTGCTTTCCCAAAAACCTACCGGCCCCAGCGGCCAAGTTTCCGCATCACTACGGAAAAACAGAAAAATGCCTAACCCGACAAAACCTAATGGCCAATATTTGCTCAGTGCCAACACCTTATTCTCTCTGGCGAATTTCAAATACGACAACATGGCAAAAAAGCTCATGGTGGTGATGAAAATACCGGCAATATTATGGTTATAGTTTGACCATTCCGTAGCCGCCAACGAAGGGACTTGACCGACAATCGCAACGCGTCCGGCTTCACCTGCTATCAGCGCCGTATGCGTAGGTGAACTGGTCTGGGGCATTTGCGGGCTAAACGTATTTAAAACTTCTTGCCAAGTCGCCGTCAATGTCGGGATGTCGATTGCCGGAGGCTGTGACGCCAAACTCGCTGCCGTGAACAGCAGGATCATCAATATTAAAGCTTCCGCTTCTATATAGTAAGGCACGCTCCTAGTGAGGGCGTCACCGTTCCCATATTGTAGGTATCGGGCAACAGCCGTTTTATTTAACCAGGCAAAACCCAGGGCCAATGCCAACAAAACAACCTTCACCATGAGCAAATTCCCGTAACCGGTGCCGATCAACCCATCCCAAGAATCAATATACTGCAAGGCAATCGGCAACCCTGAAACAAGGATCATCCCGACTGCGGAGAGGCCAAATAAGGAAAAGCGTTTCAGCAATAACGGCCACAGATTGGCCGGCACTTTTTGGCCGCTACGTAAAAACCATAGGTTGATCAGTTGGAAAACCCCTCCAATCCAGGCTGCCGCCGCCAACTGGTGGCCAACAGTCAAAGACATCAACATAACCTGGTTATCAAACCGCCCCGCCGCGTGCACCAACCAAGCGCCGGAAACAATCATCGGAATGGCGGCAACCCCGGAGTTTACCCAGTATTGTTTGGAAAATGGATGCTTCGCCAAATAACGGTAACAATAAACGGCAAAAAACAGGGTCAGGAGGGTGCGGACGATGCCGCCAATAAACTGCGTGGTTTGCGCAAATTCCGGAAACGGCCATTGTTCCAACACCGCTGTCATTAACCAAATTTTAAGGACTATTTTAAAAGCTTGGGCAAGTGCAAGGAAAAACGCGCCTTTGTAAATCAAAGCAACGGCAGTATCCAGCAAGGCTGAATTGTACTGATAGCCATCCCGCACCTGCCAGGGCCTCAGGACAAACAACCCCCACAATAAACCGCCAATAGCCAAGGCAAAGCAAATCAGGTCAAAACCACCAATTAAAGAATCCAGAAAATCAGCTATACCAGCCATGACAAACCCTATTTAGCAACCGTAAAGTGGAGGACATCTTCAGTCAAGTGCCCGTCCGCCGCGAAAACCTTTAACCTAAGCGCATAATCGCCAGGTTCCAGGGAAGGCACGTTGATAAGGATCTGCCCTTGCTTATGGCCTTCGGCAATCGTCAACAAAGTATGTTTGTCGCCTTTACTGACTAAAAAAATTTGTGATAATCCTCGCTCAATTTTGGAATTGAAGCTCAATTCCACTTGCGTCGCTTGATGGGCATGAATGGGCGTGGTCTTTAGCGAATCTTCGGTCACTACGGCGTGGGCGAAAGTTTGCCCTACCCAAGCCATTGATAATAAAGCGATCATCAATCTTATTTTCATGTTAGCTCCCTTTTTTTCCTTTCAGTGCATGGCTAGCCAAGTTTTTGCCCAAATCCCAGATTGATCCGGGGACTTGATGGGTATCCGCAATGGTTTTGTCAAAAGACGTGACAATATGGTCGCGGTCTTGTTGCGTCAGGTTAAGCGGCGGCAGGAGCTTGACAACATTCATGCCGTGCCCCGCCACCTGTGTCAGGATATGATGTTCCTTAAACAGCGGGATCGTGATCATCTGGCAGAACAAGCCTTTGTTTGCCGCTTCCAGCATCGCCCACGCGGCCTTCAGGGTCAAACTTTTCGGAGACTTGAATTCAATGGCGATCATCATGCCCTTGCCACGCGCTTCCTTTAAAAATTCATATTTGCCGCTCATCGCGTTCAGGCTATTGATGATGTCGGTGCCGACCTTAGCGCAATTGTCGACCAATTTTTCTTCGGCAAGCACATGTAAAGTCGCAAGGCCCGCCGCCATTGCCATATTGTTCTTGGAAAACGTCGAACCATGCACGACCGCCCTGTCCATGCGGTTGTAAACCGTGTCCATGATTTTTTGCGTGATCGCCACAGCCCCCACGGGGACAAACCCACCAGACAAGGCTTTCGCCATACAAATCATATCGGGGCTGACATTCCAATGGTCGACCGCCCAGAATTTGCCCGTACGTCCTAAGCCCGTCTGGACTTCATCGGCGACAAACAAGGTTCCGTATTGCTTGCATAAGCGTTCGACTTCTGGCAGGTAGTTGTCATCCGGCAGGTTAACGCCTTTGCCTTGAATCGGTTCAACGATGAATGCGGCGACATCTTTTTGGCTTAATGCGGCTTCCAATGCGCCCAAGTCATTGAAGGGGATTGCGCTACAACCGGGCAGTAACGGGCCGAAGCCTTCACGGAAAATGTTTTCACCGTTTAACGACAATGAACCCATCGTTAGGCCGTGATAGCCATGTTCGCAAAAAACGATCTTTTCACGTTTGGTCGTATAACGGGCAAATTTAATCGCCGCTTCCACGGCTTCGGTGCCTGAATTACAGAAAAAAATCTTGTTAAGGTTTTCGGGGGTGGTTTTCACGATTTCCTGCCCGAGCAAACCGCTAAGCACGGACACATCCAGTTGCACGAGGTTGGGCAATTCTAGCGTTAAGGTTTCTTGCAAGGCGCTGATAACGGTAGGGTGGTTCCTGCCGATGGCAAAAACGCCGAAACCACTGAGCAAGTCCAAATACTCGGTGCCATTTTGGTCATAAAGATATTGTCCGACCGCCCTTTGGTAATGGCGGTCATAACCTATGGTTTTTAAAACCCTAACCATTTGATTGTTCAAATACTGCTCGTGCAGGTCGAATTTATCGGTGCTATGTTGCGCGAAGAGCTCGGCGATGCTGAAAGTCATTAAATACCTCGAAATTAAGATTACGTCAGATGGGTTTGTTAATTCGTCAGCGCGGTTCGAGATTTATTTGCGCTGTTGGTTCCAAGAGGCGTGACCGTGATTGTGCCTGTCATGTTGTGGGATTGGTTCGCTAGCCCAAGCCGCTAAACGGCCTGCTTTTGATTAAAAGCACTCTAGTTGAAGCACTAGCGTTTGCCCGTTTTGGTTTACCGTAAAACACTGGGGGAGTGATAAAACTCACTAATATTGTTGAGGTGTTGCGAGACGGCTTTAAGTGTTTTTTTAGCCGCATTAAACTGCAAACCTAATTTAATGAGCTTTGGCAATTCAAAAGGATGTAGTGCCAAAAATAACAACAGGCGGCTTAAAACAATGTCGCCCTGGTCATTTTCGGCATATTCAATGGCATGTGGTAAATCCATTGTCACGGGATCAACAATCGCGCGGATAGCCAGAAAAGGGACTGCATTGCATTTTGCTATCTTAGCTACCGCAATGCTTTCCATATCTAAAGCTATCGCCCCGGTTATCGACTGCATCTGGAGCTTTTCCTTACTGGACGATACGATAGCCAAACTTTCGGCTAAGCGTCCGGTATGGACAGTCACCGATTGCGCCAATAATGCTTTGCTATAGCGATGCCAGTCACTGTCAATGTCAATTTCAACATCTTGGCTATCAACTAAGGTGTCGGCTAGGGTCAGATCCCCAGATTTCAGCGTTGCGCTCAAGGCGGCGGCACAACCCCAGCTGATCAGCTGGGTCGCCCCTTTCGTGATCAGTAGTTTGGCTGCCGATTGCGCATTTTTAGAGCCTGTCCCTGAATAAGCGACCAATAATTTGTTGGCAATAAAAACGCAATGCCCCTTATCAATGCGTTTTGATGTCAGCGTCGCCAATTCCTCAGGAAGCGCGACCACAATGCCGGAGATCATTTTTTAGCCAGCTCGTTACGGTATCTTGCCAATGCCCATAATGGGAAAAACTTATCATAGCCATGGTATTTCAGATAAAACACTTTGGGGAAACCAGGGGCGGTAAAACACTTGTCATTCCACATGCCGTCGGCCTGTTGGTGGCGCAAGATAAAATCAATGCCCGCCTTCACTTCGGGGCTACGCGCCTCACCTGCCGCCATCAGCCCCAATAAGGCCCAAGCGGTTTGGAATGCCGTGCTGAAACGGTATTTGCCACTATAGCTAAGGTCATGATAGCTGAAATTATCCTCTCCCCAACCGCCGTCCGCACGTTGCACGCTTTTTAAATATGCGGCGGCTTTAGTGTACATGGCGTCGGTTTTTGGCAAGCCAGTCTGTTCCAAGCCTAACAATACCGACCAAGTGCCATAGATGTAATTGGTTCCCCAACGCCCGAACCATGAACCATCCGCCTCTTGCTCAGTACGCAGATAAGCGACCGCGCGTTCCAAAGCAGGGACATATTCTTCATGGTCTTTGGCAACCCGCGCCATCAGCATCGCACAACGCGCACTGACATCAGCGGTGGGCGGATCCAGCAAGGCACCGTGGTCGGCAAAGGGGATTTCGTTCAAATAGTAGTAGGTGTTATCGACATCAAATGCACCATAGCCGCCATTCTGGGATTGCATACCGACGATCCAGCGGGTCGCGCGGTGGATGGATTCATCCAGCTCCGGCAATTGCGAATCCGCCATCGCAAACCCGACAATGGCCGTGTCATCGACATCGGGATAATGCGGGTTGGCAAATTGGAAGGCCCAGCCGCCGCCTTCCAAATCCGGTTTGGCAATACGCCAATCACCGGGTTCGTCTTTCAACTGCTTGGATTTCAACCATTCATAAGCGCGGGTCAATGCCGGATTAACAGCATCCCCAGAACCGCCTTTCACCTTATCCGCTTCCTGTATCGCCAAAGCCGCCAAAGCCGTATCCCAAACCGGCGACAGGCAAGGCTGGCAATAGGCGTCGTATTCGTTGACCACCAGCAATTTGTCGATCGCTTTACGCGCGGTCACCACCAGTTCATGATCCTTCGGATAACCCAATAACAACAAGGCTTCGTAAGAATTGACCATGGCCGGAAAAATCCCCCCCAAACCATCTTCACCGTTCATGCGTTCGACAAACCAGTCCCTGGCTTTTTCAATGGCGCGTTTGTGCATGGCCTTTGGAATCAAAGGACGTGTTATACGGCCCAGTTGGTCCAAACCTAAAAATATTTTATTCAACAAAGTCCGTTCAGGAAAATAATGCCATTCTTTGTCCGGATGTGTGATGAACAACTCCAGGATATTGACATCATTAGGATTTTTAGCGGCAGCTTTTAAGGTGCACAGGATAAACAACGGCACCATCACTGTCCGTGACCAATAAGACACTTTATCCAGATGGAACGGGAACCACTTGGGGAACAGCATGATTTCGACCGGGATATACGGCACCCCACGCCAAGGCAGCTGTTTGAACATGGCAAGGGCGATGCGCGTGAACACATTGGCTTTTGCCGCACCGCCTTGGCTGAGGATGTAATGCCTCAAACGCACCATATGCGGCGCATCCATGGCGTCCCCGGCCATTTTTAACGCGTAATAGACTTTGACGCTGCCGCTGAGGTCGCCGACACCGCCCGTAAACAGCGGGTAACTGCCGTCTTCCGATTGCCGTGAACGCAAATAATTGGCGATTTTGGCTTGCAGGACTTCATCAATTTCGCCGATATAATGCATCATCATGATGTATTCGGACGGGATCGTGCAATCGGCTTCCAATTCAAACACCCAATAACCGTCCTTATCCTGAAGGCCGAGCAGCGTTTCTTGGGCTTGGCTAATCGCCTTGTTCAGGTCATAAGCGTTGGAATGGATCGCATTGGACGCGCTAGGCGCATGGCTATGGTCGAGGTAATGGGTAGCATCAGTAAACATAAATATTGTCCTTAAAAATCTAGGTTAGCTTTTAGAGGAGGGCATTGGGTATGACCAGTCCGGCGTGGCAAGCCCACGGCTGGCCAGGTTGAACAGTAATTTGAGCAGCATATTGCTACGGCCTAAAGCCTTAGTGGCAACAATCGTCGCTTTGACGCTGTTGCGGGTAATTTTCACTTGATCGGAATGGTTGAAATTTAGGTTTTGCTTAATTTTGCACAAAGTAAGCACTGCCATCCCTATCGCCCAAAGGCAAAAATTGCGCATACCAGTTTCATGGGCCGGTATCAACAGCGTGTATTCCAAAGCATTGCGCAAATGCCCGTGGGCAATGCCGACCAAGTGCTCCAGCCCTTTTCTAAACAAGGCCGAATCAGTGCCGGGGTTTAGGGTTTTAAGGTCAAAACCGGTTTCAGTAAAAATATCCTGTGGCAACCAACAAACGCCGCGCCCGGCATCATCCCAAATATCTTTCAAAATATTGGTCATTTGCAAACCTTGCCCGAATGATACCGATAGCTTGAGCATGGCCTCACGGTGCCGGGCAATGTCCGGTGAATAATGGCAAAAAAGCCGCGTCAACATTTCGCCCACACAACCGGCGACGTAATAACAATAGCGGTCCATATCTGCGAGCGTGGCAAGGCCATTATGTAAATTCTGGGCTTGAAAAATCGGCATGCCTTCGGCCATGGTCTTTACACAGCCCGTCAATGCCGCGACTTGCTCGGCATCAAAGGTATGGGTGATTTGGATGACCCTAGGCAAAACATGGATCAAAGCATGCTCAGCCGCAATCGTTTGGCTGGAAAGCAAGGGAGAAAGCTCAACAGCGAACGGCTCGGAATTTTCCCCGGTTTTGACCACTTCAATGAATTCGCTACAAAAATGGTGTTTTTGCCCGGCGGTCAGTGAAACCTCGTCTTCTATGGTGTCAACGATACGGCATAGCAAATAGGCGTTCGCGACCGCACGGTAAAGTTGGGCAGGCAGTTGCGGGATCGTAAGCGCGAAAGTCCTGGACACGCCTTCAAGCAATACCGCCTGAAAATCATCATCCGAAAGCTGATAAAGCAATTTTGGGTTATCCAGAGATATTCGAGGTGTGCCCATAATTTTACAATTTAACCGTGTTCATTTGTGTATAGTCGCTTGGCAACAATAATAGACTGTTTGTTGGTATTTTGCAAAGTAATGTTGTTTTATTACAAACACCCTGATTTAGAAGGCATTGCAAGCCATTTATTGGGAGAAAAAACAGCCATTTATACAGGACTGTTGTATTTATGCGAAATCCTACTAAAATCTTCCCTATTACAGGCGCTCCTGGAATATTTACCGCAAACACTGGAGTCATTAGCTAAAAGATAGTATTCTAGTCAGTAATAGCTAAGCAATTGTATTATATAAAGCCGCAATCTAATTTGAAGATTTTTTCAGACAAACCCAACTAGAGGGTTGTTTTTCAGTCACTAGCGTTTTATTGTTGCTTTATTGCCACACGCTTAATATTTTTCACACTATAGAGCCAGGCCGGTAGCCCGTCATTAAGCTATTGCCAACCATAACAATTTTGGAGGATTTACAATGGGTGTTCCATTACGTCAGCAATTAACCGTTGGCAGCTACCTTATCAAACAAAAACTCAAAGGCGTCAAAAAGTACCCTCTGGTGCTGATGCTGGAGCCTTTATTCCGTTGCAACCTGGCGTGTGCCGGTTGCGGAAAAATCGATTATCCAGATGACATCCTCGACAAACGCCTGTCATTCGAAGAATGCATGCAAGCCGTTGATGAATGCAACGCGCCCATGGTGTCAATTCCTGGCGGGGAGCCGCTGATCCATAAGGAAATGCCGCAAATCGTTGCCGGCATTATCGCACGCAAAAAATACGTTTATCTGTGCACCAACGCACTGTTGCTGAAAAAACGCATCGACGATTATACACCATCGCCTTACCTGACCTTTTCCATCCATCTGGACGGCATGCAGGAACGGCACGACACGTCGGTATGCCAAGAAGGCGTTTTCGACCGTGCTGTTGAAGCGATTAAACTGGCTTTAGGCAAAGGTTTCCGGGTCACCATCAACTGCACGCTGTTCCAAGGTGAAAATGCCGAAGAAGTGGCTGAATTTTTAGATTATGCCATGGAACTCGGCGTCGAAGGCGTCACCATCGCACCCGGCTTCAGCTATGAACGCGCCCCGCAGCAGGACGTGTTCATTAAAGGCCGTGATGTCAAAGAATTGTTCCGGGGCATTTTCAAAATCGGCAAAAACCGTAAATGGAAACTTAACCACTCCTCGCTTTATCTTGATTTCCTTGCCGGAAACCAAAAATACGAGTGCACCCCTTGGGGCAACCCCACGCGCAATGTGTTTGGCTGGCAAAAGCCTTGCTACCTGTTGGCTGACGAAGGCAATGCGGCAACTTTTCAGGAGCTTCTCGACACCACACCTTGGGACAAATACGGCAACAGCACCAACCCCAAATGCGCAAGCTGCATGGCGCATTGCGGCTATGAAGCAACGGCTGTTGAAGACATGCTGAAGCACCCGTTAAAAGGCTTGCTGACGGCTATCCGTGGCCCCAAAACAGAAGGTGACATGGTTCCCGAACCGTTGCCACTGCCTTTGGCAGAAACCCAAACACCACGCTTAGCTGGCATCCCAATCAGAGTGGAAATGGCCGATTAACCGCCCACATAGGCCGATGCAAATAGGCTATCGGCCTATGCGATAATCGACAAACTTAACATAACACTATGATTTAGGAGATCCGCGGTGACCGTGTTTAAAATACATTCGTTCAACAAAATAAGGTGCTTGGCAACACTCGTGATGCTGCTGTTGGGCGCGTCGCAAGCTTTTGCCGAAGAAGCCAGCAGCGCCAGACAGATTGTCGACAAATTCCAGACGCAATTGATCGCAGTCATGAAAGAAGGCAAGCAATTAGGCTACTCAGGACGCTACGACAAACTACAAGACGCCGTCTCGAACAGCCATGATTTGACAAAAATCGCCCGCATCGTCGTTGGCAAAGAATGGGAAAAACTATCCGAAACGCAGCAGCAGCAGCTGGTTGATGTGTTTAGCAAGCTCAGCATCGCTTCCTATGCGCATAATTTTAAGGAATTTACTGGCGAAGCCTTTATTTTTGATTCAGAAGAAGAAACCACAAGAGGCGGTGTCGTCGTCCATGCCCGCCTGACCATCCCTGACGAAAAGGATGTCAAATTTGATTATATGCTGAAAGAAAAAGGCAATAGTTGGCGGATCATCAATATTATTGCCAATGGTGTCAGCGATTTGGCGTTGAAAAGATCGGAGTACACCAGTATTTTGCAACGCGAAGGGTTTGATGCTTTAATAGCAAAAATTAACGAAAAAATTGATAACTATTCAAAATTATAGGTTTTACAAGCAATGAAAGGACACCCTAACGTTGAGCTTCACGCCACCATTAAACAAACCCTTCCCTACTTGCTAATGGGGATATTCGCGTTAAGTGGCTGCGCATCAAGCAACACGGGAGGCCAGCAAAGCGTCTACAGCAAAGCGGACCCTTATGAGCCTATCAACCGCAAGATCTATAATTTCAACGACAAGGTTGACGATTATATTGCCGAACCTATTTCCAATGTTTATAAGGCAATAACCCCCCAATTCTTGCAAACGGGCGTGTTTAACTTTTTTAATAACTTGGATAATATCAACGTCATTTTGAATGACGTTTTGCAAGGCAAGCTTCATCAAGGCGCTGAAGATACCGGGCGTTTTGCCATGAATTCAACCTTGGGGCTGCTTGGCGTGTTCGATGTCGCGAAATCGGTTGGCCTGCAACAAAACAACGAAGATTTTGAGCAGACACTTGCCGTATGGGGCATACCACGCGGCCATTATCTGGTCATCCCTTTCCTTGGGCCGTTGACCGCACGCGGCATCCCCGGCGCCGTGTTTGACACCGCCGCCAACCCGTCATCATATGTCGGGGCGCCCGTACAGCTAGTTTCGCTGCTCAACAAGCGGGCGAACGCCGAAGGCGCCCTAAAATTTATTGACGAAGCCGCCCTAGACCCCTACGTCTTTACCCGTGAATCCTTTTTACAGTGGCGCGCCAGCCTCGCTAATGACGGCAAATCTGTAGAACCGGCAGACTTTGAAGATGAACTTGGCACCGAGGAAGATTCATCATCCCCAAAAGCTCCAAACGCCCTGAAACTAAACTTTAGCTTCAATAGCGGGCAGTTCAAACAAGCTTCCCGGTCTTTTAGCAGCACTTCCGCATCATTTGAAAATACCGCCGAATCTTTTAAAAAATCCAGCGAAAAGCTGGATGATTTGAAGATACGTCACTAAGGAGAAAGCCACAGGGAAGTGGCCTTAAAAACGTATCAAAGAGTGGACTTCATAATCGTACAACTTGTCCCGCCCTTCCAAGAAATCCAGCTCCACCACAAACGCACACGCTTCAACTGTCGCGCCCAATTTTTCCACTAATTCGCAACTGGCTTTTGCCGTACCCCCCGTCGCCAACAAGTCATCAATCAGCAATACCCGGTCATTCATGCCAAACGCATCGCTATGCACTTCAAGCGTTGCGGAACCATATTCCAAATCATAAGCAACGTGTTGCACATCATAAGGCAGCTTACCCGGTTTCCTCAACGGCACAAAAGGCAGCCCCAACTCCCACGCAACCAGCGACCCAAAAATAAACCCCCGTGCCTCCATGCCCGCAACGGCAGTAATGTCACGTCCCAAAAAAGGGTGCAACAGCTGATATACCGCCAACCTTAAAGCGGCCGGATCTTTGACCAACGGCGTAATATCCTTAAAAACAATCCCTGGCTTAGGGAAGTCAGGGATGTCGCGGATTTTGCTTCTCAGTCTATGCACACTCATCTCCAGTAATTAATAAAACTTTTACAACGGTCACCCACAAAACGCCCTGACCCTGTCCAAGATCCCCCGCACATCCAGCCCGCACACCGCCAGCAGCTCCTCCCGGGTGCCCTGTTCGACGAAGCAGTCGGGCAGGCCGATGGCCAGCACGGGCTTGCCGAGCTTTTGGCCGTGCAGGAACAGGGCAACGTTGCTGCCCGCGCCGCCGGAGAGGACGTTCTCTTCGAGGGTGACGAGGGTGTCGTGGCTGTTCGCCAGTTCGAGGATGAGGGCTTCGTCCAGCGGCTTGACGAAGCGCATGTTGGCGACGGTGGCGTCCAGTGCTTCGGCGGCCTCCAGCGCGGGGGCGACCAGGCTGCCCCAGGCCAGGAAGGCGATCTTGTGGCCTTGGCGTTTGATTTCGCCTTTGCCGACGGGCAAGGTGTCCAAGTTGTCCTGGACGGGGACGCCGGGGCCTTTGCCGCGCGGGTAGCGCACGGCGGCGGGGCCTTCGTGCAGGAAGCCGGTGCTGAGCATCTGCCGGCATTCGTTTTCATCCGCCGGGGCCATGACGACCATGTTGGGGATGCAGGCGAGGTAGCTGTGGTCGAAGCTGCCGGCATGGGTGGGGCCGTCGGGGCCGACGAGGCCGGCACGGTCAAGGGCGAACAGGACATCTAAATTTTGCAGGGCGACGTCGTGGATGAGCTGGTCGTAGCCGCGTTGCAAAAAGGTGGAGTAGATGGCGACGACGGGTTTGGCGCCTTCGCAGGCTTGCCCGGCGGCCAAGGTGACGGCGTGCTGTTCGGCGATGGCGACGTCGAAGTAGCGGTCGGGGTATTGCTTCGAGAATTTGACCAGGCCGGAACCTTCGCGCATGGCGGGGGTGATGCCGAGCAGGCGTTGGTCTTGTGCCGCCATGTCGCACAGCCAGTTGCCGAAGACTTCGGTGTAGGTGGGGTGCGGCGAGGGGGTGGATTTGGGCAATCGGTCTTGGCTGGGGTCGAAGGCGGGCACGCCGTGGTAGGCCAAGGGGTCTTTTTCGGCGGGCGGGTAGCCTTTGCCTTTTTGGGTGACGATGTGCAGGAACCTTGGGCCTTGGATGTGCTTGAGGCTTTCCAGGGTGCTGACGAGCATGTCGATGTCGTGGCCGTCGATGGGGCCGATGTAGTTGAAGCCGAGTTCTTCAAAGAGGGTGCCGGGGACGATCATGCCTTTGACGTGTTCTTCGGTGCGCCTGGCCAGTTCCCAGACGGTGGGCATTTTGCTGAGGACTTTTTTGCTTTCCTCGCGCACCGAGGAATATAAACGGCTGGTGAGGATCTTGGACAGGTAGTTGTTCATCGCGCCGACGTTGGGGGAGATGGACATGTCGTTGTCGTTGAGGATGACCAAGAGGTTGGCGTCCAGGGAGCCGGCGTGGTTCATGGCTTCGAAGGCCATGCCGCCGGTGATGCTGCCGTCGCCGATGATGGCGACCATCTGGCGGTTCTCGCCTTTGAGGCGGGAGGCGATGGCCATCCCCAAGGCGGCGCTGATGGAGGTGCTGGAGTGGCCGACGCCGAACGCGTCGTACTCGCTCTCGGCGCGGTTGGGGAAGGCGCAGACGCCGTCACGGCTGCGGATGCTGGTCATCCGCTCTTTGCGCCCGGTCAATATCTTATGCGGGTAGGCCTGGTGGCCGACGTCCCAGACCAGTTTGTCGGACGGGGTGTCGAACACATAGTGCAAGGCCACGGTCAGTTCCACCGTCCCCAGCCCCGCCGAGAAATGCCCCCCGGACA
>Ga0209514_10007199_pt1 | contig 13228 bp, 10 predicted proteins | sample Subgrocontami58m_FD_187452 | JGI IMG/M metagenome (GOLD analysis project Ga0209514, IMG submission 187452) | Subsurface groundwater microbial communities from S. Glens Falls, New York, USA - GMW37 contaminated, 5.8 m (SPAdes) (version 3) | ecosystem: Environmental > Aquatic > Deep subsurface >...
GATTCGGGTACTCCCACTTCAAGCGGCTGAACGCCCCCAGCAAGTACCTCAACCCTTTCCTCTTTTCCATCCTGCCCACGAAAAGTATGTTCAACTTGTCGTCGTTGAAGGCGTAGAGAGGAGGCATCTCCTGGCCAAAGAAGTCCAAGTCCACACCATTGGGGATAATGCTGTACTCTCCAGGAAAAGCCTTATTCACATACCTGCGGGCGGCCTCCGACACGGCGATGCGGGCGTCCAGTTTCTGGAACCACGGCCTGACGAGGCGCTTGCTAAACAGGTACTTCAGCCCCCACTTGCTGAACGCATGGAACGTCCCTACATTGGCCGTGTTAGAGAGGCGAAGGACCGTAATGGGCAGAAGGGGCGCCAGGGGCTCGTGAAGATGGATAACGTCAAAAGCCTCTTCCTTGAGTATGCCTTTGATCCTGTGCTCCAGCCAGACCGAGAGGGAGATGCGAGCAATGGAGCCGCCGCTGGGGACAGGCACCGGCTTGCCTATAGCAATCAGGTTGTCCACACCCAAGGCCTGCGCAGATGAGGCGGGGGCCAGTATCTTGACCGTGTGGCCCATGTGCTCCAACTCACGCGCGAGGTGGGAGACGTGGATCACCACTCCACCCGGGTACCCGAAGTCGTAGGGTGAAACCAGCGCTATCTTCATAGCGTCACCTTTGGGGTAGCGCTTTCTCCCTGATCAAGGTATATGGGAGCGAGAGTCTCAGTGCTTACTGCCCTTCGCCATTGATGAAGTCCTCCACCGCCTGGCGGGCTTTGTCATCAGTATACTGGACCGGCGGAGACTTCATGAAATAGGAAGACGGCCCAATAAGAGGCCCTGACAATCCTCTGTCCAAGGCCAGTTTGCAGCACCGGATGGCGTCTACCACCACGCCGGCGGAGTTGGGGCTGTCCCATACCTCCATCTTGACTTCAATGTTCAGGGGGACGTCGCCGAAGGTGGTGCCTTCCATGCGGATGTAGCACCACTTACGGTCCAACAGCCACGGGACGTAATCGCTGGGGCCGACGTGTATGTTCTCGGGCGGCAACTTGTTGGTGATCTGAGAGGTAACCGCCTGGGTCTTGGATATCTTCTTCGAATTCAGCCGTTCCCGTTCCAGCATGTTCAGGAAGTCGGTGTTGCCGCCGAAGTTGAGCTGATAGGTGCGATCCAAGCGGACGCCACGATCCTCGAAGAGGCGGGTGAGCACGCGGTGGGTGATGGTGGCGCCCACCTGGCTCTTGATATCGTCGCCAATGATGGGTACACCGGCCTTCCGGAAGCGCTCCTGCCAGTGCGGACCGGTGGCGATGAACACCGGGATGCAGTTGACGACGCCGACATGGGCCTGGAGGGCCTGCTCCATGTACCACCGCGTCGCCTCCTCTGAGCCGACGGGCAGGTAGTTGAGGATAATGTCCGCCTGGGTCTCCTTGAGGACCCCCACCACATCCACAGTATCGCCAGGTGCCTTGTGAACGACATCGGCCAGGTACTTGCCGATGCCGTCATGGGTCATGCCACGCATCACCGTCACGCCGGTGTGTGGGACATCGGAAAACTTGATGGTGTTGTTAGGGCCGGAAAAGATGGCTTCAGACAGATCCTTTCCAACCTTTTCGCGGTCGATGTCGAAGGCGGCGACAAAGTTGATATCTCCGATGTGGTAGCCACCAAGGACAGGGTGCATCAGACCGGGGATATCCTGGGTGGGATCGGCCTCACGATAGTACTGAACGCCCTGGACCAGGGAAGAGGCACAGTTACCCACGCCGACGATAGCCACATTGATTTTGCCCAAGGCTTTTGTCTCCTAAGTTCCTGTACAATTCCCTACCGCACCCCACCTCTACAAACCCTGAGAATGGTAGCACCTTCCATAAGGGGCTGCAACCGCACGTAGGTGGCGGGGGGTATTAGTTTGACTGCATCGCGGCGCGCCAACGGCGAAGCGCCACTAACGACCAGATCGCCTCGACCACACCAAAAGGCCAAGCGCCCTGAAGGAACCCATAGACCGACCCCAGAGCACAAGCAACCGAGAACGCCAAGATGAACCATGGACTCCGCTTCTCAAATGCGTAGCACAATAGCATCATTGTGACCGCGCATAGACCAAACAGAGAAAGTAGGTTCATGTTACGACATGACCCCGCCGCGTTTTCGTCTCCTCGTCCACAGCTAAGTGTCCAGCGTTAATTGGTCGAGTTCCCAAGTCCACCTGCAAGAGACCACGCTATCGTGGAAAGGCCTCCGGCACCCCACCGTCCACAGGCACCATGCAGCCGGTGGTCTTGGCTGAACGGTCGCTGGCCAGGAAAAGCGCCGCCTCGGCTACGTCCTCTGCAGAAACGAAGGCCTGTAGCAGGTTGCGGCGCCGGTAGAAGTCCTCCAGTTCCGACACAGGGATGCCGTGAGCCCTGGCCCTCTCCTCACGCAATTCCTGAGACCAGAGGCCGGAGTCCTGGAACACGGCGTCCGGGTTGATGATGTTGCTCCGAATGCCATAGGCGCCGTTCTCCATGGCCAGGATTCTGGCAAGCTGGGCCTCGGCAGCCTTGGCGGCGCTGTAGGCACCGAAGCCTCTGCCCGGCGCGGTGACATTCTTGGTGGCGACGAACACCAGGCTCCCGCCAAAGCCTTGCTCCCGCATGATGCGCACCGCTTCCCTGGCCACCAGGAGGTGTCCAGTGGCGTTGATATCCAGGCTACGCTGCCACTCAGCCAGGGGAAGCTGGTCCAGAGTACCGGTAGGCGCGATTCCTGCGTTGGACACCAGGATATCCAGGCCGCCAAAGGCCAGGACTGTTTCTTGAAAGGCGGCTGCCACCTGCTGTGTGCTGGTGACGTCCATGGTAACGGCCAGGCACCGGCTCATGCCCACCTCGGCGTTGATCTCCTGGACGGCCTGCTGGACGCCAGCCAGGTTGACGTCGGTCAAGGCCACATGACCGCCCTCCTGGGCCAGCCGCCGCGCTATGGCCTTGCCTATGCCTCTGGCAGCGCCTGTGACCATGGCCACCTTACCCGCAAGTTCACGCTCCTTGGGAAGCAGCGTAAGCTTGTATAGCTCCGGAGGCCAGTACTCGGCGTCGTAAGCGTCCCGCAGGGATAGAGAGGTGTACTCTCCAACGCCCTGGGCGCCTGCCATGATAGAGATGGTGTGGTGGTAGATGTCCGACACCACATTCACGGCCCTGGCGTCCCGCCCAACGGCCCACATGCCCAGGCCGGGGAGCAAGACGACCCTGGGGCCAGGGTCTCGCATCTGCATAGAGCCGTCCGCGTGGCGGCGGAACCACTCGATGTAGCCCGCCCGATACTTTTCCAGGCCCGATCTCAGGGCATCCTTCACACTCTCGGCGTCGGAGGGGTTGGATACTTCCACCAGAAGGGGCGTCCTTCCAGTGTTCAGGAGATGGTCGGGCGTAGCCGCGCCCACCTCCACTATGTCCCGCACCTTCTTGGATCCCACAAAGTCCAACACAGGCTCGGTGTCGTCGAAGCGCAGAAGGAGGCGCTCTTTCTCCGGAGGGCCAAGAAGGCCGCGTAGAACAGGGGCCGCCACCGCCGCCACACCACGGCGCTGCTCGCGCTCCAGGGCAGCAACGTGGACGCCTCCGAACACCTGCTTGGCCGCCGACCTTCTGCGGATGTAATCTTCAGCCCGGCTCACCAGGTCGATATGGGTATCGTAGCTGGCTTTGGGGGTCGCGCCCCAGGTAACCAGACCGTGGTTCAGCAAAACCACTCCCTGAGCACGCGGCTGCTTCAGCGCAGCCTGGGCCACCTCTTTGGCCAGCCTGAAGCCCGGCAGCCGGTATGGAACAGCCGCTATGTCGTCGCCCAGGGCACGGCGCAGGAACTCCTGGGCGTTCTTAGTGTTGGACAGCGACAGGATGGCATCGGCGTGGGTGTGGACCACGCTGGCCTGGGGCAGAAAGGTGTGCAGCAGTGTCTCGATGGAGGGACGAGGAGCGCCGGGATCCAGGAGACAGTGTCCCAGGTAGTCTACCACCTCTCCGGCTGACATTTCGGAGCGCTCGAAAAGGGGAAGGACGTCTTCTAGGCGGACAGCGGAGAACTCCGCGGCCAGGGCCGACTTCATGTCGAAGCCGCTGCCCTTCACCAGGAGCACCTTAGTCTCCCTACCACGGAAGTCCGTCTTCGTGACCTTGAGCGAGGTGTTGCCGCCACCCCAGACCACCAGGTTGGGGTCTGCGCCAATCAGCCTGCTCTGGTAGACCAGCAGATCCAGGCTTGAAAGCCCCTGGGATTCCTTATCCGACCAGCGATTTTCCACTGGACCAACTCTCGCTGCATCTATGCCGGCGGCAAAGGCTTGCGCCTTCACGCCGACAGGTCTATGGCTTAGCCGCCTTCACGCTCTGGAACAGCTCGTGCGCCTCTTCAGCGGAGCCGTTCTCATGGACGATGTACCGTAACGCCCTGATCATGGCCACGGGATGGTCGTTCTGCCAGACATTCCTGCCCAGGTTCACCCCTATGGCGCCCTTCTGCATGCCGTCGTACACAAACTTGAGCACCTCAAGCTCAGAGTCCACCTGAGGGCCACCAGCCATGACTACGGGGACAGGGCAGCCGTGCACCACCGTGTCAAAATCCTCGCACCAGTAGGTCTTGACCACCCGCGCCCCCAGCTCTGCAGCTATGCGGCAGCACAGGCCAAGGTAGCGGGCATCGCGCTTTCCCAACTCTCTGCCTACCGCGGTGACAGCCATCACCGGAATGCCATACCGCTCGCCTTCGTCAACCAGCTTAGACAGGTTCAGAAGCGACTCGCGCTCGTAGTCCGTACCCACGAAGACGGAAATGCCCACCGCCGAAGCATTCAGGCGGACAGCCTCCTCCATGGAGGTGGTCAATCCTTCGGCGGCCAGGTCCGCTCCTACCATGCTGGTGCCGCCGGAGACCCTGAGAATGATAGGCTTGGCGTTGCCTGGGTTTACAGACGAGCGTAGTACCCCTCTGGTGACAAAGACCGCATCGGCGTAAGGCAGAAGTGGCTCCAGCGTCTTGCCGGGCTCCTCCAATTTCCTGGTAGGGCCCTGAAAGTAGCCGTGGTCTATAGGCATGAACAGGCACCGCCCGTCCGCTTGGATGAGTTGGGCCATGCGGTTCGCCATTCCCCAGTCCATGGTGTCCTCCGGCTCCGTGATGTAAAGAGGTATCGGCCTGTGCGGGGCTATTGTACCACGGGCAGACAGGAGCACTGATAAACGCACCAGCGGAGTTTGACAGCCCAGGAGATGGGGCGGAGAATGGCCCTGGAGTATCGTCAGCCCTTTCTGCAGAACGTAAGGAGGCACCATGCGCAGGCCAGTGATCGTCAGCGGAGCACGAACGCCCATCGGCAGGTTCGGCGGCGTCTTCAAGTCCCTCTCCGCCTCAGACCTGGGAGCCGTGGCCATTAAGGCCGCCCTGGAGAGGGCGGGCGTAGCTCCTTCTCGTGTAGACGAAGTTATCATGGGAAACGCCCTCCAGTCGGATGAGGGCGGCTACGCCGCTCGCCGGGCCAGCCTGAAGGCCGGCGTCCCCTATGAGGTCCCAACCATCGCCGTCAACCGGCAGTGCTCATCCGGGCTGGAGGCCATTAACCTGGCAGCCCAGGCCATCCGCAGCGAGGAGGCGGACATTGTGGTGGCGGGCGGCACCGAGAACATGAGTATGATCCCATACCTACTGCGGAAGGTAAGGTGGGACGGGCTGCGCATGGGCAACGGCACCATGGACGACGCTTTGGTGGAAGGCCTGAGTTGTCCTGTGAACCACTACCATATGGGCGTGACGGCGGAGAACGTGGCAGCCGCCTTTAAGGTGAGCCGCGAAGACCAGGACCGGCTGGCGCTCATGAGTCATCAGCGAGCCGTCAAAGCCATGGGCGAGGGGAAGTTCAAGGAGCAGATTGTGCCAGTGACGCTGCCCCAGCGGCGCGGCGACCCGACGATAGTCCAGCAGGACGAGCAGCCGCGGGCGGACGCCACCCTGGAAAAGCTCGCAGCGCTGTCTCCAGCGTTCAAGAAAGACGGCAGCGTTACCGCGGGCAACTCCTCCGGCATCAACGATGGCGCGGCAGCAGTGGTCATCATGGCGGAGGAGACGGCCAAGGCCTTGGGGCTGAAGCCCGTGATGGAGTGGGTGGGAAGAGCCGTCGCCGGCGTCGAGCCTGCCCTTATGGGCACGGGGCCGGTGCCCGCCGTGCGCAAGCTCCTGGGCAAGACGGGCATGGCCATGAACGACATAGACCTCATTGAACTGAATGAGGCTTTTGCCGCTCAGGCCCTCTACTGCATCCGGGAACTGGGTCTGGACATGGAGAAGACCAACGTCAACGGCAGCGGCATATCCCTGGGACATCCAGTGGGAGCCACCGGCGCCATCATGACGGTAAAGCTCATGGAGGAACTGAAAAGGCGAGGCCAGGAGACAGGCTTGGTCACCATGTGCGTCGGAGGGGGACAGGGCGTTGCCACCGTCTTCCGGCGGCTGAACTGATAGCTCTTCAGACTGGCTTGCGCCCTTTCAGCACATCCCACAGGTACCGGGCCACTCCAGCCAGCGCTGCCCTGCGCTGGCTGTCCACCGCCAGCAGGGATAGAGCCGCTGCCAGGAAGACCAAGACAAACGCGAAGCGGTATTCGGTGTGAGGGAAGGCCAGTTGCCCACCGAACAAAACTATCAAGAAGGCCATGCCCTGCCATGAGATGCGAAGTCGTAACACTAGCGCCACTGCAAAGAGCGTCTGCACAGTGGTAAGTAGAAGCTCTACCTGTTGCCTGTGAAGAGCATAGCCGAAAAAATACATCTCATTCCCAGAGGTCAGAGGCAAGGCATGGGGCGCGCCCGCAGAGATACTGTAGGCCACGGGCAGGCTCCCTATCAGGAGCGTCCACTGGTTGACCGTGGCAGAGATGAGCATGGCTAAAGCTCCAGCAACGTCCCCACGCAAAGCGAAGTAGCTGGCCACCAACAACTCCGGTGCCTCCGAGGCCAGCGGGGCCAGCCACTGGATCAAAATAAACTCGTCAATGCCGAACTGCTCGCCCGTTGCTATGAGCCCTTCGGCAAACAGCTCGGTGGAGAAGATGATGACCCCTACAGCCCAAAGAAAAAGTAGCACTGCAACGATGCGCCGTTTGAATGCGCCCAGAGCGGCAACGGCCAGCGCCGGGCCGATCAGTTCCGGCTCGTGGTGCTCAGCCCGGCTGCTGAGCCATATGTACAAGGCAAACACACAAAACAGCACGGCGGTGTCCCAGAGGGCGATACCGCCCCTGAAGACAATTGAAACGGAGTAGAGGGCGCCGAAAAGCAAAAAGGCGAGGTCCGTGGAGACAGCCCTGCTCAGAGCCGCCGACCGACTACGGCGCTTGATCCAGAACAGGAGCACCACCAGAGGCCATCCAAGCCCCACAATAAGCCTGTTGCCGCCAGTCATGTTGGCGGTGGCATAGGCGGTGTACTGGGACCCGGGATCAGCACCGGCCTGCCAGGCCAGGTAAAAGTCCACTGCGTACTCAGGCAGGACCGCTACCAGAGCAACGAAGGCCAGCGCCAGGGCCTGGGACACATCGAGCTGTGCCACCTCAGCACCCCAGGCCAGCAAGAACGCAGCGCCCACAATCCCGGCGCCAAAAACCAAACTACCCAGCCATGGGTATAGATGAGGGCCACCAGTAAGGATAACACTCCAACTCAGGACTATGGCAGGGACACCGGTGCCAACTGCCGCTGCCAGGAACAGCCACGACTTTACATGACTCCTCACAACGACATGCTCTTCCACGGATGCCGACCTCCAAGAAAAGAGCCCGTTTCTACCGGGCTCTCCCAAATGCGGCTAAGTATACATCCTGTCAGATCCCAATGTTACTAATCAGGTAACGCACCATTCCTCTAGGTGTAGTTACTTCTACCTCATCGCCCATGGCCCGGTTCAGGAGCGCCTTGCCCACAGGAGATGCTATTGAGAGCTTCCCAGCACCTGGATTAGCCTCCCTGGATTCCACCAGTAGATAGGAGATCTCTTGACCGGTCATCACATGGCGAAGCAGGATGCGGGATCCCACAGCTGCCTTGACGTGGGCGCTCTTGCGCTCCTGGGAGTTGTCGAGGATAGCGGCTCCCTTGAAGACCTCCTCCAACTCGCGAATGCGGGACTCCACCCTGCTCTGGTGCTCCCGCGCGGCGTCCAAGGGTGCGTTCTCGCTGAAGTCTTTGGTGGCTGCGGCTTTACGGATCTCTTCAACCATTTGCACTCGATCCGCCTTGAGGGATTCCAACTCCTCCTGGAGCCGCTTAAAACCGTCGGCGGTGAGGCGTCGAGCGCTTGTGGGCCTGGCGCGTTTTTGGGATGTAGCGGTCTTCTTGGTGCTACGCCGTACCTTTGCATGAGGGGCCATGTTCACCTGGGTCCAACCCTGGTGGTGCAAGTAAGACAGGAACCCTTTGAGGACAGCGAGGCGTTGGGAGTTCCATTCGCCGGTCCCTTCCAGGGTAGTGCAGTAATCCTCCACCGCTGGTGGAGTCATGGCGAGGATATCCTTGTCTCGGCCATACCATCTGACGAAGCGGGCCAACTCCTGCTGGACCGCAGCAGGGTCTTCACCACTGTATGTGGCCAGGTACTGGCTAAAGGCTTCACCCAGCGCCAGGGATGTTGTTTGGTCCAACTCTGCCTCCACGAGAGGATGACTTTTAGGTCTCGTAACACAAGATTGTAGCGGCGCGCCCCCAGGGACGTCAACTTGTCGTTGTATTCTCCGTAGAAATCCGCCGGTCAGAGCAACGCCCCTGTATTGTGGGGATAGCTTTGTCTGGCTGAGGCCAGACGTGCAGCGACCGGCCGATAAATTGACACTTTCAATCACTTGGTGATATTTTCCTCCATAACATCAACTCTTTAAGAAAGGGGCCTGCCATGACAATTGCCAAGGTGCCTGCCAGCGCCCGCGAAAGAACACGCACCGTCCTCACGGAAATAGAGTCCAAGGAGTTCGTCAAAGGCAGTGGCATTCCGGTAGTCGAGACCCGCCTGGCCAAGTCCAAGGCGGAGGCAGCGGCCACCGCACGAGAGATGGGCTTTCCGGTGGTGCTGAAGATCGCGTCCACCGGCATAGTCCACAAAAGCGACATCGGCGGGGTGAAAGTGGGACTTCGAAGCCAGGCCCAGGTCCGCGACGCATACGCCCAGATCATGGCTGCGGCCAAGAACGCCTATCCAGCCGCGACCATAGACGGCGTCTCAGTACAGCGGATGGCGGATCCTGGCGTGGAGGTCATCCTGGGCATGTCCAAAGACCCGCAGTTCGGCCCGCTGGTCATGTTCGGCCTCGGCGGAGTCATGGTGGAAGTGCTCAAGGACGTCTCCCTACGCCTGGTGCCTCTGAGCCGCCTGGACGCTCGACACATGGTGAAAGAGATAAAGGGGTATCCCATCCTCCAGGGTTACCGCGGCCAGGCCCCTGTGGACATTGGCGCTCTGGAAGACGCTCTCATGAAGCTGTCCAGGTTCGTAGAGGCCCATCCGGAGGTCAAAGAGCTAGACCTGAACCCCGTGTTTGCCTACCAGAAGGGAATAGTTGCTGTGGACGCCAGGGTGATCCTGGAAGCTGAGGAGGCTTAGCCATGCCGTGGGACTCCAAGTACCTGGAGCGTGTCTTCAATCCTAGCACTGTGGCAGTAATCGGGTCGCGCCGTGCCGACAACTACATGTGGCTACGCAACGTGAGCGATTTCAAGGGAAAGCTGTACTCAGTGCAAGTAGACCCCAACGATATCACCGGCATTGAGGAGATGGGCATCCCAAACTACAAGAGCCTGATGGAGATACCAGGCCCCGTGGACTATGCCTTGATCGCTGTTCCTAGAAGGGTGGTGCCTTTCATCCTCAAGGACGTCATCGCCAAGGGCGTCAAGGCGGCGCACATGTTCACTTCCGGCTTCGCTGAGGCCGGAGAAGAGGGTGCCGAGGCCCAGCGCCAACTCACCAAGACGGTTCGGGACGCAGGACTGGTCCTGCTAGGCCCCAACTGCATGGGCCTGTACAACCCGGAGGCCGGGCTGCGCACCGGCCCTGACCAGGAGGTCGGAAAGAGCGGCTCGGTGGCCATTGTCTCCCAGAGTGGCGCGCACCACAACAATCTGGTGCAAGCCATCCAGTCCGGCGGCGTAGGCGTCCGCAAGGGGATAAGCTTCGGCAACGCTATCGTACTGGACAGTCCAGACCTGCTGGAGTACTTCGACAACGACCCCAACACCAAGATCATCATGGCCTACATAGAAGGCCCCAAGGACGGACGTAGGCTATTCGAGACACTGCGTAAAGTAGCACAGCACAAGCCTGTGGTGCTCTGGAAAGGCGGCCAGACCGAGGCCGGCCAGAGAAGCGCAGCATCCCACACCGGCTCGCTGGCGGGTTCATCGGAGGTCTGGCGAGCAGTGGCCCGTCAAACAGGCGCAATACTGGTGGGCTCAATAGAAGAGGCTGTGGACATGGTGAAAGCCCTCTACTACTTGCCGCCGGCTTTAGGCGACAGGATTGGGATCATTGGCGGCAGTGGCGGCCAGTCCGTGTCTATGAGTGACGATTTCTCCAAGGCGGCTCTGCGGGTTCCTGTCCTGTCCCAGCCCACTCTGCAAGGCATGTCCACCGTATTCCAACTGGTAGGTGCCAGCTACTACAACCCTGTGGACATCGGCATAATCAACCGCAAGAACATGGAAACAATTGTTGACCTTCTTGTCACCGACCCTAACATAGACGCTGTGGCTGTGATGCTGGCGGCGCCCAACGGCCGGCGGAGTCCGGCTGAGGTGAAGGCCGACTTGGAAATATACAAGAACGCCATGAAGAAGACAGGCAAACCTGTCATGGCTATGTTCTGGGCGCCTGTCCCGTACAAGGATGGCGACGCTTTTCTGGACCTGGACAAGACCCTGCAAGAGCTGGGTATCCCGGCTTTTGCCAGCCCCCAGCGAGCAGCGTGGGCCCTTCGGAAGATGGTGGATTACCACGCGTTTCGCCAGGAGGCGGAGCGCTCTCCAGCGTGACGGGCATCACCAGCGCGCCGCAGGCGCACTTCTAATAGCTAATAGCAACACTCCGCCCGCGGTAGCGGAATCACCCAGGAGGTTATCGCCATGGCTAAAGTTGACACCCACTGCCACGCAGGCACCAACTGGTTCGAGCCGGTGGAGATGCTGCTGCATCAAATGGACATGAACGCCGTTGACAAGGCGGTCCTCATCCAGCACGGCGGCAACTACGACAACCGGTATATCCTGGATTGCGTGCGCCGCTACCCGGGCCGCTTTGTGGCGGTTGTGGGCGTGGATGTGGCGCGGCCAGACGCTCCCAAAACCTTGGAGCGATTAGCCAAGGAGAGCGGTGTGGTGGGGATTCGACTCCACCCCAGGGACCGCTCATCCGGTAACGACCCCCTGGCCATATGGCGCAAGGCCAGCGATCTGGGCCTGGTGGTCAGTTGCTTCCTGGTCAACCCCGAATTTGCCGCCGCGCCTGAGTTCCAAGCCCTGGTGAAATCTCTGCCGGACTGCACCTTCGTCCTGGAGCACCTGATCGGCGTATATCTGACCCGCAGCCCTGGCTCAGCCACGCCTCCATACACAGCGTTTCGCACAGCCCTGGAGTTGGCGAAATGCCCCAACACATACATCAAGTTCGGCGGCTTGGGGGAGTTCAGCATGCGGCCTTCGCCGCTGCCGCTGGAGCTTGCGTTCAACGAGGTGCCGCCACTGCTGGAAATGGCGCGGGATGCCTTCGGCACACACCGCATGATGTGGGGCAGCGACTACTCGCCTGTCAGCGGCAGAGAGGGCTACCGCAACGCCCTACACGGGCCGATGAACCACGCAGCCTTCCGCACCGAGGACGACAAAGAGTGGGCCTTCGGGAAGACCGCTCTTAAAGTGTGGAAGTTCGCCGCTAGTTGACCGCTCCGGAGATAGCCCGATCCGCTGAGTGGAACATAATACCCAGGCGTTGCCGAAATCCTCAGCGCAAAGCTGTTCAAGCCTGTGCCAGGTGCGCCACTACAGCCTTGGTGACCGCGGTGCTCCCGCCCACCGGCTGGCCGTTGGGCTGTATGGCCAGGCCGCCAGACGCCAGCGCCGACCACGCGGCCTTCTGGATCATCGCCGCGCCCTTCGCTTCCTTCAAATGCTCCAGCATCATGGCTGCGGATAAGATCTGAGAAAGCGGATTGGCTATCCCTTTGCCCATGATGTCCGGCGCAGACCCGTGTATAGGCTCAAAGTATGCCACCTTGTCACCGTAGTTCCCGGAAGGGCACATCCCCAGGCCGCCTATGGTCCCGCCACCCAGGTCGCTCAGCAGGTCGCCCAGGAAGTTCTCCATCACCATCACGTCGAAGTGCCAGGGCCGCAGCACCAGTGCCTGCGCCGCAGCGTCCGAATACAGGTACTCTTTCTCGATGGACGGGTACTCCTCGCCTATTTGCTGGAATATCTTGCGGAAGAACCAGAAACTGCGCAGCACGTTGCTCTTGTCCACGCATGTCACTCTCTGGACGTGGTCAGATGGGCTGCCGTGGCGCTGAAGCGCCATCTCAAAGGCGAAGCGAACGATGCGCTCCACGCCCTTGCGCGTCATGAGCAGGACATCCGCCATAGCCTCCTCGTTGCCGATGCCACGGCCCCGCGAAAGGTACAGCCCCTCTGTGTTCTCCCGCACGATGACATAGTCCACCTGCCCGGCCTCAACCTTGATGGGCGCTGTCACGCCGGGCCATAGCTTGACCGGCCTAACGTTGGCATACAGGTCCAGGCCGTTACGGAGCACTCCGCCCAGCAGGCCGACCTCTGTGCCGTCGGCGGCGCGGGCCCACGGCAACCCCACGGGCGCCTTGAGCACGGCGTCCGCGGTGCGGCACGCCTCCAGCGATTCATCGGTCAGCGCCTTGCCGGTGCGTTCGTAGCAAGCAACGCCGCCAAGGTGTTCTTCCAGTTCCAGGTGGAATGTCCCCAACCGCCGCTCTACCTCCGCCAGAACCTCCAGGGCGGACGCCAGTATCTCCGGGCCTATTCCATCGCCGGATATGGTAACGATATGGTAGCTACGCACATCGAACCTCTTCTAATTCTAGCGAGAAACGTTACGCACGCTCAGCCACGTTCATCGCAGCAGATTGTACTCCAATCCAGTCAACACTCACATATCCG
>Ga0209514_10007208_pt1 | contig 13221 bp, 6 predicted proteins | sample Subgrocontami58m_FD_187452 | JGI IMG/M metagenome (GOLD analysis project Ga0209514, IMG submission 187452) | Subsurface groundwater microbial communities from S. Glens Falls, New York, USA - GMW37 contaminated, 5.8 m (SPAdes) (version 3) | ecosystem: Environmental > Aquatic > Deep subsurface >...
CGGCCCGGGGATCGCTCCCCGGGCCGCGGTGAAAGTCGAGACCCGCCGGCCCCGCCGGTTTGGGTTCGCGAGCCGGCTATGCCGGTTTGGCGCCCTCCGCGGGAGCGGCCGCTGCAGGGCCGGGGGTTCCGGCCGGTCCCTTGGTGGCTTCGTCCATCTGGCGCATTTCCGCGGTCTCGCGCTTGGACTGCCAGACCGCCCAGACGATCGCAGCCAGGGAGATGAGGCCGAGCAGCCAGCCGAGCAGCGGGTTGACCTCCTTGATGAACTCGTTGCTGGTGGCGCCGACGTTGTAGCGCATGACCAGCGGCAGCGCGATCAGCGCCACCATGTTCATCACCTTGATCAGCGGGTTGATCGCCGGGCCCGCGGTGTCCTTGAGCGGGTCGCCGACCGTGTCGCCCGTCACCGAGGCCTTGTGCGCCTCGGAGCCCTTGCCGCCGTACAGCCCGTCCTCGATCAACTTCTTGGCGTTGTCCCACGCCCCGCCCGAGTTGGCCATGAACACCGCGAGCAACTGGCCGACCAGGATCATGCCCGCGAGGAACCCGCCGAGGCCGTAAGGCCCGAGCAGGAAGCCGACGAAGAGCGGGCAGACGATCGCGAGCACGCCCGGCCCGATCAATTCCTTCTGAGCCGCCTCGGTGCAGATGCCGACCACCCGGCCGTAGTCCGGGGTCTTCTTGCCTTCCCAGATGTCCTTGTCGCGGAACTGGGCGCGGCACTCGCGCACGATCAGGAACGCGGCGCGGCCGACCGAGCGTATGAGCATGCTCGAGAACAGGAAGGGCACGGCTCCGCCGATCAGGAAGCCGATGAAGACGATCGGGTCGGCGACCGAGAGCTTGCCCGACTGGGCGACGAACTGGGCGGTGGTCATCTGGTCGATCTTATCCTCCGCGCCCACCGCGAGGACCGCGATGAACGAGGCGAAGAGCGACACGGCGGCGATGACCGCAGAGCCGATGGCGATGCCCTTGGTCTCGGCCTTGGTGGTGTTGCCCACCGCGTCGAGGTCGGCGAGGATCTGGCGCGCGCGCTTGTAGCTGCCGGGCTGCGCCTTCTCCATCTCCTCCTTGTCGTAGCCCATCTCGCCGATGCCGTTGGCGTTGTCGGCCACCGGGCCGAACACGTCCATCGAGATGGTGTTGCCGGTGAGGGTGAGCATGCCGATGCCGCACATGGCGACGCCGTAGGCAATGAAGATCGGGCTGGTGCCGCCGTAGACCAAAACCGAGCCGAGGATGGCCCCGGCGATGATCACGATCGCCATGACGGTCGACTCGTAGCCGACCGCGAAGCCCTGGATGATGTTGGTCGCGTGGCCGGTCTGGCAGGATTTCGCCAGCGACTTCACCGGGTCGTAACTGGTGTGGGTGAAGTAGCTGGTGCACTTGTTGAGCGCGATCGCCAGGACCACGCCGATCAGACAGGTCCAGGCCGGGCGCAGGTCCCAGAAGGAGGTCCCCAGGTTGGCCCAGAAGGGGAGCTCGCCGATCGTGGCCTTGCCGTCGCCGTTGATGTCGAAGCCGCCCAGGGTGGTCCTGTACTGGGCGAAGTAGGCGTCATCGAAGATGAGATAGACGAAGCCGAGCAGGAAGAAGCCGATCACGCTGATGACCGACCCGATCAAGAAGCCGCGGTGGACCGAGTGGAGCGCGGTGTCGGAAGTGTCGTTCTCGCCGGCCTTGACGCTGTAGGTGCTGATGATCGAGCCGACGACGCCGATCGCGCGCACCAGGAGGGGGAAGATGACCCCCTTGTGGCCGAAGCTGGCGAAGCCGAGGATCATGGCCGCGACGATGGTGACCTCGTAGGACTCGAAGATATCGGACGCCATGCCGGCGCAGTCGCCGACGTTGTCGCCGACGTTGTCGGCGATGGTCGCGGCGTTGCGCGGGTCGTCCTCGGGGATGCCGGCCTCGATCTTGCCGACCAGGTCGGCGCCGACGTCGGCGGCCTTGGTGAAGATGCCGCCGCCGACGCGCATGAACAGGGCCAGCAGGGTGCCGCCGAAGCCGAAGCCGAGCAGCGCCTCGTAGGCCTTCTCGCCGTACATCATGAAGATCACGGTGCCGCCGAGCAGGCCGAGGCCGTCGGTGAGCATGCCGGTGATCGTCCCGGTGCGGTACCCGAGCTGCATCGCAGTGCCGTAGCTCGTGCGGGCGGCTGCGGCGACGCGCAGGTTGCCCTGGGTCGCCAGGCGCATGCCCACGAAGCCGACCGTCCAACTGAAGAGCGAGCCGACCAGGAAGGCCCCGGCGCGCCCGAGGGCGATGTGGTCGTGGCCGGCCCCCATCTTGGTGACGTAGAGCACGCCGGTGATCACGAAGATCAGCAGGAGGATGCGCTTGAATTGCTGGTTGAGGTAGGCGTTGGCGCCTTGGCGGACGGCGTCGGCGACCTTCTTCATCTTCTCGGTGCCGGTGTCCGCTTTCATCACCTGCGTGACCAGGATCCACGAGTAGGCCAGCGCGGCCAGAGCGGTGAGGAGCACGACCCACAACATCGTCTTTTCGAAGAAGTCGTACTTGTCGCTGGTGATGAAGGAGAAGTACTCGAATTCTCCCGCGTGTCCGGCCCCGACGCCGTCCTGCGCGTACAGGATGCGCCAGGCCCCGCCGCACGCGAAGATGGACAGCGCGGTCATCAGGAAGAGAGGTACGGAGTACCTCCGCCGGAGGGTCTTCCACCAGGACATGGGCTTCTCCCTTCAGGGGGGTGTGGACCAGGGGGGGGCGCCCGCGGTAGCCGCCCGCGGGGTCGATCTAGGTACCACATGCCGTGATCCCGTGCAAGGGATTCGTGAGCCGCGCGCGGGCCCGCTTGCGGTGGCGAATCCTTCTCCGATCGCCGCAGTCCGGGTAGACTGCCGTTCTTCGCTTCGGAGGCCCGCCATGCGCCGGATTCTCGCGTTCCCGGTCGGACGCTCGCTCGCACCCTTCGGGCTCGTCTTCCTTCTCGGGCTGCCCGCCGAACCGCAGGATCCGCCGGTGGTGGACCGCGCTGCGCTTGCCGAATTCCTTGCCGCGAAGAAGCTGAAACCGGAGGACTTCGGATTCGATTTGGCGCATCTGGCGTCGATGCCCGACGATTACCTGGCTGCCTTCGCCTCGGAGCGCAAGGACCTCGGTCACAGTAAGCTCTACCGGCGGATCCAGAAGGCCCCGGTCACGTTCCCGGAAGAAGTCCGCCGCCTGGTCGATCGGGTCATGAAAGGGGAACCTCTCGCCGCGGCGGCCGACGCGCTCGACGCGACCGCCCAACCGGTGAAGGTCCCGGCCCCCGTGCCCCTGGAAGGCCTGCCGGCCGAACTGGCGGAGCCGGTGGGGCGGATCGTGGCCGCGATCGGCACGCGCGACGCCGCGGCGGTGCTGGCCGCGATCGATGCGGCGAAGCCCGCGCTGCTCGCCTTCCACGGCGACGTCGACTGGGAGAAGGACGGCATGGTGGTGACCAGCCGGCGCGCGCCGGCCGAGCCGCCCGCGGTGCTGTGGATCAAATTCGGCGGCGACGACACGTACCTGGGAGCCTGGGCGCGGGGCACGGAGGAGCGCCCGGTCGCGGTGGCGATCGATACCGGCGGCAACGACGCGTGGGAAGCGCCCGCGGACGGGTTCGCCTTGGGGGCGGGCAAAGGCGGGATCGGGATCCTGGTGGACCTCGCGGGGAACGATGCCTACACGAGCACGGCGGACGGCTCGATGGGGGCAGGGTTCCACGGCGTCGGCGTGCTGCTCGACGAGGCGGGGAACGATCGCTACGTGGCCGCGAACTTCGCCCAGGGAGCGGGGCGGGAGGGGATCGGCATCCTGCTCGACCGCGCGGGGAACGACCAATACGAAGTCGGCATCATGGGGCAAGGCTTCGCCGGAGAGGCCGCCTTCGGGCTCTTGTTCGATGCTTCCGGCGACGACGACTACCTCTCGCGCGACCCGTCGTTCGGCCACCCGGTGACGGTGCCGGCTCCACAGGATCCGCAGCACAACGCCTGCATGGTGCAAGGGGCGTGCTTCGGACGGCGGGACCAGGTGTTCAAGGCCGGGGGCTTCGCGCTGCTCCTCGACGGCAAGGGGAACGACCGGTATCGCGCGGGCTGTTGGGCTCAGGGAGTGGGCTACTTCCTGGGAGTGGGGGCGCTGGTGGACGAGGAGGGGGACGACCGGTACGAGGCGTGGGTGTACGCGATGGGGGCGGGTGCGCACGGGGGGCAGGGGATCGTGCTCGAGCGCCGGGGCGACGACACGTACACGGTGGGGGGCTGGAACGCGCCGGGGATGGCGGTGGACTATGCGATCGGTTTCTTCCTCGACGGCGCGGGCAACGACCGCTATTTGGGCGGGCAAAGCGGGCACGGGCGGTGCTTCGGCCTGGGCATCGCGCTCTTCCAGGACGCGGGCGGGGACGACGTGTACGAGCCGAAGGACCGGGACCTGGGATTCGGCAAGTGGTACGAGCGGGAGGACTACAACTGCGACGGGCAGGTGACGGACGGCGAGAAGCGCCACTGGGGCATCTTCCTCGACCTCGGGGGCCTGGACCACTACCCCGCGGAGTTCGGCAACGGCAAGCGGTGGGATCCGGACGCGTTTTGCGGCGGGATGGACGTGATGTCGGAAGCGGAGCGCCGGCGCGAGGCGGCGGCCCGGGAGAAGCTGACGCAATGGCTGGGGCGCAAGGAGGTGCAGGCGCTCCTCGAGAAAAGGCGGGAGCTCGAAAAGCTGCGCACCGACGCGCGCACGGCGCTCGGGGGGACCGACGCGAAGGCGGCCGAGGCGGCGCTGGCCAAGCTCGAGGGGCTATGGGCGCAGCGCAAGAAGGTCGCGGTGAAGTCGGACCTGCCGGCGGCGTCGGGCGAGCTCGACCGGGCGGACCCGGGCTGGCGGGCGCGCGAGCCGTTTGCGGCCGCCAACGCGGGGGATGCGGCGCTGTCGCTGGAGAACGCGGCGCTCACCGCGGAGGAGCGCGCCGCGATGCGGACGGACCCGGACCTGGCGAAGCAGCCCACCGCCGTGAAGGCGCTGCTCGGCGAACTCAATGCGTGGCGGCGGATGCTGGGTGCGGCTCCGGTCGCGCCCGAGGAGGCGCTGGTGCGCTTCGCCGTCGCGGGGGCGAAGGGCGCGAAGCCGGACGGATTCGCCGGCGAGGTCGTAGTGATCTCCCTGAAAGGGAAAGGCGCGGCCGACGCACTGGCGCGCGCGGGAGCCGACCGCGCGAAGCTCGCGGAGCCGCAGTGGACGGTCGGGGGCGCCGCGTCGGCGGCCGGGGGCGCGTGGACGCTGGTGTTGGGGAAGCCGTGATCCGGCCGACAACGGATCAACTCCGCGTCGTGGGCGTCGGGCACGGTCTTCATGGCGTCCTCCTTCTCAGGTTGCGGCAGGCTATCCCAAGCGTGCGGGCGCTGTCAAGCGGGGTCAGAGGAGCCAGAGGAGCCGGGAGGCCGGGAAGCCGTGCCTGCCTCAGGCTCGGCTCCCAGCTTGACCACCCCCCGGTCGCCGTCCACGTGGATCATCCGACCCGTGCGCACGATCCGGGTGGCCGGGCCGACGTTGACCACGCACGGGATGCCGTACTCCCGCGCCACGATGCTGCCGTGGCTCAGCAGCCCGCCCAGGTCCATGACGATGGCGGCGGCATGTTGAAAATAGGGCGTCCAGCCGGGGTCGGTGAAGGGTGCGACGAGGACCTCCCCGGGCAGGACGTGCTCATGGTCGTCCGCGCGCAGGATCACGCGCGCCGGACCCGAGGCCGAGCCGGGGCTCACTCCGAGGCCGGTGAGCACGGTCGCGCCGCGATCGACCGGCTCGGGCACGTGGCGCGCCGGATCGTAGCGTCCGACCACCACCGGGGGAGGGTCGAGGGCGAGATCGCGCGTGCGCTCGGCGCGACGATCGGCGACCAAACCGCGCATCCCGGTTCCCGCGCAGGCTTCGGGCAGCTCGGCAACCTCGAGGAAGAAGACGTCCTGGGCCAGCGCGATCACCCCCCGCCGCGCCAGCCGCGCGCCGAGCGCGAGCAGCAGCTTCCGCGCCACGGCGAACCGCCGCACGGCCTGGCTCTTCATGTTCTCGCGCACCGCGCAACCCTCGCGGGCACGCCGGACGAGGAACGCGAACAGCTCGCGCTCGATCGGGTTGCGCAGCCGCCGCCGGCAGTCCTCCGCAAGCGCGTCGCGCTCGACGACGATGCGGAGCAAGCGCCCCTCGGGGTCGGCTTCGCCCATTCCGCGCAGCCAGCCGCGGACCAGGCCGAGCACGAGATCGGGCTGCTCGCTCCACCTCGGGTTGATCACGTCGATCTCGCCGCGCGTGTGGTGCCCGTGCTCGGTGGCGAACGCGTCCCACCGGGCCCGGAACTCCGCGCCGCCGGGCACCCGGTCGACCTCTTCGAGCCCGGCCCCAGCGAGCAGCGCCTCGCGGACCGGCGACCGCGCGTGGGCGAACGCGGCGAGCCGCCACATGGCCAGGCCGGCCTCCGCGGAGTCGAGTCCGCCGGCCCCAGCGAGCAGTCGGTTCGCGATCGCCAGATTCCCATCCGCCAATCGACGCCGGCAGAATTCGAACAGTTGCGACACCCACATCATGCCGATGCCGGCGAAGGCGATGATGTCCTCGAAGGTCCGCTGGTCGCAAGTGATTGCCTGCAAGCGCCCGAGGAGCGCGGGTTCGTCGAGTGCGTCGATCTGCGCCAGCGCGTCGGTCGAGCGCTGTACGCGCGTCAGGAAGGCTCCCGCCCGGCGCGGGGAGCGAAACACGAACCAGCTCGCGAGCCCGGGCAGCGCGAGGAGGGCCCGGAGCCAGGAGAAGTGCACGCCGGGCGGGGGCTTGTCCGCGAGCGCCTGGAGCTCGCGCGCACTGAGCTTACCCTTCAGCCCGCCCAGCACCTGTTCGACCCCCAGCTCGCGCAGTCCCGGCACGCGCCGGATCACGCCCGCGAGGAAATTGAGGCTGAAGTAGACCCGGCCCGCGACCCGCGTGATCACCGGATGGTCGCCGATGTCGAGGCCCAACCGGGCGAGGAGCACGACGAAGATATTGCGCATCAGTTCCTGGATCACCGACCAGGTGATCGGGGAGACCACGTCGGGGAGGACTTCTCCGGCGTTGACGTTGCTCCAGATCTGGCGGTCCTCGTCCGATTCCGCGCGCAGGGTGGTGATCGGGCGGGCCTGGAGCAGGAAGACGCTTCCGTCGAGCGCGGCCCATTCCACGTCGAGCGGGGCGCAGAACTCGCGCTCCGCGCGCAGTGCGAGTTCCGCGACCCGGCGGGCGACGCCGGCTTCGAGGCAGGGGGCGGCCCCCTCGATCGGGGCCAGGTCGGACCGGGCGAGCACGAGGCGCTCAGGACTTACGCGCCCGGACACGAGCGCGTCGCCGAGGCCGCGCACCGCCTCGATCACCACGCGATCGCGGTCGCCCGAGATCGGATCGGCCGTGAACAGGACGCCCGCCGCGTCCGGCTGGACCATCGCCTGGACCACCACGGCCATGTCGGCGCGGGCATGGTCGAACCCGGCGCGCGCCCGGTACTCGAAGGCGCGGCCGGTCCAGAGGGACGCCCAGCAGGCCGCCACAGCGCGGACACAGGCGTCGGCGTCGGCCACCCCCAGGTGGGTGTCGTGCTGGCCGGCGAAGGAAAATCCCGAAAGGTCCTCGGCCGTGGCGGAAGACCGGACGGCGACCGGGCCGCCGAGACTTGCGAAGCTCTCGCAGATGGCGCACGCGAGAGATGGATCCAGCGGAGATTCGGCGATCGCGCGTCGCACCGAGGCGAGGGCGTCTGCGCGCTCGATTTCGCGCGCGGCGAGCGCGGCCTCGATCCGGGCGCGGACGGCGGGCGCGGACACATGGGCGCGGTACGCCGCGGCGGTCACGCAGAAGCCCGGGGGCACGGGCAAGCCGAGGCGGGCGAGGCGCGCGAGACCGTGGGCCTTGCCCCCGACGTCGGCCAGGCCGGACCCGCCGATGGCGTCGAGCGGCAGAAGGAGCGCAGAGGCGGGCATGGGGAGAGGATAGCACAGCGCGGTTCCACCGCAAACCGGGCGCGGGGCGGCGGTCCGCGAAAATCCCAAATCCCAAGTCCCAACCCCGCACTATCGCCCGACTGAGACGTGGGAGGCGCCCCTCCAACATCGTCGTTTTCGCGACGATGTTGCCTGTTCTACTATCCGTGAGATTCTTCGCGGCGCAGCAAGATTCTGCAGCCTCGTGCTTGTGAGGAATCAGAATCACACATCACGTCCCCCGCAGCTCCTTCGAGCGTCTCACGGCGACCCTCCTGGGCACCCGGCCGGACCTGAAGAGTCAGGCCGGATGGGGCACTACACCGTCGACTCCCAGAATGCACCGGCCGAGGGAGCCGGACCCCCGAAGCGCAGCCCGGCTTCCCGCAGCGCTTCGTCGAGCGCCTTCGCGTGCCGTTCGAACAGCGGCGCGAGCGCAGGAGCGGACGTGCCCAACGCGCCCAGCGCCGCGGTCAGCTCCACCGCCGCCGCCCGCAGGAAGCGCTGCAGCAGCGGCAGCTCGGTGGCCACCGAGACGGTGGCCAGCGCGTTCATCACCGCCTGGCGCGCCTGCTCGAACCCGGTCGCCGAAGGCACCCGTCCCGCGGCCAGCTCCTTGCGCGCCGCGGCGAAGGCGTCCACCAGCGCCTGCAGCGCCCGACGCAGCAGGGTCAGATCCTCGACCGGAGCCTTCGCCTTGTCGTCCGCGAAGAACCCGTCGCGGCGGCCCGCTTCCTGCTCGCTCTTGGCACGGCCCAGCGACGTCCCGCGCGCGGTCGCCGACCGCTGGAGCGGAGGCGAACCCGGGGCAGGCGCGTCAGCCGCTTTCGCCAACGATTCGGCCGGCGCCTGTTGCAGGCGCATCTCCGCCATGCCGGGCTCGGCCGGCGGGCAGGGCATCGGCGCAGGCGGCGGGAGCGGGGCTTTGCACGGCGCCGTTGCCGCCATGCCCGCGGCGAGCATGCCGAGCCTGGCGCCGCCGCCGACCCGGGTCTGGCTCTGCTCCATCTCCCACTGCGCCGGCGTTTCGACCGGTTGGGTGACCTTCCGGAGCGAGCCGTCCTTGTTGGTCACCTCGCTGTGGTCCACCACGATGAACGCGGTGAAGCGCGTCAGCAGGGTGTGCCGCACCGCGAGGCGCACGATCTCCTCGCGAATCTGCGCCTGCGCGGACGGCTCCATGCGGAAGCGGTCCTCCAGGTCGGTGACCCGGGCCCGGGCCCAGAGATGGGCGATGCCCGGCAGCGAAACCGGCCGCGATTCGACGGTCTCATCGTAGGCCGTCCCGTCGGTGAACCGGCCGCGCACCCGGACCCGGCCCGGCGTGCGCATGCGGAAGAAGACCGCCGCCGCGCGCCCGGCGAACAGGTCGGGCATGCGCGCGGGAGCCTGGGAGCCGGCTTCGATTCCGGCGCCGGGGTCCTCCACCGTCACGTCGACGACGAGCGGTGCGCCAATCTCGCGGCCGACCTCGCGCAGCGCCTCTTCGAGCGCGGTGCCGGGCGCCACGAACGTCGCGGTCCCGCCGCCGAGCGCGGCCAGCCGCTTCAGGAATCCATCGTTCGGCGCGGTGTCGATGCCGACGGAGAACACGCGCGCGTCGCCCACCGAGGACTGGATCCGCTTGAGCACGCGCGCCTCGTCTCCCACCTGCCCGTCGGTGAGCACGACCACGACCGGTGCTCTGCCGGCGATCGTCCGCCGCGCCGCGACCAGCGAAAGCGCCTGGCCGATCGCCCCGTCGAGCTCGGTGCCGCCCCGGGCGTCGATCGCGCGCAACCAGCGCTCGCCGTGCTCGATCCCCGCCTCATCGGCGGTCTGGAAGTAGGCCTCGTTCAATTCCCGGGCGGCCCCCGCCGGGACCAGCCACTCCACCGTGTTGTCGAAGGCCTGGATCGCGAAGCGGTCGCGCGGCCCGAGCGTCCCGAGCAGGGTGGCGCAGGCGCGCGCTGCGGAAGCCATCTTCGGCCCCTGCATCGACCCCGAGCGGTCGACCACGAACACCACATCGCGCGCCAGGCCGAGAAACCCGTCGCGGCGCGGCGGAAGCACCGAGAGCAGCCCGTACGCCTCTCCCTCAGCGTCGCGCCAGACCAGGAGCGAAGACTGCACTCGACCGCTCCCGAGCCGCCAGCGCAGCGCGAAGTCCCGGTCGAGCGGCTCGTCCGTCCGCGCCAGCGCAATCCGGACCATGCCGGGCCCGGCCGACGTGCGGGTCGCATGCTGCGTACAGGCGAGATCGGCGATCGCCCCGCCCGTCTCGTCGAGCGCGAGGTCGACCTCGATCGACAGCGAGACTTTGGGATCGAAGCCGGGAGCCAGCCGCGGCGGGGTGATCCGCGACGCGTCCGGTACCGCGTCAGTGTCGAGCTCCACCCCCGTCCCCACCGGGTTGCGGTCGAGCGGAGTCCCGGGAATGTAGCGCGGCGCCACCACCAGCGGCAACCGCAGCTCGGTCGCGCCGTCCTCGAAGAAGGGCAAGCGCTCGGAGTAGGTCACCCGCACCTCCACCTCCTCGCCGGGCGGGAGATTGCCCACCTGGACCGTGAACACGTCGTCGCGCTCCTGCTCGAGCAGCGCGGCGCGCTTGCCCTCCGCGATCGCCTGCTGGTACTCCCGCCGCGCCTCCCCGCGCTCCTGGACCCGGCCCTGGAGCACCCGCCCGCCGACCCGCAGCTCGAAGTCGCTCACCGCGCATCCGCCCCCCAGCGGGAACACGTACGTCGCCTCCAGCGCCTCCGTGTATGGATTGTGGAAGCGCTCGGTCACCGTCACCGTGGCCACGCGTTCCGCCACGCGAGCCGAGATCGCCACGCCGGCCAGCGGCAGCGGCGAGCGCCGGTTTTCGCGCACAACCGCAAGGACGCCGACGCAGCGCCGGCGCTCGTCCCCCTTCGGCTCGAGCATCGGGACCGTCAGGATCTCGGAGGTGGGGCTCATGCGGGTACTCCTTCTGGATGTCCGAGCGCGGCCAGCGTCGCGCGAATGCGTTCGAGCAGGGCTGCCGGGTTCTCGCCCGGCTTCCACCCGTCCTGCGCCAGGAGCTTCAGCCCCGGCGCGATCGTCACTTCCCGCCACAGGAGCGCCACGACCTCGGGAGGCCGCCCGTCGCGCGCCTGGCGCACCGCCCCGAGCAGCGCTTCGAGTTCCGCGTCGCTCCGGCCGTAGAGTCGTTCCTGGATCGCCGCCAGCGGCAGCGACTCCGCCTGCAGCGCCTTGATCGCCAGCAACTGCAGCGTATGCCGCCGGCAATAGCGCGCCTGTCGATCTACGATCTGGGGGCGGTCGAGAAGCCCCAGGGTCGTGTAGTACCGGACCGTACGCGCGTCCGGCACCGCCGACACGCGCCCGTCGGCGACCGCGCCGAGCAGTCCCTGCTCTTGCAGCAACCGACCGACCGCATGCGCCAGGTCGTCGAGGGTCAGGTCGTCGCGTTCGTGCTTCATTGTGACAGCATTATATCGTATTGCTGTAATGCTGTCAACATGAATCTGGGGGCAAGATTCGGTTATGGCAGCTCAGGGATGCCCGCTACCTCAACCGGTGCGGCTGTCCCTCGACGCGGGGGCGTGAGGGGAGTACACTGGCTCGAAGTGCGCGTCCGACCCAGCTGCCCGGAGCCAATCGCGTGAGAAGCGTCGCCGCCGCGTGGGTGGTGCTTGCCCTTGCCCTTGCCCTTGCGGCCCCGGCCCACGCCCAGGGAAAGGCCCCGCAGCCGGCTACGAGAACGCGCGCCGAAGTCGATGCCCTGATCGACAAGGTCGGCAAGACGCCGCCCGATTGGTGGGGCAAGGCCAAGCCCAATTTCCCCAAGTCCCTCGACCTGAGCTGGCCGGAGCCGGCTCCACCCGGCCCTTGGGACCCGAACAAGAACGTCGGCCAGTTCATCTGGAGCGTGATCAACGAGAACCCCTCGCGCTGGCCGGAGGGGCCGAAGTTCGTCACCCACATCATGACCGTCAACAAGGACGACGCGCGGGTCGTCAACCGCGCCATGAACGCCATGGCGGTCATGTACCACAACCTGCACGAGGACTGGGCGCGCGCCGCCTTCTGGTGGCGCAAGGCGGGGAACACCGAGGACAACCTCGACCTCGCCGACTGCTATTGGAAGCTCGGCTGCCGCGAGATGGCCGAGGAGATCCTGAATCGCTACCCGTCCGACGGCACGCGGCAATGCTCCGTTTCCAAGCTCTGGTCCGACCTCGGCGAGACGGAGAAGGCGATCGCGCTGGCGGAGGAGGCCGCCGTGCAGCAGGGGCGGCCGGACATCGGCTACCTGATGGCCGGAGAAGCCTGCCGCCACTCGGGCCGCTTTGACGAGGCGCTGGTCTACTATCAGAAGGTCCTCGACGCCGCCAACGGCACCCGCGACATGGACCGGAACAAGATCCGCGCCAAGGCGAGTCTCGAGGCGGTGTGCCTGTTCGAGGCCTTCGATGTCAAGAAGGTCCGCCCGGGCAAGTACAAGGCGGAGAGCATGGGCTATGAAGCGCCCATCGACGTCGAAGTCACCGTGGGGGCGGGCCGCATCGCCAAGGTCGAAGTCACCCAGCACAAGGAAAAGCAGTTCTATTCGGCCTTGACCGATACGCCGCGCCGCATCATCGAAAAGCAGTCGGTGCGCGGCGTCGACGCCACCACCGGAGCCACCATCACCTCCGAAGCCATCATCAACGCCACGGCCAAGGCGCTCGCTCCCAGGCAGCCGGCGAAGAAGAAGTGAATCCCGCATGGGGCCGTGATCGTGGGGGGAGAAGCGGTACGTTTCAGGGCCGACCGGACGGAACTACGGATTTTACGGATTGGCCGGATTACGCGGATTGCGTCCGACCGGGTATCGGTGCAATCCTTCAATTCGTGCTCCACACCGGCAACATCAGTCGTACATGCTTGTCCGGTTGACTGAACGACCCACAACCGGCGGGGTCCACGACCCCAACCGATATAGTGTCCACGACGTTTGACGAGGCGGATTGCCAGTCAACCGGATAAACAATTCAGTCCCGAGAATTGTCGCGGCGCGCGAGGATTTTCGCCGTTCCCGTTCCCGTACCCGCACCCGACCACCGGGAACGGGAACGGGAACGGGTTTGGTTGCGGCCGTCCAGGCCGCGCCTGTGGGCCTTCAAGCTTGAAACGCTGGGTTCGGCCGAGACGGTTTTCGCGCCCGGCGAGGCGCGAGGAGGAGGCGATGCCCGGGAGCATCGCCGACGACG
>Ga0209514_10007210_pt1 | contig 13214 bp, 13 predicted proteins | sample Subgrocontami58m_FD_187452 | JGI IMG/M metagenome (GOLD analysis project Ga0209514, IMG submission 187452) | Subsurface groundwater microbial communities from S. Glens Falls, New York, USA - GMW37 contaminated, 5.8 m (SPAdes) (version 3) | ecosystem: Environmental > Aquatic > Deep subsurface >...
AGGTTCTCCAACGAGTGGAGACGCGATGGAACACCGCCCACCATCCTCCCGCCGTGTGGCCGCTGTTCCCCACGTATCCATCTGTTCCTGCGAACGACCCCGCCCACGCGCAGGCGATGGCCGACTACAACGCCGACATGGCGAAATACCAGGCGGAAATCCGCCGCATACGGCCCGTCCTGCGATCGTACGAGCGCTCCAGGCCGTGGTCGATCCGCGCACAGGGACCGCTCATCGGCCTCACGGGTTTCGTGGGCGCTCTGTGGTTCGTCGGCGGACTCCTTCGCGGTGTCGGGACTCGGCGAACGACACCGCCGATGGATCGCCCGCCGATGTGCGAATCCTGCGGGTACAACCTCACGACGCTACCGCTGGGCGCGAGATGTCCGGAGTGCGGTGACACCGTCCTGTCATCACTCGGTCCGGAGACTCGACCGGGCGCACCCTGGGAAACTCGATCGTCCATCGGGCGATTCGCCGCATGGCGTCGCACGCTCGCCGAGACGCTCCGTCGTCCCAGCGACTTCGGCCGTACGCTTCAAATCTCAACCGCCGCTCGCGCCCATCGCGGATTCCTGCTCATGCACCTGCCCGCCATCTTCGTCCTCGGGGGGATCGGACTGATCGGCAACGTCGCGCGCATGGCCGGGCCTGGTGAAATCACCGACGACCTCCCGATGTCCGCTCTGATCGGATGTATCTTCGGTTGCGCCTGCGTTCTTGGAACGATCGTCGTCACGCTCGCGATCGCCACGATCGCCGGACTGTGGCACGGGTATCGCAGCAAGCGAAACCTCTTGCCGGCCTCGATGCAGGCGGCGTGCTATCTCGCGACCTATCTGCTGTTTTGGGAACTGTTCGGCGCCGCGACGGCCTGCGGCGCGATCGCGCTGGGAAACGACGTCTCTTTGCAGGCGCTGCAGGAGGTCTCCGGAATCCACCGCGAGATCCTCGCCGTCTGGACGTGGATCATCCCCAACGCAATCTGCGGACTCCTATTCCTGCGCTTCGTCTCTCGAATCACGCAAGCCACACGCTTCGCAAACCGCTGACGCCGAAGCACCGCCAGTGCCATCCCGCGGCACCCCGCCCACGCCTCATCGCCTTAACGTCCCCAGTTCTCGATTCAATCTCTCGCGGTGCTGCCGCGCTGGACCTTGGAAATCGACCGCAGATACGCTGCGGCGACGACCCATGACATGATCCCGGCGACGAACAGCGGCGCTACCGGAACCTGAATAGACAACGACCCCGCGATCGACTTCCAGTGCGGGTTCGTGCCCAGCGCGTCCCAAGCGATCGACACGCGTTCATCAGAATCACATAGTCCTCTCACGGCGAATCCGTTGGAGCCGAACACACAACGGTGCGTAACCCGAAGATCGATTGGCTCGCCGGTGACTAGGATCCACGTCCACAAGGCCACGACCAGTAGCGCCATTGCCATGCCGCAAGTACGCACAGCGCGAAGCAGGCGTTTCCTGGAGAACAGAATCGGGATCGCCTCCATCAAGTGCATGCTCGAGGCCCGGGTGTCAGCGGTTCCCGAGCACGTTGCGGCACTCGTGCAGAATTCCATCGTCTTCTGTTTCCGTGACAACTCGCTCGAGCGTCGCTTTTGCGTCGCCGGTCATTGCCCCCGTTCGCTGTGACCTTGCTATCTCCAACAAGAGCCGGACTCGTAGTGGGTGCCCAGGCGATCTACGGGACTTCACTCGTTGTCCTGACGCGCGTCAGGTTGTCGGATGAGAACGGTTCGCGAACCGGCGAGATCCCGCGCATCATCCTGAAGAGCCTGGGCGAAAGGGCTTTGGGGCTGCTTGCGGAGCGCCTCGGTGAGAACCTGCGGAACTGAGCGATGCGCCACCGACTGCGGCGTACCCAATCCGCGCGATTGCACGAGTTCGGAAGCCCTCCGGTATTCGACGCCGGCTTCGAGCTTGGCCAGGCGCATCTCGGCGATTTCCGCCCAATCCGGGTGTTGCATCATCATCGGGAGTTGGTCTCGTACAAGCTGCAATTCCCGCTCCGTCACGGGGGGAGTCAGGTCCGGCGATTGGTGCGCGATGAGACTGGTCCAGAGAAACTCGTCCCGTGGAGCTCCTTTCTTTCCTGGCAGCGATGCGTTCAATAATGCGAGAGCGGCACGCGCATCGGAAAGGCAAGGAAGGACCGTCACGTTTCTAGTTCCGAGCGACTGCTCTCCGTCGTAGAGCGTGAGGCGGACATTTCCTGGGCGGTTGAACACAGGTACAAGCTGGAATCTCCCCGGTTGTCCGGGGATCTCCTGCATCCCTTCGGGATTGTGCATATCGTAGTACAGCAGCACGAGCGTCGCCTCGCGACCTGGCAACCTGCTGTTACGGCGATGATAATCGGGACCAACGCCGTCGAAAAGGTTTACCGGTTGGCGGTCGTCGATTTGAAGCGACAGATTCCGCGATTCGTTGCAGGGCTTGGCCACGATGATCGTGATGCAGCCTCCGTGCATGACGGTGGACTTGTCCACGTTCCAGCAACCGGGTGACTCGTTGGCGACAGCAAAAACGACGCCTGTACTACATACGACGGTGATCAGTGACGTGAACATAAAGCTCCTCCATTACCCCATTCGCGTCGAGTTTGTAACGTGCGTCGAGAACAACCTCTCGTCGCAAATCGCTATCGCGAATTGTGATTCTATACTCATCACCGCGGACGTGTGAAATGCTGCCCGAAGTGAGGTAGGGCTGCGCGTCCGTAAGTAGCGACGGATATTGCCCTCGGTCTGCGTAATAGCTGGCGACGGCGCGATGAAGCAGGCGAACGTACGGGTCGGAACGTTCTACGATCAGATCAGGCCAAAACGAGAATAGCCCTGCAAGGGCGACCAGCAGGAGCATCGCCCAGACCGTTGCACGTTGCTTTCTCGACTTTCCTACCATCGCCTGGTGTCACGAAATCGGACGAGCGTAGGCCCTGTGAAACGCTGGTTGCCCGGGATGTTCTGAAGCTGTGCGGCTTCGGGCTGACCAGTCATTAGGCCGCCTTCAGTGTGAGCACCCGCGGTCACAGACCCACTCAGACTAACGGTCTTGTGACCAACTTCATGGGCGATGACCTGCCACCGCGCGAGAGAGGTCGCGTCAGTCCATTGATCCCGGATCATCTCCACGAAGATGGTGCCTAGCGCCGTCTGATACCCAGTGTCGATCCGCCACGTGTATCCATACACGTGCGGAAGATTCGGAAGTCCGGGCAGCCCGAGGATCGGATACGGAACAGAAACAGAACTTGCTAGACAATTCTGCGATATGGCGCAATTTTCGTCGCCGTCTCCGTCGCCAGCATCGTTTCGATGTGCTTGGTAGCACATGACGACGTGTCGAGCCCAGAATTGATCCATGGATGTCAGATCCCATTGAGACGAGATTCCAGTAAGCGTGATGTAGTTCGACTGGAGATCCCCGGCGGAGAGATGCGACTGCCACGGAACGGAATTAACAAGGTTGAGCGACGGATCTGCCTCGACAACCTCGATGTAGGCGTCCCGATAAGCGCTGCGAGTGTCGGCGTCAACAACTGACGTGATGGGCAGCTGTCCTGGGCCACCTCCGAAATACGGGTCATCGTCCCGCAGTTTGCACTGTTGCCCGACGATGCTTGTCCCGGGGTTACCCCACAGCGTGAGCGCGTACGGGCCGACCTGTCCCGTGGTACTCCGAACGATCATCCATTGCGAGCCTCCGTCGACGCACCAAAAAGCGCCACCCTCGAAAAAGCTCGTTCCCGCGAACCCGGCGCGCATCGGATCGGGATCCTCTCCGCATTGAACGGTGGAGAATCCTTGACTTGGAGAATTCGCTGTGACCGAAGCGACAACGCAACGGTCCTGTTCAAAGGTGCCATCGTCTCGTCCTGCAGCCGTTTCGCTTTCGCGAGCCATCGAATCCACTTCCAGCGTCAACTTTCTCCACACCGTAAGCATCTCGGTGAATTGGACGAAGAACGGCGGGAGGTTGGCGTCGGCATCGGGTTGGGTGGTGGCGGAGAGGGCGGTGCTTACGACGGAGGCCGCGCCGCGGTAGTTGTTGCCGGGTTGCATCGACATTAAGACCGTGAACTTTGCTTTTCCATTGGCATCGGTCGTGCCCGGGTCGGTGGTCACGCCGGGGTCGGTTCCTCGATTGTCCGGGCCTGTGGTATCGCTGTCGATGAGTGATACGTTCAGCACGCAGGGTCTTCCGTCCGGCGTCGGCCCGGGACAACCGAAGCGTTGGTCAAACGGGTCGTCGAGATCGAACGTGCGGAAGTGGACCGTGCATCCCTGAACGACGGGGCTGATCGTCGCACGCAGGTCGACGAGATTTCGGATATCCGCAAACGAGTCGTTCGAATCGGTCTTGTCCGGGAAAACCCTCTTACCGCCGTTGTTCGGGCATGTGTCCAGCGGCGTGCTCTCGGGTGCGTGCTCGATCCATTCCACGGACGTGACCGTTGGAGTTTGGACGGTTTTCGTGCCGAGCAATAGGGGTGGAGGAGGGCATTCGCGGTTGGCGACGGCTCCGAACTCGCAACTGTACGTTCCCGGCACTTTGGCGACGACGTTGATAGAACAGCCTTGGCCGGTTAGCGCCGGCAACGGCGGCGGATAATTGGGCGGCAGGGTCAGGCTCCAGTTGCACGTGGGCATGACCGGCGGGATCACCACATTGGCACAGTTCAGCCGTTTGAGTCCGGCGTGGTCGGTTACGTTGCTCGCGGTGAAGGTGATGGTGTCCCCGGTGCAAGGAGGGTCGGGGGAGACCGACACCGTTCCGCCGGAGAGGTATCCGTTGTTCAGGCAAACCTCGCACGGCGGAGCGCAGCAGGCCACTCCGCCGCAGCACTCGTTGCCGTCGGCGCAGCAGACGTTGAGGCAACAGTCGTTGCCGTCCTTGGGGCAGACCTGGGGCACCACAGCGCCGGCGACGACCGCAGCATTCTCGCCCTCAGGGGGACAGCACTTCTGCGTGGCGAGGTTGTAGCAGGCTGTACCGCAGCAGCCTTCGTCTGCGTGGCAGCAATGGCCGTCGGCGCAGCAGACGGGTTTGGAGGGGATGCAGCATTGTCCGTTGCAGCAGGTGGAGCCGCTGCCATAGAACTCGCCGTCGTAATCAATCGGACCAATGGTGGTGACGCAACATCCAATGTTGGTCTGGACACACCCGCCGTCATCGGGAAGCTCGCAACAGCCGGGCGGGCCGCAAGTGCCGTTGCAGCAGATTTCGCCGGGGTGGCAGCACCACGCGTCTCCGCAGCCAAATGTGCCGATGGGGCAGCAGTGCGAATCGAGGGGATCAGGGGCGTCGTAGCAATAGAGGTCCTGCAGCGGGTTGCAGCAGTTCATGCCGCAGCATTCGTAGGCGAGGGGACAACAGGCGCAGGGTAAAGGACAATTCTTGTATCCGCAGGTTCCGTAGGCAGTCGGGTGGCCATCGTCGTCGATCCAACCGCAGTCAGGCCCGTAACACCTGGGACACCCACCACCACCACCGCCGCCGCTACCACCGCCACCACCGCCGCAGCCGCCGCCGACGATCAACACGACGGCGCGGATGGTCTCGCCGCGGGACAGGCGTCGCGTGGGGGGACCGGGGACGATCCGTCCGGGTCCGACGCGGGACGTGCTGCCCGGACAGCTCGCGGTTCCGGCGGGATGGATCATCTCGTCGAGTTCGGTGTCGGGATCGATCAGGGCGTCGTTGGGGACGTTGGCGACGACGTTGGTCTCCGCGTGGGAAGAACCACGCGCTTGCACTTGTGGCTCGTATGCTGCCGCTTGAGGGTCGTAGGGAAGCTCGCCGTTTTCGTCTAGCCCGAGAAGTTCGTCGAAGACGCCGTCGCCGAGCGTGTGCCACATGGTGGCATCCTCGGCGTCGAGTTGGGCGATGGCCAGGGCTCGTTCGAGGTCGGAATCGACTTGCAGGAGTCCGCTGGGATCGGCGTCGAGGTCGCGTCGCAGGTTTCGGAGCGCGTGGCCTACGTCCCGCCGGTCATACAATCGGCGACCGAAGACGAAGAACTCGCCGGTCTGATAGTTCATCCAGTATGCGAGGTATCCGGGCGAATCCGCGACCGGCTCGTCCGAAAGACCCTCACCCCTGCCCCTCTCCCTAGGAGGGAGAGGGGGAAGCGGATCGCCCGGAGGGGGAAGCGAGTCGAGGGGCGGTGCGGCGTCGTAGACCACAAAGGCGCTGTCGTCGTCGAGGAGAACCACGCGGAGCTCCACCTCGCGCGGGGACTTCTCTACAGCACGTTGCGCGAAGACAAGCATCGGGGGGGGCGAGAAGGAAGAGGAGCGCGGAGGCTACTGACAGCCGCCGAATCGAAAGGACCGTCACCGGAGGCAGCCCAAGATGAAAACACATCACCGACCCTCCGCGATTAGCCGCGTGCGCAGCGTCGAACATGGAAGCGGCACACCATCCTACACCCGTTAGAACGCCAAAGCGACGAAAAGCGCTCGCGTTTCAAGGGATTTGTTTTAACTCGCCGTGGCAAGCCGACGGGGCGCGTTGTGCGGATCGCGCAGGTCGCCGTTCGGCCCGCCTCTTGAACCGTTTTCGGTTCCGCCTAAGATCGTGGGGGGCGTGGGACGCCTTGGTCGGCGTTTCGTCGGCGGCGCGGGCCGCGGGCGTGGGCGACGACGCTTGCGAGTGTTCGGTTCGCGCGTCGCGGACCGGTCGGCGCTCGCTTAACCGGAGATCAGACCGATGTCGCACATCGTGGCCGAGCCGTGCATCAAGTGCAAATACACGGATTGCGTGGCCGTTTGCCCCGTGGACTGCTTCCATGAGGGCGTGAACATGCTCGTGATCGATCCGGACACGTGCATCGATTGCGGGTTGTGCCCGCCGGAGTGTCCGGTCAGCGCGATTTTCGCCGAGGAAGATCTTCCCGAGAAGTGGAAGGACTTCACCGAGCTCAACAAGAAATACTCGCCGAGTTGGCCGGTGATCGACTCTCAGAAGGAGCACATGCCGACCGCGGACGAGTTTGCTAAGGTCGAAGCGAAGAAGGCCATGATCGACCCGAATCCGTTCGCGGGTTAGACGAACGCGGGCGTTCGCGGATGGCGAGGTCGAATCGGGTTGGTCGACGCACCCGGCGTGCTACCGAGTGCTTCGTCGAGCGAACGGTTCTCCCGGCGTTCATTGGGTTGGAAGGCCGACGTTCTCGGACCGCTTGACGCCGCGGAAGCCGGGGGATATGAATCTACGCCGATCGATCGAGGTTGCCGATCAGCAAGCTCGACCGGGTCGGACAGGACGAAAGGAACGAAGTCGACAGCAGGATCGTGAGCGGCTGTCGCAGTCTGGGGCCGTAGCTCAATTGGTTAGAGTACCGGCTTGTCACGCCGGTGGTTGCGGGTTCGAATCCCGTCGGCCTCGATCCAACGTAAATATAGCTGAGATCGCAACGTGCGATCACCCGTCACCGTGACGGTGCGGCTGTGACCAAGAGGCTTTCCGGGTAGTACTACCCGGAATCTCTTGGAGGCCGTGCCGATGTCACGAACGAAGTCCACTCCAGAATTCCTCCCCTACCGCGTTCGTAAGGCCACCGGGCAGGGCTACGTCGTTCCCGGCGCTCGACGCCACCACCTTGGTCGCGCCGACAAGCCGCAGGCCCACGACGCCGTTCGTTGCACGGTTGCGCGTCCCGTCGCTATGATCCGCCCATGCCGCAGCTCACCCCGGCGCAATTCGTTGCCAAGTGGAAACCCGTCGTGCTATCGGAACGCGCCGCGAGCCACGAACACTTCATCGACCTGTGCCGGTTGCTCGGCCAACCGACCCCCGCCGAACACGACGCGACCGGGGCCGAGTACACGTTTGAGAAGGGCGTGACCCCGACCGGCGGCGCGTCTACCCTATCGACGGGTACCAGCTTGCGGACGGAAGGCCGCGGTCTACGATGCTCAAGGAACGCGTACCGCGGATTGGGGCACAGCATGATGTCGCATCCGAGAAGACCATGAAACTGATCGAAGATATTCATCCCGACAAGTTGCGCGGCAGCTTCTATACCGAACCGCACGTCGTGGATGCTTGCTTAGCGCGCGTGCGGCAGCTCCGAGGTACGTGGGCTGGACGCTGGCTTGAGCCGTCTGCGGGCGATGGCGCCTTCGTCCGTGGGCTTCGCCGCGCGACGTCGCCAACCGCCCGTCGTTCAGTTCACATGGTAGCGGTTGAGTTGCTTGGGTCGGAGGCGTCTAAGTGCGAAATTGAGTTACAGGCCGCCGGACTGCCTGGTCGGGTCTTCCACGGAAGTTTCTTTGAGTGGGCGGCGGCAAACGATGAACTGTTGGATGTCGTGGTTGGCAATCCGCCGTTCGTTCGTTACCAGTTCGTCACGGAAAGTGATCGTGCATTGGCGGAGGAACTGGTCGCGGAACTTGACATTACACTCCGCGGAGTATCCAATCTCTGGATTCCGTTCGCCCTAGTCGCCCTAGATCGACTCAAGGTTGGCGGGTGTTTTGCAATTGTGCTTCCGAGCGAGCTTTTTTGCACTGTGAGCGGCGGCCAGTTCCGCGAATTCCTTGTCCGCAATTTCACCGAGTTGTCGATAGACCTCTTTCCGCGTGGAACCTTCCCAGACATTCTGCAGGACGTGCTTGTTGTAGGCGGTCGCCGTGCCATCCGACCCGCCGCCGGACGAACGATCCAATTCAGCGAGCATCGAAAAGGCGTCGAGACGCGCTGGCGACATCGGGTTGAAGCCTCACAAGATTCGTGGCTTCGGTTCTTGCTGACTGAACGCGAATACGAAGCCTATGTTGCGGCCCGCTCACTTGACGGATTCCATCGGCTCGGAGATCTCGCGCGGTTCGAGGTTGCAATCGTTACGGGTGCCAACCAATTCTTCACAGTGAATGACGAGACCGTTGCGAAGTTTGGATTGAAGTCGTGGACAATTCCACTTCTTGCTCGTACGTCGGATTCGCCTGGAGTTGTCTTCGACCATTCTGACCACGCGGATGCGCGGGCGAGGGGCAGCCGCGCGTGGCTACTTGACTTCTCCGAGGATCGGCCAAAGCCAAATGGGCAAGGCAAAGTGTCGGACTACATCGCGATGGGAGTGACCGAAGGACTTCCGAAGCGATTCAAGTGCCGCATCCGCAATCCGTGGTATCGCGTGCCGCACATCAGGCGCGGCAGCCTCTTGCTGACCAAACGTGCCCATTTTTACCACAGGCTCCTTCTCAATAGAGCGGAAGTATATACAACCGACACGATTTACCGTGGGGAAATGCACCCGTTGTGGACGCATCGCGGTACAGACCTGGTTTCCACGTTCCAAAACACGCTAACGTTGCTCTCATCAGAGGTTGAAGGTCGCACCTACGGCGGCGGCGTCTTGGAGTTGGTGCCGTCGGAAGTGGCGCGACTAGAGGTACCCCTGGTCGAGACGGGTGAACTATTGGAACGGATTGATGCGATCAGCCGAAGCATGAACGGGCAACGTGATTCTGCCCATACAGTTATGCAAGCTACCGATGATTCTCTTGTCCATCGTGTACCGGGCTTCGGCGAACTGCATCCACTTCTTGATTCCGCAAGAAGGCGGCTGCTGGCACGAAGACAGGCGCAAGCCGAGGATTGAATCAAGGTGCCCAGTCGGGTTTGCTTGCACGGAATGACAGCCAGTAGTTCCCGTTTAGGTCTTTCTCCAGGAGGACCCAGTTTCCTGTCTGGTTGTTCTGTCTGAGCCATTGCCCTAATTCCGTTCCCCACCCGAGGATAGTCGGAACATTGCGTTGAGAGGCCACCCGGTGTGCTGCATGGTCAACCCGAAGCGTCATCGGCAGCGCTTCGTCTCCGGGGCGTGTCACCGAAAACCGGATGTGAGCTTCCTCATAGGCCTTTCCGTGTCGATCCACGCGAACCCAGTCTTCCTCCCCGAAAAGCACTTCACGGAAGTAGGTCGTTTGGTCAATCTCAAACCCTGCCTGTGCAAGCCGCAGTTTGCCAGTCGGGTTCGTTCCTGGCCTCACCTGCTGTGCATCCGAACTTGGTAGCCGTTTGCACCACCGCACGGCGATTGCTGCCCTCGTCGTCGGAACGTCGACTGTCGCGGCAGCGTCCGAATCGCCAGCCGCCTCGACCTCCGGCGGCGGTTCTTCCGCGACCGCGGTTGTTATCTGGGGACGCCACCCAATCGGTCGTGCACCTCTTCCCGAAGCAGAGCCACGTGCGCGGTTCGCGTTGCGCAGGCGGCGGCGAGTTGCAGGTGGTACCACGAGTCCGAGATCAAGCAGTCGGTTCACATCTGCCACCCCGGTGACTTGATGGACTCCGGGCAGATTGCATGTTGACCAATAGTCGATCGCCGCGGATATGTGGTTCAGAACGTCGTCGGCCCCGTCACCCCCTTCAATGACGAGTCCTGCTTCGACGTTGTGACCGAGACCCTTCAGCGTCATGTTGGCGGACCCGACAACCGCCGCGGCGGACCCGTTGGGACGAACCAGGTGCAGTGTCTTGGGGTGGAAGAGTGCATTGGAAAGCCCAACGACTGTTAGGGTTGCAGGGCCGCCCCCAGCGATGAGAGGCATTAGGACGCCGAGATCGTCCGTGCTGGCTGGATCGCCGGAATTCGCGCCGATGACAAGGTGAAACGCGCCGCCTTGGGCAACCATTTGCGTTAGGACAGGTAGGAACTTCCGAAGCGCAGCGATGTCGAAGAAGCCAAATTGACCACGAAATGCCCGGATTCCGCTGCACAATTCCTGATCCAACCACACGCCGAGGCAAGCGTTGGGGCCGTCGCTTCCGGAATCGAGGTAGCGGATCGTCACGACTTGCCCTCCGCGTCGAGAATCAAATCGGCAGCCCGACACTTCAATGCCGCGGCGATTCGGATAATGTTGCGAAGAGTGATGTTGCGTTCGCCGCGCTCGACGCTTCCAACATAGGTCCGATGAATCCCCGCCGCTTCGGCGAGTGCTTCCTGCGAAAGACCGGCGGCCTCTCGCCGTCGTCGGACGGCTCGACCGAATCGAACTTCGTGGGTCAAGTGCATGGGCGTAGGCTAAGTCCCTGCATCCGATGGATCGACAGACTCCGAGTAGCAGAAACGCGTGTTGCGCCCTCTTTCGAAGCGTATCGGCGGATCGCCGGGGCCGCGAAGGAATTGAACGAGCTACGCGAGCGTTGGCTCAATCCGCTGGAGTGGGTCGAACCGATCGCCAAGGCCGTCGACGCGGCGGACGACTTTGCCGACGTGCCGGAAGAAGCCCGCGAGCTGATCCGGCATTCGGCGATCATGGCGCGGGCGGCGAAAGACCCGAAGCTGAAGAAACGCACGCTGACCAACCTGTACAACGAGCGGCCTACGTGGTTGAAGCTGGCGCACGAACAGCTCGACAGGGCCACCCTGGCTGCGTACGCCGCGAGCGATCCCGACGGGCAGTGGTCCGAAGACTGGTCACAGGTGTGGATCGACACCGGGGCCGGTCAACCGCTTCAAGGCGGTCTCGACCTGACCGAGCTGCGGAAAGAAACGGACCAGCGCGTGCTGGCGAATCTGTTGCGGATGAATTTGGAACGGGCGGAACGGAAGTAGGCCCACGCGGACGCCCAAACGCTCATCGCGGTGCATCGTTATGCAGTGACAGTGAATTCGGGCGCAGACAGCGTGCCACGCGACGACACTCGCGGAATTCACGCAAACACCGAGAAAGCAAGGATTTTCTCGGCGAAATGGGCGCAAGAAAAAAGGTCGGCGTCACCGACCTTCGCACTGGGCCGCTAGGAATCGAACCTAGTGACGACGATTCGCAACGCTTGACCGAACAAGCACTTACGCAACCGCCCTACCCTGACGGGACTAAATACGGCACCAAAACTTTTCCCGAACCCCTCGCCGACGCGGACTTGGGGGCGATCGTGTCCGCGTGGCCGGAGCTGCCGGAAGCGATCCGGGCGGGCATGGTGGCGATGGTCCGGGCGGCGAGCGGATCGGGGAGCCGAGCGTAGGGGGTGGGCGCGCAAACTTGGGAACCTCGCGGCGGAACCGTTGTGGTTGGTTCGCGTGCAGTTAGACGCATTTCTTGAGTTCGATTGCGCGTTTCGGGAACGGATCGTCGGGATGGTGCTAAGCCGTTGCCGGTCGCAGGCGAGAAACGGATCGCTTTTCCGTCGAGTTCTCGGACTCCCGCATTTCTCCAAAATGTGCGCGTAGGTATCCAAGCGGTTCACTACGAAACCGCTCAGACTTTCGACCCCCCCCTCCCCATCCCGAACGGAAAGCGGGGATCGGCGACTCGCGCGGCGGGTCGCTGCCGACCGAATGAACGGCGTAGAATGCGTAGCATGAACCGTGCGTTGACGCTGACCGATTCGGAGCGTGGTACTTGCGCCGACCCGCCAGCTCGTTCGATCGAACTCGACGGGATCGACGACGATGGCGCGGGCGATGCTACAGAATGCTACAGGCCGCTACGCAAACTCTCCCCCAAGCAGCTCGCGGTGATTGAGCTGTTGGCGTTCGGACACGGCGATGAGCTGGCGGCGCAGGAAGTCGGCGTCCACCGCGTCACCGTCGCCCGTTGGCGGCTGTACAACCCCGCCTTTGAGGCCGCCCTACGCGATCGGCTGCGGGACGTGTGGGAAAGCGCGGTCCATCGACTGCGGAGCTTGGTTCCCCGGGCGCTCGACACGTTGCACCAAGTCTTGGAAACCGGCGACGATCGGGCGCGGGTCCGGGCCGCCGTGGAAATCATCCGGCTGGCCGGGCTGGGTCGGGTGGAACCGCCAGCAACGGTCGACTCCCCATCAGCTCAGGCCGACCCGATCATCCGCGCGCCGACGACGGTCGGTTGCCTGAAAGTCGTCCGGCGGTACCCATATCGTGTCGGCGGATGCGTTCACGGACCGAAAAGCTGATTCTGGAAGACGCCGAAGTCGCGTAGGTCTACATGGCGATCGTGGTTCATGTCGGCGGCGATGATCCCATCTAGACCCGGAGGCAACGGCCATTCGATGGGTAGGTCTTGCGGGTCATACGGAGCTGACGGTCCCGCTAGGCAACCCTCAAATAGCCGGAAGTCATGAATGTCGATGTCGCCGTCGGTGTCGAAATCGGCGGCGGCGAATTGCGACGCACAGCCTTCCCAGCGCGCGAAGTTACGCGATGGACTCGGACCCGCCGTCTCAAACGATCCGCCGAGGTAGAGCGATTCATTC